>LSQX01183375.1_pt1 | contig 15563 bp, 11 predicted proteins | sample 654561 | NCBI WGS metagenome assembly LSQX01 (sample SAMN04489861, study PRJNA283612) | anaerobic digester metagenome | isolation source: 4 biogas reactors fed with cattle manure at either 37C or 55C with and... | place: Denmark: Kongens Lyngby | collected 2014 | reverse complement strand
GACAGATGCAGCCGTTAAAGGGAAGATCGCCCCGTTGCTTGGCCTGAAAGAAAATGTCATTATTGGTAAACTGATTCCTGCCGGAACCGGCATGGCAGAATGCCGTAATATCACAGCTGTACCCGTAGTGGAACACAACTCCGGTTTACTCGAGACTCATGAAACCAAATTAAGTTGTAGATAGTGATACACATAGAAGAGGGCAGTCTTGAAAAAGACTGCCCTTTAATTATCTTCGGGATTTTGGAGGTTATGTTTGTTAAAATCTGCCACAAGTTCGCCGCGCTCTTTACTAGCAGGATATTCATGTGACAGTTTCTGGCAATAATTGATCAGCCTTTGGGCTGAGACCGGCAGGTCTGTCAGTCCCAGAAGATAATCAGTAGAGACATTATAGAAAACAGCGATACGAACCAGGGTGTCAAGGTCAGGCTGACGCTTGCCCAACTCATAGTGGGCATAAGTGCCGCGATTTATCGGCAGATGCTTTGCCAAGCCTTCCTGTGTCAAGTCGTTTTCCAGACGCAGTTGCTTGAGCCGCTGCGGCAGTAGCATGACAAGCCCTCCATACGGAATTGATCGGGCCTATCATATGTCGCATTCTGTCACAAGACAAACAAATGTAGCGAATCAGTACAATATCATAATATTAAAGTACCAGGGGATCAAGTAAAGATGGAGCAGGCTGCCCGTAGATGGCTGCCCTGCCTGGGTATTGCCTCAATATACGCTGAATCAAATCATCAGGACCGGCAAAAGCCAATGGCTGGGTTACTGACATGCTCAATTCAGCCACAGCCATAAGAATCTGCTCATAATCTGATGTTTCAAGGCTGCGGAAATCAAGCAAAATTCCCTCGGGCTCGTCCTCAGCAACCGCAAGGAGCTCGTCCACCAGATCAGTCGGATTTCGCACCTCAAGCACAGTCAGCTGACCAAGATCAGTAAGGTCGATTACGGAACGTGACGAGCAGATTCTGGTATCCGGAGCCAGTGGCTCAAAAGCTGGAGGGGAGAAAGAGGAAACCATTTCGCTTAACTCACGGATATGCTCTGGACCGCTTCCGCAACAGCCGCCCAGCAGACGGACACCAGCAGCTGCCGCCGGCCGCATAGCGATGGCGAAGGCTTGAGCTGACAGTGGAAAAACGGTTTTTCCATTTATCAGAGCCGGCAAACCGGCATTTGGCTTTAGCAGTAAAGGCAGATTCGATTCAGCCAGCAAGGGCAGCAAAATTTCTGCCAGTTTGTCTGGTCCGAATGAGCAGTTAAAGCCAAATGCATCAGCTCCGGCGGCTTGCAGTGAAAGCAAAGCCGCTAAAGGTAAATCGCCCGACAAAGTCCGGCCATTTTCGCCTAAAGTCAGGGAAGCGATCACGGGCAGATCACAGCGATCGCGCACAGCCAGCACAGCAGCTCTGGTTTGGGCTAGGTCGATCATAGTTTCAACAATAAAAAGATCTACACCTGCGGCCAGCAGACCATCCACCTGTTCGCCATATACTTTCACCAACTCTTCGAATTGCAGATCACCTGCCGGGTAAAGAAATTCACCGGTTGGTGCCAAGTCACCAGCAATAAATAAGTTTTTTCCGGAGCTTGCCATACAAGCGTCACGAACCGCAAGTGAAATTGCCGCCACCTGCTGGTTAACAGCCGCCACTGAAGCTGCGGCGAGGGTCTGGCTGTCGAGCTTGAAGCGGTTGGCTCCAAAGGAAAATGCCAACACAATGTCAGCACCGTTGGCATAATAGCTTGTCTGCAATTCAACCAGCGGTTCAGGGTTTTCCAGTAGCCAGGTGGTCGGGCAGCAACCTGGTGTAAGGCCATGCTCTTGCAGCCAGGTGCCAGTTGCACCATCCAGAATCAGGGGCTTGTTCTGAATTAAGGAACGAAATTCAGCGCGATTCATTTAGTTTACCCTCCGGTTTGTCTGGCCGCACTTATGAGACTGTGCGGCAAGGTCAATTAATCCGATGATTGCCTTCGGCATCAAGCAGGCGAACATCAGCCAAATGATCGGTGAAGGTTAATGGGGAAGCGGAAAAAGGCATGCTGTAACGGTTGAAAGTCAGACCGCTCAGACGGGAACTGACCAGGATGATTTCCGGATGCTCAAAGGCGATTACGGCGTTAATAAATTGACTGTCGCGATTTGATTTCAAATTGATACCTCTGGGAAGGCGGTTATCTGTTGCCGCCGGCAACAACAAGAGCTGATAAGTGCCAAGCGAAGCCCTGTTTGCCAACTCTGGCCAGGAAAGCGGTTGTAGCTCAACCGAATACCCACCTGCTTCCAAACGCCGTTTTATCAGTGCGGCATTTGCTGTTTGCTGTTTAATCATGGTATCTTCAATTTCCGCAAAATAAGCAAGTCTAACCGTTGCTGCGGCTTCGTCTTTATCTGCTGCAAACATTGTTTGATCAGGAGCTGCTGTTTCTGTTGGATCCGTTATTTGGTTTGGAACAATTTTCCGGCCGCTTGCTGTTGCCAGTAACTCAGCAAGGTATGTCTGATCGGCAGGAAGTCCGTTTTGCGCAGGCTGTGGTGTGACCAGCAGATACTGGTCAGTCCGCAGTGAATCATAATAAGCATAGGCCGGCAGGCGGCCAACGCGTGACTGAATGCGTTCATCCCAATCGTGCCGGACTATATCAAGAACACCAGCCTCCAACAGTGGAAATTTTTCATCAGAGGCAACCTGTAGCTGCTCAATTTTCTTAATTTCGCCGGCATAGCCTTCTCGCAGGCCCAGCAACCGTTTCCCATTGCCGTCAGCAAGCCATTCATATGGACCGCTGCCTTCCGGTGTTTGTTGCCGGCGTCCCATTTCATAAACGCGATCAGCGGGGACTTCGTAGTGATCATGCTTCAGGATTCCGACGGTCAGCAGGCTGTAATCAAAATCTGTTATATCTGCCGCAAAAGTCATGACGACAATGGAAGTATCGTCTACTGCATCAACTGCCTCAACAGCAATTATATCTTCAAATCGCCCTGCCAGCGGCCCGTCATACGAAGGTGACAGCAGGCTGTTATAGGTAAATACTACATCGGCAGCATTAACTACCCTGCCATCACGCCAGATGTGATCCGGCTGCAGCTTTAGCGTGAGCTTCCGTGCAGGTAAATCGGGCTCGATACTTGCAGCCAAAATAAGTTCAAGCTCACCTTCGGAGCCGATGCGCAGCATAGGTTCGAAAATCAAAGCAACAGCATCCTGGTCGGCGTCACCGCCAGTGTATAAAGGGTTTATCTGGCCGAAGGCATCGCTGACGCCAACAGTTATGGTGCTGCCCTTCTCAAACGCTGCGGCAGGTAAATCTGCAAGGTTACCAGCAGAACGCACTCCCGCACTGGCAGCTGTTTCTGTAGATGCGGCATCAGCGGTTACAGCAGAAATTGTCTGTTGACCACCTGTAGAAGTTTGCGCCTCAGCAGGCATACTTGCCAGCAACAAGGGGCGGATAACCCAGAAGGCCGCTGTCAGAATGATCAGAATCACTGCCAGTAATACTAATGACCAGAAAAGCCGTCGCCCTTGTAGTTCACTACCCGCCTGGTTTATTTCTTTACGGTTTTTCAAAATTTTATCTCCAATAAATGCTCAAAAGTGTATTCAATTATAGCATATGCGAGTTGTGAACGAGTGCCTGCCGCTTCAAGCAGGCTCAGTCAGGCTTTAGACTAATCGTGCAGTTTTCAAACATAAACCGATGAATATTTGCTGGTTATTGCTTGACGAGATGACTGAATAGGTTATAATAGAATGGTGAACATCAAAGATAGTCAAAGTCAAAGACAATGATATCAGAGATAAATTTTCGACAGTAATACACCCCAAGGGTGAATTTTTTTGCGGAGAGGAGGAACGGCCTATGGCTCGAATCAGTGACTTAATTGAAAACATAATCAAGCAAATGATCGAGGAAAACGACGGGATGGTGGAAATCACCCGTGGCGAGTTGGCAGAACAGGTAAATTGTGTACCCTCACAAATAACGTATGTTCTTTCAACCAGGTTCAGTTGCGGGCAAGGGTATTTGGTGGAAAGCAGACGCGGTGGCGGTGGTATGATCCGGATTCGTCGGGTTGAACTTCCTACGGCGGACAGTTATCTCATTCATACTCTGCGGCATCTCGGCAATACTTTATCGCAGAATCAGGCAGATATCCTGCTTCGCAATCTGCTTGATCAGAAGCTGATCAGTCTGCGGGAAGCTCGCTTGATCAACGCTGCCATATCTGACCGGGCGCTAATCATAATTGATATTGAAAACCGCGACCGATTGCGTTTGAACATATTGAAACACATGCTGACAGGACTGATAGTCCGTGACTTGAATGTCAGTCAGTAACTAAAAAAGCAAGGAGAGACACAGCATGAAATGTGATCGCTGCCAGCAAAATGAAGCATCAGTACACATATCACAAAACATTAACGGAGAGCAAACTGAGCAAAACCTTTGTCAGGCCTGCGCGCATGACAGCGGCACGAATTTTCAGTTTCAAAGCTTTTCGCCGTTCTTTCCGGGCGGTATCTTTGGCGGCAGTATCTTCAACACTACCGGCGGCATTCCGGCCTTTGGCGGCACCGGCACAATTCCCGGCAGTCAGCTGGTTTGCCCAAATTGCGGAACAACTTTTGAAGGTTTTCGCAAATCCGGCTTGTTTGGCTGTGCCCAGTGCTACGATACCTTCCGCGAAAAGCTGGACCCAGTGCTGCGTCGCGTTCAGGGCGGTACCCGACATGTTGGCCGCACAGTCTGTGAAACCCCAGAATCTAAAGAACAAATGATACTTAAGACAAAAACCGCAGAGTTGCGGAAAAGCTTGGCCGCCGCAGTTAAACGCGAGGAATATGAAGAGGCTGCCCGCCTGAGGGATGAAGTGCATGCTTTAGAAGCCCGGCTTTGTAGCCAACAGGAAAGAGACAGCTCCGACGCCGGCAAAAAACAGGATAATTCTGCCGCCGAAGGAGAACAGGAGGCATCGTCATGACGTGGTATATCGATCAAGGTCCCGATAGCGACGTAATTATCAGTAGCAGAGTGCGTTTGGCCCGCAACCTGACCCGCTATCCCTTTCCACACAAGCTGGACAAGGCACAATCGGCGGAGGTTGCAACGGAAATAACAGCTGCTTTTTTTCGAAAAAGTGAAGAGCGCAAGCGTGATTTTCTGGAATTGGATTTGTCCTCTTTGCCAGCTGAGGATCGTGAGTCTCTGGTCGAAAAACGCCTGATCAGCGAAGCTTTGGCACAGCGCACTGAGAGCGGCCGCGCCATTATCAGCCGGGATGAATCTTTTTCGCTGATGCTTAACGAAGAGGACCATATTCGGATACAGTCGATGAAAGCCGGTTTTGATCTGCAGAATGCCTACCGCGAAGCCTTCATAGTGGCTTTGTCGCTTGAGGAGTCACTGCCGCTGGCTTATAGCGAACAATACGGTTTTCTGACTGCCTGTCCAACAAATACAGGCACAGGGATGCGCGCTTCAGTAATGGCCCATTTGCCGGGACTGGTTCAGATTGGCAGCATTCGCCCGCTTTTGGAGGGCCTGGGAAAAATGGGATTTACTGTTCGCGGACAATACGGTGAAGGCAGTAAAGCCGGAGGTAATCTGTTCCAGATTTCAAATCAGTTAACCCTCGGGCTTTCTGAAGAAGACCTGCTTTCAGACTTGACCCGGATTGTCCAGCAATTGATTGAGCAAGAACGTGAAGCGCGGCAAAAACTGTATCAACAGCAGCCAATTGAAATTGAGGATCGTGCCCGGAGAGCTTTGGCTACATTGCGGAACGCCCGTCTGATGACAACTGAGGAAGCCCAAAAGCTGATTTCAGATGTTCGACTGGGAAATGCGCTGGGAATTTTACATGACATAACACCACAAACCCTCAACAGAATAATAGCCAACATTGGCCCGGCGAGCATTCAAAAGGCCAATGGCCGTCAACTGAATGCACATGAACGCGATGTCGCCCGTTCGACCCTGATCCGCGACTTGCTTGGTGCATAATTAATTTAATTTAACAATATGGTCTTAAATCTATAATAAAGACTTGGAATAATTAAAAGACTTGAAAGAGGTGCATATTTATGATGATTCAATTTTCTGACAGAGCCGGTGCTGTACTGGTTCGCAGTTATCAGACAGCACGTGCGTACCGCATTGATTATATTGGTACCGAACATCTTCTCATCGGTATAACAGCTGAAGAGGATGGCCCGGCCTATGAAGCCCTAACCAGTTTTGGCCTGACTCTGGACAAACTTAATACTGCGGTTTCCCAGATTTCTCGTAAAGAACCAGTTGAAGTTGAGGAGGATGATTCGCTGAACGCGGAAAAAATTTCCTCTATGTTCACGCCCCGAACCCGCCGGGTTGTTGAGTTGGCTGTGTATGAGGCCAGGAAGGTACGTCAGACAGTGCTTGAGCCGGAGCACTTGCTTCTGGGCATCCTGCGCGAAGGCGACAGCGTGGCCTCCAGAGTTTTGTCCGGTTTAGGTGTCGATCTGCGCAAGCTCTTCACACTTGTGGCTGAAGGCCTCCGCGGCTCCGCCAACAATGACTCCGGTGAAGGTGCGTCTTTTGGCAACACCGATCCTGATATCAGCGACATCAACAACAATTTACAGAACATGTCAAAAAAAGGCGGTCAAAACACTGGTGCCAAGACTCCAACACTCGACAAATTCGGGCGTGACCTGACAGCTATGGCTGCTGAGGACCGTTTTGACCCGATAATCGGTCGGGAAGAGGAAATTGAGCGCGTCATGCAGATTCTCTGCCGCCGCACAAAAAACAACCCTGTGCTGATTGGGGAACCCGGAGTCGGCAAAACCGCTATCGCTGAAGGTTTGGCTCAAAAGGTCGCCAGTGGCGATGTGCCGGATCTGCTGCGAGGCAAAAGAGTTATTTCGCTTGACATGGCAAGTATGGTTGCCGGCTCTAAATACCGTGGTGAGTTTGAAGAAAGATTAAAAAAGGGACTCGATGAAGCTGTAAAAGCTCAGAATGTTATTCTCTTTATTGACGAGCTTCATACGATTATCGGTGCCGGCGCAGCTGAAGGCTCAATGGACGCAGCCAACATTCTTAAACCCTTGATGACCCGTGGTGAACTGCAGATTGTCGGTGCCACCACAATTGACGAATACCGCAAACACATTGAAAAAGATGCTGCGCTGGAGCGCCGCTTCCAGCCCGTGACAATTGGTGAGCCTTCCGAAGATGAAGCTATCCAGATCCTGCACGGGTTGAAGGACAAATACGAACAGCATCACTCAGTTGAGATCACAGATGAAGCGATCGAGGCCGCAGTTAAACTTTCCGTGCGTTACATCACCGATAGATTTTTGCCTGACAAGGCGATTGATTTGATTGATGAAGCCGCCTCACGCCTGCGCCTGCGCAGTTCTGCCAAGCCGGACAGCCTGATCGCTCTGGAAGAAAAGCTGGCGTCTGTACGTTCGGCCAAGCAAGAAGCTGCGGCCAATGAAGAGTTTGAGAAGGCTGCTGAGTTGCTTAAGGAAGAGCAGGGGCTTGAAGCTCAAATTGCTGCTGCTTCAGAAAATGTCCAGCTCAAGGATGAAGCAAACCGCGTACTTACCGGCGACAACATTGCAGATATTGTTGCCAGTTGGACTAATATTCCGGTACGTAAGTTGACAGAAAGTGATGCAGACCGACTCAAGTCGCTCGAAACTGAAATTCAGAAACGTGTCATTGGCCAGGATGAAGCGGTGCATGCTGTTGCCCGTGCTATCAGGCGCGGACGCCTGGGACTCAAGGATCCCAGCCGGCCGACCGGCTCATTTATCTTCCTGGGTACAACCGGTGTTGGTAAAACTGAGCTGGCCAAAGCCTTGGCTGAAGTCATGTTTGGTGATGAAAACGCGATGGTTCGCGTCGATATGTCGGAATACATGGAAAAATTCGACGTCTCCAAACTCATCGGCTCGCCGCCGGGTTATGTCGGCTACGAAGAGGGCGGGCAGCTGACCGAACAAGTTCGCCGTAAACCCTACTCGGTTGTTTTGTTCGATGAAATTGAAAAGGCGCATCCGGATGTCTTTAATACTTTACTGCAGATTCTGGAAGACGGCCGTCTGACTGACGGTCAAGGTCGTACTGTTGACTTCCGGAACACGATCATAATCATGACCTCCAATATTGGTGCCCGCCTGATCACAACTTCGGCCGGCCGCCGCATTGGCTTTGACGTTCCAGCTCTTGCCACGCGTGATGCAAGCGGTCGTGGTGACGAAGCCTCGGATTTCCGTCTGTATGGTGGTAAAACCTATGACGAGGCCCAGGAAGTGGTCATGGAAGAACTTAAGAAAACATTCAATCCTGAATTCATCAACCGTGTGGATGAGATCATTTTCTTCCATATGCTGAGCAAGGATTCAGTACTGCGGATAGTTGACATTATGCTTAGCTCATTCCGCAGACGTGTAGCCGATTTGGGCATTGGACTTGAAGTAACTGACAAAGCCAAACAGCTGCTGGCTGATAAAGGCTATGACCCGATGTACGGTGCCCGTCTTTTACGCCGCGTAATCCAGTCGATGGTCGAGGACGAATTCTCGGAAGCCATGCTGGAGAATGTGGTTGGTGAAGGCGATGTGGCCCTTGTCGATGTGGTTGACGGTGAAATCAAGGTAACCGGCCGGCCGCAGAGAGCACCGGCGCAAGAACCTGTTGCCGTAGGCGGCTCTGCTGCTTCCAGTGACGAAGGTCCTGCAAGTAAACTATACAGCGAGGGGCCCGATGGTGGTTCCGACAAACCGGAATCGGCGCCGGAATCAACTGAAGGTGAGGAACTTGAAGCGTGATCCCGAGCAGGTTTCACCGCTCCCTGATCCAATGCCCCAAATGCCTTAACGACATCGATGCAGTTATCTGGGATGTTATTGACGCCGATTCTGACCCGGATTTGAAAGAGCGCCTGCTGCTGAAGAAAATTCAGCAGCAGGTCTGCCTTAACTGCGGTAACGATTTTGTGCTGGCAGAACCGCTTTTGTATTGTGATCCGCAGCACAAACTGCTGATCGCTTATATCCCGGAAGCTGTTTTGGGCAATAACCCCACTGGCTCCGCCGAGACAGCTGATCCGCTGACGGTTCTGGATCCGGCTCTGTTGCCGGATTGGCATTGCCGCCGGTTCAGTGATTACAATAAGCTGATCGAAACTATCCATGTTTATGATCATTTTTGCGACGACAGGTTGATGGAGATTGTTAAGGTGGCCATACAGACTCAGGGTTGCCTGGAGCCACCGGCAGTAGACATTCATTTTCTGACCGCTGATGATGCCATGATGCGCTTTTTGGCTCAAGCTGATTCCGGTGAGTGGTTTACTGTTGATTATCCTTCGGAAATCTACATTAATACCGAGACCATGTTTCAAGAAAAACTGCCGCCGGAAACCGGTTGGCTAAGCCCTGATACCACGTTTGCGGCCGATTTGATTCGACAACAGACTGCGTTGTTGGAACAGAACGCCAAAGCCGCGGCCGGCGGGCAACAAAAGCTAAAAGAATAATTTATGATGTAATTCATATTCACGATTACGATTAAAAGATTCACTTTCACAATTACAAGAATCACTTACATTTCACTAACAGATAAAAAGAGCGACGGGCTGCTTACCGCAGAACGTCGCTCTTATTACTATGTGTTATCATGATGAAACAACTGCCGCACGAAGCGGCCCGGGAGGAATTTTTCATGGACTCATTCGCACAGTTAGCGAAGGATTTTGAACTTAGCCGGGAGAGGATTGCCGCTATAGTCGAATTAATCGACGCAGGCAATACAATTCCCTTTATCGCCCGTTATCGCAAAGAAGTAACCGGTAATCTTGACGATCAGATTTTGCGTTCATTGCATGAACGGCTGCAAAGTCTGCGTGCGCTCGAAGCGCGCCGTGAAGATGTACGGCGGTTGATAGGTGAAACAGGTCAGTTGACAGCAGATATAAATAAACAGCTGGATCTTGCCGGCACGGTAACTGAGCTGGACGATATCTACCGCCCATACCGGCCAAAGCGCCGGACCAGAGCAACAATCGCCCAGGAGCGCGGTTTGGAGCCGCTCGCTTTGCGTCTGCTGGCGCGACAAGATTCGGAAGCTGAATTAAGACGATTGGCAGATGCGCATATCGATGCGGAAAAGGAACTGCCGGACCAGGAAACGGTCTTTGCCGGGGCCAGCGATATTGTAGCTGAAACTCTCTCAAATGATGCTGCGTTACGCCGTCGGTTGCGTCAGCAAACCTGGCAGAACGCGATGCTCACAGCCCGCGGCAAAACCAAGGAACCCTCCGTTTACGAAGCGTTTTACGATTATCAGGAACCAGTGTTGCGTGTGCCGGGGCACCGCATTCTGGCTATTAACCGTGGCGAGCGCGAGAAGTTTCTTTCTGTAAGTCTGGAAATTGATTATGAAGTTGTTGAACCTTATTTCCGTCAGCAGCTGACTCCGGCTGCAGAAAAGCCTGCAGACCGTTGGCTGCTGCCGGCTGCCGCAGATGCCTGGAAGCGGCTGATCCTGCCTTCCCTTACTACCGAAATCCGCGCCGACCTTACCGACAGTGCCCACGCCGGTGCACTTAACATTTTCCGGGTGAATTTGCGCAGTGTGCTGCTGCAGCCGCCGTTGCGCGGCAGGGTTGTACTTGGTATTGACCCCGGTTTCAGGACGGGCTGCAAAATTTGTGTGGTGAGTGCTGAAGGCGAAGTGCTGGAAACGGGTGTGATTTATCCGACACCACCGCACGAACGTATTGCCGAAGCGGCCGCTAAGGTGGAGCAACTCGTCAAGAAACATGCTGTCCAACTGATCGCGATCGGCAATGGCACTGCCTCGCGTGAAACGGAACGCTTTGTCAGCGCTCTGATAAAAGAACGCAATTTAGCTGTTAAATACCTGATGGTAAGTGAAGCTGGAGCTTCGGTTTATTCAGCATCACCGCTGGCAGCAGCAGAGTTCCCGGAATACGACGTCTCTTTGCGCAGTGCTGTTTCAATAGCCCGACGCACGCTCGATCCATTGGCAGAACTGGTTAAAGTTGATCCCAAAGCTATAGGCGTGGGCCAGTATCAGCATGATCTACCCGAGAAAAAACTGGATGAAGCATTAACAGGCGTGGTTGAAGCCTGTGTTAATGAGGTAGGTGTAAACCTGAATACTGCCTCCGCGCGGCTGCTTTCCTACGTTGCCGGTATCAATGAAACCGCGGCAAACTCGATTATCAACTGGCGCGGGCAAAACGGCCGTTTCCGCAAACGCGCTGAGCTGCTGAAGGTCCCACGCATCGGCGCTCGTACCTTTGAACAATGCGCCGGGTTCCTGCGGATTCCCGATAGCGGTGAATACCTGGATACTACGGCTGTTCATCCGGAAAGCTATGACGCAGTCAAACGGATTGGCCGTGAATTGGGTGCAGAGCCGTCAGCCGAACTGGCGCAAAGGATGCGGCAGGCCGGACTGGAAAAACTTGCGGAGAAAACCGGTTTGGGCTCTTTGACTCTGGCCGATATTCTGGCTGAGTTGGAAAAGCCGGGACGCGACCCTCGTGAAGATTTGCCACAGCCGACTTTAATGGCTGATGTGATGGAAATCAGCGATTTGAAACCCGGCCTGGTTTTAACCGGAGTAGTGCGCAACGTAGCTGACTTTGGCGCATTTGTTGATATAGGTGTACATCAGGACGGCCTAGTACATATTTCAGAGCTTTCTGATTCCTTTGTCCGCCATCCACTGGACGTTGTACAGCCCGGCATGGCGGTAACAGTTAGGGTGCTTTCGGTCGACACAGCCCGCAAGCGCATATCATTATCAATGAAATCAGAGAATCGCCAGAGCAAACCGGGTTAACAGACCTTCGACAACCTCGTGAGTAACGATTAGGCAAAAGCCGATCGAACAACACAAAAGCCCGTCAAAAAGCCGGTCGGACACAAAAGCCGGTCGATGCTTGACAACCTGCCGGCAAAAAATGATAATAAAACCACTTTCATCTGCAAAAAGGCGTTAATGGAGACAGATCAGCAGATTAAAACCAGACAGGGATGACGGATCGTGACTGTAAGTCCGTCTCTGGCCCTAAAGCTGATATTCACTCCGGAGCCGGCTGCTGAACCGTTTAAGACGTATTAGGCTGTCCCGCAGAAGCCCGGCGTTATTGGGGCGAGGACCTTAACGGGTCCGAAAAGAGCACAGCGTTTAGTATGCTGTGAATCAGGGTGGTACCGCGGAAGTTGCCTTTCGTCCCTCAACAGGGATGAAAGGCTTTTTTGTATTTAAAACAGATTCAAATGTCATGCTTTCAGGCAGATTGACTGCAAGCGAAATGATTCAGCGAGAGTCTTCTGGAGGGGAATACGTGAATAATCTAATTTGGGATCCGACGCATGAATGTATGCCATTGGCGGAGCAGCAAAAGCTGCAAGGGGAACGGTTGGCGGATTGTGTCCGCCGCATTTATGGGCACGTGCCTTTTTATACAGAAAAAATGGATGCGATCGGCCTGCTGCCCGGGGATATTAAAACCCTGGAAGACATAGTCAAGCTGCCATTTACCGATAAACAGGATATGCGCGACCAGTATCCATATGGAACTTTTGCGGTGCCGCTTAGTGACATTATCCGGATCCACGCTTCTTCCGGTACCACAGGCAAACAGAAGGTAGTTGGCTATACCAGCAAAGATATTGAGATCTGGAGTGAATGCTGCGCCCGCTCATTGCGATCAGCCGGCATGACTAAGGGCGACATTCTGCATGTTGCTTACGGTTACGGGTTGTTCACGGGCGGACTTGGATTGCATTACGGGGCTGAACGTCTGGGCGCAACCGTTATCCCTGTTTCTTCCGGGAACACAATGCGCCAGATTCAGATTCTGGTTGATTTCCAACCCACAGCCATTGCCTGTACTCCCAGTTATGCGCTGCATTTGGCTGACGCGCTTTCAACCTACGGTGTGACAAAGGATCAACTGCATCTCAAATATGGCATTTTTGGCGCAGAGCCCTGGACCATTGCCATGAAAGAGCAAATAGAAGAAAAACTGGGACTGAAAGCTTTTGATATCTATGGCCTTTCAGAAACAATGGGGCCCGGGGTTTCGATGAGCTGCGTTTGCAGTGATGATCTGCATATTCAGGCCGACCATTTTATTGCGGAAATTATCGACCCGGAAACACATCAACCGCTGCCGCCCGGTGAAACCGGCGAATTAGTGTTTTCCAGCATTACCAAAGAAGGTACGCCGCTGCTGCGTTACAATACACACGACCTTAGCTCACTGCATTATGAACCCTGTGCCTGCGGGCGAACAACTGTACGCATGGAAAAAGTGACCGGCCGCGCCGACGATATGCTGATCATTCGCGGTGTCAATGTGTTCCCAACTCAAATTGAAGCGATTCTGCTTTCCTATGGTGAAGTAGAACCGCATTACATGATCATCGTCGATCGGGTTCGCAATCTTGACTTCATGGAAATTCAAATCGAAATGACGCGCGCTTTCTTCTCTGACTCAGTGCGGGAAATCGAAAACCTGGAACGCAAGCTTAATGCCGATGTTCAGTCAGTATTGGGCATATCTGCAAAAATCACTCTGGTTGAACCGCGCAGCCTGCCGCGCAGCGAGGGTAAGGCCAAACGCGTTATAGATAACAGAAAGAACTGAGCAGTGCTTTAGTAGGTTCGTTGCTTGGTATGGGTTGTGTTGAGGATTTTTTCTTCGCTCATGTTGCCAGCTGCAAAGGTGGGGTCAAACATAACCCAGGCGCTCCCGTCAACCTGGCGATAGTTGAAACTGGCGATTACGACCCAGCCGGTGCCAGCCAGATAAACCTCATTCCAGGCATGGTACCCCTGCGGTACTAAGCCGATGATCAGCCTGGTGGGTATACCTTGTGAACGCAGCATCGCAGCCATTAAAGCAGCGTAATCGTAGCAAATACCCTTGCGGCTCGACATGGTTTTGTCGGGGTCGGGGATATAGGTTTTGACTTCTTTGCTGGTTATTTTTCCGGCCAGAACGCGGTCATAAGCAATGTTGTCGACCACCCAGTTGTAGATGGCCTCGATACGGGCAACCTGGTTGGTTTTACCGGAAACAAGCGACTTGGCTTTGGCAGTGCTGGCTGAGCCGCTGGAAAAGTCAACAATAATCGAGGATGCTGTATAAGGACTCAAACTAGAGGATAGAGAAACATTAAAACTGTGCGCTGTGTGGGTTGCGAAGCTGGTACCGCTGATTTGCTCATACACTGTCAGTTTGTAGGCACCGCTGCCCATTTGCAAAGGAACGCCTTCGTAAACACCGCGTTTCAGCAAGTCATACTGATAAGAACCGGAAGGCCCTTTAAGCAGACATTTCCAGGCTTTGCTGGTGCCGGAATTAATTTTAACCAATACCACACCCCTGCGGGTGCTGCCGACATCGATGCTCACTACACCGTCTTCGCTTGTAACAATGCTGGCATTTGTACCATAAGAACTGCGAGGGAAGGATCCGTAGTTTTTAACCGGAAAATTACTGGTTGAACCTTGCGTAGTAGGCACAGTTGTAGCTTGGGTAGTGGCTCTGGTTGTAGTTGTGGTCGGAGCCCTGGTGGTAGTGGTGGTTGGAGCTCTGGTGGTTGAAGTTGTGGGTGGCCGGGCAGTTGTCACGGTAGTTGGCCGGGGTGTGCCGGTTGTCCAGGGAGTAGTATTGGTTGTAAAACCTGTGCTGAAATTATTGGTTCCCGTGGTTCCCGGCCGCTGTGTAGGGGCACTGGATGATGTTGAGACACTGGTTGAACCAGAGGTTCCGGTTTCGCTGAAACCAGCAGTACCCGACGGATCACCTGAAGATTGACTGGTTTGCGAGCCGTCCGCAGAAGTGCCGGAAGTGCTTGGATCAGAAACGGCTGAACCGGAGGATTCAGAGCCTGTGCTTCCGGTGGATTCAGTCAGGGATGTAGNGGGTTCGGATTGGCTGGTTCCTGAATCGGACGGGCCTGTGCCGCTCTCCCTTGTGGTCCCTGTAGGTATAACAGTTGTAATTGACGTGGGTGCCGGTCGCACAATACAGCCTGCAGTGATTGCGGGTAAAGCAATAATCACTGCCAGAGTGAAGAATAAAAGGCGAAACGGCAGACGGGGCGCAGAACGTTTAAAGAGCAAGATCGGCCTCCTGACCAGAATAAATATCGGAAACCCGTGGTAACAACATCAGCGGGTGAAATGAAGCAGTTGAATTTTGCTGAAACCAGCTAAATACTAATAATTCATTATAGTATTTAAGAGATAACTAGTTCAAGGTGATAAGTGCCCATGATGACAAACGTTTGTTGTGACAGATATAATGAACATGCACATAAGCCCGACCGGCTTACTGCCGGTTTCCGTTCAGGCAGGTGAAATAATGTTCGGCAAAAAAAGAACCTCAGTTCCGCGCGAAGAACTTGCCGCGTTTTGCGAGCAGGTTGCTTTAGTGCAAAAATCCGGCATTCCATTGGCTGAAGGCATAGAAATGATGCAGGACGGTGCTCGTG
>LSQX01138888.1_pt1 | contig 15570 bp, 12 predicted proteins | sample 654561 | NCBI WGS metagenome assembly LSQX01 (sample SAMN04489861, study PRJNA283612) | anaerobic digester metagenome | isolation source: 4 biogas reactors fed with cattle manure at either 37C or 55C with and... | place: Denmark: Kongens Lyngby | collected 2014 | reverse complement strand
GTCTGTCACAATAAATGCTCGGGTAATATTCGGCATATGCTTCAGGTATTCTATCGATCCCTTTTCAAAATAAATCTTCGGGGGAATCTTAAACCATTGCATATTAACTCTCCTTTGCGCAATTCTCTTCTTGTTCAGAAGATTGACTGACGAGATGTTTGAGGTGGTGGAATTTCTGCCGAATGATCCACACCCAAGCGTAAGCGACGGCGTATTGGTGTTATAGATGTCACCGATTGCTCCCTGCGAGGAAGGTGAATTTTCAATAATTCTTCCCACCTTCATGGCGCTTCCATATTCCCTGCAAAGCTTTTCATCGTTGGAATGAATTACGGCGGAATGGCCAAGGCCTCCCAACTCAAGCATTGCAGAAGCGTATTCAAAGCCCTGCTTCTCGTCTTTACAGATAAAATACGCAAGAACGGGAGAAAGCTTTTCCAAAGACAATGGGTATTCCCTGGATGGCTTCGGAAGCTTTGCAAGCAGTATTTTCGTATCATCCGGTACTGTAATCCCGGCATTTTTAGCGATTTGTGCCGCGGGCTTCCCCACAACAGCAGGATTAACCGCCATTTTATCCAGGTTGATCACATATTTTGTGATCAGCCCGGTTTCCTGTTCATTCAGAAAATAGCAGCCATAATAGGTCATGATCCTCTCAAATTCTTCTGATATCTCTTTGTCAACAATGACCGCTTGTTCAGAAGCACAAATCATACCATTGTCAAAGGTCTTCGAGATGATCAGATCTGTACAGGCCCGCTCCAGATCAACGTTCTTGTTGATATAGCATGGAACATTTCCAGGACCTACACCCAAAGCAGGCTTTCCAGCGCTATAAGCAGATTTCACCATGCCACTTCCGCCTGTTGCGAGAATTAAGGAAACACCAGGATGGTTCATTAGTGTGGATGTTGCCTCGAGAGATGGCGTTTCTATCCACTGAATACAATATTCGGGTGCTCCATTTTTTACCGCGGCATCCCGCAGAATTCTCGCTGCCTCTCTTGAACATTTCTGTGCAGAGGGATGGAAGGCAAAGATTATGGGGTTTCTGGTTTTGGCGCAAATTAGAGATTTGAACATTGTCGTTGAGGTAGGATTCGTTACCGGAGTAACCCCTGCAACAACACCCACAGGCTCTGCGACTTCCACATAACCTTCCAGATCGTTTTCTTCTATAATCCCCACGCTCTTTTCATCTTTGATGCTATGGTAGATATATTCCGTAGAAAAAATATTTTTGATAACCTTGTCTTCAAAGACCCCTCTGCCGGTTTCCTCATAAGCAAGCTTCGCAAGGCTCATATGGTTATCCAGCCCCGCCAGCGTCATTCCGTGAACAATTTTATCAACCTTTTCCTGATCCAGCTTCATATACTCTTTTAGTGCCACTTCTGCATTGGCTACCAGCCTGTTTACCAGTTCTGACGGATCAAATTTTTTCTCTTTCAAATTCTTCATCTCTATCCCTCCTTTTTGGGTTTTTTTCGAATTATCTTTATTCTCAATGGCCTTCTCCGGTATGACCTCGGCAGTTTTGTTTTCATCTTTCATCGCAATCATTCCTTTTCCTGCATTTCTATCCATTAATGCTTGTTAAAATTTTAACAATGCTATGTAAATAATATATGCTGTTGTTACGTTATCCTATGAAACGATTGTAACATTCAGCACTATTTCTGTCTCTATTATAACTGAAACAAAAAAGATTGTCAATAAATTCACAATCTTTTTTTCATATTTTTCCGATCTTTTTTTACTGTTAACACTCAATATACTTGAGATATATCTGTGCATATCGGAAACTACGCTTCATTTGCAAGTGCTGCATAGTTCGGCTCGGGTGATACCCTATATTTTTTGTTACTTGTTCTTTTCTTGGTTCTGACGAAAATGAAGCAATGACCCCCGGATGACATAATCATGACCAAATTTTTCACGGATTTTATCAATGCTCTCCTCCAGCCTAACCCTGTCTGTCTGTTTTGTGCCGGTAAGATCAAACATATCAAGCTGCTTTACCGGATTTCTTTGCAACTGCGATGTAGCAACCCCAATTAACCTTATCGGATCTCGCTTCCAAGCCTGTTCAAAGAGTGCGGATGCAACAGAAAAAATGGTATTGGTATCCTGGGTAGCATTTTCAAGCTTTTTCTGTCTGGAGTATGTTTCAAAGTCACTGTTTTTTAAGTGAATTGCCACCACACCAGCATGGAGCCCTGCTTTACGAAGACGCATTCCAACCGTTTCACTAAGTGACAGGATATATAATCGAGCAGTTTCTTTGTCGGTGATATCAAAGCTTACGGTTGTTTCATTGCTTAGATCCTTCGCATCCATTTCCTGTGATTGAACCGGAGAATCGTCCAATCCGTTTGCATAGTTCCATATCATCGACCCGTATTTCTTGAATTGCTGTTCCAACAGATCGGGTTTTGTGTTTGCCAGATCACCAATGGTTTTAATCCCCATTCTGTTGAATTTCGACGCAGAGGCTTTGCCCACCATATACAGCTGTGTTACTGGCAGAGGCCACATTTTTTCCTGAATCTCTTCCGGGAAAAGCGTGTGTATCCGATCGGGCTTTTGAAAATCCGAGGCCATTTTGGCCAGAAGCTTGTTCTCGGAAATCCCGATGTTCACCGTAAACCCCAGTTTATCGCGAATCTTGTCTTTTATTTCCCGGGCGAGGGCCATATAATCCTCCCCATAGCGCAACCGAAGACCAGTAGTATCCATAAAGCATTCATCAATGCTGAATTTCTCGATATCCGGGGTGTAAGAAAGAAGTAGGTCGCTCATCGCTTTAGACTGCTGTGCATATATATGGTGCGAGGGAGGGACAATGGTCAGATCCGGACATTTTCTGATCGCCTGGAAAACCGGCTCACCGGTAACAATTCCGAATTTTTTGGCGGGGATGGATTTGGCCAGGACAATACCATGTCTTTTGGATGGATCTCCTCCAACGATGGAGGGAATGGTGCGCAGGTCAACATCACTACCATTCTTAAGCTGTTCCAGCGCTTCCCAGCTTAGAAAAGCAGAGTTCACATCTATATGAAAAATAATCCTCTTTCTCATCCTCACAACACCCTCGGTACGGTAACTCTCCCCTCTATTTTATCACTTTCAGGCACCGATTGAAATGATAACTCGTCCGCTATTGTTCGGGTTAGCTAACCGTACCGTGGTTATGTTTGAAACTCATCATTGGCTATTTTTCAATATACGGCCTCACAATGTCCATTCCCCGGATGGTGGACTTGTCGTTCAGGATTTTTTTCAAATATTGAAAAGCCTTTGCATGCCTATTACCCAAGCTTTTCAGCAAACGATTCTCCAAAACGGATATAATCTTCAATATCTTCTGGCGTGGGTTGGTATTTGCACACAGCAGGCTCCATCTCTACATTTAACCCTGCGTCTTTCAAGCCTTCAGAGAGATGTTTTGGAGCTTCTCCGCTCCACCCATAGCTTCCGAATGCCGCACCCTTCTTACCCTTTAATTTAAGGCCTTTTATTGAATCAACTATTCCCGATAAAGAGCGCAAATAGCTGTTATTTACCGTACAGCTTCCAAGCAAAATCCCTTTTGAACGGAATAGCTCGGTGATGATATCAGACACGTCGGAAGAAGCACTGTTATAAAGCTTGCTGGGTACGCCCCTGTTGTCAAGACCCTTTGCAATTGCCTCCGCCATTTTCTTGGTCGCGTTGTACATCGTATCATAAACGATGGTAACAAACCCCTCATCATATTGATCCGCCCAAAGATCATATTTTTCAATGATCTGCATCGGATTCTTTCTCCATATCACACCATGGCTGGGAGCAATCACCTCAATGGGAAGGTTCAGCGCCTTCACCTCGGCAATTTTTTTCCGGATCAACGGCGTGAACGGAGCCAGGATATTGGCATAGTATTTGAATGCCTCCTGGTAAACCTCACATTCATCTGCTTCATCCATAAATATGCTTTTGGAGCAGTAGTGCTGGCCGAATGCATCGTTGGAAAGCAGAACACCCGATTCGGTCAAATAGGTCATCATACTGTCCGGCCAGTGAATCATGGTCATCTCCACAAAAAGCATGTCGGTTTTTCCTATGTTGATCCTATCGCCCGTTTTCACGGGTACAAAGTTCCAATCCTTGTGGAAATGTCCTTTGATGATATCCACGCCCTTCTTCGAGCAATAGATTGGTACGTTGGGGATTTTATCCATCAACGCTTCCAGGCATCCCCCGTGATCAGGCTCATTGTGATTGATTACAATACCATCAATATTGTTGATACCCACTTCTTTTTCAAGAAGGTCCAGAAATTCATCCTTATAGGGTGTCCATACGGTATCCACCAGGATGGTTTTTTCATCGCGGATCAAATACGTGTTATAAGTAGATCCGCGGTGGGTGGAAAGTTCATGACCGTGAAACCTCCTTAGGTCCCAGTCCCTCAAACCCAGCCAATATATATTGTCTTTCACCTGTATCATTTATCCATCATCCTTTCTTGAACATGATAAAGACGGCCCTCTTTTTTAGTTATTCCCCTATCTATTCGATCTAAAACAAGAATGGATGGTTTTTACAGAATCGTGTGATTTTTTGTGTAAAGTTCAGACAGAACTGATGGGAATTTGCCTAAACGTCTGAAAGGAGCTAAACGGGAGAAAATCCCGATTAGCTCCTTTGTATAAAAAGGCCTTTACGGCCGGGCAATCATCTGCCCGTTTATTGAATGTCGATTTTTATGCCTTGCTTTTTTGTTGGCTTTGTTTTCGGTACTGTCAGCGAAAGAACACCGTTCTTATAGGTCGCCTTGATCTCATCTTCTTTCACATCATCAACATAGAAGCATCTTTTATAGCTGCCATAAGCTCTTTCCCTGCGGATATAGTTTTCATTTTCTTCATTCACTTCATTGTTTTGCTCAACTGAAATGGTTAAGTAACCATCATTTAAGTCAACCTGAATATCTTCTTTATCTACTCCGGGAATTTCTGCATCGATTATCCATTCGTTTTCGGTTTCCCGAACGTCTGCCTTAACAAGGGAATTGCTCCAGGTTCCGAAGAAAGAGTTATTGAAGAAATCATCGAAGAATCTGTCTATGCCCCAGAAGTCACCCCTTCTCGTTAATCCTGTATTTTTTCTTGAAAATGGTACCAAACTAAACATTACAAACACCTCCATCAAGTTTTCAGAAAATTAAATTGTTTATCTTTGACTATCTTTGACCTTATGTGATTATTCTAAGGTATCTTATGCGAAATATCAATCTTTGTTTTTGACTATCTTTGACCTATATGTTTATTCACCTCTCATCTCGTTTAAATAGCTCTCGAATTCTCACTATTGCTTTTATTTTCAAGTTTTTTCATTAATATCGCCTTTGCAGAGGCAATCCAATGAATCTTTATATGACTTGTGCGTCATAGTTTCCGGTATTTATCAATACTAACCGGAAGCATCTGCCGTATATCTTTCAGATCGAACACGCCCAGCAAGATGAGGATTGACACCATCAATCCACCGGTTATTACCCCGGATACCATCAGAACCAAGATTTGTTGATTGAATATGGAAGATGCGAGCATTTTTGCTACAGGAGCAGCAAGAACTCCGGCCCCTGCTGCTACTAACGGCTTAACCAGCCAATCGCCAAGCTCTATCGACATTCCTGTAGTTTTCATGGTAGTACGCAAATTTAGCGCAGCACCAACCAAACTGCTGAATACAAGTGCAACCAAATAAGCATTCATACCAGAAAGTGGTATTCCAAACCAGACAAAGCTCAGTCGAAGCACACTGGTTACCATGGAGTGTTTTAAGGTTTCCTTTTCTTTTCCCAATCCATTCAGTATGCCGAACAGCGTTTGCTGAAGGTAGAAAACCAAACCCGTGAATGAAAGCATGAACATCATATGCCCTACATTCTGCCCGGGATAAATCGTATCGGATATTTCATATGCAAAGCTGGCAAAGATACTGGTGAAAAGGAAACCCATAACCAGAGTCACCCGTATAGAACGGGAAATCTGTCGGTTGGCGCCATGCATCCTTTTCATGGCTACTGCCTCTGCAATGGCTGGGACCAACGCCGTTGCAAGGGCAGCTGTCAGCATCGAAGGAAACATGATCACCGGGCTTGCCATTCCGGTTAGCTTCCCATATTCGGCAAGAGCCTCGGCTTTCGTTAGGCCATAGATTGCCAAACGCTGGGGAATCCATAAAAATTCGACTGTTCCCAGAAGGGAGAGAATCAAACGATTTGCTGTGATCGGCATCGATATTCTTAGAATTGACCTTCCGATTTCCCGTTTTCGAATAAGAACCTCATCCGGTTTGGTCGCTTTCTTTCCCCTGCGGAATTGAAAAGCAATATAAACCACAAGCACATTGGCAATCTCACCGGTAACCATACCAATCGTCGCAAACAGGCATTTCCTTTCCATATCCCCATATGCAAACACTTGTGCAATCATGTATACCACAACAAGTTTTGTAACCTGTTCGATCACTTGCGAAACAGCGTTGGGGACAACCTCCTGTTTCCCATAAAAGTACCCCTTCAAGGCGGTAATTGCCGCAACAAGTGGAATGGATGGCAGTATCCATAGCAATGCGCTTTTTGTCCTGATATCGCCAATAAGAATATTAACTACAAAATCGAGCTTTATATATAAAGCTGTGACCACTGCGGTAGCAGCGACAAAAACCACCGAACCGGAAAAGAAGGCAACCCGGGCAGCATTTTTATGGTTTCCTCTTGCGGTTTCCTCTGCGACCAGTCGTGAAACAGCGATTCCGACGCCCGCAGTAAGCCCCAACAGCACCAGATTGTATACGGGCAGAACTAGCTGGTAAAGCCCCATTCCCTCTGCACCAATGAAATTTGCAATATATATCCGGTAAATAAAGCCAATGATCTTAACGATCAGGCCGGCTATGGTTAAGATTATCGTGTTTTGTTTCAGCGTCTTTTTGCTCATAAAGCCTTTATGAATGATTCGCAGATTGAACCGGTTGGCAAGCATTGGCGGGGCTACTGTGTTCAGCTGTCCCATGCAAATTTCCTTTACGCTTCTGGTTAACTGATCCCGGGCGTGATCGGCGTCATCCATCGAAGGGTTGTTCTTATTCAATATATGGCCTTTCAATCAATAACATTCTTCTGAAATGAAAAAAGCCTGCTGTCGCAGTTAACAGCAAGCGTGACATACTCCCACCACCTTAAGAGGCGGGGGACTTCTTGTCATATACAGTTAAACATAATTTGCTATGTCAATTGACGTTTATACATTTCGTTGGTGATCTGTTCAATATCTTCTGTATCATGGACTGATCTGCCATTGGCGGCAGCATCCTGTCTGTTTCCAAGAGGCGCTCCGTCCTGCGGGGTATCCGACGAACCAAAAGACAATACCTCCTCCAGCGCCTGTTCGCCGTCATAGGGTTCATCCCTGCTGCCGTCATGGTGTCCTCGCATGACCTTCTCCAAAACATCTTCCTCTACTGGCCGGTGAGCATGTTTGCTGATCTTATCCAGTCTGATTTCATGTTCTTCGGATATCTCGCAATTTATACAGTTTCTTGTGTCTGGGATTATCTCCAAGCGTTTCGGATCAATCTGCTTACCACAGAGCTCACAGCGCCCGTAAGTGTTTTTTTTAATTCTTTCCAGAGCATCATCTATCTCGCGCATAATAAATTCATGATTGCTTCTTAAAGCTGCCTGTTGTTCTGCATCATAAAGATCTGTTGATGCATCCGCAGGATGGTTGTCATATCTGGACAGTTCGGTGTCTTCTGTGTTGCGGTAATCCCCCAGGGTGCCATCAATCATATCGTTCACAATATTCGCGTGCTCTTCCCGATGCTGTTGCAGCAGATGTTTAAAATGTTTTAACTGGTCTTTGTTCATATGCCCTCCTCCTTATGATTTAAGCGAAGCACTGTATTTTCTGGAGTTCACTTGAGAATTAATAATTTTAGTGTGTCCGAAAATAAGGCTTTGGATGCCGCTAACCGAATAATAATGGGTTGCGATGGATCCCTTCTGCAAAATATCCAGTTCACGTTGCGTGCTCTTATTGAGCTAACTGCCACAACCTGATAAAATAGAATAAAAAGGAGATTATGCGATGAAATACATGATTCGACAAAAAATATTTTCGTTTAGGGACAGTTTCCTGATAAAAAATGAATTTGGAGAGGATTGCTTTAAGGTTACAGGAAGGGTTTTTTCTTTTGGAAACAAACTAACCTTAACCGATATGCAGGATAGAGAACTGTTTTACATTGAGCAGCGGCTCTTTCACTTTTTGCCCCAATACACGATCTACCAGAACGGTACCCCCATGGCCCACGTTAAAAGAGCATTTACCTTATTCAGGCCCTCCTTCGACATTACAAGTGCTTATGGTGATTTTAATATAGATGGTAATTTTTTTGCCTATGATTTTACTGTTTTTAAGAATGGGGCTCCGGCTGCCATCGTTTCAAAAAAGTGGTTTTCCTTTTCTGATACCTATGGTGTCTCTGTTTCCGACAATGAAAATGCAGCGTTCATCCTGTCACTGGTCATTGTGCTGGATATGGTTTGTCATAACAATAACCAGTAGGTGTTGTTGCTGCAATGATGGCAGATAGACCCTGAAGATAAATCAATCCTCCACCCTCGCTCTCACTAGGGGGGGTAAGGTTGCGAGGGGTGGAGGAACTTCCTTTTTCAGATAGTTAGATTGTCCATTGATCATGAACGATTCCGACAAGGTACCAGCTTCCGTCTTTCTCTTCAAATATCAGTTTCAGGCTCTCCCAATCAAGCCCTTCATATTCGGGTTCAAAACCTGAGAAATAGTATTCCAGCAGCTTACCGTCCGGGTATACGTCGAAGATATTGTTGATCGTGTTCCCCTGTCCAATATATTCGTTATAGCCAACATATTCCGCGTTCAAAAAATCCTTATCGTATACGAAAGCCGACAAATATTCTTCAAAGGTAAGCTTTATCGGATCTCCGGATCCGTCGTAAGCACCCCAGGTATAAACCTTATCACTATCGTTTATATGCTTGATTTCTTCGCTGGAGAAAACAAGATCCTTTTCAACATCAACATAGGTATACGGTGAAAAACGCACCTTTTTATCCGGGTGTATGATCGATGAAAGAAACACCATATCTCTGTCCCGCAGGGCTTTAAGAGTATTTTCCCCAAGTTCACGCAACTTGGCTTCAACTTCGTACGAAGCTTTGATAAAGTCTTCATTCCTTTCAAAAGGCTCGTCAAAGACTAGATGCGTGTACGACTCTCGCTTTTGCCCCTCAATAAGAAACTGAACTTTCTCTACCTGGGGTAATTCGGTAAGAGAGTTGACAATGGCGTTGAGAACTACCGCTTCATAGGCAGTACCACCTGGATTGTTATCAACAAATTCGGAGGAAAGGTTCAAGGTACAGATTCCGTCTTTGGTTTCAACTGACAAAAGCCTGGTGCCTACCGGAATAACAGATCCTCTGTATTTTAACGTGGATCCTTTCTGTAATTCCCTGAATATGGCCGCTTCCAGGGTTTCTCCATCTTGGAGCTCAAGCTCACGCTGCTCCGGAACGACCCCATCAGCCTCTACGGTTGAGAAATATAATGTCGCAGTTACATTTTCATTTTTTTCAGGCGCATTGGTTGCCACTACCTCCGGTGTTGTTTCGGGTGCTTCCCTGTTACCCTGTGTATCTTCAGGAACGGATGAGATGTCCTGTCCCTGGGCTGTTTTGTTTTGAATGTTGCCAAATTTTGTTCCAAAATAGAATGACATGCCGATAAATGCCAGGACCAACACAAATGCCATGATTGGCTTTAATGTATTTATCCCATGTTTTTTTACCGAACTGGTCTTCCTTTTTACTGATTTTTTGCGCAATGATTCCACCACCCTTTCTGTAAACAACGCATCCACGGTTTCATCTGTCTCCAGATAATTCACTGTGGTTTTCAAAATTTCAAAACGGTTTCGGCATTCTGTGCATTCAGTCATATGTTTTTCAAGCTTATTTCTTTTTTCTTCGGAAATATTGCCCTCGAGGATTAAATCAAAATCTTCGGCGGATATATGACTTTTCATGATAAATCACCCCTGTGCCTATCCAGATATCTTTTACAAATTGTCTGTCTTGCCCGGAATACTTTCATTTTTGCTGCATCTTCCGATATTCCAAGTATCTGTCCTATTTCATGATAGGAAAAACCTTTCACGTATTTCAGAATCAGCGGAATCCTTTGTTTCTCCTTTAAACTCTGAATAAGCAGGATAATCTCCCTGCGCAGCTCATTCATTTCAAAGGCTTTTTCAGGATTGCCGCTTTCTGTTCTGCCGACGATTTCTTCACTGATCGGTAGGGTCTGATGCCTTTTTGCGTTTCTCTGCCAGGTTTTATAGGTATTCAGGGCGATACGGAATATCCAGGTTGAGAACATCCACCTTTCATCGTACTTTTCAAGATGAGTATAGGCGCGAATAAAAACCTCCTGCATGATCTCTTCCGCATCCTGCCTGGAGAGTGTTAACTTCACAAGAAAGCTGAACAATCTATTCTTATATGCATCAACAATTTCCTCAAATGCGGAAATATCGCCTTGCAGTGTGCTTTCTACAAGCACCTTTTCTTCTATCATCGTACCATACCACCCACTACCCTGACGGATGCCGCTTAAACCGTTTCATGCCCTCTTATACTGAATAGCTCAGTAAAGGTAACGGTTTTTTAGATTTATTTTTTCCCCATAATGAACAAAGCCCCGCTAACCATTATGATTAGCGGGTTTTATTGGTGCGCCCAGCAGAGATCGAATCCACAACCTTCTGGTCCGTAGCCAGACGCTCTATCCNNCTATCCAATTGAGCTATGGGCGCATGATTACTCCGTTCGCGTGCAATATATAGTTTAATATAAACGGAGCAAAAAATCAACCAGATGAGATAAATTATTTTCTGCCGTTTTTTGCAAGCGTTGCTGTTCAGAGCTTTCTGATGAGAGATAGATGTGCAATAATAGGAAACATTAGCGTAATGTAGCTTAGAGATATAGTCTGAGCGAGGAAATGCAAGCCGACTGTTTGAACAAAAATGCAACAAAAGCATTTTTGTGAGTTTCGGCTTGATAGTGCTTTTGCTTTGCAAAATGCCTACATTAATGTTGCGTCTTTTAACGCTCTGCGTTAAAAACGCTTGAGCTGAACTATACAGCTCTTGCAAATGAAGCGTAGTTTCCGTTATGCACATCTATATCTCAAGTATATGGGGTGTGAACAATAACAAACTTTAAGAAGAAATCTATAAAAATGCAGTTATCGCTTTACATTTATCCTATGAAAAAATATAATGTAGGTAAACATGACCGAATATTTTCGAGCATCCGCTTTCAGTAGCAAACAGGCCTGGTCTTGGTTTAATCGGTTATTGTCCTTTGCTTGCGGTTTTGCTTCCGCATATAGCAACAAAAACAGGTGGAGGTTCATAATGCAGATTTCCGGCATAACCTATGTAAAACGGAAAAAGAAATGGATACCCAAGTTTTTACTCGTCATCCTGATCATTCTGGTTGCTTTATTTGTCGTTGTGTTGGGGTTGTTAATGTTTACAGATGTTACAATACCTTACATCAGCGAGTGGCTGAATATGTAAAAGCCGCATAAATCTGCGGCTTTCGATTATAGTAGTTGCCTTCTGTTTAAAATAACCACAACGATCAATGACAGCAATACAGAGCCGATAAGGATATACAACCAGCTTAAAGGATGGCTATCAAACGGTAGTGCTACATTCATACCATAAAAGCTGAAAATAATTGTGGGAATGGAGAGCACAATCGTTACGGATGTCAGAAATTTCATGACAATATTCAGGTTATTGGATATCACCGAAGAGAAGGCGTCCATCATGCCCTTCAAAATAGAGCTGTATATATTGGCCATTTCAATGGCCTGCTTGTTTTCGGTAATGACATCCTCCAACAACTCCTGATCTTCTTCATACATCTTGATGTATTTTCCCCGAAATAGCTTTTCCAGCACAATCTCATTGGATTTTAGCGAAGTTGTGAAAAATACAAGGCTTTTTTCAAGCTCCAGTAGCTTAAACAACTCACGGTTACGCATGGATTTATGAAGGCTTCCTTCCAGATATTCAGTTTTTTTATCAATATGCCTTAAGTACTTTAAATAATCTTTTGCAGTACTGAATAATATTTGAAATATGAACCTGGTCTTTTTATACGTATAGAGATTCCGTATTTGCTTATGAATAAATGGCTTTAGTACAGGCGCTTCCTTACTGCAGATCGATATAAAGTATTCATCCCGTACAACCAGAAGCCCTAGTGGAATCGTTTCAAATTTTATGCTCTGCTCATCCTCATATACATAAGGAATGTCAACAATAACAAGGGTTTGATCCTCATCGACATCGATTCTCGGTTTCTCTTCATCATCCAGCGAGTCTCTTAAGAGCTTCGGATCCACCATAAGCTCATTTTGTACCCTTGCCAATTCTTCCTCGGTTGGTGCTGAAATATTGATCCAGCAACCTTTCTCAAAATGATCGATTTGAATAATCTCTTTTTTGGGTTCAACGGTCAGAAAAATTTCAACCATTAGAATCACCTTCTTTCTATAATGATCACCTCACAAAAAATATGCATCGCAAGCCTGCATTTCAAAATGGCTTTCCTGCCACATCCGTTTTTGTTAAATACAGTATGGGTGTTGGGTTAAATGTATCAAACGCCTCAGATTGACAAGTTCCTTCACAGGGCGCTGGGGATGAGGACATTATCCAGCCGCCATTTCTCACAGATCCTGCCTAAAATAGAAAGAGACCGCTTAAGCGGACTATCATCACATTCCATGGATCACACTCCCCTCATTGAGCTTTGGCACTATACGGCATAGAATTCAATTCCGGCTGCGTTAGACAAGACCTTAATGCGGTAATGTCTGTTGACCCAGTTGGCGTCTCTCGACGTTTCCGGGCAGCAACTTATCTCCGTATAGGAGCCTCACCTAATAGAGTATTTTTCAGATTTTTATACGATTCCATTATACGCTTAATCGTGATCTGATGCAACAATTCAAATTTCAATGATTTGCAGTTCATAACCCTTAAGTGTGATTGGAGCCATTTTCTCCGAAGGCTTTATGACGTGAACGGTTTCATTTTCTTCACCGTTATTCATGATAACCAGTTTGCGGCTATGCGGAAACCAGGTACATTCGGTATTGATGTTATCAGTTATCCAGCAGGAAATCTCATCTTCATTCGCTGCTGCCCACAAGATCGCTCGATACAACATACGTGTATTCTGCGGATTGAATCGGAAACCGGAAAGGTAAACGCCTCTTCCCTTACCAAACGCCCGAACAGCTGCCTGGACATGTCCATTATTAGCCTCCAGCACAGCAGTTTCTCCATCGATGGCGTAAATTCCATCCATTTCTCCTCCCAAATCAAGAGTGGTTTTGTTATCAGCAAAAATAAAATGCATATTCTCTTTTTGATAGCTGTATTTATTTTTTGATACCGTCAAGCCAATCTCACGCTCCACGCCCAGAATATGGGACAGTTGAAAATACTGGCTTGAGAACTTTGACGCAGACGGTTCCCCAATTCCGATAAAGCCTCCACCGGCTGCAACCCAGCCTGTAATTTTAGTGACCACATCCGGATCTTTCCAGTGATCCCCTCCGCTCCATGCACTGTCCAGCCTGCCACAATTGATTATCACTTTAACATCCTTCGGAATTCCGTCCCTACGAATATCATCAAAGCTGATGAAGGTAACATCAACAGGGAGCCCCGCGAGGGATTCGTATACGTGATTTAAGTCCAAATTCGGATTCTCATGCATGTGTCCACTGCAAATCCATGATCGCAGACTTCCCCATGCGGTCAATACAGCAATTTTGCAGGATGCTGTCCAAGGCTTGCCATTCTCATGAAGGCTTTTGATCAGCCGGAACTCCTGAGCAACAGAGGCAATATAATCGATAAAATCAGGGAACTTCTCTACCATATGCAGATAGCCACCCAGTCCAATCCGCTGTACCGGATCTCGTAAAAGAGCTCTTCTGATATTCATCCAGAATCTTTTTGCATCGTTGGTTGGGTTTCCGCCTTCCATGAAGGTAGGCTCCCCCTGCAAGCCTGTAGGAAAGAGGTATGGATGCAACCTCAGCTCATGGGTTTCTACGCCTTCAACCCCGGCACACTTCCGTGCTTCAAAGGCATTGAAGACACATTTGACAATGCCATCAAACCGGAAATCGGCAAATCTTTTATGATACGGCTCCATGCCAATCCAGTGGTCGTCATAAAACACATATGCTTTTTTCCCATGTTTATGGACCAGATCCACGCATTTTCTTCCAAAGGATACTACAAAATCGTTGATAAAGTCCATCCAGGCCCTGTGTTTTTTGGATGGAATGTTGTGGGTATTATTGTACAATCCATGATCAATAAAATCCTCAGAGGTCATCCTGATGCCGGTTTTACGCTCGAATTGTTTCATTGCATAGGGTGTTGCCGTAAAGCAATATGAGCCCCAGTCGGAATAGCGGAACTTCAGATTCGGATCTTCTCCCCAGAACCAACTGAAATTATAAAACAGCGATGTAAAACGAACTACATCGGTATGGGGATGCTCTCTCAACCATTTCTCCAAATATTGAAGAATAAACGCCTGTGTTTCCGGATAGATCGGATCTAGCGGCATCAGATGCTCCCTGCTCCCCCATCCGTTTGTAATATGGTTATACATTGAGATGGCTTCCCAGATCCGATAAACCAGAAAGTTTACCGTATAACGGTGCCATGGCTTTGCGTTGTAAATCGTAACTTTACCCGTGTCGGAATTATATTCCCAATCGTCTTTTGAAACCTCGGTTCCGGTAGTCCTGTCAAAAACCTGCCACCACACCTTTGGGTCATCGTTTCCATTTATCTCAAATTGCTCTTTGAAGTACCCCTTCAATAAATCGATTGTAGCGGTATTTCCACTGGAAACAACCGGATCAGACATCAGATAATTCTGCTGAAGCTTGTCACGATTCTTTTTTGCCCAAGCGTTATCAGAACGAATAAGGCATATCGTTGAATAAATGTTATAACCTGAAGATAAGATCTTATCGGACAGCTGAGTTCCGTCGCTGTCACGGATAGCATCGACTCCCCACCGCTCTGCCAGTTCCAGGGTTAAATCCTCATACCCTGCTTCTCCAGGTAATGTAAAAGAACCGCTATTTCTCTGATGCATGACAATTCCTCCAGCTTATCCTTCTCTGATTAAACCTACCCTTTTAAGCATACATGAATCCAAGCTATTTTTCTGTTGTTTTCGACATGAAAAATGATATTTTTTAACCCTTTATTGAATCAATAAGCCCGCGCTACTATAATTGACCTGTATAGTAAGCTGCTTTTTGAAACAACGGTCTATTCGGGTTCCTGCTGATATAAGGCATCATTGATAAAAACCTTCTTGCCCTGGCAACGGATATATACAAA
>LSQX01119858.1_pt1 | contig 15570 bp, 16 predicted proteins | sample 654561 | NCBI WGS metagenome assembly LSQX01 (sample SAMN04489861, study PRJNA283612) | anaerobic digester metagenome | isolation source: 4 biogas reactors fed with cattle manure at either 37C or 55C with and... | place: Denmark: Kongens Lyngby | collected 2014 | reverse complement strand
AGATGTGTATAAGAGACAGGTTATTACCTAACTCATAATATAATGATTTAAATACTATAAATTTTCAGGTATGTAACTATCAGGTTTTACAGCTATATTATATAGATGTAATTCTCGATGTACCATGAAGAATACTGGAAATGCAGGTAAGCAGAACGTTACTTAAGGTTAGCTGAACAATTCAGGTAAGCTGAACATCACTTGAAGAGAATCTGAAATTACCTCAAAAGTGATATGAACGTTACTTAAAGTAAGCTGAACATCATCCTGAAGAGAAACCTGAACAGCACCCGGGAATGCATGCAAACCGGCTTATTCAGTGGTCTTTAAATAAATGCAAAGATAGATCGGGTTAAAAATCAATAATATATTCCGATATAAATATATTTAGGTATGTATTAAGTAAGAGCGGAAAAAAATGGACTCACAGCAGACAGGCAACGTTGCCCCTTCCACAAACGCATCCGGAAAGAATTCATACGCATCCGGGGTACCCGGGGATGTCGAAGAACCCGTCATGGCACACCTGTTTGAGCTCAGGAACCGTCTGGCAATCGTTTTAATCTGGCTGGTTGTGGGAATAATTATTTCTTTCCCGTTTTCGGCAAGGGGAATGCTGCTTCTCTGGAAAGAGTTTATAGGTCCGGGCATGATCATGTCAGCATATTCTCCTCTTGAATGGACTCTCGCACGCCTCAAGCTCTGCCTGATCTTTGCTCTTGCAATTTCAATTCCGTTATTCTTTTATGAGCTTTACAGGTTTGCAGCTAAAGGGCTTTATCCGAATGAAAGACGCTTTTTCATAAAGGTGATCCCGGCATCTTTTCTGCTTTTCATGCTGGGGACAGCAATAGGCTACTTCCTTGTCCTGCCTGTGATGTTCAGGTATATCCTATTCTATTCGGGAGACATGGCCACAGCCCAGCTTTCCGTCCAGAATACCGTCTCAGCAGTTACCACCATCCTGGCAGGTTTCGGGGTTGTGTTCCAGCTTCCCCTACTTGTGGTCTTTGCGGTAAAAATGGGGCTTGTACAGTACCAGACGCTGAAAAAACAGAGGATTCTTGTCTACAGTGCAATACTGGCTTTTTCCCTATTCATTACCCCTGACCCTACTTTCATTGCCCAGATTGTTGTGGCGATTTTGCTGGCAATCCTCTTTGAGTTCAGCCTGCTGCTGGTCAGGCTGTTTTAAGTACGGATCCGGTAGTAATGATGGAACAGGTAATATCAAAAAACCTTTTTTTAAAGAATTTCCTGATACAGCCTGCCCACAAACTGTTTTAAAAGAACTTTTATATCTGGATGATAATAGTAGCCATCAATGATAGGTTCAACGGAACTGATTGCAATCATAATCGCTGCCCTCTTCCTCTTTGGACCCCAGAAAATTCCGGAGCTTGCACGGGCTCTCGGAGGCGCAATAGGCGAGTTCAAAAAAGCACAGAGAGCCGCTGAGCTGGAGCTTAACGAGTTTGATCCTTATACCCGGAAGGGTGCAAATAAAGCCAGGGAAAAAGAGGAGAATAAGGAGAAAAAAGAGGCAGGTCCCGCAGAAGACGGGAACGAAAAAAAAGATAGTGAGAGAAACAAAAAGGAATCAAAACCCAATCCTCTTAATGCACTGGAATGCAGGCCCTCAATTCCTGACCTTGAAGAAACTCCTGAAAATCCGAATACCGGAATGAAATAAAAGGGATTAAAAAAGAAAAGGATAGAAATAACATAATAAAAAAGGGATGATTCCGGGTTAAATAAAAAGCAAAAATAAAAAAACTTAAATAATATAAAACATTTCAGATATTAATATAAAATAAAAACTTTATATAGCATGAAAAGACTAAGCCTAACTTAAAGATATTCGGCCATTTACTTAAATATTCAGATAATCGTTCAGGAAATTTTACTTATTATTATGAAAATTACTACCGCTGAAGTTTACACAATTAAGGAAAACGAAAAGCTTGAGGTCCAGCCATGATAGGCACACAAGAACTTATAATGATTTTTGGAGTAATCGTTTTACTTTTTGGGGCAGCCAAACTTCCTGAGCTTGCCAGGTCCATGGGGAGTTCAGTGGGAGAATTCAAAAAAGCCCAGAAAGAATCCGAAAAAAGCCTTAAAGAATTTGAAAAATCACTAACCGAACCCGCCCCGGCTAAAACCAGGGTTCAGGAAACAGCTGAAAAAATGGGAATCGACATAAGAGGCAAAACTGACGATCAGCTTCTTGATGAGATTCAGAAGTCTTCAGAGAAGCCAAAAGAGGTTTCAGAACCGTAAAAGGAATCTGAAGGATAAGCTTTTCTTTTCACCTTTTTATTCAGCTCTTTACTGAAGTTCTTCTTTATTATATTTTCATATTTTTATGCTTTATTTCACCGAAAACTTTTTTGGACTCTTTTTCTATAAAATAGAAGAACAGGTCAGAGTAAGGTTAGACAAGGAGGCTTTTTCTGGTAGAAATGATAAGTGAAGTTGACATGGACGACAATTTTCTTGGCCTGCGAGCCAGAGATGAGTTTTACTCGGGAAACCACATCCACAGGGCTTCCCAGCTCATTCTCCTTGACCCTGAAAACAGGATTCTCCTGCAGAAGAGGTCGCCAGGAAAATTCTGGTTCCCAAACCGCTATACCTACTCTGTCAGCGGCACTGTTGCAGATGAGTCCTACGAAGCCTGCATTGCTCGTGAGATGCTTGAAGAAATAGGGATTTCCGTCCCTTTCAGGAGATTATTCAAGATCCCCTGCATCCGAGAAAACAAAGGGGCTTACCATACCATATTCTCAGGCAGATGCTCGGAAGAGGCTGCAAGCCTTATCCGGTATGACCCGGAAGAAGCTACATCCGTTGAGTGGGTGGAACTCGAAGAACTGCACAGGGCTGTTAAAGCAGAGCCCGGCAACTATACTCCCGCCCTCAGGGAAGGAATAATAAAGATCTTTAAAGAAGGGTGCGAAAAATATCTTTTCTAACGCTAATTAGCTAAAAATTAATTGAAACAATATATTATCACATATTTATAAATTCACGCTGCTGTGTGACAGCTTCAAGACCTATCTTCACCCGGCATCTGGCTTCAAAACCTGTCATCATCCGGCAAGTGTTTTGAGCCTCCATATTCTCCAACAATGGGGATATTCTCTCCACAGGCAGGGCAGGTCTTTTCAGGGGTGATTTCGTACTTTTCTACATCAAAATAGCCACGCAGGATCAACATTTTGCCGCAGTTGGGACAGAAAGTATTGTTGCGGTCACTTCCAGGGACATTGCCCATATAGACATATTTCATCCCCTCTTCGGTTGCGATTTTACAGGCATTCTCCATAGTTTTTACAGGTGTTGGGGAAAGGTCCTGCATTTTGTACTGCGGATGGAAGCGTGTAAAATGCAAGGGGGTATCGGAACCCAGATTTTTGTAGACCCATTTTGAAAGTTCCCTTAACTCGTCAAGAGAATCATTAACTCCGGGAATAATCAGGGTCGTTATCTCCACATGAATCCCCAGCTCCTTTGCAAGAGCTGAAGCTTCAAGCACGGGAGCCAGTTTTGCACTGGCAATATCGTGATAGAACTTTTCGTTGAAAGCTTTAATGTCGATGTTGGCCGCATCCAGATAAGGGGCGATATGTTTTAGCGATTCAGGAGTCATATACCCGTTTGTTACGTAAATAGTACCCAGACCCGCTTCTTTTGCCAGTTTTGCACTCTCATAGGTATACTCGTGCCAGATAGTAGGCTCGTTATATGTCCAGGCAATGGACTTCGAGTCTGATAAAAGGGCTCTTTCCACAAGCTCTTCCGGAAGAATGTCTTTTGTGTATGCGTCTTCCAGGCAGACCTGAGAGATTGACCAGTTCTGGCAGTGCTTACAGCGGAAATTGCACCCTATAGTACCTACCGAATAAACATAGGAACCCGGAAAGAAATGGTAAAGCGGCTTCTTTTCCACAGGGTCTATAGCTTCGCTTGAAACAGTACCGTAAATAAGAGAGTAAAGGTCTCCGTTCCTGTTTTCCCTGACCCCGCAAAAGCCTCTCTTTCCGGACGCAATTTTGCACCTGTGGGCACAGAGACTGCAGTGTACTTTATCGTCTCCGATCTTTTCGTAGAACATGGCTTCCTTTATCACATAAATCCCCATTTAGTGATTGTTTTTTTGGGTAATAACGGTTACTGTTAGAGATTTCTGCCATGTTCAGGAAGCAGGTAAAGCGCTATTTTTTGTTACAAAAAACTGATTGTTCTCCAAGAATTTTCACATCGCAGACTTTTCTATATAGAGATTTTTGTCCTTAAAGATTATTTCATTTACGCACATAATTTTCGTATATACGAAAATTTTAAATAATTGGTATTGCATTTCAATGCTAAGCAAAAATTTTGGTAATCCGAATATCTTATGGTGATACAAAATGACAGAAATCATCAATAAAACCCTGAATATGCTGGAAACAGGACAGAAAGCCCGTGTTATTCAGGTGAAGGGAGGCGGAAGTTCCCGAAAGCGTCTGCTCGATATGGGCATGGTTCCCGGGACTGTTCTCAGTGTTAGCAAAAAAGCCCCGCTGGGAGACCCTGTAGATTTCAAGCTGAAAGGGTACAACCTGTCTCTCAGGAAAAAAGAAGCTGAGATGATAATTGTTGAACAGATGGAGGGTTAATTTGCCCGCACAGATGCCTCTTACAATGCTCCAGGAAGGAAAAGGCTGCCGGATCAGCGAAGTTCGAGCAGGTGCTGAGCTCAGGAGAAGATTAATAGAGATGGGATTCACACCCTCGTCTTCTGTCCGGCTTATAGGGTGCGAGAGAGGAAATCTGCTTGTTAATGTAAACGGAGCCAGATACGCCCTTGGAAAAGGAATGGCTATGAAAATCATGGTAGAGCCGGATTCATTTGAAGGTGCGGAAATTGGTTGAGAATAAGATAAGGGTTGCACTTACAGGAAACCCCAATGTGGGAAAGACGACCATTTTCAATGCCATTACCGGAGCCAGGCAAAAGGTAGGAAACTGGCCAGGGGTAACAGTTGAGAAAAAAATAGGTACAAAGGCATATGGAGGACATGTCCTTGAAATTGTGGACCTTCCCGGCACCTACAGCCTTACAGCCTATTCCGCTGACGAGGTTGTTGCCAGGGATTACATCCTTGAAGAAAAACCTGATGTCGTAGTACAGGTCCTTGACTCGACAAATCTGGAACGCAATCTTTACCTGAGCACCCAGCTTCTGGAAATCGGCACGAACCTTATCCTTGCCCTCAACATGTCCGACCTTGCAGAAAAAAGGGGTGAAGGCTTAAACGCCCATGCGCTTGAGAAATTGCCTGGAGTCTCATTGATAAAAACAACCGCAAAAGAAAGCAAAGGTATCAATGAACTCCTTGACGCAGTCATTTCAAAATCCGGCTCTGCCAGACCTTCCAATAATAAAATAGAGTACGGTGAAAAAATAGAGGAGAAAATCCGACATCTGGAACGGGTTCTGGCTGAAGATGAAACTCTTATGGCCAGGTATCCTTCCAGGTGGTTGAGCATCAAACTGCTGGAAGGGGATGAAAATGCGCACTCAAAGCTAACTTCCTCAAAGATAGAGGCTGAAGTTAAAAAATTCCTTTCCGGCCTGAACACTGAAGAATACGAAGCCGAAATGGCTGATAAGCGTTATGAATTCATAAGCAAGCTCCTTCCTGAGGTGAGTAAGAGCCACGTTGAAATAATGTCAGGCTCGGATATGATTGATAAGGTGCTTACAAACAGGTACCTGGGGATCCCCATATTCCTTGCCCTGATGTGGGGAATGTTTGAGCTGACATTTGCCTTCGCAACCCCTTTCATGGGAATTATTGAGATGTTTTTCGGCCTTCTTGCCGAAATAGTCACTGCAAACATAGATTCACCCTGGTTTTCATCCCTGCTTGCAGATGGGATAATTGCAGGAGCTGGATCTGTCATGCTCTTTGTCCCCAACATCTTCATCCTGTTCTTCCTCCTCGCTTTGCTGGAAGACAGCGGATATCTGGCAAGAGCAGCCTTTATCATGGACAGGCTGATGTATGCGATGGGAATTCAGGGAAAATCATTTATTCCGATGCTCATGGGGTTCGGGTGTTCTGTCCCGGCTGTTATGGCAACCCGTACCCTTGAAGACAGAGCAGACCGCCTTATCACAATGATGGTTACACCATTCATGTCCTGCGGAGCCAGGATGCCTGTTTACGTGCTGCTGGCAGGGACATTTTTCGGTAAACAGGCGGGATCCGTTATCTTCGGGATCTATGTGCTTGGAATTATTGTGGCAATAGTGTCTGCCAAGCTTTTCAGAACCATCATTTTCAAAGGCAGCCCGTCTGCCTTTATAATGGAACTTCCTCCCTACCACAGGCCTTCGGCTGTCAATTCTTTCAAGTACATGATGAACCAGGGCTTCCTTTACCTCAAAAGAGCTGGTACCGTAATTGCTGGAGGAGTGATGGTTATATGGCTGCTTGCATACTTCCCTCAGGGAGTTGAATACGGAAGTGCGGAAAGCTACATCGGCAGCCTCGGGAAACTGCTCGAACCTCTGGTAGCACCTCTGGGTTTTGACTGGAAAATTGCAATTTCCCTCATATTCGGGTTCCTTGCCAAAGAGGTTGTCATAGGCTCCCTGGGAACCCTTTACGGCACAGGAGCAGATGAAGGGATGCTATCTTCGGCGCTTGCCGCAGACCCGATATTTACACCTGCTGTTGCACTCGGGCTTATGGTGTTTACCCTTCTTTACGTTCCCTGCATAGGAGCGGTTGCGGTAATCAAAAAAGAGTCGGGTTCCTGGAAATGGATGTTTTTTGCAGCCGCCTATTCGACAGCTGTGGCATGGATAATGGCATTTTTGACGGTAAAAATGGGAAATATAGTGTTTGCATGAGGAGCTGATGTGAATGGAAAATGAGAACAGAACCCTGACATGTTTTACTCTCCTCTGGGGGGCAACATACCTCGGAATCGGAGGCTTACAGGTCATGAAAGGAACAGGTCTTCTGCCCTATGACTTTATATCCGCCAGCCTGTTCCCCCCTGAGGTTGCCGGAGGTCTGGTGCTTGCGATAGTGGGTGCAGTTTACTTACACGGGACTGTTGAGTTTTCAAAAGGGTCCTTTGAAGGAAAAGCCTATGTTTATGTGGGAATCGTACTTTCCCTGCTCTTTGGAGCTCTGTATCTGCTGACTTTTATTGCCGACGTCGTCAACGCCAGGGTACTGTCAGCTGACGGATTTGAGCAGTGGACACTTCTTTCCGGCATTAAACCTGCACTTTACCTCGGCCTGATTTCCCTGGCAGTATACACAGCAGAGGGAAAAACGTTCAGGCTACAGGATTCAGAAGGAATTACAGAATAAGAAAAAATTTGGGGATATGGAGAAAACAGATTATGGTACTCGGATACATGTATGTGTTAAAACAGATAGCGGAAGTGGAAAATAAAGGCAATATGTCTTTCAATGAGATATCGGGACATTTGAAAATGAGTACGCAGCAGCTTAGAGGCTTACTCGAAATAATGGAAAGAATGGGACATATTGAAAAAGTTACGGACAACAGTTCCGTCTTATCCTCTTCCTGTCCCGGCTCCTGCAAAAATTGTGGATGTTGCGGGTTTTTAGAAAAACCCACCGTTTCAACAGGCACGGTTTACAGGCTGACCGAGAAGGGAAAAAGAGTCTGTCACAGCCAGACCGGCTAACCTGAAAAATCCTGATGAACAAAACAGGAGATTTCAAAACCCGGGCGCAGCCTCCCTGACCTTAAATGTGCATAAACAGACCAGAAAGCGAACAAAATACAGGACCAGAAATAAAAACGAGAACTGAAAAAATACTTTAAATTTTAAGGCAAGAGGATGCAAAGCATCCGGGTTTTTGAAATCTCGGCTTAAAGAAAAGGAAGACAGGAAAGAGATGCCTCCCAAGCTTGAAAAACTCCCGAAAATTATTATCCTGTCTTCCTCTCCGAAAATACCTGCACTTAAATAAGGGAAGAAAAATTTTCAAAATTTCTTACTTCAAAGTTTCAGTCCTTTATTCCACTTTTGATTCCAATTCTTTACCTTTTATTTTTTTGCTTACCGTACAGCTATCCTTATATGTCTTTCCCGCATAATTGAATATAATCGAAAAATATTCGGCATACAAAAAAAGGTTCGAGTTTTATGACTACAGAAAGAGATGAAGACTACCTGAAAATTATCGCCTCAATTGTGGAAGAAAAAGGATACGCAAAAGTTAAAGATGTAGCGAAAGAGCTTGAACTCGGCCCCTCTACTGTAACAGGTATGTTCAAAAAACTGGATAAAGAAGGCTATATAAATTATGAAAAGTATGGCGGAGTAACCCTTACTGAAAAAGGGACGGAAATCGCCAGAAAGACAAGAGAAAAATACAGCATGCTCAAAGAATTTCTCATGCACCTGGGGCTTGATGAAAAGACGGCAGAAGAAGACGCCTGCAAGATTGAGCACATCCTTGACCCAAAAACTGCGAAAATCCTGAAAAAGTTTGTGGAATTCACGGATAAAGAAGACGAGTCAAGAATCTGGATAGAGCATTTCAGGTATTTTGTCGAGACCGGAAAATATATATATTACTCCCCCGAAAACCGCGACAAATGCCCTGTCCACGGAAAAAAAACGGACTGATTTTATCAGGGCAGTCAGCTTTGCAAAAAGTCCTTTGACAGTTCCTGTTTGAAGGAACCGTCATGAACTTTCATATGCAGATTTATAATATTTATTGCAGACTTATAACTTTTATATGTAGACATATAACTTTTATATATATATACACATAATTATAAGTTTTATATACAGACACATAATTTTCATATGCAAACTTATGATATCCTGCCCATATGATTTTGCAGTGGCTTTCTGTTTCTACAAAATTCAGGTCACTTTCCATGCAAATACGATTCTTGACCCGTCCGTCATGTCAAGGGCACGAAAAACTTCAAGCCCGTGATTCCCCAGCATATCTATGTATTCACTGAAAAGAACGCTGTTTTCGAAACTGTAGCCGGAACTTCCTTTTTTAACATCTTCAAAAGTCCAGAGATTCCAGTCAAGGCTCATGAGAGGGCTGGATTTCATGCTTTCATCAGGAACCTGCCGTGTTATGAAAACCCCTTCCGGCTTTAAGGCTGCGGCAATTTTTGGAATAAGGGAAGGCACCTTTCCTCCAGGGTTAAAGGAAGAGAATATAACGTCATAATCGCTTCCGATATCATCTTTAAAAAAGTCACCCGGAATTATGTCCACCCTTGAAGCCCCATACTTATCTATGAAATATCTTGTTTCTCTGGTAACCGGTGGGAGGTCGAAAACAAAAGCCTGAAGGTTCTCGTTCAGGCGTGTCAGAGCGATTGAATAAAGCCCGTGCCCTCCTCCAAGGTCAAGAAACTTTTTGACATTTGTAAAATCAACGTTTTCCATGACAACCCTGACAGTTTCCTGAAGAAGCCCACAGCGTGCGTTTTCAGCCATGCAGTGTACAACTTCCCCGAAAAAAGGCCCTTTCTCGACAATATCAGGTCCCTGTCTCATGATCTGAGGAAGGCGGGACCAGCGCTCTACATTTCTTATCCTTTCGGCAAGGTAGTGCTTCTGGGAAAACGGAGAGTTTCCAGGAAGATAAGTTGCACTGAGCTCCGAGACAAAATACACTGCGCCGTCATTTTTTATTCTGTCACCGGGTTCGTCTCCGGGTTTTTCTTTCCCTTCGGCTTCTCCTGTGCCCTTTACTGCAATCTGCGCGTTTTCCTTTTCTTCGCTTATCCCTTCCTCAAACCTGTCAAGTAGCCCGAGGCTATGCAGTGCCTCGCAGAAATGAGGCATGAGCGCAGGGTCACAGCCAATTTTTTCAGCCAGAGCCCCTGCGGACAAAGGGACTTCAAGGGCTTTAAAAACTCCAAGCTCAAAAGCTGCAGAAATGAGCCTGCACTGCCTGAGGCCCTGGACAGAGGAGTCAAACAGCTTGAAAAATCTGTCGGCATCTATCTCAGGCTTCTGCATCAGGTCAACAGCTGACTCAGTCTGATTCCGAGCTTTATTTTCCGTATCCTTGTCTTTGTCTTCCATACCATTTCTCCTATTTTCATATATTTCCCTGTTCATTTTCATTTATTTATCTGTTTGATCCGGCTGAATATAGTTTATGAAGAGATGTAGTTTATAGATTATGATTTAGAGTTAAACAGAGAAAAAGCAAGCAGGTAAAAATAAATTCAGCATAACCGGTCAAACCGGGCAAAGGACTACAGAATTCCCGTATTGCAGCATTACCTGAAACCGACAATTTTTCCTTCCTCCATGAAAGCGATCCTATCACTCATCCACTCAACTACCTGCATATCGTGTGAGATGAACAGAAAACTGATCCCGTACTCTGTTTGCAGGTTTTTGAGCAGAGAAAGGATCTGCGCCTGGACAAGCGGATCAAGCATGGAAGTTGGCTCATCTGCAACTATGAATTCGGGATTCATGCCAAGTACCCTGGCTATTGCAACCCTCTGGAGCTGTCCTCCGCTCAGTTCCCTGGGATATCGGAAAAGCAGTTCTTCGCTCAGGGAAACTGCCTCTATCAGCTCCCGCACCCGTCCCCTCTCCTCGCTTCTTTCACAGATCCTGTGGAGCCTCAGAGGTTCGGCAACAGCATCATAGACCTTCATCCTCGGGTTCAGGCAGGATTCCGGGTTCTGAAAGATGATCTGCATTCTCGTCCCGAGGCTTTTAAGGGAACTGCCTTTGAAACCTGAAATGTCCTGCTCGTCAAAAAGCACCCTGCCGGAAGTTGGTTCAAGAAGCCTCAAAACCGTTCTTCCAAGTGTGGATTTTCCACAGCCGCTTCTTCCGACAAGACCGAGGGTTTCCCCTTTCTCAACCTCAAAACTGACCCCATCAACCGCTCTGTGGACCTCTTTTTTGAACAGTCCCGAATAATAGTACTTTCTCAGGTTTTCAACCTTCAAAAGTGCCATGTCTCTTCCTCCGTACAGCTGAAGGCAGGCTGTTCCCTGATGGGAGAATCAGCTGTATTTTCGGTTTTCCACTCCTTTCCGGAAAGAAGGCAGCGGATAAAGCGCCCGCCCTCATTTTTAAGAAGTTCCGGACGGACCTGTAAGCATGCCTCAAACCGACAACTGCAGCGCGGATGGTACCTGCAGCCCGATGGAGGAGAAACGAGGCTGGGGATCTGCCCTGAAACAGCCTTTAACCCTTTGCCCGGAAGGGAATGAAGCAGGTCACAGGTGTAAGGGTGCCCGGGATTGGAAATAACTTCTTCCGCCTTTCCGATTTCAACAATTTCTCCTGCATACATGACTGCAATCCTGTCTGCAAGCCTGCCAGCAAGTTCAAGGTCGTGTGTGACAAGGAGCATGGAAGCGTTTTCTTTGCGCACAAGCCCGACAATCAGTTCTGCTATCTGCAGTTTTGTATCCGTGTCAAGCCCCTTTGTAGGCTCATCTGCGATCAGGAGTCCGGGCCTCAGGGCAAGACCTATCGCAACCATAACCCTCTGAAGCATCCCTCCGCTGAACTGGTGGGGGTAGTCATCTTTCCTCAAAGAGCTTATTCCCACAAGCTCGAGCATCTCTCCGGCTTTTTTTTCAGCTTCCTTTTTTCCCATGCCTTCATGGTAGCGGTAAATTTCCGCAATCTGCCTGCCTGCAGAAAGGACAGGGTTGAGGCAGGCTGAAGGGTTCTGGAGCATTATCCCTATTTCCTTTCCCCGGAACCGCCGCATTTCCTTTTCGGGAAGGGCAAGGATATCCGTACCCCTGTAAACTATTTTTCCTTCAAGTTTCACTTTTCCTGAGAGCAGTCTCAAAATAGCTTTCCCGAAGGTGGTTTTTCCGCAACCGGTTTCCCCTATAAGCCCTAAAATCTCTCCCTCTCTCACCTCAAGGGAGACACCCTCATTGGCTTTTACAACCCCTTTTGAGGTTTTGAAAGAAACATTCAGGTCTTCTACTATGAGAATAGGAAAACTCACCTTGCGAGCACCTCCTGGTTTTCAGGCTGCCCCAGGCTGTCCCTTAAGCCGTCTCCTGCAAAATTGAATGCAAAGACCGTGAATATAATCATCAACCCCGGGAAAAATGTGAGGTGTGGGGCGGTACGGAGATACGGGATACCGGCTTTTAGCATTGAGCCCCATTCAGGGACCGGAGGCTGGATCCCCAGTCCAAGAAAGCTCAGGGCTGAAGCGAAGATTATGACATGTGCGATCTCAAGGGTCGCAAGCACGATTACGGGTTCCATGCAGTTTGGGAAGATGTGTTTTCTTATTATGTAAAAATCCGAAGGCCTGAGAGCCCTTGCCGCCTCCACAAAAGCTCTCTTCCTGAGGGACAGGACCTGCCCGCGCACAAGCCTGGCATAGGCAGGCCACTGGGTAACGGCAAGGGCAAGTACAACACTGAAAAAACCCGGACCCATCAGCCCTGCAATCACAAGTGCGAGGATGATATTGGGAAAAGCCATCACGATATCCACTCCTCTCATTAAAGCTTCATCGAGCAGTCCTCCGCTGTACCCCGAAAGCAGCCCGATAGCCGTGCCTGCAACAGACGTTGCTGCAACTACAAGGATTCCTATGCCAAGTGAGATTCGCGTGCCGTAGATGACCCTTGAAAAAATGCAGCGCCCAAGCTCATCTGTTCCGAAAGGATATTCCTGGGAAGGGGAAAGAAGCCTGCTGTCAAGCCTCTGGACAAAGGGGTCGTGAGGGGCAATTTCAGGAGCAAATAGAGACAGAATGCAGAGAACGACGATAAGCAGGAGGCCTGAAACCGCAAGCCTGTTATTCCGGAACTCTGCGATTCCCAGCCTTTTTTCAGCCAGGTACGCTTTTTCGGTAATCTCTGTTTTTTCAATCATGTCTGTCATATCTTATCCTCGGGTCAAGCACTGCATAGAGGAGGTCAACTGCCAGGCTGGACAGGGAAAATAGCACTGCTATAAAGAGGACGCAGCCCTGGATCATGGAGAAGTCCCGTGCAAAAATCGAGTCTACAAGGAGTTTTCCAATTCCAGGCCAGGAGAAGATAGTTTCCACAACCACTGCTCCTCCCAGAAGGTAACCCAGCTGCATCCCTGCAAATGTGACAACCGGAAGAAGGGCGTTCTTCAGAGCGTGCCTGAAAAGGACCGTACGTTCGTCAAGCCCCCTTGCCCGGGCAGCCACAATGTATTCCTGCCCCATAACCTCAAGAAGGCTTGCGCGAGTCAGCCTTGCAGTAACAGCAGCCATTGAAGTGCCAAGGGTCAGGGCAGGGAGGACAAAATGCTTGAGACTACCGTAGCCGAAACTCGGGAGCATGTGAAGCGTCAGGGCAAAAAGCCAGATCAGGAGAAGCCCGAGCCAGAAGTTCGGGATGGAAACCCCCAGAAGAGAAACAAACATGCAGCTTCTGTCAAGAAAGGTGTTTTTCCGGAGCGCGCTCAGGATTCCGGCTGGCAGGGCTATAAGGAGGGAAATAAGAAGGCTGGCAATTGCAAGTTCAGCAGTGGCAGGCAGTTTATGGAGGATTTCGTCAAGGACATCTTCCGATGTCACAAGCGATTTTCCAAGGTCAAGCCTCAGCAGGTGCCCGAGCCATATAAGGTACTGCACATGCACGGGGGAATCAAGTCCTTCTGCCTCCCTCACGGTTTCGATCTGGTCCGTGCTCAGGTCTTCACCGTACCTTTCAAGGGCAATAACCTCCGCAGGGTCTCCGGGAGCAAGGTACATCGCAGAAAATGCTACAAGCGTAACTCCCGCGATTACAATGGAGACCATTGCAAGACGCTTTGCTATGTATTCCCACATGGGTATCTCTCAAACTTTACCTTTTCCAGCTTATATTTTCCCTGACTTTCTCTCAAACTTTACCTTTTTCCAGCTTATATTTTCCCTGACTTTACATTTTTCGAAATCTGCACTCACTTCCTTTCCACATAGACCCCTGAAAGGTTCAGCCAGGGGTCTTCGGAACTTATGGTATAGCCTTTTACGGACGGACCGGTTGCAATGACCTTTTCTTCATGCACAAGGTAATAAGCCGGGACTTCTTCAATCACAAAAGCCTGCAGGGAATGATAGAGTTCTTCCTGCTCCTTTGCATCAACAGTCCTATCGGCTGCATCTACGAGCTCGTCGTAGGTCTCATTGTGGTAATGCGAATTTGGGCTTGCCGAATGGTGAATAAAGAAATGCTTCGGGTAAGGGCCCCAGACGAAATATCCGCTTCTCAGTATCATGCCGAAGTCCCCTGTGCTTTCGAGTTTGCTTATAGCTCCATCGTCAAGCACCTGGATTTCCACATCCATTCCAGTTTCTCTGAGAGTTCCCTGCACAACCTGAGCCATGGGATTATGCCTGGGTGCCCAGACTCCTTTGCTCACTACCAGAGTCACATGAAGGGGTTTCCCGTCTCTGTCCCTTATTCCATCCCCGTCAGAGTCTTTCCACCCTGCTTCTTCAAGAAGAGCTTTTGCTTTCTCAAGGTCCTGTGCATATGTCTTTAGCTCAGGGTCAGAGTACATCATTACAGGAGAATAGGGTCTTCCGCCTGCAGGTTCACCAATGCCTTCAAGCACTTCGTTTACAAGGGTTTCAGTATCGACAGCATAAGCAACGCTCTGGCGCACCCTCGTATCATTGAAGGGGGAATTGTCGCAGTTAAACTGGAGGAAGTCCGTAAAGGTCGTGAGTTTTCTATGGATCTGGATCCCATCTTTGGCTTCAAGCCTTTTAATATCATACTCAGGGACCTTGATTATCATGTCCACTTCCCCGGTCTCAAGGGCGATAACCCTGGTAGCGGCTTCAGGAATTACCTTAAAAGTGACCTTATCAAGAAGCGATTTTTCTCCCCAGTATGCCTCGTTTCTTGTGAGCACCACTTCCTGGTCTTTTTTCTGAGATTCAAACATAAAAGGCCCGGTACCTACGGGTTTAACAAAGTTCCCTTCGGAGTCAACGCAGCCGGGTCCCATTACAGGCCAGGCTACATGGGTCAGGTAATAAGGCAATGGCATGGGTTTTGCCAGGACAAATTTCACGGTATACTCATCAACGGCTTCCACGCTCTGTACAGGCTTTAAGACAGCCTGCCTTACATAGGACTGGTTGGAATAAGAGAACACAACCGAATCCGCATTTAAAGGGGTACCGTCGTGGAAAGTGACATTTTCGCGGAGGTGGAAGATCCAGGTCTTGCCTTCATCGGGAGTTTCCCAGGATTCGGCAAGACCCTGAATGATATTCAGATCCGAATCAAGCCTTACAAGGGTTTCATAAACCTGAGACCAGACAAAACGTGCGTCACCGGATGCAAACGTGTTAAGGTACCAGTTGCTGACATCCGTACCTATGCCCACGACAAGTTCCTGGGAGCCTTCTCCGGAAACCGAACCTTTTGCAGTCCCTTCCTTTTCTTCTCCTATGCAGGCACTTGCTCCGATTACGGCAAGCAGCATAAAGATTATCAGAATCAACTTGAAACTTCGATTCATAAACAGTCCTCGATTTTCGATGGTGGAAA
>LSQX01195888.1_pt1 | contig 15571 bp, 25 predicted proteins | sample 654561 | NCBI WGS metagenome assembly LSQX01 (sample SAMN04489861, study PRJNA283612) | anaerobic digester metagenome | isolation source: 4 biogas reactors fed with cattle manure at either 37C or 55C with and... | place: Denmark: Kongens Lyngby | collected 2014 | reverse complement strand
TTCTTAGCTTAATATCAATTTCTATTTGCGGAGCCTTAATGCTGTCCGGTTGCGGCTCTGCTGTAGCCGAAGACGGGGATACCGTGCGGATAGATTATACTTTATCCCTGTCAGACGGCACTGTATATCAAACAACGGTCGGAAACCAACCGCTTGAGTTTGTTATAGGAGAAGGCTCTATGCTGGCAGACTTCGAAGAAGCTGTTATAGGAATGAAGGCCGGAGAATCCAAAACCGTTACAATTGCGGCAGCCGATGCCTACGGAGAATACAGGGAAGACCTAATAATCACAATCAAACGCAGCCAGATACAGGGCGGAGAAGATGTCAAAATCGGTGATTACCTTACAGTTACGAACAGTGACGGACGCACCTCACAGGTTAAAGTAATCGATGTTTCCGATGACGATGTGATAATAGATGCCAATTATCCGCTGGCAGGAGAGGACTTAACCTTTAAAATAGATCTGCTGGAGATAAAGTAGATGCCAGTCGCTGACTCCACCTGTTAGAGAATGCCTACCTGATGCCAAGAAGATTCCCGGCAATCAGTGATAAGCTATCACGCACCGGTTAAATCCCGTTGGCTGCTACTTAATTTATTCTTCCAACAACTCATTAAGTATAGATTTTACATTCCCAAATTCAGGACCTGAAAGCATCGATACCTCAACCTCACTATAAATTGCCGTTATTGCTTTTGTAAGGTCGTTATTTCTGATTCCGTTTTTAACGGCAAGGTGAGCCTCCAAAAATGCCGAAAGTTTGTCACATGCTTTAACCAGCTCCCCGTCCCTGGCAGAATACATATCATCGTTATATTTATTGCATATATCATTGAAAACGACAGGCTTTATTTGGTTATCGATAATGATGTTATTTTCGAATTCATTCATAGTAAATCGTTTCAGTTCCTCGCGCCATTCCACAGGGACTAACGGATACACCTTCTGCTCCATTTCCTTTTGCTCGTATTCCTTAATCAAGCCATCCAGCCCCGGAATGGATTGTTTAATCGGATTAAGAACATCCCTTGTAAGAACTTCCGGTAAGTCATGGAATAATCCGGTAAAAAAGTTATTGACTTTCCTTTTATCACAGGCTTTCAAGTCCAGAGAAAAGAGATATGAAAGTATGGCAACAATCAGCATATGCCCCAACACAGACGTTCTGGGGATTCTGTAAATATGTCCCCAGCGATATTGAAACCGCAATAAACCGCAGAACTCAACAAAATTTCGATACTGCTCATGCAAAATTAAATTCTGAAAACCCGTTAAACCGTAGTGCTTTTCTATCTTTCTTTGATAATCTTTATGTATTTCCGCTATTTCATAACCATCGGGGTTGGCTCTTTCAATGAAGTCGAACTCCCATTTGCTGGCATACAGATGAGCGGCATCGACTATTCTTGTATTGATATTAGCCGGTTTGGTGAAGCGTTCTTTGTATCTTAGGCAAAAATCCTCACCCAAAGATTGTATGTACGGTTCCAATTTGGCATATACCCATTCATTCAATTCCTCGTATTTTTGATGGTTTTCCGTTTTTATTTTCCACAGCAACTGAGGCTTTAAATCCGTCAGAACAAGCCGCTGCAGAAAATCGAAAATACCCGTTTCAATGACCTCTACCCAGTTAAAACCTTCCGTACCTTCTTCGAATTTCCCCAAAAGATAAGCTATGGTCATTTTATGAGCCTGCTTGTCCAGCTCATTGAACTCTACCGGCCGATATTTGTCATTCCACCTCTGCACATAAGCAGAATCATAGATTCTTTCCAATAAGTACTTGTTTATCATATTAAGCCCCCCCAATCGAGTTAACTAATTATAAACCATATTTAAGCGATTATGCTCTGTTTTTAAAATTATAACTGACAGCAGATAATGCCCATACCCTGCCGTTAAATGGCTAAAAACCTGATTTAATTATAATCACCGCTATTTGTTTTATCCTTTTTCTAAGTTATATTATTAACTTCAATTATGATTTGTGTTACCATACAATATGTCTCTATATACAATCAAAGGAGGATTTTGATATGGATAGCCGCCTAAAATACATTGAAGAAATACAGATGCTTGTGGAGGAGTTCAAAAGAGAACAACCGGAAGCATATGCCGCCAGAGACAAATTTAACGATATGGTATATCAGGACGGTGCACTAAGCACTAAAATTAAGCGTTTAATGGCTATGTCTACAGCGATACGAATAGAATGTCCCGGTTGTATTGTTTATCAAACCAAACTCGCGGTAGAAGCCGGGGCTACTAAAAGAGAAGTGGTCGAAGCCGCATCTGTTGCTTCCGCAATGGGTGGTACCAGCGCTTCTTCCAATTTCCCGATTGTTGTCCAAACGATGAAAGAGCTCGGCAAATGGTAGAAATTCAATATATAAATTAAATGACGGGAATAAGGATGTGGATATGTCGTGCTATTTCAGACATATGCAATCTATACCGGAAGAAGCGGGAATAACGGTCACTCAGGATAATAAAAAGGAGATTGACCGCAAAATCCATGAAATAGTGGATGTATCCTATAAAAACTGCCCTGAGGCTTGGAGAGCAATAAAAGCCGGCACTGCCGATGCCGAACAGCGATCCGCTTTTGTGGCAAAGCTAAAAGAAGCCTTGGGAAACGTTCTGTTATTCATCAATTACTTTGCAAGGAGTAAACAATTATGGATTCGAATACACTGATAGGCAAGGCATTGGAATTAAACAGCCTGACCGAGTATCAGGAGGGTGCGGTAGTATCCAGAACCATCGTAGATAAGAAAACGGGAACCATTACGCTGTTTGCCTTCGATAAAGAGCAGGGATTGAGTGAGCACACCGCTCCGTATGACGCCTTCGTATATGTCGTAGATGGAGAAGCTGAAGTTACTATAGCAGGAAATAGTCTACCGGTCAGGCAGGGCGAATTTATAATTATGCCGGCAAACTATCCTCATTCATTAAGGGCAATACAACGATTCAAAATGGCACTGGTAATGATACGTTCTTCATAGCTTATTATAAAAACCGACGATTCAATAATGGGTGCCGCTAATTTATTATTTATATGTCTTAATCTTCCACAGTAAACGCCGGAAGAGGCAAAGTCAGGAGTGATAACGGTCAGGGCAGCGTTAATAAAGTCCAGATACAGGATCCTGCTCCTTTCCAGCCATAACTTAAAACATCACATCTGTACTTTAGCAAGCAAGGAGCAGCGGGCAGCAATATGATTCCCTGCTACTCCTCTATTTAATAACTGTTTTCAATTATATAATACCGATGTAATATTAATCACATACAAATCATGCCCTTAACTGTAAGATAAAGTTTATTAAACAATCCATTTTCCATTTTATAAGACAGGATTATTATGAAAATCATATATACGGTTGCATCATTTTTATTGTTGCTAAGCATAGTTATAGTGACTTCGTGCACAAATAAAACGGAGGGTAATGATATGGATAATAACGTCAACAGCGATTATAAATATGCTACTTTTGCCGGCGGTTGTTTCTGGTGTATGGAGCCGCCTTTTGAGGAGTTGGAAGGAGTTACGGATGTAATAACCGGTTATACCGGCGGCGATACCGAAAACCCCAGCTATGAACAGGTATGCTCCGGAACTACCGGGCACTACGAAGCAATACAGATTACATATGACCCGCAAAAGATAAGTTACGGAAAACTGCTGGATGTCTTTTGGAGGCACATCGACCCAACGGATGAAGGCGGGCAGTTTGCAGACCGCGGTTCGCAGTACCAAACGGCTGTTTTTTATCATGATGATGCCCAAAAAGAGGCTGCCGAAGTGTCCAAAAAAGCCCTTGATAATTCCGGCAGGTTCGATAAACCGATAGCCACCAAAATATTACCCCATACCGTTTTCTATCCGGCGGAGGATTATCACCAGGACTACTACAAAAAGTCTTCTACCAGGTACTACCTCTACAAAAAGGCTTCCGGACGCGAGGATTATCTTAATAATTTATGGGATGAGCAGAAAAGATGGGAGGATTTTGTTAAACCATCCGAAGAGGAATTACGTGAGGCATTGAGCCCGCTGCAATATAAAGTTACACAGGAAAACGGTACCGAACAGGCTTTCAATAACGAATACTGGAACAATCACGAAGAAGGCATCTATGTCGATATCGTCTCGGGAGAGCCGCTTTTCAGTTCCACAGACAAATTCGACTCGGGAACCGGCTGGCCCAGCTTTACCAAACCGCTGGAAGCGGATAATATTATAGAGCTGAAAGATAAAAGCCTGTGGATGGAGAGGGTTGAAGTCAGAAGCAAATACGGTGACTCGCATCTGGGGCACGTTTTCGATGACGGACCCGAGCCTACCGGAAAACGTTACTGCATAAACTCCGCCGCCCTGCGCTTTATTCCAAAGGATAACCTTTTCGAGGAAGGCTACGGAGAGTATGAATATCTCTTTGAGGGGTAGCTTGTCAATTTAGTTTGCAGGATTGATTTCTTATTTGGGAGCCATCGACTTGATTCCGGTGGCTTTTGTTATTTTCTACCGGATTCAGGGTGAAATAGCCATCATTGACAACCCCTACCGCACAGTGTAAATTATTTAAAAATTCGCTTGATAAGGAGTCTTTATATGGAGACAACCGAGATATCACCGAAATCGAGATTAGCCGTTTCGTTATTCGCCTGGTTTTTAGGCTATTTAGGCATTCACCGCTTCTACCTCGGCAAGATAGGCACAGGACTGTTGATGCTTTTTACCATAGGAGGACTGGGCATATGGGCACTGGTGGATTTTATAATGGCTGTTGCCGGTGTTATGAAAGATAAAGACGGAAAAGTTATCAAGAACTGGGAATAAATAACTGTCAGATTGTGAGATAAAAAGAAGCCGCCTGCTTAGGAGAACTATTAGCAAGCGGCTTCGAGTCATATTACAGGAGTTAGGATTAGCTTATTCGGTCTTTTGTAAGACGTGAAAACGAACTATCTCTTGCTGATATAAATAAATATCACCAGCGCAATAATTGCCGCTATAACGATATCTATAACGCCGAATAGAATTTCATCTGCCTGGAAACTATTTATGCCAAAGAGAATACAGGCTGCAAAATAAGTTACCGGAAGAACAATATTGATTCTGTGTGTTTTTCTGATTACAGTTTCATACCCTTGAAACAACCAGCCTGCCAGCGTCAGAATAAGACCTGCAATATACATCGATTTTCCTCCTTCCCCACCGCAACTTTCGGATTGATTATACCACCGCCCGGATGCATTTTCATCGGTTATTATATAAATAAGAAAAAGTCCTGTAAATATAGTATTTTATGCTCTTTTTTATGCTACAATTCACAAAAGATATCTTTTTAATATAAGTATAATATCTGATGAGCAATCGTTTAGTGGCTGCGGTTAAAACTCTCTTCGAAAAGCAAAATCTTTCGAAGACTTCGGTTTGGGCGTTAGTTATTGCCAATATCTATCCAATCACCGGAGTGATTTTTTTCAACTGGGAAGTCTTTCCCCTGCTACTATTTTTCTGGACAGAGAACCTGGTCATCGGTTTTTACACCGTCTTAAAGATGCTTACAGCATCCTCCGAGAATGCCAAAACTGCCGCAAAGTTTTTTATGATTCCTTTTTTCTGCTTCCATTACGGCATCTTCACACTGGTACACGGCATTTTTGTGGTTGCTATATTCGGAAGCAGACTTGCCGACAGCGGCTCAACGGATATCGGTTCTTTATGGCAGCAGGTAATTAACAACGGATTAATATGGGGGACGCTGTTGCTTCTGGTCAGTCACGGGTTATCTTTTTTCCAGAATTACATCGGCAAAAATGAATACAAACAGGCTGAAATAACCGGTTTAATGTATCAGCCCTACGGACGAGTCGTCATCCTGCAGGTTACCATCATAATCGGAGGATTTCTAACTATGCTGCTGGGCTCTCCTCTTATCGGATTGTTGTTATTAATCATTCTCAAAGTATTTATAGATATCATTACCCATCTGAGAGAACATAAAAAGTATCAGAAAGCTTATTAAGACCGGACAATCGTATTTTTTGGAATAACCCGATAATATGGTACAATATAGGTTAAGTATAAAGTTCCGCGGTTATTATCGTAATCCTCTTTTTCCACTTCAACTCCAATCGCTACTCCTTATATTTCTTTACCGTTTGATGTGTAATATAAATCACAGACAAACCGACCGAAATAAGATACTTTATATAGTGTATGTATTGTATATTCGTACATCTATAATTTTTATCGACAGGAATTTAATAAAATAATCAACACACTTTACAGCAAACATATCACAGTAAACCAATTGGATACACACTATTTCACCGGCGGTCAGGGCAAACCTTTACTCATTATTCACGGCGGCGGTGAAGGGGCGGAGTCATGGCTGAATACTGCCATACAGCTTGCCGAGCATTACACCGTATATATTCCGGACCTGCCCGGTTTCGGTAAAAGCAAATCCTCCAATGACCAATTCGATATTGCCCAATATATCAGTTTTATAGAGGACTTTGCCAAAGAAATCGATTTAGAGCAGTTCTACATAATGGGGCATTCCGTAGGAGGCAGTCTGGCATTGCACTATGCCCTGGAATATCCGCATCGCATACAGAAACTGATTGCCTTAAACAGTTTCGGGCTGGGGAAAGAAATCGCTTTATGGCTCAGGATTACTTCCAACCCGTTCGTTATCGAAGTTTTCGGTGGCATAGCCACTTATATTATCAAGGCGTTGAAAGCTATCAGCAACCGAATTCGCCCTCATATCCAGTTTAAGGACCCCTTGCCGAAGATAAAAATGGATATCGGCAGAAAAACGGCCACTTTCAGCGGGCAGACCAATGTAATTACCGAAAGATTTAAGGAACTATTGATGCCGGTATTATTGATTGCCGGCAAGAAAGATTATATTGTACCGTATGCGCAGGTATATTCGGCAGGCAAGTTAATTCCCGAATGCAGGGTGCGTGTTTTCCAAAATTGCAGTCATACAATACGAGGGAAAATGGTACCTGTACTTATACATGAAGTTACGGATTTTATAGGTATGGAAAACAGGGTAAACGGGTATTAGAGATGTACATTACGGCAGGCTATATTCGTATTTTATCCGTTTTTATTCCTTTTTCCCTGCCGGTTAATTTTTTCGCCGCCCTGACTTTCCTCTCTACGCCATCATCGATGTACCAACACACCGCTTGCCGTAAATCCTCCAGGGCTTCCGTTTCGGAATCGCCCTCTCCGATAGCAACCGGCGGCTGCCAGATTGCATAGTATCTGCAGCTATCGGCATCAAACTCAATTATTATATCGTTATGAAGGCCTTCCATAGTATCATCCAATCTTAAAATTTCCCTTTATTTGCGGAAACCGCTGCCAGCGGAGCGACCGCTATCCATAATGTGATGGTAATCAGCATAGATGTTACATAATTAATGTCTGCCGCAATGCCCATTCTGGATGCAATAACATCCCATAAAAGCATTACGAAGAATGAACTTAAAAAGAAACCCGGTATCGCCGATAAAATTCTAAAGTAACCCATAACTTACTCCTTTATGTTTTATTCCCGTATTACGGCATTGATTTTTTCATATGTTTCCGAAAGAATGCTGCGTATTCTTTCCGCCCTGTCTTCATCAAGATTATGGAAAGCACGCCCGATTAAAATTTCCAGGTCCCGGCATTCCTTCATTGCCGCCGCCATTTTCCCCGCATTTTGGAAGTTCCAGCTGCGTTTCATACGGCTTCTTACGCCATCGGCAATATTGCTTTGGTCGCTTAAGAATCTTAACCCTTCTTCCGTAATGGTATATATCCTTTTGCCTTCCTGCTCTGCTGATTTTGCATATCCCATTTCTTCCAGCATCTGCAGTGTCGGGTAAATAACGCCCGGGCTTGGTTTGTAAAAACCGTGAGATTGTATTTCCAATTCCCGGATTATATCGTAGCCATGCCTCGCTTTATCCTTTATCAAGTCCAGTATTACATACTTGAGATTCCCTTTTTGAAAAGATGATTCCCGCCTTGGTCCTCGAAAAAACCGGTCTTCGTTAATATGATGACCTCTATACATTTCAGACCCCCTTATAAATTATTAGATATTACTAATAATATCTAGATATATCTAGATATTATTATACACCATTCCTATAACCTGTCAATACCCTTTGGGGAATGTTTTGGCAAAAAAGTAAAAGGGCTTTAATTATCACCAAAAGTAAGAAGAAATTACTACCTCTAAAATACCGCAGCTCGAATCGTATACCCTTAATGCATGGCAGTTTACGATAATAATTCTGCTGCAATACCGAATGATACAGGAAGAAAAGTATTGCCTTAAAAAATTCGGACAGGATTACAGCGAATATGTGGCTAAAACACCCAGATGGTTCGGCATTCCGAAAATCGCCCCGAAATAGTATAATTAGCCGTCTTATTAAAATATTGTTTATTGATAAAAAAGGAGCGTCCTATGAAAAATCTTTACCGGATAGTTGCCTTGAGCTTATTGACAATCACCCTTATGTTTACAATTTCAGGCTGCAAGGAAAACGATAATACGCAAACAGCAACGCAGACGAATTCAACCACAGGCATAGTCTTCTCGGATTCTTTCAGTGGCAACTCTACCAACTGGCTTACATATACGGATGATTCCGGATATGTAAAACTTCAGGATGGCGCATTGCATGTACTAAATTATACCGAAGGCGAGTACTCCAGCGACACCTATCCGGGCTTAAGCTACAGCGATTTTATTCTGGAAGTAGATATGACATTTGTAGCAGGCTCTACGGATAACTGGCAAAGTGTTCTCGCCAGGTATAGTAACGATTTGCTATATTACTTCGACATCAGCGCTGACGGTTATTATGACATAGGTATATGGAATGATAATAACTATGAATATACCCCTCTGGTAGAAACCACCTTTTCCGAATATATCCTTCAAGGGAATAAAACCAACAGGGTAAGAGTGGAATGTGTAGGGAGCCTTTTGAGCTTAACAGTGAATGGGCATTTACTATCCACGGTTACCGATTCTACCTGTAAAACAGGCGAGGTCGGTTTGGAAGTATCCGCTATGGACGGAACTTATACCGAAGTGGCTTTCGATAACTTTGTTATATACAGTCCTTAATACAAAACAAAGCCTTCTCCCGTAAAATCATCTCGTTACATTGCTATGAGAAATGGGGGAAGGCTTATTGCGAATTAAACTATAAGCTAATTTAACCTGAGTGTNNAGCCTTCTCCCGTTAAATCTTCTCGTTACATTAATAAGAGCAATGGGGGAAGGCTTATTGCGAATTAGGCTATAAGCTAATTTAACCTGAGTGTTCCCGCGGCGGTTTAATAAGTACCGGAACCGTAGAGTTCCTGATTACTTTCTCTGCCACGCTGCCGAAAACCAGACGCGAAAGCCCCGACCTGCCACGCGTGGACATGATAATGAGGTCTATATCGTTCTTCTGGGAGTATTTAATAATTTCTTCTGCCGGATTGCCGGACAGCACTTCTGTTTTAGTGGCAATCCCCTTTTCTTTCAGAGTTTCGACTACTTTATCTAAATAGCGTGCCGCTTCATCACGATACGCTTCATCCAGTTCAACAGCAACTTTAGCATCCAGCGTTCCGATAACATTCGGGTCGAGCGGCTCTTTTATTCTCATTAATACCACATCAGCGGCATTGCAATCAGAAATAATATCGGTAACATGCATAAGCGCGGATTCCGACAACTCCGAGCCGTCCAGTGGAACCAGTACCTTTTTAAACATAGCAAACTCCTTAGAGATTACGATAATGCAATTTTACTCCAGAACCGCTAAAGTATCAATGGTGATTTAGGCATAAAAAGGCACTTTTCGGCAGAAAAATTACGGCGCTGTTAAAACCAGCCCCAGGCCGTCGGCAAACACTTCTATTTCATCGATAATAGGCTTCGGAGGATGTTCAATAACCATGTCAGAAGTTCCCACAGCTTCCATTAAGCCGGCAGCCCAGAATATATTTTCGCCCCGCTGCAGCTTTGTCAAAACAGCTTTGATTTCGCTAACGCCGGCAGTGTGGATTTTTATCCATCCGACCTCAGAAATGATATCCTCGTCAGATACTATTTCTTCGATAAACTTAATACGGTTGGTGCCGGTTATCAGGGTAAAATGCCATTCACCTTTCTCCTGCCAGGAATAAAGCTCATACCCTTTCATAGATGAAGACAACTTATCGATGTCGTTAATCGATAAACCGGCAGTCAATTTACCGGTTTGCTCCAGAGATTGCAAAACGGTTTCATTATCCCTGGGGTCATCACCCTGATAAAAAGAGGATGAGGGATAACCCAGTTCTATTGCTATTATTTCAGGGATTTCATCTCCCAGAGGCTTCCATATTGTAACCCCCTCAAAAGATTGTGATGAATGGGCAACCCAGAAAGCTCCCCAGTATATAGGACCTTTATCGACGCAAACCACGAAAGACCTGCCGGAAACCGGGACATCGAGTTCAGAGATGCGCTCAAAAGCCGCAGGAGTCAATTTCAGCCGCTGTGTTTGCCAGTTGTAATAAACAACATCATCTTCGGAAATAACTGGGCTATCGGCGATTTCAATATGGCTTAAAGCCTCCATTTGGGAGGGGGGAATATCATATTTTGTCAGGTAAATGGCGAATCCTTCTTCTTTATCCACAGTGCAACCGCCAATAAAAGCAGAGGTAACGATTAAGGCAACGATTACCGGACCGGCATTTAAGGTAGTAAACAGTCTTTTCATAGAAATCCCTCCTATTCGGGTATTACCTGTCATAATATATAACGCAGCATCTGTGTAAATGTTAGTTTAAGTCAAAAAGAGTTGCTTGGAATTATTTTCTGTCTTTATTCAAGCAATCGGAAATATTTTTACCGAAATCTTCAGCCGCCCTGCCGACATCTCTGAATTTCTCTTTGACATCGTCTTCTTTTAACCGTTCAACCAGAGAATTTGCAGAAGCCGAAGCGCTGTCGGCAAACTCCTTTGCCTTCTTTTTAAGTTCCGGGTCATTGAAGATGTCTCCGACAGCCTGCCCGAAGGTTTTAAAAAGACCGGCAAAACTCTCGACCGTTTCTGTTTTGTATTCCTGATTTTCCTCTGTCATAACGACTCCCTTCTCAAACATTCAATCCTTCTATATAAGTATCAATTGCCGTCTCCGCTCTATAATATTATGATATGTTTCAATTTTCAACCGATAATGCTATTAAATATATAAATTTGTTGTATAATAAAAAATACAACAATCAGACCGGTATCACCTATATTGAAAGGGAAAATAATAATGAAAAAAATGCTTTCGGAATTCAAGGATTTTATCCAGCGCGGCAATGTAATGGATATGGCAGTAGGCGTTATTATCGGTATAGCCTTCGGAGCCATAGTAACCTCATTGGTAAACGACATCATAATGCCGCCCATCGGGCTTCTACTGGGGGGTGCAGACTTTTCGGACCTCTATATTAATCTGTCAGGGACCGATTATGCTTCACTTAGCGATGCCAAGGCAGCCGGAGCCGCCGTAATTGCATATGGGGCTTTCATAAACACTATTATCAACTTCCTGATTATCGCCCTGGCGGTATTCTTTATGATTCGTGTTGTAAACAACTTGGGGAAACGTATGAAAAAAGAAGAGGAAGAAGCACCGGCAGCCCCAACAACCAAAGATTGCCCGTTTTGTTTCTCCAGCATAGCGATCAAAGCCACACGCTGCCCTAATTGCACATCACAGCTGGATATTGAATAAAAGCTAAAGTTTAGAATTAAAGGTATTTAGTTTAATACGCAGGTATGATATAACCGCGTCTTAAACAGACAGGTGTAATATGCGTTATTTTCTCTTTCTGACGGTCGGTCTGGTTTTAATAGCTAATTTCGTCGTGCTTATGATGTATGGCGATACCCTTCAAAGCACACACCTGTTCATAGTTCGCAGCACCGTATTTTATCCGATAGCTTTCATCAATCTTATACTCGGGGTTTCGATGATACTATATACGGGTATTACATTTTACAAACGAAAGAATACTGAGGAATAAGCGTTAAATCACCGATGCGTAATCAGAAAGATACTTTGCATATCGGGCAGGTAACCAGCGTATCCTTCGACCCCAAAAGTGACAGCATCATTTCAGACAGCATCGATGTATCACCGCCGGTGTGGAAATTGTGAACTCCCGAACGCACAACAAAGATAGCCTCTTTATCTCTTTCCGGTATAATTTCCCCGAACCCGTCATCCGACAGGTCAGGCCTGCTTAAAAGCAGCACAAATTCCCCTTCGCTCCACTCGCTTTTATCCGCCATGACATCCTCCTATAAAATGTTGTATTTAGAAGTATTTCATTATCGGCAATAATATTTTACTATTTGATAGTATTGATATCAATCGTTTAAGTGTTTTTTATAGCTGAAAGATTGACAAATATAGCTTAAAATGAAACACTATCACTATGGATATTGAACAGAGAAGGGAACTGCTGGCCGCACTGCCGCCTGATGATAAAAAGGTAATATATACATCGAAAAACGGCAGCGAAATCTCCGTTACCAGAACAGATGAATTAACAATAAAAGATTTTTCGGTTTTCTTAAAAAAGCCCGAGCAAGAGGAGTTTAGCCCGACATTTGTCCGTTTGCTGATAGACTTGCATATTAAAAAAATCAGCAAACCCGATGAAACCGATTCGCTTTCGAAATTATTTGAAAGCATCTATGAAGGTGAAGATTGTACCGCACTGATTGACAGCCTGGCTGGGAAAACCTTCCCGATGCAGCTGGACAGTCTTGATGTAAATGTGGTCTTGGCTCAGCTGTTGATGATAAAGCAGGAATTTAACTACGGACCGGAAAAACGCGAGACGGCTTACGACCCGGCACGGGGTTACCTAATGGCTTATATCCGCTGGGTACTATCCGAAAAGAACGAAATAGACAAGATTGTTACGGCAGCCGTTAAGGAATATATGCCTCCTGAGAGTTTCGACAAATAGAAAATACTTCTTGTTTCCCCCCTTACGGTACTGGAATTTCCCGTTAATATATGGTTTAATTTCTACACATATTATAATATCGGAAAAGTAAAGCTATGAGTGAAGATTTAACCAACCCAATAGAAGAATTACAGGAACACCAATACACCGAACCTGATTTGGCAGAGGCAACGCATACTATTAAACAGGTTGAGGAAATAAAAGAAGCGGTCGAAGCGACCGTCACGGATACCAGTTTGCCCGAAAAAGTGGGAGACCTGCGTGACATGCTGGAACATTTAAGCGGCGAGGTAGACAGCTGGAAAACATGGCATAAAAAAGACTATCAGAGTGCCATCGAGACGCTGAAAAGCCAGGTCGAAGAAATACACGCAGAATGGGGCAACGTATCCAGCAACCTCAATTCGCAGCGCGAAAAACTGGAATCACTGCTTCAATCCGCTCCCGGAATCATCGAGACGTCAACGCTTAAGGCCCTCTCTTTAAGAGTAGCGCACCTTGAAAAGCTGATTGCACAAATATTTAATGAAACTCAAACCAACGCCGCCCTGAAAAGCTCGAAAAAACAGTTCATCATTTCGATAGTTGCATTAGTGGTTACTATCATCCTGTGGATGATCTTTATAATATCGAACCTGTAAAATAAAATCACCGGTACGCTTCGTGCTCAGCTATGTCAGTTTGACTTCCGATACCCAAAATGATCCCTACCGACAGAGAGAGCAGCTATTTACATCCGGTGTTTTCAAGGGGGGTTTTATTATGTTAAAAAGCGATAGTGCAATCCTGCTGGTGGTAGACGTTCAGGAAAAACTGCTGCCGGTTATCTATCGGGAAGAGAATCTTACTGCCAATATTATCAGACTGATTCAAGGAATGCAGGTGCTGGAAATTCCGATAATAGTAACAGAGCAGTATCCGCAGGGATTGGGAAAAACGGTTCCCGAAATAGCACAGTTATTAACAAACATTGAGCCGCTATCGAAGACCAGCTTCAGTTGCTATGGTGACGAGACGTTCCGAAAAACACTGGAGGCTTCCGGCAGGAAACAGGTTCTCATCTGCGGCATAGAAGCACACGTCTGTGTTTACCAGACTGCTATGGATTTGAAAGCAGCCGGATACGAAGTGCAGGTTATTGCCAATGCCGTTTCGTCGCGCACGCCCGGAAATAAGGAAATCGGACTGAATCTGATGAGGCAGATGGGCATTATAATTACGGGGACAGAAACTGTTCTTTTCGAAATGCTTAAAATAGCCGAAGGCGACAAATTCAAGGCTATCAGCCACATTGTTAAATAGTATCCGTGCTACCGGATATCAATTCGCGCCTTTACCACAGCTACCATATTGCTTCTATAATACTCGGCTTTTTCACAAACCAACCCGTGTTCTTCAACTATTTTCGATATTCCGCCGCTCTCTTTGAATTGCTTAAATCCAAGGTAATGCTCCCCGCCGGCAAAGCGCTCAACGATGTTTGCCCCCACCCCCCAGATGTTACGCGGTAAGGGAATGTTAAAATCCATAAATATTAGAGCGCCATCACGCTTAACAACCCTTTTCATCTCGGAAACTACGGCAGCGCGCACGTCCGGAGGCTTATCGTGCAGGGCAAACGATACCGAAATGAAATCGAAGCTGTTGCCATCAAAAGGCAGGGCGGTGGCATCGGCAACATAAAAAGAGACGTTTTCCATATTCAGACGGGATTTATTCTTTTCGGCAAAAGCCAGCATGTTTTTATTCATATCGATACCGGTAGCGTTAATCCCGCGCCTGCCGTACTCGATAACCTGAGCGCCAGTTCCGCAGCAGACATCAAGAACCAGGTTGCCTGTTTTCATATCCGCAAAATCGACTACGGATTGCCGTACAATCTTTAAAATTGGGTCTACCAGGTTTTCATAGGTAAATATCGCCATTATTTCACGTTCCGATAAAATGATTTAACATCGATTATACCATTTGTGAAGTTTTTTATTGGAACTCGGAAGATATTTCCGGAATACTTTCAATTTTTTAAGAAATGTTGGATGATATATATATGAGAATGTGGCTGGTAGACCCCCAAAAGATGTGCCGCAAGCACCTTTTAGGCGAGCATGTTGAACTGCATATGCTGGCAGGTTGCTTGAACAAGGGCAAAAATATCAGCGGATTTATAGAGAATAGTTTTGTTGACCCCACCCTGCTGCTCCCCCGCCACGACGAACTGGTTAGAGAAATGCAAAGACGGGGATATAACCATTGCTCACCGGTCGGCAATCTGCCCGAAGCCCTTCAAAAAGGGCATATCGACTCAGAAGCCAACATAGTTGAATTGTGCAGAAGATGCCCCGAATGCAGGAAAAGATTGTCGGATTTGTAGGTGCGGGCGACTGATAATCGTATTTGCAGAGGTAAATGTCGAACGCATTTTTTCCTCTTTATGAAAGAGGGATTAAGGGAGAATTGCACAGTTGTAATTAGTTTACTGCCATCCTGAAGTCACAAGGGGTGACT
>LSQX01108238.1_pt1 | contig 15575 bp, 15 predicted proteins | sample 654561 | NCBI WGS metagenome assembly LSQX01 (sample SAMN04489861, study PRJNA283612) | anaerobic digester metagenome | isolation source: 4 biogas reactors fed with cattle manure at either 37C or 55C with and... | place: Denmark: Kongens Lyngby | collected 2014 | reverse complement strand
CGTCAGTGCAACTGATCTGTTTTTAGAACGTGGCTACGATGCAGTATCTTTAGATGATATTGTGCAACATGCTGGCGGTTCTAAAGCTTCTATTTATAAATACTTTGGCAATAAAGAAGGCTTGTTTAAAGCGATTTGTGATTATCGCCGTGACAAGTTTTTTCAGGATATTCACATCCCTTTTGAACAAATAGATTCCAATTTACGTGGTTATTTAATTCAGACCTTGCTGAATTTTTATCATCATATACTAGCGCCTGAAAATGCAGCTTTTATGCGTTTAGTTTTAGAGCAAAGTCAGCGCAACCCTGACATTGCCTTGCATATTCATGAGCGCGGCCCTCTGCACGTACAATTGTGCATTGCCAAAGTGCTAGAGCATGCCAGCCAACAAGGGCTCATTCGCTGCGAACACCCTGTTTATTCGGCACAATTGTATTTTGGGATTTTAAGAAATTTAGAATGGCGCATTATTATGGGCATTCCAAAACAAGAAACTGAACAAGAAACAATCAATTATGTAAGTTATTGTGTAGATCGCTTTCTAGACGCCCATCAAAAAGTCTAGTTTTTTTGCAATTTCTTCATCCTATAGTATATTAGCCGATTCCCTTTTTCACTTAACCAACCAACAACTAATTGTTGTTTTTCTCATTCAGCAATTATTGTGGAGTAACGAATGGCTCTACGTCACTTTCTAACATTACGCGATTTATCGACTTTAGAACTGAATCAAATTTTGCAACGCGCCATTGAGCTCAAGCGTAAACAGCATAACAATGAAGTTTTCCAACCCTTTGTGGGCAAAGTCTTGGGAATGATTTTTGAAAAATCTAGTACCCGAACTCGTGTATCGTTTGAAGCAGGTATGAGTCAGTTTGGTGGCAGCGCAATTTTCCTATCATCACGTGACACACAGTTAGGTCGTGGTGAACCGATTGAAGATTCAGCACGAGTCATTTCAAGCATGCTTGATATCGTGATGATTCGTACTTTCGGACATGACATTGTAGAACGTTTTGCATCTTATTCAAAAGTTCCAGTAATCAATGCTTTAACTGACGATCACCACCCTTGCCAGTTACTTGCAGACATGCAAACTTACTTAGAGCATCGCGGTTCAATTGAAGGTAAAACCGTGGCTTGGATTGGTGATGGCAACAATATGTGTAACTCTTATATTGAAGCCGCGCACATGTGGGGCTTTAATTTAAAAATTGCAACGCCTAAAGGCTATGAACCTGAACAACGTTTCCTGTCTGAATTTGCACACTGCGTAGAATTAGTAGATTCTGCTGAAGATGCAGCTGTCAATGCTGACCTGATTGTGACCGATGTTTGGGCAAGTATGGGACAGGAAGAAGAACAAAAAATCCGTGAAAAAGCCTTTGCATACTATCAAGTCAATGAGCGCTTGATGGACTTGGCACATCCTGATTGCTTATTTATGCATTGTCTACCTGCGCACCGTGGTGAAGAAATTTCTGAAAATATGCTAGATCATAAAAACGCTGTGGTTTGGGATGAAGCAGAAAACCGCTTGCATGCTCAAAAAGCATTGGTTGAGTTTTTATTGAACGAAAACCTCAAAAAAGACTAAGCAACTTCAAAGCATTGAGTACACTTTGATGAGTTTTGTTACAAACAGCACCAAATGGTGCTGTTTTTTATTTGGCTCGCTATAATCTGAAACGACGGTTATTTTCTAAAATTTCAAAAAGAGCCTAGATGAATAATATGATGTATAAAACACTTGCGACAATAACACTTTGCGCAGCTGCAATGCTTGCTCATAGCACAGCCTATGCTAAACCTAGCGAATTAGACCAATATTTGGTTCAGCACGATATTTTAACGGCTGACTACAAAATTAAAAATGTAACAGCTTTAAAAGAAATTTTAGATGTAATTAGCGATGAAGATTCACGCACTATGCCGTATCAAGTCGATCAAAATACCGTGATTGAACAAAGTACAACTACAGACAAGCAAATTAACATTCGCGGCATGATTATTTCACCCGATTTTAGTCAGTTTGTAGAAAGTACGGGCTACAACAATGTTAAAAACATGATTAAACAAAACTTGATTCACAACTGCGATTCAATGTTTGAGCATCAATTTCAGCGTGTAAATCCGTATGTATTGAATTTACAACTCAGTGCAGAGAAAACACAATTTAATGTGCTATTGCCGAATAGTGAATGTAAATTTAAAGCAGATTAAATAAAAATTCTATAAACATCACATCCTCATTACAGGTTTAATAGGTTGAATACTCGATAAACATTTGAGATTTAACGTATTAAACCTTGAGGTTGTAAAATAATAATCAATGCACCCAAAATGACCACCATTCCCCCGAACATATCCCAACGGGTCAAATTAACCTGATCCACATACTTTAGCCAAATTAAAGCGGTGCAAATATAGATTCCGCCATACGCTGCATAAATTCGCCCCGATGCCGCAGGATGCAAAGTAAGCAACCACACAAAAGCCGCTAAAGCCAAAACTGTTGGCACCCAAAGCCACTGCGATTTTCCCTGATTCAAAATTAAATAAGGAAAATAACAACCTAATATTTCCATCACTGCTGTTATAAAAAATAAGAGCAAGGTACTGGCAATTTTTGTGATCTGAACATCCATAAGCGACTTTACTTAAAAGTGGAATACATAAAAAATAACCCATGTTGAACATGGGTTATTTTCATTCATGATAATGCAATATAAACGTTAAGCTGGTTCAGCAGTTTGATCTTCAAATACTTCAAGTTTCAAACCAACCGCTTTACCATTCTCTTTCTTCACAGAAACAGCGACATTACCACCCTGTTCAGCCAATTCACCGAATAAAATCATTTCTGCTAATGGTTTCTTCAAGTGTTCCTGAATCAGGCGTTGCATTGGGCGCGCGCCCATCAAGCGATCATATCCATGCTCAGCCATCCATTCACGTGCATCCTGATCGACCTCAAGAATGACTTTTTTATCATCCAATTGAGCTTGTAATTCAGTCAAGAATTTATCTACTACATTTTCAATCACGGTAGTTGGTAGCGCCTTAAATTGAATCACACCATCTAAACGGTTACGGAATTCTGGCGAGAAGGCTTTTTTCATTGCTTCTTGGTTGTCATTACTGTTGTCTTGATCCATGAAACCAATGCTGACTCGTGAAATACTTTCTGCACCAATATTGGTAGTCAGTACTAAAATCACATTACGGAAATCTGACTTACGACCATTATTGTCGGTCAATGAGCCGTGATCCATAATTTGCAGCAATAAGTTAAATACATCAGGATGTGCTTTTTCAATCTCATCTAGCAACAACACACAATGCGGGTTTTTATGAATCGCATCAGTGAGTAAGCCACCCTGATCAAAGCCTACATAACCCGGAGGCGCACCAATTAAACGTGAAACCGCATGACGCTCCATATATTCAGACATATCAAAGCGTACTAATTCCACACCTAACAATTTGGCCAACTGCTTGGTCACTTCAGTTTTACCCACGCCAGTAGGGCCAGCAAAAACGAAGCTACCGACTGGTTTGTCTGGTGTTTTTAAGCCAGCGCGTGACAGTTTAATTGCAGATGCCAAAGCTTCAATGGCTTCATCTTGCCCAAATACCACACGTTTTAAATCACGTTCTAAATGTTCAAGTACGCTCTTGTCATCTTTAGATACAGTTTTAGGTGGGATACGTGCAATTTTCGACACGATATCTTCAATGTTTTCAACTGTGATTAAGGTGTCATCCTGCTCGGCTCTTAAACGGCGCTGTGCACCCGCTTCATCAATCACATCAATGGCTTTGTCTGGCAAGAAACGGTCATTGATAAATTTAGCCGATAGCTCTACCGCAGACACCAAGGCTTTATCGTCATATTTTACATGGTGAAATTCTTCAAATTTCGATTTTAAACCACGTAAAATATCAACCGTTTCTGAAATTGAAGGTTCATTGACATCAATTTTTTGGAAACGGCGTGACAGCGCATGATCTTTTTCAAATACCTGACGATATTCTTGGAATGTAGTCGAGCCAATACAGCGTAGAGTGCCATTTGCCAACGCAGGTTTGATTAAGTTTGACGCATCCATAGTGCTGCCCATACTCGAGCCTGCACCAATAATCATGTGAATTTCATCAATAAACAAAATTGCATCAGGTTTCTTTTTCAAGGCATTTAATAGCTGTTTTAAACGCTTTTCAAAATCACCACGGTATTTCGTTCCTGCAACCAAAGCACCAATATCTAAGCTATATACTTCTGCATTGGCCAATGGTGCTGGTGCTTTACCATTCACAATTAACCAAGCCAAACCTTCGGCAATGGAAGTTTTACCCACGCCTGGGTCACCTACCAACAATGGGTTATTTTTACGACGACGACATAAAATTTGTGCGGCACGCTCAATTTCTTTTTCACGACCAATTAAAGGATCAGTTTTACCCTTTTGAGCTTCAGTATTTAAATTCAGCGTGTAAAGCTCAAGCGGGCCTGCATTGGCAGAGCTTGAACTTTCACCATCTAACTCTTCAATTTCTTCTTCAGCTTGTGTTTCATCTTTACGGGTCCCGTGTGATAGGTATTGCGTTAAAGTCAAACGGTTAATTTGATGACGTTTAAGCAAATACACCGCAAATGAATCTCGCTCAGAGTACATTGCCACTAAAATATCTGCACCTTCAACGGTGCGGTCACCACCGCTAGATTGCACATGGAAAATACCACGCTGCAAAATACGGTCAAAACTTTCGGTTGGATGTGGCGCCTGATCACTATTTTCAGCAAGTTTAGGGGTATGTTGTTCTACATATTCTTCTAATTCTTTACGCAGCACCACAACGTCTGCGCCACATGCTTTTAACGCATTAACCGCAGAATCGTTATCTAATAAAGCCAATAATAAATGTTCAACCGTTAAGAACTCATGTCTCTTTTGACGAGCCATGCTAACAGCCAAACGTAATGATACTTCTAATTGACGACTGAGCATGCAACCCCCTTAATCTTTAGGCTCAATCTGACAAAGTAATGGATGACCTTGTGATCGAGCGTAATTATTGACTTGGTTCGCTTTCGTTTCCGCAATGTCCCGCGGATAGACCCCTGCGACACCTTTTCCTTCATAATGTACAGTTAGCATTACTTGAGTCGCTTGGTCAAGATTCATTGCAAAGTATTGTTGTAAAATTTCAATTACAAAGTCCATTGGGGTGTAATCATCGTTCATTAAAACTACAGCATACAAAGGTGGACGCTTTAATTGTGGTGGTGCGGTCTGTACTGCAATGTCACCATCATCTTCATGCCCTTCATCATCCACCGCCAAACGTGGGCTTAAATGCCAATCGACATAGCCAGATTGATGAAAATTATTTTTAATTTCGTTTAAACAAATAGATCGTTTCTGGGTTCGCATAAGTTTTACATATCACACATTATTGAGCACTGGCTTCTGCTTGTGGAATTTCAGCAATAAATGCTGAATCGGCTTCCACAGCTTTGCCCTTACTCCAACTGAAACGCTTGATGACAGGCGTTGAGCCATTGACACGGACTTCAATAAAATCTGGATTAAAGCCTTTTGGCATTGTCCAGCGTCCCGTTAAACGCTCATAATTATCAAAATTAAAATTACTGTCTTCCATTGGAATAACCAGTACTTCTGTGCCCTGAATTAAACGCAACTCGACTGTACCGCTTGCACGGCGTTTATTTGGGCTGACTTGTACTAAATCGACCTGATATTCATAGGCATTTTCAGGTAAAGGTTTTACCCCTAAATTCTGTACAGTCAGACTCAAACCTCCACGCTGACGCAACACTTCACGATAGATCGCACTCATTCCCTCAGTACGTTGCTTATCTTCAGTCGCTTGCGTAAATGCTTCGTATAAGTCATTCGAGTTACTCACCGCAACATCACGCTCTTGCACTGCAGCATTTAAACTTTTATTTAGGCTTTCTAAACGGGTTTTCTGTTCCTGAACCACTTCAACCAGTTGTTCAGCATCGGCATCATAACCCACCACTGTTAAGCCTTGACGATGTCCAACTGAATATCCTAAAAAACCACTGCCTAAAATTAAAATTGCAGCACCAATCGCTAAAGGCGCATTTGTTTCAAGAAATGGCTTTTTTTCTGGTGGTGGCGCAGATGGTGTCGTGGTTGAATTCGACTGTGACGTGGTTTCAGTATCAGAGTTATGCATCGTCATCTCTTATTTTGATTCATTCAAAACACACATTTAAATCGAAATCTAAATGTGTGTGAAGTTGAAAAACGTGTTTTATGGTAATAAACCAATCACCTCAAGTCCTGCATTTTCAGCAAAACCAAACATCAGGTTCATATTTTGTACGGCTTGCCCTGCTGCACCTTTCACCAAGTTGTCTTGCGCCACCAAAAGTACCAATTTTTTTGGTTGAGGTTTATACAACGCAATACGCAACTGGTTGGCGCCACGTACTGAACGTGTTTCTGGTGAACTGTTGGCTGGCATTACATCTACAAATTGCTCATTGGCATAAAACTGCTCATACAAGTTTTGTAAATCTGCTGCATCGCCAGCATCAGTTAAATCTACATAAATGGTGCTGAGCATACCGCGAATCATCGGCACTAAATGTGGTACAAATAATATGTGATTAAACACATTTTTTTGACCCGAAATATTTTCTAGTGCCTCTACAATTTCAGGATGATGACGATGCCCCGCAACGCCATAGGCTTTAAAGTTATCTGCATTTTCAGAGTAAATCATGCCCAGACTGGCTTTACGACCTGCACCAGATACACCTGATTTTGCATCAATAATAATGCTTTCAGGTTTCACTAAAGCTTCAGCTTGTTTAAACAATGGTGCTAAACCAAGCTGTACCGTGGTTGGATAACAACCTGGGTTACCAATCACTTGCGCTTGTTTAATTTGTTCACGATTAAGTTCAGATAAACCATAAACAGAATCTTTTAAAATTTCAGGACAGGCATGCTGCATGCCATACCATTTTTCAAATTGTGCTAAATCCTGCAAACGGAAATCTGCAGCAAGATCGACCACTTTTGTATTGGCTGCAACAAGTTCCGCAGCATGTTGCATAGCAACACCATGCGGCGTAGCAAAGAACACTACATCACATTGTTTTAGGTCTTCGATGTTTAAATCGGAATAGCAAAGGTCAGTATGTCCACGTAGGCTTGGGAACATATCATCTACACGGCGACCCGCTTCTGTACGTGAAGTCAGTACATTTACTTTTACATTTGGGTGTCGTAGCAAAAGACGCAATAATTCAACGCCTGTATAACCTGTACCACCGACAATACCAACTGAAATCACGTGCATTACCTCAATTCAAAAGCATGTTTAAGCTAACGCTATAGTATGACAGGAAGTTTTGGTTTTCTAAACTGTTTTACTTGGGTTTTAGGGCTTTTATTCAGCGCCTTGACTTTAATCATAAATTATAATATTTTCTTATGTAATACGCCCAACACCTCTTCATTACAGTCATGTTATGTACGTGTTGGCTTTTTATTGCCACAATTTTTCTTTATGCCAGCCAATACGACAACCCGTCTGCTGAATATTTACCAACCTGCTTTCTAGTATTGGAAAGTCTAAAAATAACTGAACCAAACGACTTCCCCATAATGAGTTTGGGCAAATCACATTGAGTAGCTTTTTCATAATACATAAATATAAAAAAGGTTTAGCATTATTTAAGCCAATAAATTCGGATGAAACATCTGAACGATCCACAATGTTCACATTCCACAAACGGCTATGATGTGCTGCAATATTTCGAATATGGTTTAAACTTCGCAACCATTGAGCAAATATTAAACCATTTTCAACCTGATATTTACTTGCTATGAGGTTTTGATCTACCACTTTCATCCCTGCGTATAAAGTCGACATCATTCCAAAGTCCCACAACTCTATTGCAGCCCAAACTGGAAGTTGAGCGCCATACTTCAACTGATGATGTTGAACAAAATCTGTTTTTGAATTTCGTTTAACACTTGCATTAAACTTCTGAAGCCATACCTGTTGCTGTGTAAAGCCAGAGTATTTTCCCTTTGTTATTTTGTGTTTTGAAAATTTTCCATGAAAATTCTGAGGTAACAGATATGCAAGTGCCCCTTTCTGCCCCAGACAATAAGCAATATCTACTCTAAGCGCCATCTCAATTCTTTCAATCGCATCCAATACCAATAATCTTAATTTTTTATCAAAGATATATAACTGAACAATATTTTCAAAAGTCGTATTTGGGGCAAACTGATCAATTTTAGTATAAGAATTAGGTGCATTTAAACGAAAAGGAAACCAATACCCACTTAAACGGTAATACCCTAAACGCTCCAAATACTTTAAAGCCTTACGATGATCCGTAACGACTAATCCTCTTTGTTCCAATATAGAAAGTTGTTCTGAATAAGATTTCCATTCTTTTATTGTTGTAGCTATTTCTCTATTCATACCACCACCAAGGCAAAGGTGTTGTTTTTAACTGTTTGCGATGCTGCACATAGTATGCATCATGCCGCTGCACCTCTGCCCAAAATGCAGGACTATGATCAAAATGCCGTGTATGTGCCAACTCATGCACACTCACATAACGCACAATCTGTTCAGGAAATAACACCAAAGCACTATTTAGCATTATATGCTGTTGCGCACTACAACTGCCCCAACGCGTTTTGGGCTGACGAATCGCACACTGTTTAAACGGCAAACCCGTTTCATTGCTCACCATTTGCAAATATGCAGGTAACATCTGTTTGGCATAAGCAATCACAAAAGCTTTTAAATATGCTGTGGGTTGGCGGTCACTAATAAAAAGACAATGCTGTCTTAAATCTAAAATAAAACTGTGTTTTTGGATTTGATAACAAATATTTAAAGGCTCAACTAAATCAAAAAGTGCGATCTGATTCGGTAGTTCTCTCTTTAACAACCCTTGCTGCACCTGTTGTTTATTCCAAGCGTCTATCATCCACTGTTCAGATTGCTGCAAGAAATCCTGAATTTGTCGCTGGGTACAATGTTTCGGCACAGTTAAACGGATTTGATTCGGTTCGACACGCAAACGCAAACGTGTTGCTCTTGCATGTGGTGTGATTTGAATTTCAGGTAAGCAGGACATCATATTTTTATTAGTATTTGAATTATTTTTCTCAAGCAAATTCTCTACTCTCAGTGATTTTGATGATTTATAAAGATTCGATCTTGGCTGTAAAATGTTGGTCGTAAAATGAATATTGATAAGTTCCCTTTCCTTACAAAGGAAAGGGAACTTTCATTAGAGAAAAATATGAATCAAAGCTCAATTTACATAACGGTTTATATAAATTTTTATGCCTTAAACTGCGGTACGCTCTTCAATACCGTTGTTGGTTGCAACAATCGCAATATTGGCTTTATTAATCGCAAAAATACCGTTAGTCACGACACCAGGAATATCATTCAGCGTTTTCTCTAATTCCAACGCATTCAAAATATTCAGGTTATATACATCTAAAATCACATTGCCGTTATCGGTCACTACACCTTCACGGTAAGCAGGGTCACCACCTAAAGCCACAATTTTACGTGCTACCGCAGAACGTGCCATTGGAATCACTTCAATTGGCAGTGGGAACTCACGCCCTAACTGCTCTACCCATTTAGAATCATCTACAATACAGATAAACTTACGTGCAATAGATGCCACAATTTTTTCACGGGTCAACGCCGCACCACCACCCTTGATCATGTGCATGTGACGGTCAATTTCATCTGCACCATCAACATACGCATCTAGGCTGCCTACAGAATTCATATCTACAACTTCAATACCAAGCTTTTTTAAACGCTCCGCGGTCGCTTCTGAACTTGCCACTGCGGCCTCAAGTTGCAATTCAGGCAATAAATCGATCAGGAAGTTCACCGTACTGCCTGTTCCTACCCCTAAAATTCCGCCTTTAGGCAAATGTTTTAAAGCTGCTTTTGCAGCGGCTTGCTTCTTTTCATCTTGGGTAGCATACAGACTCATGACTTCACTCAACTATTTTTGACATTTATTGCCGATTTTACAGCGCAAATGTGCAGGGGTTTGTTACAATAACCCCTTATTTTAAACTGTTAGATGGAAGATTAACATGCTGTCTCGTTTGGTTCGACAAATTTTACAAGCAACAGTCTACGATGTTGCAATCGAAACCCCACTCGAAGCAGCGCCACGAATTAGCGAAAAACTAAATAATAACATTCGCTTTAAACGTGAAGACTTACAACCTGTATTCTCTTTTAAATTACGTGGTGCCTACAACCGCATCAGTCAATTACCTAAAGAGCAACTTGCACGTGGTGTGATTACCGCTTCTGCAGGCAACCATGCACAAGGTGTGGCACTGTCTGGGCAAAAATTGGGTATTCGTGCCATTATCGTCATGCCTAAGACCACACCCGATATTAAAGTACAAGCGGTGAAACGCTTAGGCGGTGAAGTGGTGTTACATTGTGACTCTTTTGATGTCGCCAATAAATATGCAATTCAGCGAGCCAAAGACGAAGGCATGACTTTTATTCCACCGTATGACGATGAGCTGGTGATGGCAGGTCAAGGTACGATTGCCAATGAAATTTTACGTCAATGGCGTGATGTAGAATATGTTTTCGTTGCTGTTGGTGGGGGCGGCTTAATTGCAGGTGTTGCGGCGTATTTGGGAGATGTTGCACCACATGTCAAAGTCATACCTGTAGAATATGATGAATCGGCTTGTTTAAAAGCCGCATTTGAAGCCAATGAACGTGTGATTTTACCGCAAGTGGGTTTATTTGCCGATGGTACTGCCGTCGCACAAATTGGTGAAAAACCATTTGAAGTGCTGCAACTGCAAAAATCAGATCAATCTGGGCCAATTGTTGAGCGCGATGTCGTTTTGGTAAATACCGATGAAATCTGTGCCGCAATTAAAGATACCTTTGATGAAAACCGCAGTATTGTTGAACCTTCAGGTGCAATGGCATTGGCAGGTATCAAAAAATACGTCGAGCAGCATCAACTGCAAAATAAAAATATTGTGTCCATTGTATGTGGCGCCAATATGAACTTTGACCGCTTGCGCTACATTGCTGAACGCACTGAACTGGGCGAACACAAAGAAGCAATTTTTGCGGTGACCATTCCTGAAGAAAAAGGCGCTTTCCTCAACTTCTGCCGTGCACTACAAGGCCGCAACATCACTGAGTTTAACTACCGTGCCAGTGATGCCACAGCTGCACAGGTCTTTGTCGGCATTAGCTTAAAATCAGGTGAAAAAGAACGCCACGACATTTATGAGTTACTTAAAACTCAGTACGATGTAGATGATTTATCTGATGATGAAGTTGCCAAACTGCATATTCGTTATTTGGTAGGCGGTCATGCCGATATTGAAAATGAGCGTTTATTCCGTGTGGAATTCCCTGAACGTCCAGGCGCGTTACTCACCTTCTTAGAACGCTTAGGCCCAACACACAACATTACCTTGTTCCACTACCGTAACCACGGTGCAGCAGAAGGTCGTGTATTGGTTGGTTTAGAAGCATCGGATGCCAAACAGAACCCAGATGGTTTAATTGAAACGTTGGAAAATATCACTTATCCATACGCAGAAATTACCAATAACTTAGGCTATCAACGCTTCTTAAAATAATTTGCTGATTTGTTCCCATCTACAAAAAAAACCGCTGATTCAGGCGGTTTTTTAGTCATAATGCTACAGTGTGACACAAGGAATTATTTTAAAATATTCATCTCTGTTGAGCGTATTTAAAATACGCAGCTTCAGGCAAAATAAATCACAGCTCACGTACAATAAAACACTTTTTCAGGATAATGCTATGGCGCAATTTGCAGTCATTGGTTTAGGCAGCTTTGGTGCCACGGTTGCTACGCAACTGGTCAAGTTAAACCACGATGTTATTGGCATAGACAGCAATAAAAAATTTGTAGAAAACATTGCCGATCAAATTACCCATGCGGTCATTGCTGATGCCACTGATGAGCACGTTTTAGAAGAATTGAACATTCAAAATTGTGATGCTGTGGTTGTCGCAATTGGTGAAAATATTGAAGCCAGTATTTTATGTGTTCTCAATTTAAAGAATATGGGCATCACTAAAATATACGTGAAAGCCAAAAGTAAAGCACATACCATGATTTTAACCCATTTAGGTGTTACCAAAATTATTCACCCAGAAGAAGATATGGGCGTGCGGATTGCACAATCGCTAAGCTATCCTATGGTGAGTCGCTATATGAGCCTGAATGACGACCATTTCATTGTAAAAGTAAAAATTAAAGACAACTTGCACGGCACACGTATTCAGAGTCTGATGTCACATGCCCCAGAAGTTAAACTTTTATTGTTCAAACGTGCTGAAACCATTTTCTATACACTTGAATCCAATTTAATGCTACAAACTGGTGACATTTTGGTTGTTGAAGGGCGACTTGAACCGCTCAAACGCTTATCTAAACAATTTAAATCAGAATGAAAACATCATCTAAGCTCCCTGTAAAAACGGTCAATTTAAGCCCGCCTAGCCTTTTAGCGCTAGGCTTTTTAAGCTTTATCTGTATTGGTACCATTCTGCTGAAATTACCTATTTCACATCATGGTGATATGACATGGATTAACGCCCTATTTACTGCAACTTCTGCAGTAACCATTACAGGACTATCTGTGGTCAATATTGGTGATGCTTATACCGTATTTGGGCAAATGGTCATTATGTTGCTTTTACAATGTGGTGGCTTAGGTTTTATGACCTTTGCAATTTTAGCGGTTTTAAGTTTGTCCGCTAAAATTGGACTCAAACAACAAATTATGGCGCAAGACACGATTGGGCAAACCAATCTGTCTAAAGTAGCAATGACCATTAAAGGTGTATTGCTGTATTCACTGTTTTTTGAAGGCATTGGCACACTAATTCTAACGATCGCTTGGATGCAGGATTACCCTTTTCAAGATGCCTTTTTCTATGCTGCTTTTTATAGTGTGTCTGCATTTAATAATGGCGGCTTTTCATTATTTCCCAATAGCTTAATGAGCTTTGCAGATCAGTATTTGATTACACTTACCATTAGTATGCTCTATATTATTGGCGGTGTAGGCTTTGTGGTACTCATGGATATTAAACGAGCCAAACGCTGGAAAACACTTTCACCCAATAGCAAACTCATTCTTTCTACTATTGCAGGATTAAACCTCGTTGCATTTTTGCTGATTTGGGCCATTGAAGCCAGCAATCCGCATACCCTTGCTGCGATGAGTATTGGCGACCAAGCCCTCAATGCTTGGTTCCATGCCACCGTGCCGCGTTCATCTGGCTTCAACAGTTTAGATATGACCGGCATGCAAAATGCCAGCACCCTACTCACCATGTTGCTGATGTTTATTGGTGGCGGTTCGCTCAGTACCGCAGGTGGCATTAAAGTGGGTACATTTATTATTGTTGTTTTAAGTGTAATCAGCTTTTTAAGACGCTCAGATGAAGTTCGTGTATTTAATCATGCCGTACCTGAACGGACGACTTTTAAAGCATTGGCTGTGGTCAGCATTACAGGAATGTTGATTACAATCGGTATCTTCAGCCTACTTCTATTTGAACCTAAGCAAAATTTTTTGGATTTACTTTTTGAAGTGGTTTCTGCTGCCTGCACGGTAGGTTTATCTCGTGGTGTCACAGGCGAATTACAACCTGCCAGTTTAATTGTATTAATGCTGCTGATGTTTGCAGGACGTCTAGGGCCTCTGACCTTGGCCTATTTAATTGCCACACCACAAAAAAGCCGTCTTAAACACCCTAATGCAGATATTCAGGTTGGATAAAACAAATTACATGCGATAGAAAAATAAACGCCAATCTTCAAGATTGGCGTTTTAAATTCAGTTAAAAACGTTTTTAAATCAATGCTAGGTCATTAAAACCAATTCATTAATGAAACACCTAAACCCACATAGGTTGCACGGTGATTATAGTCAATCAAGCTTTCTCCATAACCATCGAACAATTGGAAATGACCACGTAACTTACCACTAATCGGGAAAACCCAATCAAACTGTGCCGCACCGTGTGAGTCATCACCACCTTTTAGGCTATGACGTAACATCAAAGAAAAGTCATGCTCTTTCCAACGATAAAATGCCAACATGTCACCACGCCCGATATAGTTTTTAATATCTGGGTTGTTGTCATCAGCGCGGTCTTCTTCAATGCGATACCAAGGACGCAACATCAAAGCAAAATTGTCTTTTTCAAAACCAAGATTGAAAATTACTCGATTCCAGCTACGTGACAAAGGGTCTGAACGACCATTGGACTGATGATTCAGCGTCAGCCCCATCAAACGCCCATGTAAACCAAAAAGCTGATAATTGGTACGGAACATTAAACTGGCTTCAGGCTCATAATTGGTTTCACGAAATGGACGTGACTCATCACCATTGTAAACTTGCCAGCGAGAAGACTGGGTATATCCTAACCAGACATCGCCATTATTCCCCAGCAAGTTCTCAACCGCTTTGGTTTTTAAAGAAAGCTGAAATTTACTTTCCATTGAAGTGAGATTCTGCTCCTTCCCCAATTGCACTGTGTATTGCTCATTTAAACTTTGTGGACGTTCGTTTTTATCACTGGTCCAAAAGCCGGGCATTAAATACACAGGTTGATAAGCACGTAAATTCCATGTACCCAATTTACTGTCTGCCGAAAGTTCCCAACGCTTATCCAACAAAGAAACATTTGGATCCAGTTTAGGTGCATCAAAAGAAAATAAATTGCTTACGCTTACTGCAATTTTTTCTGTCACCGTTTCGGGTTCAGGCGCAAGTGCCTGAGCAGCTTGACGTTCGCTGATCAACGCTGTTTTTTCTGCTTCAGGAATTTTAAATAAAGCATCATAACAAGCCAGACGAGCAGCATTCGCTTCTAGAGCCACACACGCTTCAGGTGTTGCAGGTGCAATCAGTGTTGCTAGGTCTTGTGCATAACTGTTTGCCACAAACACTGTGCTGAGTGTACTTACACTCAACATTAGTGTTGTGCGTTCAAAGTTTTTGAACGCGCTCATAGGTCACCCCAATGGTTTAGTTTTTATTTTGATTTCATTTAAAGCTTTAGTTCACTTGTTTGATTTCAAAACCAAGTGCTATTAACGCTTCACGTTTTGCCACAGGCGCAACCACAGCTTTAGAAACCTGCTGCTGACGTAAATACTGCTCTGCAACACGTTTTAAGTCATCTAAAGTCACGGCCAGTAAACGCTCACGTAATACGGTACGGAAGGCAGGTGTGCGTGCATGTAACAAGGCATAACATGCTGTAATCGCTTCACCCGCAGGCGAACCCGGCTTATCCATACTGGCAATTAAGCCTAAAATCGCTTCTTCAAGTTGATGCGGCAATTGCTCTGCATTTAATAACCAATCAATACTCGCTTCAAAGTCTGCAAACGTTTCAGCTAAACGTGGGTCACGATAACTATAGAAACGGAATGCTGTCTCTTATACACATCT
>LSQX01357821.1_pt1 | contig 15576 bp, 16 predicted proteins | sample 654561 | NCBI WGS metagenome assembly LSQX01 (sample SAMN04489861, study PRJNA283612) | anaerobic digester metagenome | isolation source: 4 biogas reactors fed with cattle manure at either 37C or 55C with and... | place: Denmark: Kongens Lyngby | collected 2014 | reverse complement strand
TCGGAATCCTTGGTATAATAGGTCATTCATACTCGCACACCATCAACCCACTGTCGGTTTTGAAGCGCTGCGCGAGTGTCGATTTTCAAGCGCCGCGCGACACATCTTCGGAGCAAACTCGAATAGTATCCACGTGGCCATTTGAGCCACTTGCGGTTCTTGGTCCGTCTTCAGCACCTCGACAAGAATGGGAAATGCTTCACGAAACGCGGGGATCAGTTCAGACCTGAAGCGAGGCTTGTACCGTCCAATGCCGTACATGGCTACCGCGGATCCAAGCCGCACTCGTCGGTCTGCGTCCGTAAGGGCGTGCGTTAATGCACGAACAGTAGCGGGGCTGCCGATGCCTTCCAGCTCCGTTGCAACGGAGAACGCGCAATCGTCCCTCAAGGCTTTGATGAGCCCCGGTACGGCGACGTCCCCGAAATGGCGGAACATCCACTGCTGTTCCAGGTCGTACACGTCGCGGTCGCAATCCCGACTGTTGAGCGTGGCCAACCAGTAGCTCATCGGTCTTCCGGCGTAGACTGGTTCCTCATCAGAATGGGCGTCATGTTCAGTGAGCATCAGCGAGGGGCCGTCGAGCAGGCCCGCAATAGACATCGCACTTGCCGTCACCAGGAAATCGCGTCGTGTCTTCGCGTTCATTGGTTCTCGAACTCCCGTTCATCCGGTAGCTACCGGACATCCATCGCATGTGTGTGGTTCATTCCCAACCGGGCAGCCGCGACTACGGATGCTCCCACTGCTGCCGTCGGGTCCACGGACAAATCGAGAGGTCTCAGATCTTTCGACACCCTAATCCGCCTTACCCGAGAGATCAGGAAGACAGAGGCAACTCACCCTGAGTGGAGGTAGGATACGCGGGCAAGTGATGCGCCTTGAACAGCAGGTAATCTGCGAGCATGTCGGCGATTCTCTGTTCTGGGCGGGTGTACCATCGTCGGCCGCTACGCAGTAGCCGCACGACGTCTTCGTAGCTCAACTCACCGATAAACGGGAGCCGAGGCAAGCCTCGCAGTCGATCGCTGTGCGGGATCGCCTTCAGCAGCACCGCGGGGTCACGATAGCGCTTCACCAGCCAGTGTCCTTTCGTGGGGCTGCAGAACAGCTGGACAAAATCTCGCGGCGGGATTTGGAACATCGGCCGCTGCTCGAACCACCCGCACGTCCAAAGTCCCACTCGGATATTCCGGACGAGTTGATCCGACGGATAACCATGCGCTGAGTCTCCGCCGGCTGTCTTCATGGAAATATCGGAACCGTACTTCATCTCGATAAACATGGTGGTCGGCGGATTCTCCCATGCAACTACCAGGTCGACTTGGGTTGAACCTTCATCCCAGGGCAGCAACTCCTTCGGATATCGCGGTTGATTCATCCACGGCTCAATCTTCAATCGACGGTAAACTTGCTGCCTGAAACGTCGGGCTCCCAGGCCACAGTTCAGCAAGTCCGGCAACCACCACCGGGGATTCAGGGCCCGCAGCCCATTGGCTAGGTGTCCTGTAATCACGTCCTCACTCGTGGGCCGAATGATCAATGGGCATCGTTGAGTTCCCTGGAGGGCAGGCTGGCATATCCGGCCGGCTTTGCCGTGAAGCTCGGTCAACATCGTACCGGGATGTCCCTCTCATCGGTCTGGAGAGTGGTCTGGGGGGATGCTGGGCAACCTTGCCATTCCCGGCAGGGTCTGAAGAATGGACAGCTGGAGCAGTTCATCGCCGATTCGATCGGGTAGAACGCCTCGGCTTGGATCGCCCGTTCGACCGTTTGCACGATGTCCCCCAGACGGCTCAGGTCGGCATCATTACGGATGGTCTCCAGGTGCTGGACCTGGGGCGTCTTGGTCTTCACCAGGACCGTGTACCGGACCCTCGGTTGCTCGTCATACCGGTCCTGGACTGCTTGGACGTAGCAGCTCGCCTGGAGCGAGGCGTCGGTTTCCACTTCGTTGTACCGCCGGCCGCTCGTTTTGAACTCAGTGACGGTTAGGCCCTCCGGTTCCCGTGTCACGAGGTCCGGCACGGCCAAGAGCGGCTTCTCCAAGGCCCGGCCCCGGCTGTCAAACAGGGGGACCAGCAACTCCTCTTCCACGGCAACGATTACGCCGGTCACTGGCTCCGTGGCGTATAGCTCCAGCAGGGCGATTCCCTGGTCAACCAGCTTGGTGCGGTCCTCGCCGTCGCGGAACTGGATTGTCTCCCGGGCCTCGGTCTCTTCCCAGGCACCGAGGAAAGACGCATGGATTCGATCTGACTCGAATGCGTGGCCCTCTTGGACGGCTCTGTGGTAGGCTGCCAGGGTCCGATGGACCGCCGCTCCCAGAGCCAAGCCGCCGGAGATATGGGGTTTCGGTAGCTTTGCCACACGGTCGAAGTAGTATTGGAGCGGACAGCGGAGGAACTGGGAAACCTGGCTGTAGCTCCAATGTGGCCGAAGCGTTGTAGCCCGGGGACCTCGGGTTGAACCACGGCTAGGTCGGGTTTTCGACTGCACCTTGGTTTCCTCCTATTCGATTTCAAGGCCGCCCGCATGCAGCAGCACACAAGACGGCCCCGGGGGTAGGTGAATGGAATAGGGATGTAGCAGCGGGCCGAAGTCTGATGGAGGCCCAGGTCGGCAGGCAGGATGCTTCTCCAGAGAGAAGATGCTTGTTCACAGCCCGTCAAACCACCTACCCGGACAACGACTCCTTGACGCGATCTGCGGCTTGGCCTCTAGCCGGACAGGCAAAGCACTCCTACTGGCCCCGCCGTCCATTGGCCGAGGCCCCGTTGGTCAGCGCGTCGATCACGACCCCGGCCGCCTGCTTGCTCAGGTCGTAGACTCCGACCGGACGGCCCAGGATTTCGGCAATCTTCTTTTCCAGTTGGGCCGAGGAGAGCTTCTGCCTCTTGGCGATGCCCTGTAGATACTGGAGTTGCTTGTTGGTCGCAGGCTCCTGCTCTCGGCCGTTTCCACCTTGGCTCTGGGGCGCTTCCTGGCGTTGTTCCTGGCTCGGTCTCTGGCGACCGTTGCCGTTTCCGTTTGCAGTCAACCGCCGCTGGTCCTGGGGCTGAGCATCGTGGCCGGCAATCGCATCAATGCTCTGGGACCGCTCGACCTGAAGATTGAGGGCTTCCTCGGTCAGATCGAACAGCTCCTTCACTTGTTCCATTACGCCCTCCGGATCAGAGATCGGAGCAGTGATTTCTGCATCGAGGTTGACACTGAATCCCGTGCTGTTGTAGTCTCGGGACAGCTTTCTGCTCAGGCCAACGTTCACGCGAAGCATGCTTAGGCCTCCTGTGTTTGCGATTGACTCTTCATATGATGATTACCCAGACGACAGTAACCATGCTGGCCTCACATATGGAGACACGCGTGGAGAATTGACCAAGGTGTGTCTGCTGTCAGAGCTAAACATCGCCAAGATTGAGAGAAAACTCCTTCGAAAGCTGTTCTCTCCACCTGTCATAAGCGTCTCCGTCCTTTACACTTCGGCACCAGTAGCCGCGTGGGCCGATATGAAGTCCAACGACGTCTCGAAGCATGGTGCTGTCGTCGATTTCCCGAGTAACGTAGTCGATGGCAAAGGTTGCAGCGCAATTGCCACTAGGATCGTGGACCGTTCCTGCACAATAGTTACCCGAAATGCAATCTAGCAAAACGGCTGCATCACCGTCATGGATGACGGCGGAATGCCCCGGCCCGAAGAGCCGTTCAATGCTCGCTCGCACATCGTCAAAATCGATATTCTGGTTCTCGTAGAGATACAAGGCTATTTCCTGCAACGCGGCGTGCTGTAACACGTGAGCAGTTCGATCTTCTAACAAGAAGCCTCTGTGCAGAAACAACCCAGTCTGGACATGCGATCTGAGATTCGGGGTTGTTCATCTCTGAGAAGCCATTCACTCTGCAACCACGCGATTTCTTTCTTGATGGCAAGGCTGCGTTGTTCATAAGGCCCCAGCCTAGGCCCTCCCGCCGGGGACAAATCTGCGAACCACTTCCCACTTCGGTCAGGTTCAACATAGGAAGCACGCGCGATCGATAGCGTCCCCAACGTAGCGAGTGGGAGCTCCTCTCCGTACAAGCACCGTATTTCTCCGGTGGTGGAAATGACAAGATGTATCGAGCCTGTTTTGCTCACCTCGCCCTCCGGAGGATGTTACGACGCGGGCGATCGACTAAGAGGCCGTCCAACACGGATTGGACCCGGGACAGTTCTGCCGCTACGTGCTGGCGGAGACCGGCGTTCTCCCTCAGGTTCTGGGGCTCGATTCCACGGATCACCCGCTGGGCATCCTCGATCAAGGAATCCAGTTGCTCGTTGGATCGGACATTCAGTTGCCGGAATCTGGCGAGGAACTCGGTCAGGTTCTCGATGGCCGAGTCCCGGAAGATTTTGGGCTTACCGTCCACGTTACCCGCAAGCCGGTCCGTCAAGTGCGAGACCAATTTGGACAGCTCTCCGATGAACGCGTCTTCGGCCATTCGGACGGCCTCGTTGAAGCGTTGCTGGACCCTTTCGCACTCCCGTTGGTACAACTCCGGGTTGAGTTGCCGGAGGTAGTCCGGCGGCTGCACCGACGGAAAATCGACATTGATCCGGAACAAGCCGACAAGCGACATCGGGTAGTCCGCCGGGTTGTAGAGGTGCCCGAGTTTGTCGCGAGCCGCCTGTCGCAGATGCTCGTAGTGACTGTCCAGGACAGCTACTGCTGCTTCGAGCTCCCCTTGAAAACCAGTCATGTACTCGACGAATTCGTCAATACGATCTCGCCGGATCAGGCGGACGCCAGGCTCCGGGTAGGGCAGGCTTACGCCCCTCCAATAGCTCATCAACCGATTGCGAATGGCGGTGACCGACTTGAAAGCCGGATGGCCCGTGTCCAGCAGCTTCTTTGCCGCGCTGAGGTATCGGTCCTCGGCTCCGAAGGCACATGCCGCCTGGGCGGTCTGCTGAGGGGTGAGGGATTTTCGCACGCCGAACCAATGCACCGACACCCGGGCCGCCGCCATGGTCGCCCGAAGACGCTGGGCCGGTGTGGTCTCGTCATGGGTTGTGGGTTGCGTTGCTACAGTGCTCATGAATCGTTTCCTCGATCTCGTTGGCTCATAATGGCCATTCGGTTCAATTGTCCGAAGGATTTCCCCGCCGGACCTGTCTGGTCTGCTTGACAGCCCTGTGACCGTTGGGGACATAGATGCCCGCGGCGTCGGCATTCAGGCAGCGGCCACTGGCCCAATTCCTTAACCGACTGACCGACTCGGCCGCGGTGACTGCCACCGGGACGACGTTGCGGGCAGCTACCGTCAACGGCACGTCCAACAAGGCTGCCAGCCGGCAGCAGGATCGAATCTCGGCACCCGTCCAGTCGCGATCTTCCGGTCGGGCCTGATTGGCATCCAGGTCGAACATCTCCAGGTAGAGCCTCCAGATGGCGGCCTTCTGCTGAGGCCCCGGGAGGTCTAAGAAGAATACCCCGTCGAAGCGTTCCGCCCTCGCGAATTCCGGCGGCAGCTTGCTGATGTCGTTGCACGTGGCACATACGAATACATCCGACTCGTGGTCGTTCAGCCAGGTCAGAAAGGTCCCGAACAACCGGGCCGAGACTCCCGAGTCCCCGTTCCCGGAGACACCCGACAATGCCTTCTCGACTTCATCCAGGAAAAGGACGCACGGGGCCATGGCATCGGCGATGCGGAGGGCTTGGCGGATGTTCTGTTCCGTCTGACCGACCAGAGAGCCCATCAGGCTTCCGACATCCAGGATCAGCGTAGGCCGGCCGGTTTCGTGGCCCAAAGCTTTGGCAAAGGCACTCTTGCCGGTCCCCGGGACGCCAAGGAGCATCACGCCTCGTGGCCGCTTCAGGGGATCACGATGCCCTTGGCACCGGATCGCTCGGAGGCAGAAGCTCTTCATCGCCTCCAGACCTCCAAGATGGGCAAAGGATTCGCTTCCCCGATGCAGTGACAGAAGCCCGCTCTTCTTGAGCATTTGGGACTTGAGTTCCCAGACGGCTTCGGCAGTGACGCGGCCATGGCGGACCAGCGACAAGCTGAAGGCTCCCTCCGCCTCGTAGCGGGTGAGCCCGGCCGCGGCGTCCAGGACGGTTTGAAGTTCGGGGCCGTCCGGTTTCTCCCCCTCCCCGGTCGCGATTGAAGAAACCAGGTTTTCGAGTTGCTCCCGGGTTGGAAGTTCATGTTCCAGGACGATGAATTGCTTCCCCAACTCCGGCGGAATCTGTACCACCGGGGACAGCACGACGATGAACGTTCGGTTCGCCTTGCCATTGACGATCTGCCGGGCAACCGCCTGGATCACCTCGGGGCTGTTCAGAAACCTGTGGAAGTTGAAGAGCACCAACAGGGCCGATCCGTCGGGGCTCGCCAACGCATTGAGGGCCCGGATGGCGGCCAGCGGATCGTTCCCGCCGGCGTCAACTGTCTCGCCGTTCGGCTGCCCCGGAATCTGAAGTCCCCCATTGATATCCCAGGTTGCCAGCCGCCAATTCTCGCTCCGGCACATCTGGGCAATCTCGATCAGGGCATCTTCGTGCTCAAAGGACTGAATCCACAGCCCGGTGAAGCACGCACTGATGTATTCGGAAAGTCGTTCTTGTAGCGTCATCGGTGACACCTCACCACGCGAACTCTCGAACGTCATCGCCGCATCCTGGGCACGATGTTCTGGCCTGTTGGAGACGATACGCCAGGTTGTATTCCTCCTGCTTCCTCTGATCAGCTAGGTCGCGAAGCTGTTCCGGCGTCAGATTCATCTGCTGTTTGCTAGCAGCGGGTGCGTTTCCGGAAGGGCTCTGTTTGGCTTGTTCTGCGTCCATGGTAGTTTCGTCCGACCATGGTGACCGGTACTGGTTGCCAGGGCCCATCAAGCGATCTCGCGAAGCGGATCAGGATTGTCGCTGTTGCGTCTGTTGGACAGATTCCGCCTGATAGAACTCGGTCGTCAACTTTTCCCCGGTTGGGATTCCGATTGCCCGTTCGATGAACCGGCTGGCTTCTCGGCAGGAAGAACCGTGGAAACCTCTCGTCCGAACCGTGGTCCGGCCTTCAGGGGTGACGATGATCTCGATGGTTCTCATGCCAACCCTCCGTTGACCTGGACGGTCAGCTGGATCGATCCATCGGAACAAGCCTTTTCCGTGACGGAATACCCCTTCTTCCGGGCTTCGATCTTGGCCTTTTCGACAGCGTAGGCCTGAAGAAACCGGTCCAGGTGTTTCCGGTCGCCCCATCGACCCTCATAGTTGTCGAATTGCACCTTGCCGGTATTCAAGTCGCAGACGACCGGGTATTGCCAGTCCGGCAACTCTACCACTAGCCCGGCGACCTCGCCCGAGAACAAGCAAACCTTGCGCTGAACGGGCTCAGACAGACCAAGCCGGCCACAGGCGGCTCGAACCGCCGCAGTATCTCGGACCTCGGTCTTGATGGTAACGATGTGGCTCATGGTGCCTCCTTGGGGCAACCTTGCCCACAAAGACGTACCCGAGGAATCGTGCATTCACTCTCATGACCAACCAGTTGCAGGGGAGCCAGTGATGGGTTAGGGATTACCCACGAATAGAGGGGCCGGAAGAGAGGCATTCCAGGAGTTCAGGCGACCTGTCTCCCGGAATCCGGCGAGTCAGCGGGAGAATTCTGGCCTTTTCCGGCCAGCTTGGACAGGATCTGACCAAGCTCCGGGGTATTCTGGCTGCAGCGCGCAGTCACCGGGTACTCCTCTTGGCAGTTGGTGTGACCGATGTACCGGACTCCTTGCGAAACTGGGCAATTTGGCTATGCTCGGATCGTTGCCCTGTGTTACCTCAAACGAGGGAGGAATTTGATGCCCGACGAATCCCCACTTGTTCGTCAGTGGATTCTTCTCCGGTCACTATGCGCCCGCCGCTATGGAGCGACGGTGAAAGAGATGGCCGAAGAAATGGGAGTCAGTGAAAAGACGATCCGTCGCGATCTCGAGACCTTCCAGCGGGCAGGGTTTCCGTTGACAGAAGCGGTCGAAGAGCACGGCCGCAAGAAGTGGCGACTCGATCCTGGCAAGAACCAGCCTGGGTTGGCCTTCGCCTTTGACGAGGCGATCGCACTCTACCTGTCGAGGCATCTGATGGAACCGCTTGCTGGCACACCTTTCTGGGACGCCTCGCAGCGAGCCTTCAAGAAAGTTCGTTCGACCCTTGGGACGGAGGCTCTTAAGTACATCGAGCGGTTCGCCGGAATGTTCCACCAGACGATGGTCGGCACAAGTGATTACACGAAGAAGGCCGAACTTATCGACGAGCTCTTGGTTGGGATTGAAGACCGGCGCGCTGTCTTCATCACTTACCAGTCCCTGAGGGCTACTGAGCCCGTGACGTATGACGTATATCCGTACGGGCTGACATATCACCGCGGCTCCCTTTATCTGATCGGTTGGGCCCCCGACCACGGGGAAATCCGACACTGGAAGATCGACCGAATGGATGCCGCCGAATTGACTCCCGTCCATTTCAATCCCCCCGAAGACTTTGATCTGCACCAACATCTGGCAAAGTCCTTCGGGGTTTTCCGCGGCCAGGGTGACGTCCATGTGAAGGTCCGCTTCTCTCAAACTGTTGCCCGGTACGTTTCCGAATCCAAATGGCACGACAGCCAGTGCCTCACACCGCAGAAAGACGGAAGCGTGTTGGCGGAGTTCGACTTGGACCATGTTGAAGAGATAAAGCGGTGGATCTTGAGCTTTGGCAGACACGCGGAGGCGCTGGAGCCGAAACAGCTGCGGGATGAGATTGCCGGCGAAATTAAGGCACTGGGTACCGTGTACAGTCTGCCAGACGGCACGAGAAAGAAGGGGGTGCCTCGGTGAACACATCTCGACTGGTCCAGGGGCTCGCCGAGGTCTGCAGGGAGCGACTGCTTGATGGAAAGTGGCTCATCGCCCCTTCGTTGCGCATTGGCCACCAGTGGCTGGATACGGTAACGCAAGCAGGGCAACCGATACTGAACGTCCGGATCATGACGTTGCGGTCAATGGCGTTGGACCTGGCTACACCACTACTGACCGCGAGAAGCCTGGAACTTTTGTCTGTCCAGGCGGGGCCCATGTTGGTTGATCAGGTTTTCCGACGTTTGCGAACCAAGGGGCTAACATACCTAAATGCTCTGCAACCAACCGCGGGCCTAGCAGATGTCATCTACCGATCCATCCAGGCGTTTCGAATGGCTGGCCTTGACGTCACGGACGTTGATCCAAGTCACTTCGAGGTCGGAGCCAAAGGGAATGATCTTTGCCAGATTCTCGAGGAGTATCTCAGGGAAATCCGCCAGCGTGGACTGGTCGACTACGCTGAGGTTTTGCGGATTGCGGTCGAGCAGGTCCAAGCCGATCCAGGGCTCCTTCCTGAAAGGACGGTTGTGGTCTTGCCGGAAGACCTCTCCGCGGGCGCCCTGGAGCAGCGGCTGCTGAACATCTTGCCGGACGATCGCAAACTATTCCTGCCATTCGATGAGCCCGTCGACGAGCAGGCCAGACCTGAACCGGTTCCGTCAGATATGTCGCTCATGCGATGGTTACCACGGGCAGCCGACGCTCCGCAGCCTGTTGGCGACGGAACAGTGGGCTTCTTCCAGGCAGTGGGGGAGGTGAACGAGGTCCGCGAAGTGTTACGGCGCTTGATTTCAGAAGGCGTCGGGCTTGACCAGGCAGAATTGCTCTATACCGAAGGCGAGACCTACGCACCGCTCATCTACGAGACATTTGCGGCACTGTTGCCGGACAATGCTCAAATCGACGACGAATTGCCTGTCACCTTCGCGGAAGGGATCCCGAGCCGGTTTTTTCGTCCCGGTCGCCTATTGGCCGCGTGGACGGCTTGGGTCCTGGAGGACTTTCCGCAATCGCGGCTGGTGGGAATGATCCGGGAGGGTTTGCTTACCTCACCCGAACTGGACGAAAAGCGTTTTAGCTTCTCGCGACTCGCGGCCGTACTCCGGCAAGTTGGTATTGGATTCGGCTGCGAACGATACCTTCCCAAGCTCGATGAAGAGATCGCGGCACGCAGACGACACTTGGAGGATTTGGGCCGAGCTCGTGACGAAGACGGAGAGGCTGATGAGGCAAAACATATGCTCCTGTCCCGTCAAGTGGAAGAGCTTGGCGTGCTGCGCGACTTGGTACGGACGGTCGTTGAACTATCGGTGTCCCGTGGAAGTCCACAGCAAGCAATCCTCGACTCTGCGATTCACTTGTTGGAGATCATGTCCCGAGCCGTCAACAAGTCGGACAACTACGCCCGCATGAGGCTGATCCAGGACATCGCAGAAATGCGGAGTTGGTTTGAAGAAGAAGGGGCGGGTTTGGATGTCTGGCAGTGGTTGGCGAACCTGCCGGATCGGAGTCACGTTTTGGGAAGTGGACCGCGCCCCGGTCGGCTTCATGTGGCGAACGTGACCTCGGGGGGACATACCGGGCGACCCTATACGTTTATCGTAGGGTTGGATGATGGCCGCTTTCCCGGTACCGGATCGCAGGATCCGCTGCTACTGGACTCGGAGCGACAGAAGATCTCTGACAGTCTTCCCACGGCGTCGTCGGACCTAGAGGAGAGAATCCGCGAGTTCTACCAACTTCTGGTCCGGCTGCGGGGCAAGTTGGTGCTTAGCTTTCCCGGACATGATTTGATCGACGATCGAGAGAAGTTTCCCAGTCCCCTGCTTCTAGCGGTCTTCCGACTCGTTTCGGGAAATCGGGAGGCGGCTCAGGAGGACTTTCGGAAATGGCTCCCACCGGCGGCTTCTTTTGCGCCATTGCAGGAGGATCGTTGCCTCAACATCAGTGACTGGTGGTTGCATCAGCTTTGCTGCAAAGGCCCAGTAGACGACGCCATCGGGCAGGTGATGAACAGCTTTCCGCACCTGGCCCAAGGAAGCGAGGCTATGGAGCGTCGGTTTTCGAGTGAATTCACGCCTTATGATGGGCGTGTTGAAGCGGCTGGTGTTGATCTCGACCCGACCGCTCCCGAAGGCCCCATTATGTCCAGCGGCCGCCTGGAACAGATTGGACAGTGCCCGCTGGCCTTCTTTTTTCAACGGGGACTGAAGATCGCCCCGCCAGAGGAACTGGATTTGGATCCGGCCCGATGGCTGGATCCATTGGCATATGGTTCTCTGCTGCACGAAGTCTTCGAGCATTTCGTACGGGAGCTGGTTGAGGAGGGACAACTACCCAGGTATCCCGAGGATTTCCCGCGACTTGAAGCGATACTCGAAACGAAGGTCCAGGAGTACCGCGAGGAATATCCTCCGCCGAATGAACACTCTTACCGGACCCAGCGTGCCGAGCTACACCGGGTGGCAAGGACCTTCTTGACAGAGGAGGCTCAGTTCTGCCTGGAAACCGGCAGCACTCCCGCTTACCTGGAAGCCACTTTGGGGATGGGAGTGGCAGGAGAGGGGACCCAGATTGACACGGATCAACCCATTCTCATCCCTCTGCCTGGTGGACGCTCGATTCGAGTACGAGGGCGGATTGATCGAATCGATAAAGTCGGTGCAGATACAGGGCAGTCCTACGCGATTTGGGATTACAAGTCCGGAAGTGCTTGGAAGTACGACGAGCAGGATCCCTTCCGACAGGGGCGTGTGATTCAGCCGGGCTTGTATGTGGCCATGGTTACGCATCGGCTGAGAGAGGCCGTTTCCAAGAAGGCAAAGGTGATCCAGTTCGGTTTCTTCTTCCCCGGCGTTCGAGAACGGGGCCGGCGGATCCGATGGTCGCCCGCGGAGCTCCGTGAAGGTGGTGCCGTGCTCCAGCGGCTGGTCGAGATCGTGCGAAACGGCGCATTCGTGGCCACGGACAACGTCGATGACTGCAGGTTCTGCGACTATCGAGCGATTTGCCGCGATTGTGACGCGTTAGCGCGGGCCACTCAAGAGAAACTATCGGGGCCAGACAGGACAGTCCTTCGAGCTTTTCGGGAGTTGCGAGGTTATGGCGAAGGGTAAGAAGAAGAGTCCATCCAACAAGCAAGTCCGGGCCTCGTCCACGAAGCCACCCGCCGACGTCGCCACCGACATCGTACCTCCGGACCGCGAGGAACGTGAAGCGATTCTGACCCGACTGGATACGACGATGCTGGTGGAGGCTTCGGCGGGGTCCGGTAAGACCCGGAGCATGGTCGACCGGATGATTGCCTTGTTGCGAGAGGGAAAGTCCCGAACGGAAACCCTGGCAGCCATCACCTTCACCCGAAAGGCCGCGGCGGAACTCCGATCGCGATTCCAGGTGTCTTTGGAGAAGGCTGCCCACGAGGCAAGTGGAGCAGCGAAAGAACGGCTGATCAGCGCGCTGGATCAAGTCGAGCGAGTCTACATCGGTACAATCCACTCGTTCTGCGGGCGCTTGCTGCGCGAGCGACCGGTTGAAGCCGGCATCGATCCATCGTTTCAGGAACTCGATGAGGCGATGGATACGAGGTTGCGGGCGGAAGCATGGAATCAGTACGTGACCGAGCTGATTGCCACAGGGTCACCAGTTCTCGACGAATTGGACGAGCTGGGGCTTCGCATTGTGGATCTGGAATCCGCTTTCCATACCTATGCCAACTATCCCGACGTGGACCGATGGCCCAGTGACGAGGTCGCGTTGCCAGATTTGGGTACCGCATCCGTCGAAGTGCGTCGCTACGTCGAACACATGCAAGGGCTGATACAAACGCTGCCGGACAATCCTGGCAACGACACGTTGATTCCCAAGTATCGTCGCATCGCGAGGATGGCCCGTCAGATCGATCTCGATCGTCCCGCCGAACTGATGGAGATTCTGGCGGAGTTCGGCGGAGCGCGTATTGTTCAACGAAACTGGCCTGGAAAACGAGAACAGGCCCTGGCGGAATTGGATCGTTGGGACGATTTCACAGCAACGACGGCCCAGCCCCTGGTCGAGTTGTGGCTCCAGAAACGGTATCCCTGCGTCGTCCGAGTACTGGCAAACGCGATGAGAGTGTACGATCGGCTACGCGCCGATGCCGGTGGATTGAATTACCAAGATCTGCTCCTTCAGGCCGCGGCGCTGCTGCGCGACAAACCGCAGATTCGCCGCTACTTCCGTCGCCGATTCACGCACCTGTTGGTGGATGAGTTCCAAGATACAGACCCGGTCCAGGCCGCAGTGATGCTCCTCCTTACAGGGGACGATGCTACCGAGACAGACTGGAGGCGCTGCAGGCCGGTACCGGGTGCTCTGTTTGTCGTGGGCGACCCCAAACAGTCAATCTATCGCTTCCGACGTGCCGACATCGTCACCTACAACGAGGTCAAGAAGATCATTCGCGAGAACGGAGAGATTGTCGTTCTTAGGGCGAATTTTCGCAGCTTGAAGCCGGTGATCGATTGGGTCAACCAGACCTTCAATCAAGTGCTTCCTGCAGAGGCCGATGTGTATTCTCCTCAGCGGTCGCCCATGGAGACCGTTCATGGGAGCGACTCCAAAGGAGTACCCGGCAGCGTGCAGATTCTTAGAATCCCCTCTGACTTTGGAACGAACGACGAGGCTGTCGAATTCGAGTCGGAGGTGATCGCTCGCACGATCCAGGCAGCCGTTGGGGGCATCGATGGAAGCCGGATCGCCAGCCCGGGCGAGTTCTTGATCATTGGGGCGCTGAAACGAAATCTCTCGGTCTATGCCCGTAAGCTGTCTGAGCGAGGTATCCCCTGCGACGTAACCGGTGGAGCGGTGCTCAACGAGGTGGGTGAACTCGGATTGCTATGCGTCTGCCTGGAGGCCGTTATTCAGCCGGACAACCCGGTGGCGTTGGTTGCGGCTCTGAGAAGCGAACTGTTCGGCATCAGGGACGATGCCCTTTATGAGTTCAAACGTTCCGACGGTCGTTTTTCATTCCATGCAACGATACCGGATGACGTTGGCGCGGAGGTTACGGAGCCTCTTGAGCGCGCGTTCGGTCGCCTGCGGCGGTATGACCTGTGGCTCAAGCGACTTCCTCCCGTGGCCGCGATCGAACGCATCGCTGCTGATCTTGGCTTGGAGGCCCTTGCTGCCGTGGGACCGGGGGGAAACGTACGTGCCGGGAGCATCGGCCGGGCCATCGAGATCGTCAGAGCAGCCCAATCGACGCTCTACTCGATCACCGAAGTGGTTGGGTGCCTTCGCCAATTGGTCGACGGCGAAGAACGCCACGATGGCCTGCCGGCTGCGACACCCCAGTTAGCTCCGGTAAGGATCATGAATCTCCATCAAGCTAAGGGTTTGGAGGCCCCGTTTGTTTTCCTGGCCGATCCTACCGGCCGAGCCGACCACGAGCCAAACCTCTCTATCGATCGGAGTGGCGATCGGGTCTGTGGTTTCATGCAAGTTTCCGTCAAGCGTGGTCAGCATCAACGAGAGGTACTGGCGCGTCCCGCTGGCTGGGATGTTCTTGCTGTCGAGGAGGAGCGGTTTCAGGACGCCGAGAAAAATCGACTCTTGTATGTGGCAGGCACCAGGGGCGGAACCCAGCTGATCATTTCCCAACGGGAAAAAGGCAATCGTTGGAACCCGTGGAGTCCATTTGCCGACTACCTGTCTGATTGCCCGGACATACCAATTCCGGAGTGCATTGAATCGAGTTCTACTCCCGAGCGAATCATTTCGCCTGACGAGCCTGCCACTGCAGTTGGCAGAATTGTGGAACGCTGGGGGAGGTCCCAGGAGCCAAGCTATGCCTTGGCAGCGGCGAAAGCCATTTCGGTAACCCCTTCGCCCGCCATGCCGTCGGCGGGAGAACATGGAACCGAGTGGGGGACCGTGATCCATGCCCTGCTGGAAGCGGCGATGCGAAAGGAAGACGCGGACCTCATGGTCCTCGCTCACTCCGGCCTACAAGAGCAGGGACTCGATCCTTCCCTGGCCGCTAAAGCGGTCGAAATCGTCCGGGCGGTGATGGAGTCTGAGATCTGGAAACGAGCCGTGGCGAGCCCGTGCCGACTCGTGGAGGTTCCCTTTCAGACCCTGTTGCCCACGACCGGCGATGTTGACGACGTCCCCACGATATTACGGGGTGTGATCGATCTGGTATTCCACGAGGAAGCCGGATGGGTTGTGGTGGATTACAAGACTGACAGGCGCTCCGGAACAGACGTTTTGCAGTTGGTCGAGCACTACCGGGGGCAATTGGAAACGTATGCAAGCGTCTGGGAGGAGATAACCGGCGAGTCAGTTGCGGAGAAGGGACTGTATTTCACCCATCCCGCCTCTTACATTCAGGTCTGATCCGCTGAATCATAAGAATCCTGCTGGGGGCGGGAAGGAGACTTGCCGTGGACATTGCCACCCTTCGCTGCGGCTTCAAATCCGTGTGCAAGTCGACCGACAATCGATTCCAGAACTTCCAGATTCGCATTCACCGGTCATTGAGCTGGCTGGAGCGGGCGATGGAGTTGGACCCGGAGGAGCACCCGGATGGGCGGCTCCTCTATGCTTGGATCGCACTGAGTGCCCTCTACGGATCATGGGATGCTGAGGCCGGTTATCCAACGCGAGACGGCGAATCTCGTAGCGTGTTCGTCGAAAAGTGTTTTGCTCCAGAAGGACGT
>LSQX01221058.1_pt1 | contig 15576 bp, 18 predicted proteins | sample 654561 | NCBI WGS metagenome assembly LSQX01 (sample SAMN04489861, study PRJNA283612) | anaerobic digester metagenome | isolation source: 4 biogas reactors fed with cattle manure at either 37C or 55C with and... | place: Denmark: Kongens Lyngby | collected 2014 | reverse complement strand
ATGAAAGCAAGAAACAATTACACGCCAGAATTCAAAGCCAAGGTGGTCCTGAAGATTCTAACCGAAATCGAAACAGTCAACCAGAGCCGCCAAGTATGAGATCAGCCCCGTGGTTATCACCCGCTGAAAGAAGGAGTTCCTGGAACGAGCATCAGAGGTATTTAAAAAGGGCCCTTCTAAAGCCGAGATAGAACTCGCACAAAGTCAAGGACATATATCGGAACTTGAGCGCAAAGTGGGCCAGCTTACCTATGAGGTAGACTGGTTGAAAAATTACCTACACAAATCCTCGGACCTGACTGGAAGAAAAAAATGCGTTATTTCAGTGATCCCGGCCCGACCATCAGCCGACAGGCTGATTTGCTGGGCATAAATCGCAGCAGTATTTATCGCAAACCTCCCCAGGAGAAGGTCATTTCCGACGAGGACTTGTTTACAGTGCGCAGAATCGATGAGATACACACTGCTTACCCCACTTGGGGCTATAGAACTATTACTAAGATTATTCGGCACGATGACAAGATCCTGGTTAACCGTAAAAAGGTTCGCAGAATGATGAGATTCATGAGCATTTATACCATCTACCCCAAGCCTAATCTCAGTAAACGCTGCCATGCTCAGTATATCCGTACTTATTTGCTTAGGAATCTTCATATCGAACGCCGGGATCAGGTATGGGGGATCGATATCACCTATATTAGAATGCCCAAGGGTTTCATGTACCTGTTTATCATAATTGACTGGTACAGCAGACGTATCGTTGATTACGAACTATCCAGCACCCTGGAAAAGTCCTTTGTTCTGGACTGTTTAAAACAAGTGTTGAGGAAGCGCAAACCAGAAATAATCAATGGTGATCAAGGCGGCCATTTTACCAATCCTGCCTATATCGAGCTTCTGGAGGGAAGCCGAAGTTAAAATCTCCATGGATGGCCAGGCATTGCCAAGCTTATCCCAGCTGCCTGATAATATCCAAACAGGAAAGGAGATTAACTAAGAAATCTACCAAACGTGTCTTGACAACGGGGGGGGGCATTATGCCTTACACCTGAATTCTTGAGTCCGTTTACTAGATCATATACATGTTCATAATCTCTAATATCATAAAACACTGGTATCATCTGATCTGCTTCATCATCAAAATATGTATTAATTTTGGTAAAATATTTAGCAAACTTTGTTTCGGCTAATTCATCGAACCCGGAATTCTCTCCGACTAGTTGAGCAATTGATATCTTACCGAATTCTACTCTACCAATTCCATTTCGACCGATCTTTTTTGTTATCCGTTTAATTGATTTGATATCTTGTTTTTTTACGATTCTATTATTGGAGCTGTTAAAAATGACTATGCGTTCACTGGTTACAAAGTAGATTGTTCTTTTTCTTATGTAGTATCTCATCAAGACCCTGCCAACCATGAAAAAGAATAGAATAAAAGTAATAAAAAGAATAATAACCCCAACTTCAAATATACAATGTCTGCCAGTCAGCAACTTGTTTATTAAAGGCCATATGCATAGAGCACCAATCGAAAAATAAAACATATCCCATATAGTAAAGATAAAATTTGCTTGCGGATATCCCGCCCAAAGAACTTGCTCATCTTTATTCAAGTACTGATTGATACCATATTTCCCCTCCACTTTTATACCCCTTTCCACCTTATATATTACCAACCAAAAACCCATGTATGACTTTGATTAGCATGAGTCTCAGCGGGGAATGGAGAGGACTTTACCCCAGCTGTTATTGTGTGCCCGTTATAACCGTTGCCTTCATTGTATTCACCTCCAACGCCAACAGGAATTATCATGGCATTACCAGATCCGCCGCCATTTGTTCCCCAGCCACTTAAATCATGGATTGAATTGGCATTTGTCGTAGAATATGAACCACCTGCACTTATACTAGGTGTTCCACCAGTATCCTGGACAAACGGCGTTGATAAAGATTAAGACGATAGTAATGAATGCTACTTTTTTAGGGACCTTGCATAATATCATGGTCTTATCTCTCCAGTTTCTAGTTATACTGTTATATCCAACTTGTTATATCCAACCTCCGATAAACTATTCTACGAGGTATTCTGGCAGCCATTTTTTCCAAGATATCTTTTATCATCATAATCAACTGTTGTTTTTGTTTAACCGACAAACGTACTCAATATTAATGATGGAATTAGTATTCATAATTTCGCTATTCAGTTTGAATTCAATTAGTCTGCGCCACCTATGGTGAGTAAACGGGCTCCGGTATCCATCCCCCAGGAAAGCGCTTTTTACATTTCCGTGTAACCCAACACCCCGGTATAACGTGGAGAACGAGGTGCCCGTCCCCATGTGTCAGAAGTTCCTCTGGCTGTCCAGCAGGATGGTCACTGGGCCGTCATTCTCAATAGCTACCAGCATGTCAGCTCCGAACACCCCAGTCCCCACGTTCAAGCCCCGACCTCGGAGCCAGTCAACACAATAATCAAACAGGGCTTCAGCCCGGGCCGGTTCCTCGGCCTCGGTAAAACTGGGCCGGCGGCCCTTACGGGCATCTCCAAATAAGGTGAACTGGCTGACCATCAATACCGAGCCCCCGGTGTCCAGCAGAGACCGGTTCATCTTGCCCGCCTCATCCTCAAATATCCGCAGGTTTATGATCTTGTCCATCATATAATCGGCATCGCGCTGCCGGTCACCCTTTTTTATACCGAGCAACACCATTAATCCCTTGTCAATGTGTGACTCCTCAACATTATCGACAACCACCCGGCTGTGTCGGCTTCTTTGTACAATCGCTCGCACGGTTTACACCTCTGGCACATTGGAGTAGTTGCCCGGCGCATCGTTGTTGACCCCATTCTTCCCCGGCACAACGGCCTGCCCCTTGAGCAACTCGAGCTCTTGTTCGTATTTTTGGTTTTCCTTGACCAGTTTTCGCATCCTCTGCCCAGTTTTAAATGCCCGGTAGCTGTCCAACAGAAATGTTATCAACGCCCCCGCACATGCCGAGGCGATAACCACTATCGCCAAGGATAATTCGGCTGTTTGCCAACTGATAAACCGCACCGATACTTGGGTATCATTCTGGAATATGAATAACAGCATAGCAGCAATAAAAGCAAGGGCCGCCAATAGATAAGCATTCAGCATATTATTCTCCCTTTCCTATTCATCATAATGACATTTTATCACCCAAATACTTCGATTTCGATCAAATAATTCCTCTATCTTCTAGCTGATAAATTATGAGTCATGATCATCAGCGAAAACAAGGGCCTTCTCTAGACGAGAAGGCCCTGCACGAAATATTCTTTGCGGTTTACCCTACCCTCTTTGTCTTATCTCATAATACATGGGGCTTGCTATGCAGATGGAAGAATAAGCGCCATAAACAAAACCGATCAGCCTTGCCAGGACAAAAAACTTGTTGGTTGCACCTCCGAAGGTCAACAACGCAATCAAGGGCATTAAAACCGTAAGAACCGTGTTGGCTGAGCGGTTCATGGTTTGCATGATGCTTTTGTTTAATAACGTGTCCAGGGTGTCTTTCTTTTTCATCCGCAGATTCTCTCTCACCCGGTCGAAAATAACAATGGTGTCATTGATCGAATAACCTATAATTGTAAGTATTGCGGCGATGAAGGCCCCGTTGATCTCAAATTGCATAATGGAGAAGATGCCACATACAAAAAGCACCACCTGGGCCAACGACAGCACCGCGGCCAAACCAAAATTCCATTCAAAACGAAAGGTTATATATATGCCCATCAGCACCAGGGCGATGGCTACCGACAGAAAAGCATTGCGCACCAGTTCGGAGCCGATAGTGGCACCCACACTTTCCGCGCTCAATAATGTGATGTTTCCAAATTTGGAGCTCAAGGCCGCCGTTATCTGTTCGGTCTGCACCTGGTTCAATTCATTGGTGCGGATGTAGAATTCATTACCGCTGGGCTGAACACTGATCTCACTGACGATCTGCAGATCGCTTACGGTTTGGGTAATGGCAGCCGTATCCGCTGGTGTCTCCATTCTATAAAGCAGCATGGTTCCGCCTTTGAAATCTATCCCCAGGTTGAATCCCTGCACAAACATTGAGATAATTCCCGGTACAATCAAGATGAGAGAAAAGATATAGAACCATTTCCTTTTTTGTATGAATTGCATTTTGCCGTCCCCCCTTATACGCCGTATAGCTTGGTATTCTTGACAAAGTCGGCACAGAGCACAATCACGTAGCGGGTAAAACCAAGTGCCACCACCAGACTGGTTACGATACCGATGGACAACGTTACCGCAAAACCTTTGATTCGTCCGCTGCCAAACCAAATCAATACCAAGGCTGCTATCAGGGTTGTCAATTGAGCATCGAAAATGGTCCAGAACGCCCGGGCAAAACCAGCCTCGATGGAAGCCTTGATGGTCTTGCCCAAGCGCAGTTCTTCCTTAATATGTTCATAAATAATAATATTGGCGTCCACCGCCATACCTATCGATAATACAAAACCGGCTATGCCGGGCAAGGTCAGGGAAGTACCCAATAGTATCATGGTCCCCAGGACCAACACCGTATATAATGCCATCGATACTGCGGCCACCAATCCGGGCAGAAGGTAATAGCCTATCATAAAGATAAGGATGGCAATTAAACCCACGATGGCCGCCTTGACACTAAGGTCCAGGGAATCAGCCCCCAAGGTTGGGCCAATGGTTCGCTTTTCCATTATGTTAAAGGACACCGGCAGAGCCCCGGACCGCAGCAAAACGGCCAGGTTCTGGGCCTCTTCCGCGGTAAAACCGCCGGTAATCTGGGCCCGGCCATTAGGAATGGGTTCATTTACCGTCGGGGCACTGATCACCTCTTCGTCTATGACGATGGCTAAACGCCGGCCCACGTTTTTGGCGGTAGCATCCGCGAACAGCTGGGCTCCTTCGGCGTTAAATTCCAAATCGACGCTGGCCCCCTGACCACCCGTCCCAGGTGAAGCCTGGGCATCTTTCAGGTCCTTGCCGGTAACCAGCACATTGCCTTCCTCATCCTGAAACTCCAATTGGGCCGTATTCTTAATAATATTGACCGCTTGTTCCGGGTCATCCACTCCAGCTATCTCAACCACGATACGGTCATTGCCCTGGGGATAGATACTGGGTTCCTTAACCCCCAGATTATCTACCCGGTTTCGCAGCACCCCGATCGATTTCTGGATCGTATCAGAGGTTATCTCCTCCCCTTCTGTCTCTTGGGCCTGCAGCACTACATGCAGACCTCCCTTAAGATCCAGACCCAATTGCAAATTATTTAAAATAGGCCGGTAGGTGAAGTATACCAACCCTATTATAGCCACCACTATGGTCGCCACTATCGCCATACTGGTATTCTTGCGCACCAGTTGTCCTCCTTCCAACACTTTGTTGATTGGTTTCACAGGAGTTGGACTCCATTGATAATCAAGCCAAACCTGCAGTTAAGAAAGTTTGCCGCCCGGGTACATAACAACATCCGTTCGAGAAAGATCTCGAAGTATTCCATCACCGGGCATATTTCGGTATCGATCTTCAACTCCATGGTCACGGTTTTTTCCGTCCCATTAACCTTAAGTAAGGAATTCTGTACCGCATAGTTGACCCGGTCATGGATGTCGTAGGTGGCGATATCTCTATTCCTCACTCGATTACGGTGTACATGTGATTTATCAGCCAGGATCAAAGCTGCTGAAACGGCATTTATAGGATGACCGCTCCCTTCATCATGATTACCTACCGCTGATACCACAATGGATATTTCCTCTGGCTCCATCCCCATTCTGCGCAGGATTGCAAACGACATCATGGCTCCGCTCTGACTATGGCCGAACCGGTTTATAACGTTGCCCAAATCATGCATATATCCGGCGATACCTGCCAATTCAGCCAATCGCTGGTCATACCCCAGGTCCAGCAGAATTTTACGGCTCAGTCCTGCCACCAGTCCCACGTGGAATGCTCCATGATCGGTGTAACCGATGGCTTCCAGATGCTCGTTTCCAGATTTAATAAGGGCCTGAATCACCTGGCTCTCCTTAACGGTGTCCAGGGTTATCATTATTTCTCCTCTTCTTTAAAGGCCACCGCCTTCTTCACAAACTCCATCTCGGTATTGTCGTTGACCTTGAGCACCAGTGTTTCTTCCTTGACTTTGGCAACTTCCCCCTTCAAGCCTCCAATAGTTACCACCTTGTCCCCCCGCTTGAGGCTGGCTACGGTCTCCTTATGCTGCTTTTCTTGTTTCTTGCGCGGCATAATGATCAAAAAATAGAAGATGGCCAGGAATGCCCCCAGGTATATGGCTGTAGGAAGCCAAGTTTCTGTTCCCATGTAATACCTCCTTTTAGTACAACCTTATATCTTTTCGCCAATGATTGGCAAAATCCTCTTTGTTAAATCCTGTAATTCTTGTAGAACCCAGTTCGGTAGACCTCGAACTGATCCAAAGCTATAGCTTCTTGAATGCCCTCCATCAATTTCAGCAGGAAATGAACATTGTGATAACTCAGCAAGCGATGGGCCAACATCTCTCCGGCCTTGATCAAATGCCTGATATAGGCCCGGGTATAGCTACGGCACACATAGCAATCACAATCAGGGTCCAAAGGCCTAAAATCCCGTGACCAAATGGCATTCCGGACTACTATTTTACCATAACGGGTGTAAGCCGTCCCGTGCCGAGCCAATCTGGTCGGCAACACGCAGTCGAACATGTCGATTCCGCGCCGCACGCCTTCGAGCAGGTCTTCAGGAGCTCCCACCCCCATAAGATAACGGGGTTTGTCATAGGGCAGCAACGGTTCCAGCACATCCAACATGGCCTGCATGGATGGCTTGGGTTCTCCCACGCTCAACCCACCTACCGCATAGCCGGGAAAATCCAGATCAATAATACCACGGGCGCTTCTCTCCCGCAGATCGGCAAATACACTCCCCTGGATGATGCCGAAAAGGGCCTGGTCGGCCCGGGAGTGAGCCGATTTGCACTTCTGCGCCCACTGGGTGGTGCGCCGCACCGCCCCTTCCGCCTCTTCATAGCTGCAGGGGTAAGGGGCACACTCATCGAAACACATGGCTATATCGGCACCCAGCTGCTGCTGAATTTCGACTGCCCCGGCCGGGGTCAGGTAATGACGTGACCCATCAATATGGGAGTTAAACCAAACCCCGTCGTCATCTATCTTGCACAGACCCTGCAGGCTGAACACCTGAAAACCCCCGCTGTCGGTCAGCATTCCCCGCTTCCAATTCATGAAGTGGTGCAGTCCCCCGGCTTCTGCAATGATATCTTCGCCGGGCCGCAGATGCAAGTGATAGGTATTGGCCAAGATCATCCCGGCTCCCACCTCGTATAATTCTTCCGGAGTTAATGTCTTTACCGTTGCCTGGGTTCCTACCGGCATGAAAATGGGGGTGGTGAAAACCCCGTGACCGGTGCGGAGTTGTCCCAGACGAGCCGGGCAAGAACGTTCAGTTTTAATCACCTGAAAATTCAGTACTATTCCTCCCTATGCAGTCCGTTTAATTCTAGGTTATGAACATGGCATCACCGTAGCTGAAAAATCGATAGCCGGCTTCTATCGCATGCCGATAGGCCGCCAAGGTATGGTCCAAGCCCCCAAAAGCCCCTACCAGCATAAGCAGGGAAGAACAAGGCAAATGGAAGTTGGTGATCAGCCCATCGATGGCCTTGAACCGATAACCGGGATATATAAACATGTCAGTTTGCCCGCTCCCGCTGCTGAATCCAGTTTTATCACCATACACCGACTCCAGGGTTCTGACCACGGTGGTACCTACCGCCACGATCCTTCCTCCCCCGGCGCGGCCCTTGTTTAGGATGGCGGCGGTATCCGGGCTCACATAGTACCTTTCCGAATGCATCTGGTGTTGTCTGATATCCGGACTGCTGACCGGGCGGAAGGTGCCCAGCCCCACATGCAATACCACCGTTACGAGCTGTACGCCCCGGGCTTTGATCTCCTCCAGCAAGCCATCTGTAAAGTGCAGCCCTGCCGTGGGGGCAGCGGCAGAACCCGGCTCGCAGGCATAAACAGTCTGGTAATTGACCAGGTCCCCAGATTCTGCCGGGCGAGCGATGTAAGGAGGCAGAGGCACCTGCCCCGCCTGCTCCAAAAAACCCATCATATCCGGGCAGTTGTGAAATTTAAGCCGGCGGCATCCATTCCCCTCGAGAATCGCCTCCACTTCCGCCACCACATCTTCAAAGCCGGGGAACCTAACGACCGAACCCACCTTCATCCGGCGGGCGGGTTTGACCAGCGCTTCCCAACTCCCCCCTTGGCAGGCCAGCAACAAAATCTCGATACGAGCCCCGGTATCCTTGATCCCGATTAAACGGGCCGGGATCACCTTGGTTTGATTGAGCACCAAGATGTCTCCGCTGGCCAGCTGGTACTTGATTTCATTAAAAACCCGGTCCCGCCAACTGCCGGTTTGCCGTTCCATGACCAGGAGCCGAGAACTGTCCCGGGGTTCAACCGGGTATTGGGCAATCATCTCCGGGGGCAGATCATATCGATAGGTGTCTACATTGTATATTGAATCGGTTATTGGAAAAGCATTCATCAATATCAGTAATCCTTTATCCCGGTTTGACATCAGAACGTATCCTCGTACTCCAAACCCATTATTTCAGCAAACGGCGCACCTCAGTCGGGGCATATCGTTCTACTTCGCTATAAAGACACCCGCAGTATTGTTGCCGGTACAAACCCATCGATCTGGCGTTTTCTCCGGTCTGTTTGAAACCTGCCCGGAAATCCCGATATAGGAAAGGCACCCCGTACTCCGCCCCAATGGCCTCACCCACGTCCCTGATGACCTCATGCTTCTGGTGCTTGCTGACCAGCAAGGTAGTCGTGAAGTAATCAAACCTTCCCCGCTTGGCTATATGGGCAGCCTGTCGCAGTCTCATCTGATAGCAGATCAGGCAGCGATGGCTTTCCCGAAAAGCGATCTTCTGGAAATAATCGCGGGGATTGTATTTATCGTCATAGATGACCTTGAGATCGACCGCGGCAGCATATGTCTCCAAAGCCTGGCGGCGCTGCAGCCATTCGTTGTATGGATGAATATTGGGATTAAAATAATAGCCCACCGTCTCCAGACCCTCTTCCCGCAAGGCAGGAACCGGATAACTGGCACAGGGTCCGCAGCATATATGTAACAATACCCGAGTCATCAATATCACATCCGTTAATAGTCGATAAACTCCTGTTGTCAAATGAGCCCCAAATTACTATTGGCTGCCTTCCTCGAAGAGCGATGGTTCAGTCAACGTTTGCCTGGACGCCAAACCCAGCAGACGGTAGGCATTCTCAGTCGCCACCCGTCCCCGCGGGGTTTTGTTGATAAGCCCCAATTTCAGCAGATAGGGCTCACAGACATCCGTTAAGGTATCAGTTTCTTCAGAAACGCTGGCCGCCAGGGTCTCCAGCCCCACCGGGCCTCCATTGAATTTAATAATTATGGCTTCCAGTATCATACGGTCCATCATATCCAGACCATGGCTGTCTATCTCCAGCATTCCCAAGGCTTGGAGGGCTGATTTACGGTTGATGCGGCCGCTGCCCTTGACCAGTGCAAAATCGGCCACCCTTTTCAGCAAGCGATTGGCCACCCGGGGAGTGCCCCGCGAACAGCGGGCAATTTCGGCCGCTCCGGCAGCATCAATGGAAATATTTAAAATGGAAGCAGCCCGGGTAATGATCTGGGCCAATTCCACTTCGTCGTAGAAATCCAGGCGGAAGTTTATCCCGAAGCGATCCCGCAGCGGCGAACTGAGCAGACCCGGCCTGGTGGTCGCGCCCACAAGTGTAAACCGGGGCAAGTCGATCTGCAGGGTCCGGGCTGCCGGTCCTTTGCCGATCACAATATCTATGCAGAAGTCCTCCATGGCCGGGTACATGATCTCCTCGATGCTCCGGTTCATCCGGTGTATCTCATCGATGAAGAGAATATCCCCCGGCTCCAGGTTGGTGAGAATTGCCGCCAGGTCGCCGGGCCTTTCGATGGCCGGACCAGAGGTCCTCCTGATCGAACTCCCCATTTCCTGGGATATGATGCTGGCCAGGGTAGTCTTGCCCAAACCGGGCGGACCGCTCAACAGTACATGGTCGAGGCTTTGATTCCGGGCCCGGGCGGCAGCAATAAACACGGCCAGATTGTTTTTGACTTTTTCCTGCCCAATATAGTCGGTGAGGCGTACCGGCCGCAAGGCGATATCCATGCTGTCTTCATCACCGATGGTCTCAGCTGACAACAAGCGTCTTTCCTCCAATACATTCCTCTCCCTATTTTTTCATCTGCTGGGCCCGGCGCCGCAGCACTTGTTTGAGATTGTCTTCCACCCTGGTGCCCAATTCTCCCTGGGATTGCATCTTCATCACCAGCGGAAATACTTCCCCCCGCTGATATCCCAGCGCTTCCAGGGCTTCCATCAAATCCTCCAAGGGTGCCGCTTCGGCAGCCAGCGGAAAGACAATTCCCATACCCTTGCCTACTTTATCCTTGAGTTCGAACACCAGCCGCTGGGCGGTCTTCTTGCCTATGCCAGGGATCCCCTGGAGCCTTCTTTCATCGGCTCTGACCACCGTCTGATAAAACTCCTCCGGTTTAAGCGCCGCCAGTATGTTCAACGCGCTTTTGGCCCCCAAACCGGATACTCCCAGCAACATTTTAAACAAATCCAACTCTTCCTGGTGTAAAAAGCCAAACAGCTTCAGGTTATTGTCCAGGACCTGCAAATAGGTATATACCACCAGCGGGGAGCCCAGCGGCGGCAATATGCTGCTGGTTCGGCTGTGCACCCCAACATCAAAACCGATCCCGCTGACCTCGACGATTATTGAGTCCGGTCGGGCTTGGGCCAATATCCCGCGCAAGGAAGCGATCATGATAATCCCCCCTTCCTGCCGGCATTGATCCATCGATAGGAGTGAAGGTGGCAAAGAGCTATGGCCAAAGCGTCGGCGGCATCGTCAGGACGGGGGAAATCCTCCAATTTCAATATCTTCTGAATCATTACCTGGACCTGTTTTTTATCTGCATGACCGTACCCGGTCACCGCTTGTTTCACCTGTAAAGGTGTGTATTCCGCCACCTCTATTTCCCTCGAGGCGGTTGCCATCAATAGGACACCGCGGCTCTGGGCGACCGTTATAACCGTCTTGGCGTTTTTATGATGAAAGATCTGTTCGATAGCTACCGCGTCGGGCCGGTATTCCAGCAACAGCTGGCTGTATTCCCGGTTTATCTGGGCCAAACGCCGGGGCATGCTGATGGTAGCGGAGGTCCTGATAACCCCGTAGTCAATCAGTGTTTCTTTCCCGTAATCGCCCCTGACCAATCCAAAACCCGTGGTGGCAGTACCGGGATCGATTCCCATAACCAGCATCTTCTTAACTCCCGCAAGAATTTTCGAGTTTCCATAACTAATATGATACTGCAAATAAGTGGGTCGGGCTATGTTTAAACAGCAAAAAGGGTAAGGTTCCTCAGAGCCTTACCCTTTATAGTAAACCCGGCTCTTACCGAGGATCGGGTTAAAAGTATTCGTCCAGGTTCTCCAGGGCATCGTTCACTTCAGCTTCGTTTTGGAATTCATATTCTCCATTATGGATAGCTTCTTTAATAATATCGGGGAGACTGGCGAACCTTATGGCAGTAACTTTCATCAAACTGTCGTGCTCGGAGTCAGGCCCCGTATAGACAGCCACCATCCCCTGGTATTCCTTTAAGCGGCACCTGGCCTTGTCTTCAGGGTCCCAATCATCAAGGGCCTGGCGGATAACCAGGCTGCCGTCGGTAAATTTGATAAAGAAGCCATTCTCGGGGGAATAACGGCTGCGTATCTCATCCAGGCTAAATCCGATAATGTCGGAGCGGTTTTCAAATTCGGATATGATCACCTTATGGGAACGCAAGAATTCCTTTTCCAAAATCACCGGGGTTCCCTCATCAACTCTGACCTCCACCTTGGCAGTATTTACTGCCGGCTTCTGTTGTCCGGGTCCAAATATCCCCGGGGAAAGACTCTTCAAGTAGTATCCTGTGGCCAAACCCGCCAAAACGCTTATCCCCAGCACCATGGCAACAACTCTTCTATTCACCGCTATCACCTCTGTTGCCTATTTTCTCCTCTTTTTCTCCTCCTTATACGTATATTGGGGATTTTGCGAAAGTCATCATCCTCCATATAGAGCAGATCAGGGGCAGCCAGATTGTGATATGATATCAGTTTTAGACATTATCCCGAAGAGAGATGATGATGGTTGTCATGAAACTAATCATCAAGAAGTCAAAAGCCCGGCAGACAGTGTCTGCCGGGCCCGTAATCCATATTAAGAGGCGAAAAGCCTTTATCAGATGCAACGATAGTGTATTCTGTCGCAGATGTCCAATGTCGCTACAGCCAACTCCAAATAGTTGTGATGAAACGGGAAATCACAGCAGTTTCTCTATAATCTCATCGGGGATATTGAAGTTGGCATAAACATTCTGGACATCATCGTGGTCTTCCAGGGCCTCGATGAGTTTCAACACCTTGGCGGCCAGGTCCTCATCAGCTATGTCCACGGTATTATTAGGCAACATGACAATACCGGCCTCATCCACATCAATTTCGGTTTCCATGGCCTCCCTGACCGCCATGAAATTGTCCGGGGACGTCACCACCTCGATCACGTCATCTTCCTCCCGGACGTCATCGGCTCCGGCTTCCAGTGCCAGCATCATGAGATCATCCGCATCCATCTTTAGATTCTCGCGGCTTATCGATAGAAGGCCCAGCCTTTCAAACATATACGCTACACACCCGGTTTCACCCAGGTTGCCATTATGTTTGGCGAAAAGGTGACGGATATCGGAAGCAGTGCGATTGCGATTGTCCGTGGCTATGGCCAGCATGACCGCCACCCCGCCCGGGGCATACCCCTCATAAGTGAGTTCCTCAATAGCATCGCTGTCCAGGTCCCCGGCACCTCTCTTTATGGCCCTCGCTATGTTTTCATTGGGCATGTTGATAGCCTTGGCATTCTGAATAGCCAGCTTGAGTTTGGAGTTGCTCTCCGGGTCACCGCCTCCGGCGCGGACTGCGATAATGATCTCCTTGGCTATTTTGGTATATTCTTTCCCCTTTTTTTCATCGGTGCGGGCCTTCTTGTGTTTGATGGTCGACCATTTGCTATGTCCCGACATCATATCCCTCCATTTTTTTGAAGATGAAAGATAAAACCTTAATCCACAATTCGCAAAATCGCTACATTTAGCTAAAGCGGCACTAACTCGATATTTCCCCAGGCAGCCAGGTGCTCCCCTGCTATCGCCAATATCCCGGTAATACCAGGTATCTTTTGGGCATATTCAAATGCCGTCATAAAATCTTCTTGGGTCTGTATTCGGTTGGCCGCTCCGGTTGCCACCGCATCTACCAGAGCTGTACTCCGGCCCTTGACCACCACCGCATCAGCTTTGCCAAAGCTAAGACTAGGGCCTACCGTCCCGGAGGAGGTGCATATCCCGAAGGGGCTCTCATCGGGGTGGATGCGCAGGGCTATTCTATGGCTGAAGGAAGAATGGCCGGCAAATATAGAGACCAACCGCGGGCTGGAGCTGTCCATATAAATATCTCCGCCGTTTTCTACGATTACCTGCCGGACCTTCTTCCTCAAAGTCAGCCCCACCGCCTCGGCAAAGGCCCCGGCCACAGCTGCCATGGGGCCAACTCCCGCCTGCCATCCGGCTTGGCCCATGGATACGGCTATTGGAGGCGCACCTGGCAGCAAGTCCAGAGGGCCCAGCGAACTTCGGAATTCCGGATGGACGTCGATGTAGGCCTCCAGGCCGCTTCTTAGCCTCCTTATCTCGGTTTCACATAAGGCCATAAGATTGTCACTATAACTGTCGTTGTCAACCCCGATGGCCAGATCGGTTTCTCTAATTCTGACCCGGAAATAACGCAAGTCGGATCCGGCGTGTAAGGTTCTATAACTGCGGACCACATAGTAATTGTCGCTGCTCATGGTTCTGCCTATACAGCCTCTTTGATTTCGAAATGGAGGGTTATGGCTCGGGTGGGGCAACAATCCAGACACATACCGCAGACTACGCATTTGGAATTCTCGAAAGAGACTTCCATACTGCTGCGTTCAATATACAACGCTTCAGTAGGACAAAATGACGCGCAGGCTCCGCATTGAATGCATACCGATGGCTGCCATACTACGGTCTCGCTCAACGGTTCTACGGCAACACCCAGGTTTCTTAGGAAAGCCACGCCCTGGTCATAGCTGTCTTTATCACCTTCCAGTTCCAGGACCAAAAACCCTTCCTTTTGAGGATTGATGTCCGCCTTGAGGATATTGATGATCAGATCATAGTCTTTAACCAGTCTATATATTATAGGCTGCTCGGATTGAGCGGCGGAGAAGTAGCAAACCAGCTTGTTCTTCATTTGATATTACCTCCTCTTTTCAGCATCTGAGTCTGTGCTGACCGGTTTCTTGGCGGGGATGGACTTAAACACGATATCGGCATCCGCCGACGGTATACCGGCAACCGGCTGGGTCAGCTCGAACTGGCCATTTTGGATCCAGCCCTTAAGTATCTGCGCAATCTGGCGGGCCCGGGGATAGCTTGACTGCGGGGTGGTGACTACCGTCTTGCCGTTGATCATTATTTTCCCGCTCTTCAGGTCTCTATAATTGACCCGGCCCAGATCCATGGGCTTGCAATATGGATACCCCTCATCATAGTCTACTATCGGGCAGTATATGTCTTCATCCTTGACCGCTGTATAGCGGAGCATTTCTTCATCCAGAATCGGGATGGGAATGCCGACCCCGACCGCCATAGTCGCACCATATCCAATGAAACTCAAGCCTACCAGCCAGTTGGGATCCATTTGCTTGAGATCCCCTATCAGGGCTAGAGTACCTGCACCGGAAAAGGGCACCCCGTTCTCGCCGCGAGGCACGTTGGGGTGGTGCTGGGTACCGCTCCAGGCAACATAGCCGATCCCCCCGCCCAGGAATATCCGGGTACCGATCCCTATAGTACGGTAGTACGGGTCATTCAGCAAGGGGCTCAATTGGCCGGCGCTGGAATAACTGGCGTTGCCCACCTTGGGTTTAAGAATCCCCATGTAGGTGTATATTACCCTATCCCCCAGATTGATGGCGCAATTATAATTCTGATAAGCGTTGCGGGGGTTAAATAAAAAGGCATCATTGACATCGTTGATTGTAATGATGGCTTCCACCTTCTTGTTGGGGTAACAATCGGTTCCATATCCGATGGCGTCCAGCCTTATTTCTTTTCCGGCTACCAGATCATGGATTAGATGTCCTCCCCCATAAGTAAACCGGCCGGGGAACACTTTATTCTCCGGGTCATTCTCAGGCAGCTGGCCGGCACCCACATAAGCATCCACGGCAGCTATACCGGTGTAGGCCTCCACCCCGTTCAACCATACCTTTTTCATTTTTATGCGGGGGTTGGAATGACCAAAGTTTATGAAAGCCCCCGACGAACACAT
>LSQX01192366.1_pt1 | contig 15576 bp, 14 predicted proteins | sample 654561 | NCBI WGS metagenome assembly LSQX01 (sample SAMN04489861, study PRJNA283612) | anaerobic digester metagenome | isolation source: 4 biogas reactors fed with cattle manure at either 37C or 55C with and... | place: Denmark: Kongens Lyngby | collected 2014 | reverse complement strand
AATTTATACATTTTTTTAGAAATTGTTCATTTTATTAAAATTTGTTTGCGAAAATTGATAAAGAAACAGTAACATCGCCCTAAAACTTAGCAAAATTACACTTTTTACGGTTAAAATTTAATTTTTATCTTATTGATTCAGAAAATTTCCACAGCTATCAAAACAAAAAAGCAACTATATAATAATAGATAATCATTCTGGTATGATATTCTCATTATCCGGAGATTCCTTTTCTTCGGTTTCTTCCTCTTCGGAAAAATCGAGCAATTCCTTTTTCTGAAGAATATTGTACCACAGTAAAATCTTTTTGATATCTGAAACATACACCCTGTCACGGTCATAATCAGGAAGAATTTCTTCGAAAAAAGCCTTCAGCGTATCAGCCGGTGCCTTATGGTCAATAGCGGGTCCGCCGTTTTCTTTCTCCGAAATTTTCTGGAATATCTCTTTCAGAGGAACCTCTTCTGTTTCTGTAAAAATTGCAATGTCTTCAAGAGTTGAAATTTTTGCTGTAGTGTATGCCGGCATCCTCTTCCCTGTCTCAAGCGATTCAACAATCAAATGATTTTTAGTTTCAGCAATGAGTTTATACAATCCGGGCTGTCCGCCAATAGCTAATATACCTTTTAACATGCTTTTAAAAATTTTTGCGAATATACAACTTTTGCATTTCACCAAAATATTTGAGCCCCAAAAAACAATTACCGCTTAAATTAGCTTTATTTATTTAAACTGGCATTAACACTGAAAAGGCAAGGCTCAATCCTGATCTTTTAATATCAGCCTTAAAGAATTATTTCTTGTGAAGTAATTCCATGCCCAGTTTATGAAAATGATCAGCCGGTTTCGGACACTCAGAATAAACATCAGGTGAAAAAACATCCAGATGAACCAGGCAAACCGTCCCTTAAACTTCATAAAAGGAAGATCAACCACAGCTTTATTTCTCCCGATTGTTGCCATGGTTCCCAGATTCATATATTCATAAGGATGCAGTCTGTTTTTTCCATTTATGAGTGACTGAAGATTCTTTGCCAGTCTTTTCCCATGCCCTATGGCTACATTTGCAACTTGTGGATGCCCGTGCGGATATTTTTTTGTCTCCATATAGGCAACGTCTCCAACTGCAAAAACATCATCCAATCCCAAAACCCGATTCATTCTGTCCACCTTTATTCTATTTCCGTGGGCAATTGATTCCTCTGGAATTCCACCAATGGCATTGGCAACAATTCCCGCCGACCAGATTACATTTTTGGTGCGGATAACATCACCGCTGTTCAGCGTTATCTTTTCACCGTCGTAATTCTTCACAAAAACATTGGTTTTCAGAATTACTCCCATTTTGCGCAGGTATTTTTCCGAATACTTTTGTGAAAATGAACTCATATTGAGCAACGTATTTGTACCACCCTCAAGAAGATAGACTTTCACTTTTTCTGCATCAATATTGGGATAGTCTGTCGGAAGAACCTCCTTTATCATTTCCATGAATGCGCCTGCCATCTCCACACCGGTTGCACCGGCGCCAACAATCACAATGTTATTCAGTCCCTCTTTATCTTTTTCATACAGCAATCTTTCAAAATTCATCAGAATATAATTTCTGACATTAATTGCCTGATATGTTGACTTTAATCCTAAAGTGTTCTTCTCTACTTCTTCGTTTCCGTAAAAATTTGTCCGCGAACCGGTCGCTATCACCAAGTAATCAAAAGAGAATGTTCCGATAGATGTATCAATTGTTTTTTCTGTGGAATTTACGCCGAAAACTTTAGCCAGACGGATTCTGACATCGCTTCGCTTGTTGAAAATTTTCCGGATGGGAAAGGAGATGGTGGAAGGTTCTATCTGTGATGAAGCAACCTGATAAAACAATGGAGGAAACTGATGATGATTTATTTTGTCAATAATGAGAATATCATATTTGTTTTTCTTCAAATGCCTTACAAATTGTAATCCGCCGAACCCGCAACCTATAACTATTATCTTTTTCATGTGAAACTGATTAGAAATTTTATAACCATCACGGAACTTGTCCCGAACAAACGGGAGTTGTTTCATCTGAACTTTAGCATAAAACATTTGAAACATCAAAAGGTTTCTTTTAAAATTTATGCAATACATAAAGACAGAAGCCTTTCAAAAAGATTGAAAAGCAAATATAACCACGTCTTAATCAGATATATTACGGCGCATTTCGACTGAGTGATTTTAGCAAATAAAATGCAATTACTGCCAAAAAGCTTCTGGAATTATCGAAATCTTTAAATATTATGCTGGTGATATATAATCAGTCCGCTCATGGCATCAATTTCAATTTTTCCTATTTTCATTCCATGTTTAGCCGCTACCTGTTTCAAAACAGAGCTAAAATAAAATGCAATGGATCCGATGCAGTTAAAACTGTACTTTTCGTAACCGGGATATTTTGTTACGATATTTTCGAAAAAATCATCAAAAGATTGATTAATCAAGTTAAAATAATAGGGGTCTTCGTCTATATGCTCACCGGCAAATCTGGCAAAAGATGCGCAGTAGCGGTTTGCAACAGAATGCTCATACACAGTATTTAGCAGCTCAATGGGGGAGAGCTTGTATGTCTTGAAAAAAGTTTCCCTGACTGTTTCAGGCATAACATCTCTGATGTAGTCGCCGATAATTTTTTTCCCGATATAGCTGCCGCTTCCCTCATCTCCAAGAAGAAAACCAAGTGATTCGATATTTGCAACAATGTTTTTCCCGTCGTAAATACAACTGTTGGTTCCGGTGCCAAGAATAGCTGCAAAACCCTCACTGTTTCCCAACAGGGAACGGGCTGCTGCAATCAGGTCAGTTTCAATGACTATTTCAGCTGTCGAAAAAATTTCAGAAATTCCTCTGACCAATACATTGTCAGTCTCTTCAGAATAGCCGCCACCGGCGCTATAGAAGAAAATCTGCTTAACTTTCAAAGCATCATTCTTAATCTCTTCCGGGAGGTTCTTTTTAAGCGAATTGGTGATATACGTACTTTCGACAAAAAAGGGGTGATACCCCTCCGTTTCAAAAAGAAATTTGTCATCACTACTTTTTAACAGATTCCAGGTAGTTTTTGTAGAACCGCCATCAGCAATTAGTATCATTTTGGAGTATTTTCATTAGACATTTTCAAATTGTAATCCCTCTAAACTTCATGCTCTTTCTCTCAAAAGCACACTCCTTATACCGGCCAAACAGAAGGTATTCTTTAATTAAAGTGTGCTTCCGGGCAATTCATTATCTTTCGCTTTGATTTAAAACTTGCAGAGCCTTTGCCACGCTACCATGTTTAAACAGGAATTCGCTTGCTGCTTCATAATCGGTAAAATCCGATTTATCCATTAATATGCGCACTGCCCTGTCGGTAATTTTCTTATTAATCAGCTGAACATTAATCATTCTGTTATCTAAAACACGCCCAAGCTGAATAAATACAGATGTACTCAGCATGTCGAATATCATTTTTTGAGAAGCTCCGGCTTTCATCCGCGTACTGCCTGTGACAAACTCAGGTCCGGTTATTACCTCAATCGGGTAATCGGAAACTTCTGCGATAGGAGAGTCGGGGTTGTTGACTATACAGCAGGTGGCAATACCGTTTTCGCGGCATTTATTCAGTCCGTACAGTACAAAGGGAGTGGAGCCGCTTGCCGAAATTCCCACAACGATATCCTTAGGGGTAATATTTTTCTCAAGCAACATTTCCCACGACTCTTCAGTATCGTCTTCCCGCTCCTCAAGTGCAAGAGTTAATTTATCTACGCCACCGGCAAGCACCACTGTGATGGTATCATCCTCCATGCCATAAGTTGTAGGAAGCTCAAGGACATCTAACACCGATAGTCTTCCGCCGGTGCCTGCACCAAGATAAATCACTCTTCCTCCGGCTTTCAGTTTCTCAACAATAGCATTCAGCGCCTTATCTAACTGAGGCTTTACCGCTTCAATTGCCAATGCAATTTTTTTATACTCAGTAATCAGCCCGGTAGTTAGCTCTTCAATACTCTTCTTCTCAAGGTCATTGTATAATGACGGCTGTTCAGTAATTCTAATCATTCTGTTAATTCAATAAAAAATTTGTATTAAAAAAGCAACATGACTTTCAAACTACTCGCCTGTGTATTATCACCTTAGAAAACAAACACATGGAATAACATCGTGCTGCCCTGCAAAGATAACAGTATCTTGAAATTTATACCATCTAAAACATGGAGCCGGAATTTGTGTTATTTCTTAAAAATCGATTTAAACAAAAACAAAACAGCAAACTAAAACTTTACAAATCTGTTTGTGGTGATGTTATTCTTTTGCTTCACTCTGACCAGATAAACTCCACCTGCAAGGGCAGAAACATCTAAGCTGTTTGCTCCTGCCGACAATGAAGCGTTCAAAATTGCTTTTCCATGAATGTTATATATGGTAACAAGCTCATCTCCTGATGTATTGGAGAAGAAAAGCTTCTCTCTTACAGGATTGGGGTAAATCGAAGATTTCTGCATTTTTAATCCGGTAACTCCGACCGGATGCTGAAAAGTAATTTCCTCCACTTTAACTTCTAATATCTGTATCTCCGTTTTAGAACTGCCTATATCAAACGCTAACCGGGCGGCGTTGGAAACTGGGGTTTTCATATCAAAAATGAAAGAATAAACCACAAAAGAGTCGGCAAGCGCAAAGCTATTGTAGCCGCTGTATGAATCCCACGGTTCCTGCGTCATACCGCAATATGTTGTGATAGTAGCCGGTGGATTTGCTTTGGCAGTAATTGAAACCCGGTATTTTTTATTCGCCTGCAACGGGATATCATATTTTTGTAGCTGTACGTACCACTGCTCCGCTCCCACTTTGTTGATATTGATTTTCAGAGCACTATTTTCTGATTTGAGAGTTGCAGAAGCGCTCGCATCAACGTTCAACCGCCATCCGTCAGTTCCGTCTTGAAATTTGGAAGAATAGACCGATGTTCCGATAAAGCTCCCCGGCTCAGGCATTTCATTGTGCAACAGTGCATTTTCAAGTTCGGGAATTGCTTTTTTACTAACCGGATCATAAACTCCAAATCCGGCACTGAATTCCCAGTATGCCCAGCTCCAGCTCAACTCTTCAATATAGCGCGCCATAAAGGTTGTCCATCTCCCGCGGGATTTCAGATCTGCTTTTTCATAAGCGCCAAATTCACCAATATGAACTGGTATCTTTTTTTCAAGTTCAATCACTTTGAGCGGAGCAAAATCCTGCCGCACCGAATTGCGCTCATCTTCAGTGTCTAACCATTCTGTACCTAACCACATATCTGATTCATCCCCAGCCCAATCAGCTCCCTGATGGGTAAACTGAAAAGGATTATAATAGTGAACCGTCAAAATAATATACTCATCGTCAGGCAATTGAAGATAAGGAAGGCCGCCGATTCCTCCATATTCGGCAGTTCCGATCAAAACAATCCGTTCAGGATTATCTTTTCGGACAACTTCTAAAACTTCAGGTATAAACAAATTCCATTTTTCCGGTGTGAGGTTACCGTGTGGTTCATTCAGCAATTCAAAAAGAAGCTTATCTGAGTAATCTTTAAAAAACTCCGAAATCTGCATCCATTGCGCGATAAAACGTTCTTTTTGCAAATCAGGATTCTGAAAGAGTGCTTCATGGTGGTGCATATTAACAATTGCATACATCCCGTTATTGATTACCGAATCAACCACCTGCTTAATCCGGTTTAAAAAATCAGCTTTTATTGCGTAAGGATAATCGGCTGAGCTTCTTTCATTGGTTTCCCAACGCACAGGTATGCGAACGTGATTAAAGCCCATACCGGCAATAATGGCAGGATATTCCGGTTTCCAGGGATTTCCCCAATCGTTTTCCTTAGGGGCTTCAAACATATTTCCAAAGTTTATTCCTCTGCCTAACTCACTGTTTATCGCGAAAGCTTTTTCCCGGATTTGCGCCTGCAAACCCAATGTAAAAAGTAAGATAATTATCGTAAAAAGATTCTTCATTTTAATGGTTTTAATATGACTGCTGAAATAATACATTAGTTATTAATCACTTAAATAGAGACTTTTCCCGGGATATTTCGGGTCGCAGGTGAGGTTTACTTTCAGTTTACGCAGTCCGGCTTCGTCGCCGGGGGTAGGAATATGGGTGAGATGCACTTCGCAGTTTTGCAGGTATTTAAGTTTTTCCAGAGCCATCTGCCCGGCAGGATTTGACAGCGCACTGATGGCTAAAACAATCAGCATTTCATCGACATCAATACTTGCCATTTTTCCGTTGAGGATGTTCTTTTTCATGTGGGTAACCGAGTCAATAATATTTTGCGGAATGAGGTACATGCTGTCGGGCAAGCCTGCCAGATGTTTCGTGGCATTCAGAATCAGACTCGATGCAGCGTGCATAAGCGGTGAATTCTTACCGGTAACAATTTCGCCGTCAGGAAGCTGAATAGCTGCACCACAAAAAATACCTTCATCTCCTTTTCCGGCAAGCTCAGCATTTTCGGCAGCTTCTCTTGCAGGTTCCACAACGCTGCGCTGTTCCACTTTTATTCCTAACTTGCGCATAATGCCGTCAATTCTCTCCAATGCATCTTTTTCGGTCAGTCCCATTGCATATTCCGCTGCACACCTGAAATAGCGCCTGATTATCTCCTGATGGGCAGCTTCGGAAATAATCTGATCGTCAATAATTCCTGAGCTGACCCGGTTTACGCCCATGTCGGTGGGCGATTTATAGGGCGACGCTTCACCGGTTATCTTTTCCAAAATCTCTTTTAGGAGCTGAAATGCCTCAATATCACGGTTGTAGCTGACAACTTCCTGATGATATGCTTTCAGGTGATATTTGTCAGTCATTATTTTATCGTCCAAATCAACCGTAGCTGCTTCATAGGCAATATTAACTTTATGATTGACAGGCAGGTTCCAGACCGGAAATGTTTCAAACTTCGCATAACCGGCTTTTACTCCCCTTTTGTATTCGTGATACAGGTTGCTCAGGCAAGTGGCAAGTTTTCCGCTGCCCGGTCCAGGTCCGGTAACAACCACAATGGGTTTGGTAACTTCAATATAATCATTGGCGCCATATCCCTGATCACTGACAATAGTCTCCATATCAGAAGGATACCCTTTGGTGGGATAGTGCAGGTAAACCTTAATTCCCCTGAGTTTGAGCTTATTTTTAAAAACTTTTGCTGGCTGCTGGTTTTGGTATCTGGTAATCACAACGGCAGTGATGTCAATTCCCCATTCTCTGAAATCATCAATGGTTTTCAGGGCATCCGCATCGTAGGTTATGCCAAAATCAGCCCTGATTTTTTTACGTTCAATATCTCCGGCATGAATGCAAAGAATCACATCCGTTTGATCTTTCAACTGTTCTAACAAGCGCATTTTAACATTTGGATCAAACCCCGGAAGTACTCTGGAAGCGTGATAATCATACAGAATTTTACCGCCAAACTCAAGATATAGTCTGTGGTTAAAGCGATTAACCCGCTCAATAATTGCAGCTGTCTGCTCGTGCAGATATTTTTCGTTGTCAAATCCGATTTTTTTCGAGAATACTTTCATGTTAGATTTTAAATAATTTCTGCCAAATACCAAATTTCAAAAATCGGAATTTTTTTCGACTCAGTCTATTTGACAAGCTTTAATTTTTTGCAAAAAAAATTAAACTGATGAAATCAGACAGATATTTTTTTTGAAATCTGAAAATTTAAATATAGCCATCTGTCTGCTCAATCCTAAACAATTACCACATTACAGGGCACTGACTTTCAAAAGCCTAAAATTGACAAATTAGTATTTATCAAAACCGGAAGTTAAGTCCGCTGATTTTCAAAAATGTTTTTTGCAAAACGGAAGAGTTGAATTTGTCCGGTTCCAAAATTAAAAGGGAAGATCGTCATCTCCGCCCGGCTCGCCTACTTCAGGCTCACTTGCTGCCTGAAAGCCGGTATTTATTTCTTCCTTCGGAGTTTTCTCAGTTTCCCTGCCGCCGCCTTCTTTACTGCCTAACATTTGCATAACATCGCCGTAAATTTCAGTAACATAACGTTTGATGCCATCTTTGTCGTCATAGGAGCGGCTACGAATTCTGCCTTCAATGTATAGCTGCCTTCCTTTTTTAACATATTTTTCAGCCACTTCTGCCAATCCGCGCCACAAAACAATGTTATGCCATTCGGTGGTTGTTACCCGCTCTCCGTTTTTTGCAGTATAGGTTTCTGAGGTTGCCAGCGGAAAATTTGCCACTGCAATGCCTGTGTCTAAATGTCTTACTTCCGGGTCTTTTCCCACGTTTCCAACTAAAATTACTTTGTTAATTGCCATTTTTTATAAATTTTTAAGGTTAACAGAGTTTAAAAATAGAAATTATGTTGCTCATTACGAAATTTTCAACGCCAATTTTGAAAAGAGTTGCACTTTTCAAGCAGTTTTTCTAAGAGACGGGGAATTGCATAAGAACTCAGCCTGTTTTTGGGAATTTTGAACAAAGGTGAACCGGAATCATTAGCGGAATCTAGTTCAACATGAATCAACCGGGCAAAAATTGTCTGGTGAGTGAGGTTATGTTTCTGCGTGAGCGACACAGATTTAACATTCATTTTATATCCTTTTAAAAAAGGTGGTTCTGCATTCAGTATCTCTTCATCACTCAGTTCTCTCTCCGTTTCGAGCAGTGGAAACTGATAAAGGTTTTTCCAGATGTCGTTTCCGGTTCGTTTTTCAATCCATATAAACCCGTCCGATTCCATGAGATAGAAATAGAAGTAGCGAAGCCTGATTTTCACTTTTGCTTTTTTTGCCGGAAGGTTTTCAACCTGATTGTTTTTAAAGGCAAAGCATGTGGCTGCAAGCGGGCAGACAGCACAACCGGGTGATTTCGGTTTGCATTGAACTGCTCCGAATTCGATGAGTGCCTGATTATGGTATCCCGGATTTTTGCCGGGCATCAGCTCCGTTGCAATTTTCAAAAACATCTTCCTCCCTTTTGAACTGTCCGTATCTTCAAAAATGCCAAAATACCGGGCAAGCAGCCTGTAAACATTCCCGTCCACAGCGGGATAGGGAAGATTGAATGCAATAGAAGCAATTGCAGCCGCAGTGTATATGCCGACTCCTTTTAACGAGCGAATCAATTCATATTTGTTTGGAAAAATTCCGTCAAAGTTGTGGTAAATGACCTGCGCTGTTTCGTACATGTTTCGTGCGCGGGAATAGTAACCCAATCCCTGCCATTGCTTCAATACATCATCTTCGCTTGCTTTTGCAAGATCAGCCAGCTGCGGAAATTTGCGGATAAATGCGTTATAATATGGAATTCCCTGTTCAACACGGGTTTGCTGAAGAATGATTTCCGACACCCAGATTTTGTATGGATCAGAAGTGTGGCGCCAGGGCAAATTGCGTTTATTAATATTGTACCATTTGTATATTGCTGGTATAAAAGCGTTCATAAATATGTAAACCCTTTAATAAGTTTGTGCAAACAAAAATAAATTTTTCGGAAAAGCTTTTGGGTTCTCAAAATATTTATATTTTTGTACTCCGAAATAAGTCGATTAATTTATTGATATTTAAATATTTTAAGACATGACAAAAGCAGATATTGTAAATGAAATTTCCAAAAACACAGGAATTGAAAAAGTAGCAGTACAAAAAACTGTTGAGGCTTTTATGGAAACCGTTAGAAATTCTTTAGAGAGTGGCGAAAATGTTTACTTGAGAGGATTTGGCAGTTTTGTGATTAAACAAAGGGCAGAGAAAACTGCAAGGAATATATCCAAAAACACAACGATTATTATCCCGGCACACAACATTCCGTCATTCAAACCGGCAAAAAGTTTTGTGTCAGCAGTTAAGAAAAATGTAAAATAATACAAAATGCCAAGCGGAAAGAAAAGGAAAAGACATAAAATGGCCACGCATAAGCGCAAAAAGAGATTGCGCAAGAACCGGCATAAGAAGAAGAAATAATTTACCGGTTATTTAGTGAATCAGATTAAACCTAAGACAATGATTGTCTTAGGTTTAATCTGTTATAATAGTGTATTTTAATTTATATAACAGTGTTAATTTATAGGTTGTGAGTAGTGATTTAATTATTGATGTCACTCCTTCCGAAATCGTTATTGCATTACAGGAAAACAAAAGACTTGTTGAATTAACCCGTGAAAAGAGCGGCGCCAAGTTTGCCGTAGGCGATATTTATCTTGGAAAGGTTAAAAAAATAATGCCCAGTCTGAATGCGGCATTTGTCGATGTAGGTTTCAGCAAAGATGCCTTTTTACACTACCTTGACATGGGTCCTCAGTTTTCTACTCTGAACAAGTTTTTGCGAATCGTTTCTTCACGAAAAACTAAGCTTACTTCCATTTCAAAAATTGACTCGGAACCCGATATTAACAAACACGGCAGGGTTACCGAGCTTTTGAAGGTGGGACAAAAAATCCTTGTGCAGGTTGCCAAGGAACCCATTTCCACAAAGGGACCCCGTCTCACATCAGAAATATCAATTGCAGGAAGACACTTAGTTTTGATGCCCTTCAGCGATAAGGTATCCGTTTCGCAGAAAATCAAATCAAATGAAGAAAAAAGCAGATTAAAAAAGCTCGTTCAGAGTATAAGACCCAGAAAATATGGTGTAATTGTACGCACGGCAGCCGAAGGGAAAAAGGTTGCCGAGCTGAATCAGGAGCTTCAAAGCTTGGTTGAGAAGTGGGAAACCTCTTTCCATAAACTCAAGCGCGCCCAGGCGCCTTCGCTTGTGATTGGTGAAATTGACCGCACAACGGCGCTGCTCCGGGACATCTACAGCCCCGACTTCAACAGTATTATTGTTAATGATCAGTCGATTTGCAACGAAATTACCGGCTACATTTCCAGTATTCAGCCCGACAAAAAGAAGATTGTCAAATTCTACAGAGGGCGACGCCCGATTTTCGAACATTATGGTATTGAAAAGCAAATTAAAGCTTCATTCGGAAAGACAGTCTCTTTTAAAAACGGCGCCTATCTGATCGTTGAACATACTGAGGCATTCCACGTAATTGACGTTAACAGCGGAAACAGAGTGAAAACAGCCGGCGGACAGGAAGCAAGTGCACTGGACGTGAACCTTGCGGCTTGTGATGAAATTGCCCGCCAACTAAGGCTCAGGGATATGGGTGGCATAATTGTCATCGATTTTATTGATATGCATGTGAACGCCAATCGCCAGAAAGTGTATGAACACATGAAGGAGATTATGGCAACAGACCGTACCAAACACAATATTTTGCCCCTGAGCAAATTTTGTCTGATGCAGATTACCAGACAAAGGGTCAGACCCGAAGAAATTATTGAAACGGCTGAGAAATGCCCGACATGCAACGGCACCGGCAAGATTATGCCGGCAATTTTATTTGCCGATGAACTGGACAGCAAAATCGGTTATGTATTAAAAGATCTGAATAAGAAAAAACTTTCCATTGCGGTACATCCCTTTATTGCGGCATACCTTACCAAAGGAATTTTAAGTTACCGGATACGCTGGTTTTTGAAATTTTTTAAATGGGTGAAAATCGAATCAAACAACTCGTTCACCTTTTTAGAATACCATTTCTTTGATGAAAACATGGAAGAGATAATCCTTTAAAGGGGAAGCCGGTTGTAAAACAGCCGGCTTTTTCATTGATACACAGCTTTCTGAAAACAGAGAGAAAACATTAGAAAAAATAATTTGTTATCATTTAAATACATTTTTAATGTGTAATTCAATCAAAAAGATCATGAGGAAACTAACATTTATATTCTTTGTACTTTTATTGACATTCCCGACATTTGCTCAAATTATTGAGCCAATTAAATGGTCATTCGACTCAAGGCAAGATGGACGGGATGTTGAACTTGTGTTTAATGCTGCCATTGATGAAGGGTGGCATTTATATGATACCTTTTTGCCTGAAGGAGGCCCAATTGCCACGCAGATAGTTTTTGCCGATTCCACGCTGTTTGAAATCGTAGGCGAACTGGAGCGGGAGCCGCAACCGGTGGAAAAATATGACAACATTTTCATGCTCAATCTCAGATTTTTCAGTGACAAGGCAACATTGACCCAAAAAATCAGGCTCAACTCAGCCGATCCCGTTGAAATCAGTGGCTATGTGCTCTTTATGGGGTGTGATGACGAAATGTGCCTGCCACCCAACGAAGCGGAATTTTCCTTTCAGTTTAATCAGGATAACGCAGTAGCGGGAAAAGAGACTATAACATCCACAGATGCGCAGCAGAGCTCCTCTTCCGGGCAAACGCTCTGGCTTTTCATCTTAATTTCTGCAATTGCAGGATTTGCCGCAATTCTGACACCTTGCGTCTTCCCGATGATTCCCATGACTGTTTCCTTTTTCATGCAAGGCAGTGAAAATCGTTCAAAAGCAATACGCAGCGGACTTTTCTTCGGATTCTCCATCGTGCTGATTTTCTCCCTGTTAGGGGCACTCTTCACATTCGGGCTGTTTGGTCCCAATGTGGGAAATATCCTGAGTACGCACTGGATTCCCAATCTGCTGTTTTTTCTGCTGTTTTTGATTTTTGCCATCTCCTTTTTTGGAGCATTTGAGATTTTGCTGCCCAACAGCCTGGCGAATAAAGCTGATTCTCAGGCAGAGAAAGGCGGATTGGTTGGCGCTTTTTTCATGGCGCTCACCACTGTAATAGTATCCTTTTCCTGCACGGGTCCCTTTATTGGTGCGCTGATTATTGAAGCGGTGCAAAGCGGCGGAATCCGCCCACTTTTAGGGATGTTTTTCTTCGGACTTGCATTTGCGCTGCCGTTTACATTGCTCGCAATCTTCCCCTCGGCGCTGAGCAAACTGCCCAAATCTGGCGGATGGCTCAACTCCGTCAAAGTGGTTTTTGCATTTATTCTGCTCGCTTTTGGTTTGAAATTCCTGAGCAATATCGATCAGGTTTACGGGCTGAACTTCATCAGCAGAGATATATATCTTGCCATCTGGATTGTGCTTTTCTCTCTGTTAGGAGCCTATTTCTTAGGAAAAATTAAATTTTCACACGACAGTGATATTCCGTATGTCAGCGTTGGCAGATTGTTTCTCGCCATCGCCACATTTACTTTTGTGCTCTATCTTTTCACCGGACTGTTTGGTGCACCACTCAGCTCCATCAGCTCGCTGCTTCCCCCGCAAAGTGCCGGGCAGCATTACTTTCAGGGCAGCACTGCTTCCGGGCAAGCTGTCCCCGACAATTTGTGCGGACCGGCAAAATATGCTGACAAACTCCACCTGCCGCAAGGGCTGAACGGCTATTTCGATTATGAGCAGGGAATGGCTTGTGCGAAAGAACAGGGGAAACCGGTTTTTTTGGTTTTCAAGGGACACGCCTGTGCAAACTGCAAAAAAATGGAGAACAGCGTCTGGGCAGACCCGCAGGCACTGAAAATGCTTTCGCAGGATTATGTCATTATTGCACTATACACAGACGACAGAACAAAGCTGCCTGATCAAGAGCAGATTACATCTGCCGTTGACGGAAAGCTGAAGGACACTATGGGCAAAAAAAATCTTGATTTTCAGATTGAAAGATATGCTACCAACAGTATCCCCTATCATGTAATCATTGAGCCGGACGGAAGTGAACATACGCTGAGCGTAACCTTTGATGCCGGTGAATTTGTGAGTTTTCTGGAAAAGGGTTTATAGCGCCCGATACCTGACACTTTATATGTTTAAAATTTGTTGAATAAATCCATCTTATTGTTTTTTAACATATTAAAGCAAGCCATTGTGCTATTTATTGAATATTTTTAAATAGAATTTTAAAGGAGACGTTGAAATGGAATTATCTAATTTACTTTTTTGGAATGTTGACACCCAGATAGATTTCGTATATCCTCGCGGAAAATTATATGTACAGGATGCGGAAAAACTGCGTCCTAAATGGAAAGAACTGACACAATTGGCTAAAAAGAAAAAAATCAGAGTGGTTAACACAGCCGACCACCATTACTCCAATTCACCGGAGCTTGACTCCTCACCGGACTTCATAAATACTTTTCCGGAGCATTGCATGGCAGGAACGCGCGGCGCCGATTTCATCCGCGAAACAGAACCTGACGAACCCATGATCTTCGATTGGGAGAAGGAGTATCTGCTTACGCCGGAGCTTTTTGAAAGTGACGAACATCAGAATTTTGTAATCCGAAAAGATGCTTTTGATGTGTTTGAAGGGAATCCTTTGACCGAAACAATTTTGAAATATCTGAATCCCGAAACGGTGGTTGTTTACGGCGTAACCACAAATGTGTGCGTTGATGCGGCTGTTCGCGGGCTGGTCAAAAGGGGCAAAGAAGTTTATGTGGTTAAAGATGCCATTAAAGAGCTGCCAAAAATTCCCATGCCGTTTGATTACTGGGAGAAAAGGGGAGTGAAAATGATCACTTTGGCTCAGCTCAAAAAGATGATTGGTTAGCAATCATCCTGGGTACTGCTTATTTTCCAAGTCTCTCCAAAAACTGCTGTTCAAGCAGCTCACTGCTCTTGATACTGTTGCGCAGCCACTGCAATTTTATTGCTTCTTTTTCGCTTTCAGTCAGCTTCCAGTCAACAGATGAATCTTTTTTCATTTTCTCTGTCAGCTGATATAGAATAATTGCCGCAGAAACCGACAGATTAAAACTTTCGGTAAACCCAACCATGGGAATTTTCAAAAATTCATCGGCTTCATTTTCGATTATTTCGGAAATTCCCGGCATTTCTGAGCCAAAAACAAGTGCAACTTTCCCTTTGGAAAGGTCAAAATCGGGCAAAAGCCGATCATTGGTATGTGGTGAAGTGGCAACAATCCGGTAGCCTTGCTGCTTTAGCTGCCTGATGGTCTGAAGGCTGTTATTCTCCTCTGTATTGTGATTTTGAACTGTAAGCCATTTAGATGCTCCCATCGCAACCTCCTTGTCAACAGTAAATTCATGCTGATTCTCAACAACATGCACATACTGAATTCCGAAGCAGTCGCAGGTGCGAAGCACAGCGCTTGCGTTTTGCGGCTGATAAATATCCTCCAGAACAACCCTGATGTAGCCGGTTCTTTGATTTATGATTTTATTGAATAGTTCAACTCTTTGCGGGGTAGCAAATCCTGAGAGATAATCTATTAGCTGTTTTTGCATTTGAAATATATTTGTTTCGCAAAAATAGAAAAGGGAGGTCAAATGCGCCTCCCTTTTCCATAATTAACTAACTTTTTCTTGTTAAGAGACTGCATCAGCAAGATCAGCTCCTGCTTTAAATTTAACCACTTTCTTAGCCGGAATTTGAATTTCTTTTCCTGTTTGTGGGTTTCTTCCTGTGCGTGCTCCGCGTTCACTTACTGAAAAAGTGCCAAAACCAATAAGGGCAACTCTGTCGCCACTCTTCAAGGCATCTGTAGTTGCACTGATAAAAGCATCTAATGCTTTTTTTGCATCTACTTTAGTGAGGCCGGTACCTGCGGCCATTGCATCAACTAATTGTGCTTTATTCATAAGTTGAAAAATTAAAAAATTAAAAAATTAAAA
>LSQX01047303.1_pt1 | contig 15576 bp, 13 predicted proteins | sample 654561 | NCBI WGS metagenome assembly LSQX01 (sample SAMN04489861, study PRJNA283612) | anaerobic digester metagenome | isolation source: 4 biogas reactors fed with cattle manure at either 37C or 55C with and... | place: Denmark: Kongens Lyngby | collected 2014 | reverse complement strand
TGCTGATTTCTCTATATAGATCACACAGGTCTTTGAATTTTTCCATGGTGTCAAAGTTGGTCTTGTATATCAAATACTTGATTTTGTTTCTATTGGCGTTGTTCCACTTGATCTTGGAATCCCTGGCCCGGTACTCTTCCAGTATTCTTGAAACAATGGCCTCCGCCAGGCAGATATAGCACTGGGCGAATCTCTTGTGCTCGAAGTACCATTTTGCCAGCGTCAATTGCAGCTGCGAACTGGAATTAATCCCTTTGAACCGGTCCACAAAGGTCATCAAATAGGGTTCCATGTATTTGATTAAGGGGTCTTTTGAATTTGCATCATTTAGCAAGCCGGCCAGGCGGTCAATCTCCCTTTTAAATTCGTCAATAAAGTTAATGTTGACGATATCCGAAATGTTCATGATTCTATCGGATAGTTCCTGATTGCTAACTAAATCTGCCAGGAGATAGCCGTTTCCGAAGTTTAAAAAGTTATATGCTCCCCTGGTCCACAGAGTCATGTTGTAAAGGGGGCTCAAGTCCACTATGGGAGCATAGCCCATTTCCCTAATCACATCCAACATGCCGTAATACAAGCCGCCAAGTTTAAAGTCCCTTTTGAGCTTGAGTATTCTTATGAGGTCCAGCATTATGTAGAGGAACAGCGGTATTGAGCGAAAAGCATGGGTTATATCCAGGTAAATCTCATCATCTTCAGTCAGGGTCTCGCCGATCTGCATCATCACATCAAAGTTATTCCAGATTTCTCTTTCGTCCAATCCATAGTCGATTATGAAGCAGCGGGAACCTCCCGTGGCCTCGGGTTGAATATGTTTCAAATAATCGTCAATGGCCTCGTTAACTCTAGACAGCTCTTTGTCCGTAAGTTTTTCATCTCTAGGATTAAGATCCTTTATCCTTTCGTGCAATTCAACCCAATAGTCATCATCGACGCTTTGCTCGCTGGCAGTGGAAAAATACCTGTAGACCTCTTCCCACATGGATTTTGAGGTGCCTATCAAATACAATTTGTCGACTTGCAAATGATCACTCAAGGCCGCTGCTATAAAGGAAGTTTTATAGGTTTTGCCGCTGTCCAGGAATCTGTAAACTGCTTCCCTGTATTCCCTTATAGAGGTGTCATCGTCTTTCAATTGACCTGTACCCAAGGTTGCAATCAAAATTTTCGCCACTCTACCTTCCCCCTCCAAAGCTTCTATACTTTTTCCAGCTTGACCCAACCGGGTGCCGTTTTTTTGCCTTCATGCAACACTACGGTCCTGGTTTTAGGGAAGAAATTCGGATCTGCCTTTCTATAGTTTTGTTTTATTATCCCCTTTAAAAATGCTTGTGACAGTTTGTGTGCAACGGTATTGTCATAGAAGGTCTTGCCGGAACCTATTCTCATGTAGGCTTCTTTGCTGACATCAGCGGTGCTGACTGTATCAAGGAGCTCTTCATAAAACTCCTTCACATCTTTCAATTCGCCGCTTTTGTTTCTATTAAGCTCCTTTATCTCGTTTTCCACATTTTCCCTCGAGTACTTATTTATAATTTCAAAAATCTGCTCCCCTTTTCCTTCTTCCAGAAATACAAATCTGCTGGGTACCTGACCTTTTTTCGCTTTAAAGCTGATTTTAAAGCTGCTCTCCCTTTCCGAAAGAATGACTTCCTTTACAACGGGAATATCCAAGTCGCCGGTCTTTAAGTTGTACCTTAAAAATCTTACAATCCCCAGGTCCTCTTCATTAAAAGGCATCGTGTCAGATACCTGCAGGAACTTCAATATGTCCTCATCGTATTTCCCCAAGATGTCCTGCCCTATGTACTCCTTGGTGTTTTTGATATTCTTCTCCAGTTCTGCCGTGAAAAAATTGCTGACGATGGCGGTGCGGATGGCCCCCTTTATACTGCTGCCCGGCACGTAGGGTCTGCCACCGGTCTTTACCTGGAGCTGGATCTGTTCCTTGATTTCATCTTCCACAGCTATCTGCTTTGAAGCAAAGTTTTGAAAATCTAGCCCCGTACTTTCTAAAAAGCCCTTTATTCTAAACCTGTTCTGCACGTTCCCACCGGCCTGGGTCCGGACAATGGCCACAAACTCATCGATAAGTCTATCGCCTTCAGGCATTTTCGCAAGCTCCTGGGCGATCAAATCGTAGTCCAGATAGTAGATAAATCCCTTGTCATACACATAATCACAAAACTGTGACAAAATCTCTCCGCTTCCTATGTTGACGGGCGTCAGGGTTGTGAGTTTAACACTAAGATTCATCATTGCACCTCCCCAAGGGGATGAGAAAAGCCTTTCCGTTCAAATACACGCTGTGCTCATCAAAAACTTCCGGGCGAATGTCAATGATCCTGCCCTCAATTTTTCTTGAAAAAATGCTGCCTTCCTTAAGTAGCCTTACCCGCTTCTTTCTATAGGGCCTTCCGAACTTGGAGTAAATGTAACCGCTCCTTTCCACCAGCTCGTAGTACTCTATATCATCCAGCTCCTCCTCGCCGGGATATACCGTGGAAAGGTTCATGTAGTACCTGCCTTCCCCAGAAAACAATTCATCGGGCAGCTCATCTTCCAAAAGCTCTTCAAAGTATCCCATGCCCTGACTTCGCTTTCCGCCAAGGCCCTCATCTGCCATCAGCCTTATGGCGGCCAGCAGGGAGCTGCCTATCTCGCCTTCTATGCAAAAATACATAAAGGGTTTTAAAAGGATACTATCTTTCTGATAGTAAGTTGCCTCCCCTTCCTCCTGATAAAAGAAGTTTTCCGAGTGGTCATCAAAGCGGGAAATAGCTACCCTGGGCTTTGCATCAAAATCCAATAATTTTACCTTTTCGAAATCCTCATCAATGCCTAAAGCCTCAAGCTCCTCTTCTGTGCATGCAAACACTCCCCCAAATATCTTTAAATTTGACATGCTAAACTCGCATTTGCCTCTTTCCTGCCAGGTCTTGTCTAGCTGCTCGAGGGCGCCGATGGAAATATACCTGACCTTTTTTTCCTGCTTATGGGTTTGCAGGTCCTTGTCTTCCACGAATTCCTGTGGCAGCATCGGCCGAGGGAGGAAAAACAGCTCTGCCGTCCTTTGCTCTTTTATATTCAATGCTTGTATCCCGGGAAGAAGGGAAGAAATGCGGCAATTTTCAAGAGAACTAAGCACATTTTCCGCGTCGTCCAAGCCGCAAACCAGCAGGGCGCAATTGAACAGGGCAGAAAAGAGCTTGTCCGATGAAAATATTTCCTCCAGCTTGCCGTGACTGCTTCCGAAGTGAAACTTGGTTCGGTTCTTGGGATAAAACTTAAAGACCTTCATGGGCTATTCAGCTCCCAGCTTATTTAAAAGTTCTCTTTCGAAAGTATCCCTCTGCTTTAAAAAGTCTTCCAACATGCCGGTATAGAGGACCTGCCGCTGATTTGTCCCCTGGTAATCCTCAATGCTCTTTAAGGAAATTTCCACATCCCTAAACTCAATCCGCCCGTAGCCTCTGGAGCCGCTGCCGCCCAGGTAATCGTCTTCCAGAAGGTTGAGGCCCGAAATGAAATAATAGAATCTGTCGATGTCTTCCTTTTCAAAGAAGTCAAATACCATTTCAAAGTCGAATTCCGCTCCCCGGGGGACCCTTTCTGTCTGTCTCGGATGCTCCGCCCTTGATGTAAGCCTGTTGATGACGTTTTCCCACTTGCTCTCCGTATAAATGAGCTCCAGTTCCCTAAATTCCCCTTCCTTCTCTTCCATCTTGCGCCGGGTTTCCGGTGTCAGGTGGCAGTCCCTAATCACCAGGCGGGTAGGGCCGGCTTCCTTTGACCTCTTATCGCCGGAGTTGCCGAAGACCACGCAGATTTTGCAGTCCTTTCGGCCGCAGTTGCAAAGGCCCGTATCGGATTTCTTGTTTTTCTCCATGATTGCTTCCATCTCGCTCTTTTCAAGGAGACTTCGTATCTTGCCTTTTAGTGATGAGCCCGGTATGTAAGGAACGCCTTCGCTGGTTTTAATGACACAGTTATCTATATCACCGATGGCCACGTCCGTCTTCGAACCCCCGATGGACAGGCCCGTAAGTGCCCTTATCTTGCCATTTATAAAAAGCTTTCCCATTAACCTCATTATCCGTTCCCCCTTTATTTATCATCGCCAACATATTTTCTGTAAGCCACGATAGTTTCCATAAACTGCTTAAAATTGTTTAGGTGCTCATCATTGTCTATCTCCATTGATTTAACCAGGAAATCCAACAAGTCCATGAACTCCCTCAAAACGGCGTTTTTCTCGTTTCGACCTGAAGTATAGGCAAAATGAGGCCGCAAGAGCTTCACATCTGATACTTTCTCGGCATTTAATATTCTTGCATAAATCTTCCTGATCATGGATGTGGTGACTTTTCCGTGTTTTAGCCTTTCTGCATAGCTTCTGGCATGGTCGCAGAAGGCGTCGTACTGTTCTTTTTGGCTGCTCAAACTGAGCACCTGCTTTTCAAAAAACTCCACATCCTCATTTTTTAGGATTTGGCAGTTTACGGCCCTCACCTTGTTGTCAGGCTGCTTTTGCACATCAAAGCTCAGCCTGGCATTCACGGACAGGTTCTCCATGCTCAGGCCTTTTGCCAGGGATTTTTCGTTGAAATAATAGTCCTTGCCGTCCTCACCGGTGATAAACCCGTAATTGCCTAGAATTGTCTTAACTTTTCCTTTCATTTAAGATTCCCCCTTGACTTTTCTTGTCTCCATCTGTGCCCATTTGACAGCTGCCGGAACTACCATGATGTTTTTCACCTTGTCATCAGCTGATTTTTCCAAAAGGTTATTTATCACTATCCTCCTGTATTCACCTATTAACTTTTCGGCATCCTCCCGGGCCACATCCCTCAGGTAGTAAGCCAGGCGCCAAAATCGGATGTTGTCCACGCGTCCTCGCAGGGAGTCTTCCAGGATCCGCTTAAAGCCCAAGGTGGACCTCCATATCTTGTAGAGAAAGGCCCTGCCAAAGGACTCCGCGTTTTTCTTCTTTGCATTATTGGCTATGATCTCCAGCAGGAGGCCTTTCAGGTTTTTGACCGCATCAAACTCCGTCCAGTTAAACACCTCTCCGAACAGGGATATCCTGTTCTTTTGGGAAACTTCCTGACCTTTTTCAAGAAAGTTCTTAGCATCCTCTAGGGCCTCTTCCGTTATGCGGGATGACATGATGATGGGGAAGTCCTCCCTGAATATGCAGATGCCAGCAGAAAAGGTCACCTGGGGATGGTAGCAGGTAAATTCCCTGAACTTCGCGTAAAACTCCTTTGCAAAATCCAGCACCTTGTCCCAGGCGCCCACCACAAAGGTGTCATCACCGCCGGAAAATACCACATACAGGGAGGCCTGCCATTTGTTTTCCCGGATGATGTGATTTATGTACCCTTCGAAAAAGAGCGCCAGCATTCGGCTAAGGGATGTGACCCTGGAAACCGTTGAACTTACTCCCAAGCCCTTGGAAAAGATGTTGCCCAGGTTATCCACATCGAGCTTCAGCAGGGCAAGCTTCCTGTCCCCCATGCTCTTTGCCGCAATGTCGGCAAAGCTTAGCTGCTGATTCTTTTCGGCATCGCGGGGAAGCTGGTAGGAACCCATCGCAAAGCCCTTAAAGCCTTCTCCTAAAAAGTCCGTGTCATTTATCAAAAAAGCGTGTACCTTGTTAGTATCTTTCAGACGCCGCCTCTTTGTAAAATGGTATTCATAGCCAAGCTGCCTGAACATGTCCTGATAATCCTTAATGTCTTCCTTCTCCTCTGCGTCCACTTCTTTTATTACCAGACAGTCGGCATCCTTTAAGTCATTTGTTAAATCGATGAAGCTAGCGCATAAACTGCAGTAGCTCTTTTCATTTTCAGGATTGATTGTTATTTTCCTCTCCGTATTTTCCACACCACATAGCTGGCAGTAAGTGCCGGCCTTCGAGCCTACTCCCAAGGGGCCGAAAATCAACTCGTAATTTTCCCGCAGGTCAATCTCCCGCCACCTTCTCCGCTTTAGCAGGTCCACCTTTTGCGTGATCTTGTTCCAATGGCTGTTGAAGTGCGTCATGTCTTTTGGGGAAAGCAAGATATAATCTAAGGCCACGTATACGGAGCCGCCGTGGACCTTGAGCAGCAGGCGAGAAACCCTTTTTCTTATCTCATCAAATTTTGCTTCACAGGTCTTAGGGACTAAAATATAAAAATTGCCTCCACCGTTGTACAGGATATTTGCATCCTCAAGGCCCATTTCCCTTACCATGTACCTGGTAATCACATCGGAAAGCAGGGCGATGTATACCGAGTGGCCTTTTAAAGACTTGGCTGCACCTTTGCTGGGAATGTGGAAGATAAAGTCCTGTATCCCTGAGACATCTCCCTTTATCAGCATGAAGTGTTCATCGGTATTGTCCGTCATCTTGTTTAATCCCTCTGAAGTAAGGCTGCTGGCAGCATACTCCTCGTAAAGGCAAAGGGCAATAGCTGCCGTAGTTTTAGCATGGTCAAAGAGGGAAATGTCCGGTACGTAATTGGTGGTTTGGGCAGGAATGCACCATAGGTATTTTTCCAACAAATAATACAGTTGTGTAGAGTTTTCTACGGCGGGAAGCTCATTTAAAAAAGCGTCCGCCAACTTTTTGTACTCGGCTGTAGTCAGGGAAAGCCCTTCTTTTGGAAATCCTTCCGATACGGAAAGAGGTGCAAGGGCATATCCGTACCTCTTATCTATGCCGTCAAAAAGCCTTGCAAAGATAGGAGTCAGGGGCACGGTGAAGTACTTCTCCTTCGTTTCCCCTTCTTCTCTCTCCGATGATGACAACCAATCGGCAAGTTGGATTATCCTTTCAAGGTCATTTCTCGGCTCATGGTGATAAAGTGCCAGGTCAATTAGTTCTTGGCCGTGCTTTTTAAAAAAAGGACTTATCTTGCTGAGGGTCTCCAGCAATTGTGCCGAGTACTTAGGATGGCCCACCTTTACATGTTTGAACTTTTCATCGACTGTATAACTTTTGCTCCGTTCGGTGAACTTTCCTATATCGTGAAGTAAAGCTGCCAAATATACTGTTTCTTTAAGCAAGCCCTTTCCTCCCTTCGTCAATTATTTCAAAACACCCAAAGCCCTGGGGATTTTTAGAGCCAAGGCCTGAGTCATAGGCAGTTTTTATGAGCCTCTTATCCCCTTGAAGTCTGTATATTCCAAGCCAGCCCTTGATGACCGTTCCCTTATAGTTGAGGATTTTGCAGTACCTCCTATCCCGAGGTCTCGTAGGAATAATCTTAAATTCAAGATTTTCAAGCCTTTCTCCCGTTAACAAAAAGTGCTTTTTCTCTACATTTTCCCGGATAAGCTCATTAAAGGCCTCATCCCAGGGAGAGTAGTATATGGTCTTTCCACTATCTTTGTGGGTCCTGTAGGCAACAACAGGCGAGAGCATCTTGACCTTCACATCATCCCCTAAAGCTTCAAAATTTATCTCAGGGCAGACCCTCACGCTCTCCAGAAAAATATCCTGCTTCAGCAGAACAAAGTGAGTCCTCTGCATCATGCCTTCCGACAGCTCCCGCAGGAACCTTTCGATGGGGGATGCCACCGTCAGCTCAACAGAAGAGGTAAATTCTATCTTCCCATCATCTCTCATCTTAAAAGGACCTCTAAGACGGGAAAAGGTAAAGAGCTTAAAACTTCGCCCATTTAATAAAAAACCCTGGTCGTGTAAAAAATCCGCCAGCTCAGGAGAGATATTGTTGTATAGCATGCTTTGAAGGGCATGATTGTACTGGACGGGGATAACAATGGGCTCGTCACTGGAAAATCTGAACTTTATTCGCACATTACTGCCTCCTGCTTGTGAAAGTAAGTTAGAAATGATTGTCCATTAATGCAACAATTAAATGGACATATTCAACATATTATGCCAAAAATCCTCTAAAAAATCCCTTAATGAAAAAGAGCAGCAAAGAAGGTTTGCTGCTCTTTCCTTTGAGTTTATCCCTTTCAATCCCTCATAGGTAGACTAAAACAGAATTGAGGTTATAACGGGTTCAATGTTTTCGGGGTGTCAATGCCCTGCAATAAAGAATCTACCATCTGAAGGCTCTTTTGCAATTCATCCACAGTTGATGCAGTAGTATCAACTGAATCTTTCAAGGTATCCATATATCCGGTGACCCGGTTAATTTTGTTCCAGTTTTCCTGCATATCGCTGTTCATCTTTTGGGACTCTGCCGCTACTTCCTGTGATACCGTCGCCGTTTTGTCCATGTTCTTCAAGGAGAACTGGATCGCATTATTGACCTCGGTAATATTTTGTTCCTCATTTTATCCAAATAACACCACATGAACTTTTTCATATATTAGTTCCTCTATAACGCAAATAAGGCAGACTTTTACTCTGCCTTATTTGAAATACCCTTTTTCAGTTAATCTCATTAATCTAAAATACGCTAATCCCTTATTGAAACAACAACTAGAGTTGTTCTACAATATTTAATAAATTGGGAACAAAATGTTCATAAAAAATGCTCTTTTCAAAAACTACATTTTTATAATTGCATACTCCATCTGCAATTCTGTCAAGCATATGAAGAATATCTTCCAACTTTGCACCAAATTCCCGTTCAACAATACGTTTGGAAACACCTTGGTATCCGTGAGCAACGAGAGTCTTATTTCTCAGTTCCGCAAGTTGGTCAATATCTCTAAAATCATTAAGAACCATCTGTAGTTTTTCATCATTTTTTGCAAAAAAACCAACTACCGCCTCAAGAATTATTCTGTTGAGTTCTCTACGCCAATTAAGCTGCTCTCCTTTCGGTGTCTTATAAGATTCCAAGTATCTTTTCAGCTCTTTGTTTTCTAAAAGCCAGGATTCTTTTAAATAGCGTTTATCGTTAGTTGTCTTCATTCCTACTTCTTCGGCTAAAATGAAATAACCGGCTTCTTGCATACGAAATAACCTACCTAGAAAATCTATATATTCACCACGAAGGGCATGGTATTTTGCATTATCCTTTAATTCAAGAAAAAACTTCAAGTCTTTTAATTCATCTTCAAATTCGGTTTCTTCCTGAAGCTGGCAGAAAAACTCACGTTCATTACCGGTGGAAAAGGTCACACATTTTTTAATTTCCTCCCCTGCTAATTCAAAGTCGAAAGATAATCGAGCATGGGCATATATCAGAGAGTGATAGACCTTTTTGAAATGCGGCGAATCATAAAAAATATTTTTGTTATCCTCTAGTAGATTTATGGCTGCATTAAAATCCATATTATTTACCGATGCAATTAGCCTTTCCTTCATAAGTTTTTTTAACATTTCTTGTCCTACTTGTAGAAACAGGGGGTTCTTTTTGTGCGGTAAAACATAAAGGACTTCCAATCGATGTTTAAACATATCCACTCCATTAATAAGCAACATTGAATTCATGGCTTGAGTCCCACCGGTTACGCACAGATAGTATTTTTCTGCATTATCATGGTTGCTGTATATCCCTTTTAATGTCTGTTTGTAAAACTCGTTCATATCGTCCATATCAGCAGGATTCTTATCAGTAGTTCTAATTCTCACTTTGCAATTGCCAATAGATTCGCAATCTTTTTTGCCCTTCATTGAATTTATATGCTTTTCTATAATTTGTGCGTAATACACCGTATCCTGGAAGTTTTTCTCCCCTGCTTGGTCACTGGCAATTAGATAGATACTTTCAATATCGTATCCTTGCAACGCTCGCAAAACTTTATCAAGAATTGGGTATTCTAATTTATCTTGTAATATTTCATTAGCCACAGTATGTTGTTTATTTTTCATCAGATCTTTTACATGTTCAAATATTTCTCTTCCTATTTCTCTTGCCAGCTTATAATCTATGGGTCCTTTCTCCAAAATGCGATGTGATGGTAGAATAAAGCTCTCTTTTACATGAATATCATTATTACCGATATTAGATATCAATATACTCCCCAAATTAAGACCCCCTTGTCCTTTTAAGCAGTTTCAACATAAGCAGGAATCGCAAAGGCATATCCGTAATGGACAACTTCAGGGTAGTTGGCAGTTATACCTGTTACCATCCTCCCGTAAAACTCTTTTACGTTATTTGTTTTAAAGACTGACCCGGGGACCATCATGAGAAGAGGTTTTTTAAACGGTGTTCCTTCAATTGCATATTCGTTGTCCAGTTTTCCATACTTTACAAAAGTCTTATAAAAACCTTCAACCGGGTCTCGGGATGAGGGGACATAATTGGACAGCGTTACAAATGCGTTGACGGTCTGTGGGAGTTCAAAACTATTAAATTCATCGAAACTAACCAAAGCAAAACTCCCTTTACCTACGGATTTTCGTTTTCCAAAACCCATTCTCCCCAATATTTCCAGCCATCTTTCTATTTTTTCAACCCATTCTTTTTTAGCCTTGATATAGATGGACCAGTAGTCTACAGCACTAAACCTTTCTACTGTGCTGAAAAGCTCTCCACCTTCAGATGTATTCCCCGACCATCTATTTATCCTATTATGCACCACCGCAACATCCGTATAAGCTTTTGATTTTGTAGATATGTTATCTTTTCTTCCGCATATCACATTATTAAATTCATCGAGGTTCAAGTATTCCACTTTTTTTATTCGCTTTCCTTCAGCAGCCATCTTTATGAGCTGTTCTTTCCCGGTTTTAGCATGTTTGTCAGTAATAATAGAAAAAGGTATCATGGGTTTTGGTAGTAAATCACCTGGGAAACCATTGGAAATAATTAAAGGAGGCTCTCCTTCGAGAAAAGGAACTAAAAATTCCTTCAATGAATCTGTGCCCTCATTTTTTTGTATCACCCAGCATAGTGCTCCGAAAAGAGAATCACTGTGCAGTGATGTAGCAAAACTTGTATTCGGGCTTATCTTTGCCCGGAAAACCTTCATCAATTTTCCCTCCCTAAAGTAAAGGCCTCCCCATCAATGGTTAAATCCTGAAATTTCACTTTGCCTGAACCCCGGCTTCCAAACCCTCCAAGATATGTTTCCTGTACTAATAACAGTCCTTCCTTGATAAAGTCTATAATGTCCTGTTCATTGTCACCTTCAAATATCTGCACTGCAATTTCCATATCAAATTTCGATCCTGCAGGAACCCTTTCTAAAGAGCGTGGATGCTCGGCAGTACCCTTTAAGCGATTTATAATATTTTCCGTCTTATTCTCCAAGGGCAAAACTCCACCCTTTACGGCCAATTCATTATACTCATTCCTAGTTTCCTGACTTAGCTTTGAGTCCCTGACAAGTATCCTAGTTGGGCCAAGAGAATGACTCGTATTTTTATGAGGTCCAAAAACTCTGCATATAAGGCAGTCTTCTTTGCCACAGCCACATGGCTCACCTTTGTTCGTTACTTTATCATACTTTCTTTCCAATGTTGACCGCATCTTACCTTTTAGGGACGAACCGGGAATATAGGGTTCTTTAGTAATCGGATGTTTAATAACTGGCAAGTCTACCCCGCCTATTTCTATTTCATCCTGAGAACCGCCTATATGTAAACCAGTTTCACAGAAGATTCTTCCTTTAATAACTTTTATTTTTTTTAACTTCATTTAAAAACCTCCCTCATAAATCATTTTTTGGGAAAGTAGTAGTAAAAGTAGGCAACCACAGCCTGAAAATGTTCCATAAAGCCCTTATTAAAACTCTTTTCGTCAGTTACGCAGCTTAAATTTTTCACAATAAACTTATGGAAAGTTTCAGGTACCTTCTTTTTGCCTACAGCTTCAGCCGCGAAAGATTTTAATTTATGTATGTTTACTTTAACGTCATCGTAACTTCCTATAAGTTTCAGGCTGTTTTGAGCAGATTTGGCATGAGTGAAATATTTTCTTAACTGGTTTGAAGTAAGACTAGGATTGCTATTACCTAAAGCTTTGGCAACCTTTTCTGCGGTATCGGTAATTAAATCTATATATAGAAAACCTTTTTCATCAAAATATCCTTGAGCTAGATAGTCATTAGGTAGTGCCGCAGATAGTTTTTTGTAGCAATCGAAACAAGTATCGAATTTGTCATCTTTAAGAGGCCTGCCACAATTTTTACACTTTTTCAAAAAGATCACCTCCTATTGGCATTTAACGCATAACCGGTGATAAAACCGAGAAAATTCATTCTCTGACCATGAATGTCTTTTAACTCCTCCGCCCACAACCTCACTAAGCGTTTTTGCGGATCTTTGTCATCAATGGGTGGTAGATTGCGCACAATGTCATAGCACAAAAGAGGTAAAAATCTTAGACCGTAACTTTCTCCATATTTTTGATAACGCTTAAATATAGTATTATAAATTGTAAGATTGTGTACAAAACCGGAACTGATATGATCTTCATTAAGCCAATCTGCAAGGAGTTTTGCATCTTTAAGAAGAGTTTCCACGCGATTCCATTTTACTGTCTCATTAAAAGCTGTCAGTTGATTGCGGCTTCCTTCCTCGCTCAAGCAATCAACTTCTTCTTTTGAACATTCAAGTTTTTCTTCAGCCTGCTTAACAACAACTGAAACAGGTATTTTAGGTTTGGCAAAAGCAATACCAGCGGATAAGGTTATATTTAGATTATCAGCCGTAAACTTTCTGAACGCATCATTTATTTTTTTACTCAGCTCGATAGTCTCATTCCAAGGGCCAATTATGAGTAAATCATCACCGCCTGAAAAGACTATATAACAGTTCGGAAATTCATTTTGCACCGTTTGATGTATCCAACCTGAAAAAAAGATATCCAGCATGCGGCTTAATGTGGAGATTCTAGAGATAGTATTTAAGTTCCTTTTTTCGTCCATCAATCCAAAAATGAGGAGTGAACCTAGGTAGTCTACATCGGCTTTAAGATACCCCAACAATTCTCGACCAATGGATCTCGCAGCAACGTGGTCAAAATCATAAACAATGTCCTTTGGCATCTCATGATCACTATAATCTGCTTTATCCCCTTCTTTAGCTGTAGGAACATAATTTGCGATATAACGAAAACTAGCGGGAAATTCAAAGAGTTCTTTGCAATTCGTATCGTTTAACTTAACAGCAAGATAAATTGTTTCATCTGTTGTAGGAACCTCGGACCATAATCTGAATGAGTAACCATCTAAAAGAGGGAAAAATCCTTTTCCGCTTGCAGAAGCTCTTGAAAAAGTTATGTACCGTGCTTTAGGCAGGAGTCTACCCATATGCAAGTCCTTGCTGCAATGTTCACATAAAGCCCAACTTTCTGTCATTTTTTCAGCCAAGTTCTTGCCGCATCCCTGGCAAAGACCAAGATCTTTTTTGCCTTCGAAAGCTCTTATAAACTTTTCTTCGTTCCATTTACCGCTAGCGTCTACCAAGCAATCAAAAAGAGGACGGCTTTTTTTCTTACCAAGTTGTCCTGATAATCGGTTTAATACGTTCCCGAATTGTTTGAAATCCGTTCCACTAAAAGACGTATGGGCTAAATTTAGGGAAAGCTCGCCACCGTACTGATCTAAAAACCACTCATCAAAGCTTTGTTGCAATTTCTTTATTCTATGTTCTGCTTGCTCGGTATTCGGCAATAATATATAGAAGTTACCACCCGAAGCCATGACAATATTTAATAGCGGCAAATCAAACTCATGTAATATTTTATGGCTTATCGCTTCAGACAATACTGTAAGATAAAAGGACCTAGCCCTTAAACGCTTTGCTATTCCGCCTGCACCCGTCGAGGAAATATGAAAGAGATATCTTTGTATCCCGGAAAAGTCACCTACTAAAAGTATAAATTGTTGTTTGCTGCCTTCATTAATCGGTGATACGTCAAAATCCTGAATGTCCCAGTAGTATTTGTAAAGACATGCAGCTATAGCAGCCGTATTTTTCAAATAGTCAAACCAACCAATGTCGGAACCTTCTCCATCAGTATTCAACGGTATACACCATAAATACTTTTGCAAAAGTACGGTTAAATGAGTATAAAAGATATCAAAGCTGGTTGGTTTTAGCTTCTCGACCATATCTAAGAAATCAGACTCAAATTTTTGCATTAATACATCTCTATCCTTGTAATCGACTTCTTCTTCATTTACCGGGAATCCATTATCAGGGCTCAGTTGTTGAAACTTATAAAATTTTGTTTTATTAAGGGGTTTGTCAAGTTGAAGATAGCTAAAAGTGGAAGCTAAAGGAATACTGTGGCCGTTGCTAATATGTTGAAATGGCAACTTATTTTCTATTGAAGCGTACTCTTCAGCACAATTTAATAGATGACGTATGAATAATATGAATTGGTTATTAGTATTGGTGTTTTCAGCTACTAGCTCTTTGAACAAATTTTTGTCTATAATCACTGATAATTTCTCAAGTAAGTCCTTAGAAAGAACTATACTCTTAAGCGAAGGCATGAGTTTAAGCATTTTGCCAAGCAGCGCGGCTAGTATGACAGTATTGTACTCCCTTCCTTCTTGCATCTTCTCACCTCCTTAATTGTATTTGAATCATTTTTTTATCATAAATTTACCAAGACCGAATGTCACATTTTTCCCCACATGAATATACTCTCCTAAAAAAAGCAGTGGTAAATAATTATCCAACTGACCACAATAAGTTATTTTGCCCATTAAACCACCCATATTCATGCGGCTTTGTTGTCTGTGGGAAAATCTTTCCCACTCCATCCATTTAGTCCTGTCTTCTATAATAGAAACTCCTTTACAACTTTCAATAAAGGCTTCGTAATTTATTCGAACCTGAGTACCATGATGAAAATATAAGAGATTTGAAAAACGTCTCAGTAGACTCCCCATCAATATATAAAACTCAAACTTATCACAAAGACGTTGACTATTTTTAATCCGTGTTGGGGTAATAAAATATAATGTTATTTCGTTCACAGAATTTTTTATTTGCCATGCTTTGTCAAGTAAATCTCGGCCTGTTATAGTAGCATTAATGTTTTTTACCTTCCTGTCTTCAGCAGAGTATACACATCCTGTAGGGCCATCCAGATTATGAGCTATGACTTTGCGAAGATTAAACTGCTTTCTGCCTCTACCTATACCACAACGGCCCAACTCTTCAAACGTTACAATAAAATAAGGTAGCATGTCCACAGCCTTACCAATTAGTATCAGATTGCACTGCAGCCTTTCTCCTGCTTTATAAAAGACTTTCCGTTCTAATGGAGGTTCTATAACATAGGGTCGAGGTACTTCAAGAAAGTTTTTCAAGACTTTGGCTTCAGAACTCGGTGCTGTTTCAAAAATATAACTATATGGGCACTGTTCAATTAGAATGCAATTATTGCATTCCGTGCTCTTTCTAGTACAAACCATAGACTTGAATGCATAACCAAATCCCCCTCTAAATGTGGACCCTTTATATGGAGGGAGTTCCAGCCCTTCATAACCCGCTTCCAAATCAATTGTATATTTCGCTAGCCGAAATTTATCAAAATAAGGAAAGTATTCATTCAACAACTACACCTCATGTTATGATAATATTCCAAAAAACAATATCATGTCCTAATTATAATAATTATTCGACATTAATGCATAAAATCCTTTTATTTTTTTATTTTTCCATCCAGTCCCCTTTCTATCGGGTCTTTG
>LSQX01339439.1_pt2 | contig 15578 bp, 20 predicted proteins | sample 654561 | NCBI WGS metagenome assembly LSQX01 (sample SAMN04489861, study PRJNA283612) | anaerobic digester metagenome | isolation source: 4 biogas reactors fed with cattle manure at either 37C or 55C with and... | place: Denmark: Kongens Lyngby | collected 2014 | reverse complement strand
GATCCAACCGAGTCCGTAGATCTCGATGATCCGCATACTTGGTTCCCCGACTCAGGATGGATCGACAAATCCCTAACTGAATAACCGGCCCGCCGGGAGCTACAATCCCCGCAGAAGAAACAATAGGAGGTGAAAACAATGACAAAAGAATTAGCATTACTAAGCTACTTAAAGGAAGAAGGACTAACTAAGGGAGAGATCAGGGAAGGGCATGACCCTTGCATTTTCCTGGTTCAGGGGGAGTATATGGTTTTAAGCGAACATGAACGCTATGAAAAAACGAAAGAGTACATCCAGGAAACCCTTTGGGCGTTTCGTCCCTCTTTCTTGGCGAAGGAAACTGGTTTACCGGAAAAAGTGTTTCACGCGCTCACGGAAATGTGTGAGAGCGGGAACAGCGCCATTCTCGCTCTCATAGAAAAAACTTGCGGCCTAGACGCCTTCATAGAGGCCGCCATAAAAACAGACGGTTATGGTAACTTCCTCTCTTCTTATGACGGGAAAGAGAAGAGGGTTAGCGTAAAGGGGGAGGACTATTTCATATATCGAATATAATGCAGAGTCAACTACCCAACGACTAAAGTGGTCGGGAATACTGGGAAGAGCACGCCTGGTACTTTACCGACTGTCCAGAAGCCTTCCTGAATGAGAAAGGAGAGGAATTTATTGACTGGGCAACTGACAAAGACAGTTAAATGCTTATCAAACAGCCTGATGAAAACTTGTGATACGTGCAAAAAGAAAATGTCTATAAATAAATGTAAAGTATTAACTGACATGATCGGGAAAAAACAGGAATGTTGGGCGTGGAGCGATGATCCAGAGTGGGAAAATAAAGCTAGACAAGCAACGAAAGATTACAGTTTAAGTAAGGGGGCGAAAAACTTTGTTGCTAACAATATGTAGGGATGATTTAAACTGTCACAGATTCACCGACCAAGATGAAATATTTTTTGTGGTTTTCAAAAATGAAATAGATGGAAGCGTATCAATGCTTGCCTGTCCATTGGAAGAGCAAGTTTTTACAGCCATAACAAAATACGCAGACAAATTTACAAAAGTGGCAAGAATCTTCAAAGTTAACACAGATGGGCAAGTAACTCAATTGAATTGCACTTTTGAAAACGGATACTTTCAATTGCTCAATCTATAAATTACAGTTTAAGTAAAGGTGAAAAATTCACCAACTGGGCGCGATTCTGGTAGAAAAAAGAAAAAAAAGGAGCGTAAAAAAATGAGTCACGAAATCTATGAAGATGACTCCATGTTCTATGTTGGTGAAAAACCTTGGCATGGACTTGGTGTTAGTGTGGAAAATGCTTTAACTGCGGCGGAAGCAATTAAAGCTGCTGGACTAGATTGGGAAGTAATTCCTACTCCGGTTTATGCAAAATATGGTGATAGATTTATTCGCATAGAAGACAAACAGGGAATGGTTCGTTCTGATACCGAGTACCCCCTTGGTGTAGTTGGAAATGTATACCATCCCTTACAGAACAAAGAAGCCTTTAAGTTCTTTGATGAAATTGTCGGAACAGGTGCAGCAAAGTATGTAACTGCCGGAAGTTTAAAACACGGTAGAAAAATCTGGATTCTTGCGGAAATTGGAAAAGAGTTTCACATTGGTGGCAATGACCTTATCCAAAAATATGTGTTGTTGTATAATTCTCATGACGGCACTAGTATGGTCAATGTAATGATTACACCGATCCGGGTTGTATGTTGGAATACTTTGAATATAGCTTTAAACAACAACGACAAACGAATTAGATTGCGCCATACCAGCACAATTATCAAACGAGCTTCTGAAGTAAAGGATTTACTTGGTTTTGTGAACAAATACTACACCGACTTTGAAAAACAGGCTGCAATATTTGCCCGTACTCCTATCAAAAACGATGATGAACTCAATCGCTATCTTGACCGTGCTGGGTTTGTTTTAGCAGATGATAAAAACAATACAAGAATGGAAAATATTCGTACCCAAATCATTGAGCTTTTTGATAATCAGGGAATGGGTATGGATATGAACCAACATTCTGTATGGAATGCGTATAATGCTGTCACAGAGTATATTGATCATCATCGTTCTACAAGAAGTAGTGATTCTTTTAGTAAAGAGGAAGTTCGGCTCGATTCGATTTGGTTTGGTTCTGGTGCCAACGCCAAACAGAAAGCATGGAATGCTGCTCTTGAGATGATTACAGTTTAAAAAGACTTATTCGAATAGAGAAGCGGGCTGAAAGTTTATGTGTAGAGAACTTTTGATTTTAAGGGATTTCTCCCTTTACTATGTAATAAAAGTTCGATGGTAGCCCCTAGTGTGAACGTGCCAATATTATAGTTAAAAAATGGTTCTGCTTCTCTATTATTTTCAAGACAAGAGGCGGCTTCAGCGTTTAAAATAAGACAGGCCAGTAAGTGAACGTGTCGATCTCCGGTACATGTCAGGGTTCTGCCTCTTGTCTTTTATACATAATGTGGGACGGAAATGGTGTCGATCCTGGCATAAATCCAAAGTGAAGCTGGGAGACGTGGGTTCGATTCCCACCCGTTCCACCATTTTAATAAATTTAAGGAGGCAATGTTAATGTCTGAAGTCCAGGAGGTTCTGAAATACACCAGTGAAATTATCCGTATTGTCCAGGAAAGTAGCGAAGAAATTAAAAAACAAGTCGTTGAAAACTTGAAAAGAAGAATAATTGATAATCTTACATATGAATTACACGACGGAACAACTAAAATTATTACTGACTTCATCAATGATCATTTGAAAGATGACATTCAAAAAATTCTTGAAGAAGCCAAACCGGCGATTATAGAAGAAATTAAAAAGGGAATTATTAGCGGTGTAGGTGAACTAGCAAATAGTATGATTGTTCAAGCCCAAACTAATATAGAAGATTCTTGGCGTTTAAAAGAAGTAATAAGGCAATTGTTTAATATATAAATAAATATGCGCCTGTAGCTCAGCAGGATAGAGCAACGGACTTCTAATCCGTAGGCCGGAGGTTCGAATCCTCTCAGGCGCACCAAACTATAAACTAAAAGTTTTTTTTGCGTAATTATTCCCAAAGAGATTGATAGCTTAACATTATTGAAATAAAAAAAGTATTGACATCAAAAGAAAAAGATGTTAGAATAAGTATAGTGCGAGGTGCCAGTAAGTTTACATCATTTTATTTGAGAAAATGTTACCCCGGTCAATACGGGGAGTTTGTAAAACTTACATTTCTTTCCTTGCACTTTAATACAAAATTTGACCACATAGAGTTTGGCTCAATCACTTCTGTTTTCAGGTCTTGATTTTATAAAAACTAGGGTAGGAACTATCCGATGTGAGGCTCGTGGAGGTAGTAGGTAACGAGGCTGATGAAGCGAGAATCTCCCACTTCTATAAGTGGGAGAGGTTCAAAAAATTAGCAGGACAAGGTGCCGGTAGATTGGAACTGCGATCATTAGTTTGCCCTATCTATTAACGCGTGTCCAGAAGTTGGTTGTTCGTGAAGTTTGAAGTCAAAAGAAACGAAACCTTACCTTGTCCTGCTTCCAGCGAGAGGTGCCAGCAAGTATACATCCAGCAAGTATACATTTTGCACAAGTATACATAAATACTTGCTTCCTTCCTCTCGCTTTTATAAAAATCAATAAAGACTTGAGATATTTATAAATCTACATCGAGTGAGACTGAAATGGTAAATATCTGGCGGCGGCGTGGAAAGCAGACACGCGTGAAAAAATGGCCCATATACCTAGAGGCTCAGGCGCTAAGGATCGCGGCTTGGAATTGTATCGGAGAAAAGGGGACCGCCACCCTCCGACGCCGAGAGCCGGGTGGAGAATTATGGAGCCGGAGTAGCGCCCGGCCCGCCAGATATGTATTTCAAAAGTCGGACCTGATTAAAGACGTAAGAGGTGAAATTATGAGCAATAATAAGAAAGTCAGAGAATTAAGAAGAGAAGCAAGAGAACTTCTTAAAATGATTGAAATATATAAGAGAGAACATAAAAATATTAAGAATATTGATGATGCAATTAAAAGTTATTTCATATATAATAAAAGAACGATAATAGAAATGTTAATTAAATATTGTAGTCTTTATGGTTTTACTAAAGAAGATATTGGTCAAAGAATATGGGAATTAATCTTGGAAGATAAAATTGTTACGTATGACAATGACCAAGTTATTTACGTGTAAAGGAGTAGCTTCATGGAATTAAAAAATGTTTTTTATCTTCCCAGCGGCAGGGTTTTTCTATATGACATTGATGGTTATTTAATTGAATGTACAGAGATGCGTGACGTTAAAATAGAAAGCAAAGAACATCAAGAGGTCAGAGAAGCGACGGACCCAAGAATAATCTGGAAACACTTAGTTCCTTATGAAGAAAAGTGGCTCCTTACAGTGTCAACCCAGAAGGGTTGTCCATATGCTTGTAAATTTTGTGATGTAGGAAATTTGCCCTTCAAAGGTAATCTAAGCGCCGGAGAAATCATGGATCAAGTCAGTGATTTAATACGGAATACTCCATATGTTACTGAAAGCAAAAAAGTTAAGATTGGATTTGCTAGAATGGGTGAACCCGCACATAACTTGGATAATGTTTTATATGCGATTAAGTGCCTTCCCCGTCTTTCTAACGAATATGGGAAAAACTTTAACTGGCTTCCTTGCTTCAATAGTATTCTTCCCGTAAAAACAATTGAAAATTATACTGGTTTTGAAGTAATTGATAAAGTCATAGATATGAAAGAAAAAGTTTACAATGGTTTCTTGCATTTCCAGATTAGTTGTAATTCCACTGACGAAAATCAACGGAAAGAACTCTTTGGTGGTGCCGAAGTACTACACCTGAACGAAATCATAGAGTATATTAATAAAAAGGAAATTACCAACCGGACTATTACTCTTAATTTTATTGTTATGAAAGGAATAGAGGTTGATATTGGAAAATTAAAGAAATTTGGTCTTAATAAGGAGAAATTTGTAGTTAAACTTATTCCTTTAAATAAAACTTTAAACAGTGAAAAGTATGGTTTAAAGACATACGCCAATTACAACAATTATGAAAAATTACTTAAGTTGAAGAGCGAATTTGAAAAAGCAGGGATCCCTGTTGTGGTCGACTCCATTGCCAAATGCGAGGAGGCGGGATTATGCTGCGGACAACTCGCCCAAATATTTCAATAATAACTAATTTTGGCTGTCATGCTAACTGTTGGTATTGTATATGGAAGACCCATCCGTTAAAAGATGTAAAGCTTGAAACTGATTGGGAAAAATTAAGAGCTTTCTTGGTTAAGTACCAGGATCGTGGAAAAGTAAGTGTTTCCGGCGGCGGAGATTGTCTTTATCATTATGACCAACATGTTGGTTGGTGGATCAGGTTGTTTGAAGAAACTAAAGATCTTAATATGTTAGTTGATGTTCACACAAGAGAAAAATTTACACATCAGCGTTTTTGGAAAAAAATTAACAGATGTGTCTTTTCTAGCGACAGGCTAGAAGATGACAGAGAATATCTTGAGTATTTAGCCAACTTGGTTAAAATACGAATTACTCACCTGGTAACAAAAGATACAACATATAAAATGATCGAAGATTATTTAAGGTTCCAACAGAAAATTAACTGTCAGTTCACAATTAAAGAATTGGTTGGTTACGATGATGGAGGTAGATATAAAGAAATAAGAAAAAAATATCCTGAAATTTTTCATCTTGATGAAGGTGATTATAACATATATTATATGCCTGACAATGTTGTAAGAGATAAGTTTCTTTTTTAAGGAGAAATTGTAATGAAAGATGAATGGGGTAACATAATATGCCCGAAATGTAAAGAAAGAAAATTTAAAATTGTTTCTGTTTCTAGCGATACTCCTGGCATTATAAAGTTTAAGGCATTATGTTTATGTAAAAAAAAATTTGTTTATGAAAGACCCGTTAGTGAAGTAGGTGTCTATTATAAACCAAATAAACCAGTAAAAACCATTTTTCCAAAAAAAGTTGAGAAAAGAAAGAAAGAGAGTGGGAAGGAGAAAAAGGTAAAGAAGAAAAAGGCGAAGTAACTGGTAGAAAAGTATGTTCAATAATTTCTTTGCAATCAATTTTTAAAGAAACTAAATATATCGATTATTAATTCATTTGGAAGAAAACATAGATGTTTAATAGGGAGTGATTTTATGTGTCAATTAGAAGACGCGATTGCTTTAATTTCGTTTTATTATAAAAATTTGATTGGTCATGATGGACAACCATATATTATGCATTTATTAAGAGTTATGCTTGATGTACCCAAAGAACTCGATTATCAAATAACAGCCTTGCTACATGATTTTACTTCTAAATTTGATTATTCTTATGCAGACATCGAAAAAGACTACGGAAACAAAGTAGCTGATGCCGTTAAAGTTCTTAATGAAACAAACCCTGATGAATCCTACCGCAGCTACATAAAGAGAATAACAAATAACAACATTGCAAGAATTGTTAAAATAGCAGATCTGAAGGATGAAATCAGGATGTTAAATAAGACAAATGCCACGGAAACCGAAATTTCTCAACAAAAAATTTATGAAAATGCTTTACATATACTAGAAGGGGAAAAAAAATGAGGCCTTATTTATTTTAAAATTATTTAATAAATTAGTTGACATTTTTGGTTAATATATGATATATTAAAAATAAAGGGAAAGTAAGGCATGGAAGGAAATGGCTACTTTGCCGGTTTGCAAAGCATAAAAGCTCGCCATCTAGCGCCATGCAGGGAAAGAACAGTGATATTAAACCGGCTAAACTGTTCTTGCTGCGAATTGGAGGGGATTCGCAGCTTTAAAATTTCTTAGGGTGCAAAAAAACAAAGAAAGGAGATGTCCCTATGAGTGTAGACAAGTGGATAAACAGTTTCGGGGGCATTAGCCCCAATAAAGATGGCGACCGTTACAAACTTGGAGAAGACGCGGTTGAATCCTATGAGGGTGGAGCCGTATATGAGAAAAACCTTCATGAAAAAATCAAGGATGTTGTAATGCTTGGCCTTATATCGGGCAAATTTTATGAAAACGAAAATGAAGTTTTAACAAGAACAAAGGCAATTTGGGAAGAAGTAATTGCCAAATGCAAGACTGATCCCGAATTTGCTGATTACATTATGAGACTTCTTGCCTATGGTAGAAATCAGGGTGGGATGAAATTCCAGCCTGTACTTGGACTTGTTTATTTGTCTACTCTTGATGACAAATCCTACTTTAAAAAAGCTTTCTTTGATGTTATTAAAACACCGAAAGACGCCCATGATTTCATTACGCTTTGCCGAAAAAGCGGTATTCGTAAAGGCGTTGGTAGATGTATTAAAACTATTTTTAATCAATATTTTGGTAAACTTTCTGTCTATCATGCACGCAGATATACAGGAAAACTGAGAGAAATTGCTCGTGTTGTCCGTCCGAAAACAAAAGAAAACGAAGTTCATAAGAATAAAATCTTAAAATATATTATTAAAGACGAAAAAACCTATGAAGACTTTACCGCGTTGGCAGAAGTTGTTAACCGGCTCAATGAAAATATCGTAGACGATGTTACTTTAAAACTAATTTCTAATTATAAACTACAATTAGAAGAGATTAAACATGCTTTTGGTAACTTGAGCGAAGAAAATCTCCGCAAGGTATATACTCATATGATTCCTGGTCTCTCTATTATGGCATTAATGCAAAACTTAGAAACCATTGCTTGGGTTTTCTCTGAAGGAAAACGACCTTCTTTTAAAGAAAAACGAAAAAGAGATTATTATATTCTGTCCTATAATTATATTTCGGGAATTAAAGAAGAAATTGTCAATCCTATATATAGGCCTGATTGTAAACATCTTACTCCCGATATCATAAAAATGGTTGAAAAGAAACTGCGCGATGTCGAGGCTTATCGTCGTTCGAGAATGTTACCTTTCACTCCGCTGATGGCAGCAAAAATGACTTCGGTCCCTGACTGGCGAGACGCTTTAGTGGATATGGTCACTGAATTGACAACAACAATGTTTGATCCTGAGATACTAAAGAACTTAAAGATTAGAATTAACGTTGATACTTCAGGATCAATGCGGGGAACCCGTTTGACTAACAATAATAATCATTGTAGTCGGTATGAAAATAGAGGTCCTGCCATTTATGCCAACGAGCTTTCCGGTATTTTGGGCTCAGCTATATATAGAAACGCCAGTGAAGGAAGTTCCATTTGGGCTGTTGCAACTGACTATAAAGAAATTCCGGTGAAAACTCTAAAACCGTTTAAACTTGCCCAAGAGATTATGGAGACAGATGTAGGGCATGGAACCCATTTTGAACAGTGTATGAAAAACTACAACAACGAAGACATTTATATCTTAATTACAGACGGTGTTCCAGCAGATAATCTTGAAAAAGCATGGGCCAAGACCAAGAGAAAACCTGGATCGAAGTTAATTATCTGGCACATTGTTGATTATCCATTTAAAATCTCTAATAGACCCGATGTCTTCAGTTTTTCCGGTTATTCGGATAAACAAATGGAAGTTATTAGAGCAATTATTGAAGATAAAGGAGATCAAATTGAGTTAATCAAAAATTATAATTTAAGCTGTGAAACCGGGGTGTAAAACTCCCCGGTTTTATTTTTTAAAAAAAAGGGGGAATACTTTTGTCGCTTGATTGGAACAGTGCATATGAAAGGTTAACACAGCCTTTCGAAGCCAGCGAGATTGAATGGAGAGTGGGACAGATAAGCAAAGATAAAACAAGAGGCCAAGCATTGCCCTATATCTCTAACCGTGCCATTCAAAATCGATTGGATGAAGTATTTGGTATTAACAACTGGAAAAATGAATACTCTTTAATCAAAGATGGTGTATTAGTACGAAAGACAAACAATAAAGGAGAATTAACAGATAATTACAACAAAGATGCTTGGCTCTGCGGCATTTCAGTTTGGGACCCTGACAAGAAAGACTGGATTACTAAATGGGACGGAGCCGAAAATACTGACTTTGAACAAGTTAAAGGCGGTCTTTCAAGCGCTATGAAAAGAGCCGCAGTTCAGTGGGGTATTGGCCGGTATTTGTATGATATCCCTGAAATGTGGGTAGATGTCGAACCAGTAGGGAGTAAACCGTCGTATCGTTTAAAGTATATTCCTACTCTCCCTGATTGGGCATTGCCTGGTGGTAGCGGTAAACCTCCAACAAAGGAAAAACGGGAAAGTAGAGAAGAAGTTAAAACTCAGCAGAAAAACGATGATGAAAAGAATTTCTCTCCAGTTTGTTCTGAGTGCGGAGAAAAAGTAACAGAAAAAGTGGCTGATTTTTCGATCAGAAATTTTGGCAAAACACTTTGTATGAAGTGCCAGAATAAGTATAAGCAGGGTCAATAAACCCTGCTTATACTATTTTTGAACTACTCCCACTTCCGCTTCGCTTAGAAGTGGGAGATTCCTACGAACTTCGCTCTATCGAGCGAATGTTTAGTAGGCTATCCCCGTAGTCCCTACGGTTAATCGCAAGGCTTCCTTGCGAAGATTTAAACTTGCGTTAATATCTCGGTCATGATGAGTATGACAGTTGGGAGTCTTCTCGCCTAATGAAGATAAAACACATTGTAAACAAGAAAGGATGATTTGATTATGACAGATAGAACATATTTAGTAACAGAATATTGTTCTCATTGCGAATCTGAAGTAGAAATGAGGTGGAATACTGATACAGATGGCTATAAAGCATTTTGCCCCTATTGTGGGAAAAAATTAATGTTATGTAATGAATGTCAGCATGATGAGGATGGTAATTTTATAGACAATTGTGATTATTGCACAGAAACAGATAGTTGTAAATATAATTTAGCAAATAATTAAAAAGATTACAAAAAAGCAAATAGACACTACAAAAAACTGAAAGAAGGTGAAAGATGGCTGACTATTATAACAATATCATCCACAAAATAGATAGGAAAGGAAAACTTTTATCAGATAAAAAAAAGGAGAGATCACACATGAACTATCGAATTGTTGAAAAAATTCATCAAGATCCTTATACTATGGTGAAAATTGAAACAACTATTAATATTAATGGGAAAAAGATTAAGTTGGAAGGAGTCGGGTTTACCAAAAGAAATTCCTGTGATGCCCCGAATCCTCAAATTGGAGCCGAGGTCGCTGAGACAAGGGCAAAAGAAATGATCAGAAAGAAAAGAAACGAAATTAAAAAAGCTTTGAAAAAGTAGTTGATTGAAAACTGACTATATTGTATAATATAGTCAGTTTTATTTTTAGGAAGATGTTTTACCAAAGTTTGCAACTGAAACAAAGGAGTGGTTATTTTATGAAGCTATCAAGTGCCAAGGCTATCTTGCGATCATTAATTAATGCAAAGAATGCCCCCTCGGTAATGCTATGGGGCCCTCCTGGCGTTGGTAAAAGCGATTTAGTTAAACAGATTGGCAAGGAACTTGGCTGGCCCGTAATTGATTGGCGGTTAGCAACAAGAAACCCTGTTGATCTTCGCGGAATTCCGGTTCCTGATAAAACGACAATGAGAGCAGTATGGTATCCTCCGTCAGAATTACCTTATGAAGATCGCGATGGAAAGCAGGGGATTCTCTTCTTGGATGAGGTTGCTAACGCCCCTCGTGACGTGCAAACCGCTGCTTTACAATTGGTTCTTGATCGAAAATTGGACGAATATAAAGTCCCTGATAATTGGGTAGTAGTGGCCGCTGGTAACCGTGTAATTGATCGTGCCGGTTCATACCAAATGGCTTCGTCTTTGTGTAACAGATTTTTACATCTTCCAATTTGTTGTAAAATACCTGATTTAGCAATGGGTAAGGATTGCTCTGTTGACGTTGATCTGGATGATTGGAAAAAATGGGCTTTTGACAACAATATTCGTGAAGAAGTAATTTCATTTTTAAGTTATCAACCAACTAAACTGTGGGAAGCCAGTGGTCAAGTTGCTTATCCTTCCCCAAGAAGTTGGGAATTTGTTTCCCGCGTACTCGACATTATTGGTTTTAATGAAAATACGAACGCTGCTGTTGCAGGATGTATCGGAGACGGTGCAACTGCTACTTTTATGGCTTTCTGCAGAGTAAGAAATGAAATGCCCCGTGTCGAAGATATTCTTGATGGTATGGATGTTGCTTGTCCAAAAAAACCTGATGTTTTGTATTCCTTATGTGGCGCAATCATTAACAAACTGAAGAGAACCGAGGATAATCAAAAGTTACTCAGGTATATGGACAATCTCCTTGCATGGTATCATCATATGCCCACTGAATTCCAGGTATTGCTAACAAAAGATATTGGTAAAATTGGATTAATGACCCAATTCTCCATGCGTCCGAAATTCATAGAATGGGCCGCTGAACATAAAGATATTTTTGATGCCATCATATAGGGGATGATATAAATGAATTTGAAAGCATCCAAAATTATAGACATTGCCAAAGCAAAATTAATTATTAATTATCCTTTCTTCGGGACACTAGCTGTTTACCTTGTTCCAATGTCTGCTCCCGACAAAACTAAGACAATAGCAACTAATGGCGAAACATTATATTATAATCCTTTGTGGATTGAGAAAATAGCAAAGAATGAAGGGCTAGATGCTGTTGTTGCAACTCTTGCTCATATGGTTTTGCATTGTGGACTGGGACACCTCTGGAGAAGGAACAACCGTTCTATAATAAAGTGGAACATTTCTACGGACGCAGTTGTAAATGAAATAATTAATAATTCCAATTTTAAACTTCCAAAAGGTTCTATTGATATCAAAATGTTTAAAAGTTTTGGCGTGAATAAAAATATGGCCGCCGAGGAAGTCTATGCCGTCCTTCCTGATGTTCCGGAAATTATTTCATTCATTGAAGGAAAAAGCAACGCAAATGACGACCACAATCTTTGGGGTGAAAAAAGTCATATGGAGGAATCTGAAACACAAAACATAGTTGAAACATGGAAAGAACGTATGGCGTCTGCTCTTCAAACTGCCCAACAGCGAGGCAACATACCAAACAGTTTGAAAAAGATTGTTGATGAATCATTGCAACCAACAATTAATTGGCGAGCTATACTGGCCGAATGGCTACAACCTTCCCGTTGTGAATATACTTATCTCCCTTCCGACCGTCGATTTATACACGATGAAGTGTACATTCCTGATTTTGTTGGTGAAGAACTCCAGGATATAGTCATCGCCATAGATACATCTGGATCCACATTTTACTATAAAGACATTGTAGACAAATTTGTTGCTGAATGTAAAGCAATCTTGTCTGTTGGTAAATGGTCAAGACTTCATGTCGTCTATTGCGATACGGAGATTAACAAATGGGACGAGATAGACCAGCCGGAAGACTTTCCCGGGTTTGATGTGTGTGGCGGTGGTGGTACTAGCTTTATTCCGGTTTTTGAGGAAATAGAAAAGAGAGGTATTAGCCCTGTTGCTTTGGTGTATATGACTGATGGATTTGGAAAATTTCCTTCAAGAGCACCGGAATATCCAGTTCTTTGGGCAATCTCTGCCTCCGGAATCAATCCTGAAGATGTACCATTTGGATTGACAGTTAAGCTAAAAGATGATGATTAACTCTAGTGATAACTCTTAAAAAAGGAAGAAAACCATGAAGCATTTCAAAGATCTTTACACATTAAAAGTTGCTAGAGAATTTGGTGATGTAAGTTTTAAATGTAATATATGTGGCAAAATACATACAATGTTTCTAAAAGAAAATACTCTTTCTATCAGTAAAAAATGTATTATTTCTTTGCTTGAAAAAATAAAAGATAAAATTGACGGAAAATATAAGTTTCTATTGATAGACGAATGTCTTCTTGCCATTGATTTAAACGAAATATTAACCACGGTTGAAGAAATAAATCGTAAAAGAATTAAAGGAGATTACAAAGGAATAATGGTGGGATGGTGTTAAAATGAAAATTCTTATTGGACCTGATCTGCATTGTTGGCCTACTACGTATGAGAGTGCACCTAAAAATGAAACACCTCATCGATTAATGGAGTGGAAAAACATTGCCCAAGCAATTGTAAATATAGTAAAAAGAGAAAAACCCCTTCTTGGTTTTTTTCCTGGGGATTTATTTGATGTAGCAAATACTAAACCTCTTGCTATTATAGAAATAGTAAACTTTTTCAAAAAATTAGAAACTCTTCACTGTAATGTAATTGCTTGCGCTGGAAACCATGATTTTATTGGTCCCGGAGAAACAAACTTTGTTAATCTTGTTGCAGAACTAGGAAACCCCCTTTGGGGTATTACAGAGCCCAAATCTTTTAAAATAGAAGAATATGACACGTATTGTACGGTTATTCCCTATGTTAAACCTACACTCTTGGACTCTTCTGGTAAAATAGAAGCAATTAATAAAAGATTGTTGGAACTGGCAACTTCTTGGAAAAATGCGAAATATAAAATCCTTATGACACATTGGCCTGTTAAAGAATCTATATACGCCAATGGATTTGGTCCTAAAAATGAGCCCACATATTCTTTAGATGATCTTAAAAACCTTGAGTATGACGTGTGTATAATGGGACATGTTCATAAAAATCAGATTTTACACGAAACAAATCCACTGGTTATTCATCCTGGAACAGCTATTCTTACAGAACTAAATGAAGCTTCTGTTGTTCCTAAAGTTTTTATTTACGACCTGGAGACCAAAGAGTTAAAAGCTGAGGAATTACCGGCTCGAAAAATTGCATGTCTTAAATTTTCAGACAAGATTTGTAATTTCGAAAGCAAAGAATGGGAAACAGAAATTTTCGATGTAAAAGATAAAATAGTTATTGTTAAGTATAAGGTTCCAGAAGATATTGCTCCAACTATTGATCAACAAATTATTGTTGATACTCTCTATGAAAAAGGAGCATTTCACGTTGAGGGTATTTATCCTACCATCATTAAAAAAGAACGGGCACGCAGAGCAGAGATTGATTGTTCTTTATCGCGAGTTGAAGCTTTTGAAAAATGGTACAACGTTTCAGGAGAAAACCCCGAACTAAAAGACAAAGTTCTCCTTAAATTTAAAGAACTAGAAAAAGAAGTCTAATCTAATAGGAAGTGAAAGAAATGGAACCGGCAGTATTCAATGATTTCCGCAGTGCCAAACTAGCTTTTAAAATGGGAAATGTTTTATTTAAATGTTCTGTTTGTGGGGGTACCCATAACTCTAACGATTTTTTAGCTTTATGCTATGATGCTCTTTATGATAAATTAGTAACTACTATTTTAAAATCAGGAAAAAATATTGTTTCTAATTTAAATGTCTTTAAAATAGTTGTAGATGATCTTACAGAGGTAGAATTTGCTTTTAATAAAAAAACTGATATTGATTTTTTTATCGAATCCAAATCTGATTGGTTAAATACGACTAATTTCTCTAAAACCAAGGTTTTAATTAATGAAGATTATTATAAAATCCTAAACGAAATTAATGTAAAAACTAAAACTTTTGTGAGCAACATTGCGCTTGCAATCAAATTTAATGTAGTTCTCAGGGGACTCGAAGAATCTTTATCTGACAAAACAAGGAATTTTTTATTTAATGGCCAACTATACCATGAACCTCCTACTTTATGGAGTGAAAATTGGTACTAAAATGATGATGGTTAACTTTGACGGAAATGAAAAGCATACCGAAAAAAAGGTAATAAAGGAGCAGAAAAAAAAGGAGGTAAAACGATACAATGGAAGATCGTGTGTTAGATGTTGGCTGGTATGGAGACAATTTTATCATCACGATCGAAGATGGTAGCAAAATTTTGGAACAAATGTGCCTTACTGAGCAAGAAGTGGTAAAGTTAAAGGAACGTTTGTGCGGTCCAGAAATAGAGTTACTAAAAGCAGAAAACAGGCGGCTTCGTGATGAAAACAATCAACTTCAAAACCAGCTAGAAAATATAAAGAGAAACTATTTTTCCTAAAGAAAGTGGAGAATTTGAAGAATGTAAAGACGATTCTTTATCTTATCAGCGTAGTGGTCTAACTTAAGCTGGAAAGGGAGACATGGGATATGACGAACGATTTTGAACGGTGCCCATTAAGAAAGACTGAAAAACGCATAAAAGAAAGTGATGACTGGGTACTGATTAATGCGGTTTTTCAAAGTTGCTATAAAGAGGAATGTGCCTGGTGGAACAAAGACAAGAAAAAGTGTTCCATCGAAGTTATATCTCGAGCTATTGAGGGTATAGCTTATAATTTATAACACAACGAAACAATAACGAAAAAAGAGAAGTAAGACAAACCTGGTTTTTGGCAAAAACAAACAACCTGCGATCAAATTTGTATGCCGGGGTGGCGGAAAGGAATACGCCTATGCCCGCTCAAGAAAAAGTCTCGCGAGCAAACCCGACCTTGATGTCGGCGGGCTCCCGCTGAGGCCCGGTGAAATATCCGGCAACTACCGGAGGCGTATAGGCGGTTAACTTGAGCATGCGGGGTTCGATTCCCCGCCCCCGGCACCATATGCGCCCGTAGCTCAATAGGGCAGAGCAGGCGGCTCATAACCGCAAGGTTCCCGGTTCAA
>LSQX01178951.1_pt1 | contig 15578 bp, 13 predicted proteins | sample 654561 | NCBI WGS metagenome assembly LSQX01 (sample SAMN04489861, study PRJNA283612) | anaerobic digester metagenome | isolation source: 4 biogas reactors fed with cattle manure at either 37C or 55C with and... | place: Denmark: Kongens Lyngby | collected 2014 | reverse complement strand
GACCACACGCTCTCGCGCTTTTCGCCGCGGATGGAGTTCTTCTAGCTGCAAATGAAGGATCTGAAATAAGAGGACCTCTCGGATATGTCGCCGGAAAATTTTGTGGCGACGTTGTTTCGGGTTGAGCATGCGCGCACCGAGGGTGTTATATTGGAACGAGCGATCGAGCTGCACGCCTTGGTGCGGCAGGCGCCCACTGCGGAGACGCTGCTACCGGCTATCGGGGCTTGGTTTGACGGCGTGTTTCGCACGACGCTAACGTCACGGGGAGTCGACGCTGCGCGGATTCCCCGGTTTGAGAACTTGGAGGGAGAGCAGACCATGTTGGCCGAAACCTTGGGGTACATCCTGGACGAAAGACACGAAAAGGGTCTGCAGGAGGGCCTGCAGAAGGGTGAAGCCCGAGGAATCGCCAAGGGCCGTGAGGAGGGCCGCGAAGAGGGCGAAGCCCGGGGGATCGCCAAGGGCCGTGAGGAGGGCCGTGAGGAGGGCCGTGAGGAGGGCCGTGAGGAAGGCCGTGAGGAGGGCCTGCGTCTCGGTGCATTGTCGAGCCTGTTGAAGCTCGTCGAAATGAAATTCGGTGCGATTGAAGATGCCGACAAAGAACGCCTTGCGCAGTTCGACCGCGACCAAATCACCCACGCCCTCTCTCGCATTTTAACCGCCACCACCCTTGAGGAAATTTTCTAGCCTCAAAACCCAGCCCGTTCGAAGGGCAAGGGTATCCGCGAGATAAGGGAACCCGCGAGACAAGGGTACCCGCGAGATAAGGGAACCCGCGAGATAAGGGTACCCGCAAGGGGCACCCTACAGCAGATATTTCAATGAAAACAGATTGGGTTGTAGCGGTGGGGCGGTGTTGCTTGCATTGACAGTTTTGCCCTACCTGTTGGACACTGCGGGCGCACCATGGATACGGCGGACGCAAACGCCGCTAGGAGAACTCCGTTTGTAAAAACGCATGAACCATCGGTTTCGCATCGCTTCGCTGTTTGGGTGAAACGCATGAACCATCGGTTTCGCATCGCTTCGCTGTTTAGGAGAAACGCATGAACCATCGATTTCGCATCGCTTCGCTGTTCGCCCTGTGGCTCTTCGCCTGGCTGCTCGCGCCGGGTGCGGGCCGCGCCACCCCATCGCCCATCTCGTACCAAAAGCTGCCCAATGGCCTGGAGGTCTTCGTCGTCGAAAATCACGCGGTGCCCCTGGCCACGGTGTGCGTGGGATTCCGCGGCGGCGCCGTCGCTCAGTCGCGCACCACGGCGGGGCTCTTTCATCTATATGAGCACCTGCTCTTCCTCTCCAACGAGACCCACCCGAGCCCGGCGGCCTTCACCGCGGCGCTCAACAACATGGGCGTCTCCAACTGGAACGGCGGCACCGGCTTCGAGGGCATCAACTACTACACCACCGTGCCCGCCAACCGCCTCCAGGACGCCGTCTCCTTTTGGGCCGCAGCCGTGCGCACCCCGGTCTTCGAAGAGGCCACCTTCGAAAACGAGAAGAGCGTCGTGATCAACGAAATCCGCGGCTACCACGTCGACCCCAACCGCTACTTCTTCGACGCCCTGCACCGGCGCATTTTTCCGCGCTACCCCTGGCGGCACAACATCGACGGGCCCGAAGACAACGTGCGCGCCGCCACCCTCGACATGATGCGGCAGATGCAGCGCGACTGGTACGTGCCCGCCAACGCCGTGCTCCTGGTGGGGGGCGACGTGCAGCCCCAAGCGGTGTTCGACGCCGCCCGCGCCGCCTTTGGCGACTGGCAGGGACGCAAGCCGCCGCGCATTGGCGAACCGCCGCAACCGGGCATCGCCCAAAACGTCAAGCTCGCCTTTGAAGACGCGGATTACTACCCCGGCGTGAGCGAGGTGGCCGTGGTGTGGCGCGGTCCCGATGTCTCGCGGCAACCCGCCGACACCTGGGCCGCCGACGTGCTGCTGCAGCTCATGCGCTCGCCGGTGGGCCGCTTCAAGCAGGCGCTGCAAACCAACGTGCCCGGGCTCTTCGATCCGGAGTACGTCGACTTCAACTACCCCACGGCCTCGGATGGCGCGCTCTTCTCGTTTAGCGCCCTGCTGGCCACGACACACCCCGACGCCCAAGACGCCCTGCCGGACCGCGCCGAACAACTGCGCGACGCCGTGCTGGCCGAGCTAAAGCGCATCGCCCAAGACCCGGCCCAATACTTCGGCGCCGAGGCCCTGCAAGCCGCCAAGCAGAAGCTCATCGACCACAACGACTACGCCATGGAGAACAGCGCGGGCTTTGTCACGGGCACGCTCTTCTTTTGGTGGTCGGTGGCGGGGGCGCAATACTTTCTCGACTACGAAAAAAACTGCAACAGCGTGAGCTACGCGGCCATTCAAAAGTTGCTGCGCCGCTACCTCGTCGACGCCCCGACGGCCATCACCATCCGGGTGTCCACCGCCGACGCCGCGGCCGATGAACGCTGGAAACCCCGCGCCGAAGCCCTCGCCTACGAGTTCGTGCACGCGGACAACGCCCACTGGTGGAACCCATGACGGCCCCCACAACCCCCGACGCAAAGGCATCCATGACACGCATCGCCCCCCTGACGCATTCTCGCAGCGCCCGGCGCGCCCGTTGCCGCCCGGCCTCGCTTTGGTCCGCCCTGTTGTTCGCCGCCCTGCTGTGGCCCGGCTGCGCGCTCTTTGTGCCGCGCCCCCCGGTGCTGCCCACCCCGGACGACGCCCCGGAGCTTCCCCCGGAAGATGACGACGCCACCGCCGCGGACTGGGGTGCGAGCGACACCGCGCCCTTGCGCCTCGACGCCCTAGATGACGCCTTTGCGGCCGCCACCCCCAACGACTTCGCCCAGCGCACCGCCGAGTCCCTGCACACCTTCTCGCTCGCCAACGGCATCCCGGTCATCGTGCGCCCCTTGCCCGACAACCGGCTGGTCTCGGTCAACGCGGTCTTTCGCGGCGGCGCTGCCCTCACCACCCTGGAACAAGCGGGCATCGAAGAGGTCATGCTCAACACGATGATGCGCGCCTCGGTGCCCCACAGCTACGACGACATCACCGCGCGCCTCGACGACACCAGCTCCGGCATGGAGTGCCGCGCCCACTTCGACTACGCCACCTGCACCCTGCGCACCCTGGACCGCTACGTCGACGACCTGCTGCCCCTGTTCGCCGCGGGCCTGTTGCAGCCGCGTTTCGACGAGGCCGACTTCCGGTTCATCCTGGCGGAAGCGCGCCTGGCGCAGCAGGGCATCCAGCAAGACCCGTGGCGCAAAACCGCGCAGGTGCTCAACGAACACTTCTTCGCCAACCACCCCTACGCCGCGCGACTCGACGGCACCGAGGCCTCGCTGGCGAACATGACTCTTAATGATGTGCGCGAACACTACGCGCGCACCTTTTCGGCCAACCGCATGTTGCTGGTGGTGGTGGGCAACGTCGATGTGGCGGCCCTGCGCACCGCCCTCGAAGGGCATTTCGGCGCCATCCCGGACCACGCGGTGCCCGTGCTCCGCACCCCGCCGGCCTTTGCACACGACGCCGCCTCGCGCCTGGTCAAGGTGCCCTTTGCGGCCTCTCGGGGCGTGGCCTACTTGCGCGGCGACTTCGCGGCCCCGGCCGTGGACCACCCGGACTATCCGGCCCTGCTGCTGGCCGCCCACATGCTCAACGACCTGCTCTTCAACGTCGTGCGCGACCAACACGGCGCGGCCTACTCCGTGGGCATGGGCGTGCGCTCGTTCAAGGCGAACTACGGTTCGTTCTCGGTGTACAAGACCACCCAACCCCAGCAGGTGAAGCAGCTCATCGACAGCGCGGTGGCCACCCTGGCGGCGGGGCAGGTGATGAGCATGGCCCCGGAGCCCGACGCGGGACCGGCGCCGCGGCAGCCCATCGCCGAGGCCATCGACGTGTACAAGGCGATGTACACCAACAACACCTACCGGGGCGTGGCCACCACCCGGGGCGTGGCTTCGCTGCTCATCAACGCGGCGGTGCTGCGCGAAGACCCGCGGGCGTGGCTCTTGGAGATGGACCGCGTGCAGGCCGTCACCCCCGACGACATCATGCGCGCGGTGCGCCATTGGCTGGTCGAGGGCGGCATCACCTGGGTGGTGCTGGGCGCCGACGACGTCATCGACCCGGTGCGCCAAAGCGACTTTGCGAAAGGAACCGCCGCCCCATGACCGACGCGAACGAGCAGGCCCCCGCTCCGGACGCTCCCGGCGCCTCCCCGGGCTCTCTCGAAACGGCTCCGGATGCTCCCGGCGCCTCTCCCGACGCTCTCGCGGCTTCGCGCCCGCGCCCCGCGCCCTATCTCATCGCGGCCTGGGTGCTCATTTTGGCGGCCATGTCCCTGCTGTTCGCCAACCGCTTCGTGTGGGACGACCGCCTCTTTTTCTCGGAACATAACGTGGCGGCCCACCGCTCGTTGTCGGCCCTGCCAACGATGCTCACCGTGCCCTTTTGGGACAACTCCATGGCCCTCGAGACCGAGGTCAAGGCCTACTGGCGCCCCCTCACCACCGCGGTGCTCTGGGCCGCTGGGTTCATCGCCGGTTCCGCCACGTGGATTTACCGCCTCTTCTCCATCGCCGCGGCCATGGGCGCTGCCTTGGCCCTGGCCCGCCTCGTGCGCACCGTGTACCCGCGCGCCGCCGAACAGCGCCTCGATTTGTGGATTGGGCTGCTCTACGTCGCCCACCCGGTGACCTCCGAGGTCTACTGCATGGCGGCCAACATCTCCGATCACCTGGGCTTTGGCTTCATGCTGCTGGCCCTAGCCGATGCCGTCCAGCGGGCCCGGGGCGATGTGCGCGGTTCGCGACTCGCCCGCATCGCCCTGTTCGCGCTGCTCTCGGCGCTCTCCAAGGAGTTCGGCGTGCTGTGCGCGGCCATTCCCCTGTTGGCGGTCATCCTCGCCGGGGCGCCCCGCAAGCGCCTGGGCGACATCCCGCTCTGGCTCGCGACCTGGGTGCCGGTGGCGCTCTACTTGGTGGGGCGGTACTTCGTCGCCAGCGGTACTCCTAGCAGCGGTTTGCTCTTGTTCATCCCGTGGCAGTGGGCCTTGGCGGCGGGCGATGCTGTCCGGCAGCTCGTCGTCTTTCCGGTGCGCGCCACCCACCGCGCCCTCGACACGTCGAGCGCGCTGCAGTGGGGCATTTCGGCCCTGGTGCTCGGGGGCTATCTCGGCGCGGTTGTCACGGCGGCGGTGCGGCGCAATGCCAACCTGGCGCGCTCCTTGGTGGCCATTCTCGCGGGTTTTGGCCTGCTGTGGCTCAGCCTGGGGGGCTCCACCTATCCCGCCATGTTTACGCAGTTCCCCGTGCGCTTCATCCACCTGTTTTGGGCGGCGCTGCTGTTGGGGCTGGCCCCCTGGTTCATCGCCCATGCCCGCGTGTTCACACCGCGCCTGCTGCTGGTGCTGGTGCTGGCGTTTTCGGTCAGCTCGGCGCTGCGCGTCGCCCACTGGCGCACCGAGGTCACCTTTTTTCAAAATGAATACGAGGCGCATCCCGACCTGGTTTTGAACTGGAAGAACCTGCTTCTCGCCTATATGACGGCCGACCGCTCCGACGACGCCCTGCAGCTCATCGACGCCCGATTGCAGCGCAAGGGCCAGCTCAACCACGAGGAAGAGGTCGCGCGCATCATTGTGCTTTCCTATATTGCCTTTGATACCGAGAAAAACTCCTTGCTCGCCACCCGCATCGCCCACGAGGGCCTCATCCGCTACCCGCGTTCCTTTCCCTTGCTCATGAACTTGGTGAAAATCCGCGGCCGGGCTGGGCACCCGGAGGAGGGCGTCGACTTGCTGCGCCGCGCCTTGCAAAACCCAAAGAACTACAGCCGCTCCCAAGTGCGCGAGATGGAACAAAACATCCGCGACTACGAAGCCCACCAGCGCCGCCAGGCCGAGGCCCCAGCCGACGCCGAAGCCGCGCCCGCACCCAAGGACACCCCATGAACACCCCCATCGCCCCGGTAACACACCGCATCGCCCACCTGCGCATCGACGTGCTCAGCGACAACGCGCTGCCCGCCCCCTGGCAGGCGGAGCACGGCCTCTCCTTGCTTATCGACACCGGCGAGGCGCGGGTGCTGATGGACACGGGGCAGGGCGCGGCCTTTGCGCACAACTGCGACTTGGCCCAGCCCGACTTCGCCGCCCTCGACGCCGTGGTGCTCAGCCACGGACACTACGATCACGGCGGAAACCTCGCCCCGGTGCTGGCACAGACCACGGCCCCGTTTTTTTCGCACCGCGACGTGCACGTGCCCCGCTGGTCCATGCACCCGGATGCGCTGCCCAAGTACATCGGGCTTTCGCGCGAGGCCAACGACGCCATCTCGGCGCTGCCCGCCGCGCGCCGCCACGCCGTGGGCGACATCGCCCAGGTGGCCCAGGGGGTGTTTGCGGTCAGCGACATCCCGCGCACCGCCGACTTCGAGGACGCCGGCGCCCAGCTCTATCTCGACGAGGCGGGCCAAACCCCCGACACGGTGAGCGACGACCTGAGCCTCTTTGTGCCCACGCCGCAGGGCCACGTGATCATCACGGGCTGCTGCCACGCCGGGCTCGTCAACACCGCCGCCCACATCCAGCGGCACCACCCGGGGCCCATCTTCGCCATCATCGGCGGCTTTCACCTGTCGGCGGCCTCTCACCAGCGCATCGCCCACACCGCGGCGGCCCTCAAACCCCACGGCGTCCAGCACCTGGTGCCCATGCACTGCACCGGCGCCCTGGCGGGGCAATTGCTGAAAAAGCACCTTTTTGTGTAAATCGTATTAAAAAACACCCCTGCGTCGGCTAGTATCCCGCCATGACCAAGCCACAACCCCTTCGAGACACGAAAATCCTTTTGGGCGTGACCGGCGGCATCGCCGTTTACAAGAGCGCCGAGCTGTGCCGCATGTTGCAGCGCGCGGGGGCCCAGGTCCGCGTCGTCATGAGCGAGGCGGCCTGTCGCTTTGTGACGCCCCTCACCTTCGAGACCCTCACCGGGCATCCCGTGGGGATACACATGTTCGGCGACACCGGCGGCACCGGCGGCACCGGCGGCGTTATCTCGCACATCGAGCTGGCCAAGTTCGCCGACATCCTGGTGGTGGCCCCGGCCACCGCCGACTACATGGCGCGCTGCGCCCAGGGCCGCGCCAACGACCTCCTCGCCGCTGTTACCCTGGCCCACGAGGGCCCCATCATCTTCGCGCCGGCCATGAACACCGGCATGTGGCGCAACTTCGCCACGGAGCGCAACGTGTCCGATCTCGTCGAGAACCACGGCTGGCACATGGTGCCCCCCGGCGAGGGCCACCTGGCCTGCGGCGACCAAGGCCCGGGCCGCCTGGCGGAGCTCGGCGACATCCTCGACGCCGTGTGCGCGGTGCGCCGCCCGAAGCTCATGGGCAAAAAAGTCGTCATCACCGCTGGCCCCACCGCCGAAGACATCGACCCGGTGCGCAGCATCACCAACCGCTCCAGCGGCATCATGGGCTGCGAGCTCGCCCGCATGGCCCTGTACCACGCCGCCCTCGAGGTCACGGTGATTTTGGGGCCGTGCCCCGCGGAGCCGCCCTGGGGCAGCCGCGTCATCCCCATCCGCAGCGCCCGGGAGATGCAGGTCGCCGTCAACGCCGAGGCCGAGACCGCCGACGTGGTCATCATGGCCGCCGCGGTGTCCGACTGGCGCCCGGCCACCATCTCCCCGGAAAAACTCAAGCGCGCCGACGGCACCATCTCGTTGCCCCTGGTGCCCAACCCCGACATCTTGGGCGAGCTCGGTGCGCGCATGGCGGGCCGCGACCGCCCCATCCTCGTGGGTTTCGCCCTGGAGACCGACAACCTCTTGGATTCCGCCCAGGACAAACTCAAGCGCAAGCAGGTGCACATCATGGTGGGCAACATGGCCCGCGACGCCCTCGAAAGCGCCACCACCGAGGCGGTCATCCTCGAGGACAACGGCGCGGTGTGGGAGTCCGGGCGCGTCACCAAGACCGAGCTGGCCGACGCCATCATCGACCGCATCTCCCGGCGTTTCGCGCAATCATGAGCGCCGCTCCCCGCCCCGGTTCGCGCCCCCTGGTGGCGATGATCTCCAAGCCCGTGGTGCCCCCCTGGAACGACTCCGCCAAAAACATCGTGAAGGACCAAGCCCGGTATGCCGCGCGCTACGACTACCGCCTGCTCACCACCCGCGACACCGCCCTGGCCAGCGACCGCGTGACCTGCTGCCCCATCTACCCCTCGGGGGGCACCTTCGCCGCGGGCATTTGGCAAAACCTGCGGGTCATGCTCCACGGGCTGCGCCCAGGCGGCGCCGCGCTCTATCATTACTTCTTCGCGCCCAACCCCAAGACGGCCCTGGCCGGACGCCTCCAAACCCGGCTGGCGGGGGTGCCCTCGGTGCAAACCGTGTGCTCGCGCCCGGCGTCCTTCGCCCACAGCGCGCGCCTGCTCTTCACCGACCGCGTCATCGTGCTCTCGGAGGACACGCGCCAGGGCTTCGTCGACGCGGGCATCGACCCAGCGCGCATCGTCCACATCCGACCGGGCATCGCGCCCATCGACCCGCCCACCCCTGCGCAGCGCCGCGAGCGCCGTCACGCCTTTGGCTTCAACGACGGCCCGCTGGTCATCTTCCCCGGCGACTACGAGTTCTCCACCGCCGCCCGCACCGTGGCCGCCGCCGCCCCCAACCTACTCGAGGCCTGCCCCGGCGTTACCCTGGTGTTCGCCTGCCGCATCAAGCGCCCGGCCTCCGCCGCCATCCAGGCCGACATCCAGCGCCGCTTGGCGCCCTTGGGGCAGCGGGTGCGCTACATCAACCAGGTCGACGACATGCCCGCCTTTGTCGGCATGGCCGATGTGGTCATCATGCCCGCGGAGAGCCTCTACGCCAAAATGGACGTGCCCCTGGTGCTGCTGGAGGCCATGTCCCAGCAGGTGCCGGTGGTGCTGGCTACGAGCGCGCCGCTCAGCGAGCTGCTGCACTTTCAACCGGGGCTGGGGGTGCCGCCCCAAAACCCCCGCGCCCTCACCCAGGCCATCACCGATCTGCTGCGCCAATCCGAGGCCGCGGCCCAGTATGGCGAAAACGGACGCCGCGCGGTCTTGACGCATTTCAACGACCGTGCCATGGCCCAACAGGTCGAAGCTGTTTACGACGAACTGCTGGCCGCTCGCGGTCACGACCCCCAGTCACGCAACCCAAAGGACGCCCCATGAACGACACCAACGCCAAAGAGTATTACGACGACTTCTCGAACTGGTACGAGAAGGAGCGCCACCACGGCTACCACGCCATGCTCGACACCCTCGAGCTCGATGTCATCCGCCCCTTGGCCCAAGGCGCCGACGTGCTCGAAGTGGGCTGCGGCACCGGCCTCATCATGCGGGGCATTCAAGATGTCGCGCGCTCGCTCAAGGGCATCGACATTTCGCCGGGCATGCTGGCCGAAGCGCAGCGGCGCGGCTTCGACGTGCAGGAGGCGGGCGCAGAGAAGCTCCCCTTCGGCGACGCGCAGTTCGACCTGGTTTACTCGTTTAAGGTGCTGGCCCACGTGCCGGACATCAAGCAGGCCCTGGCGGAGATGCAGCGCGTGCTGCGCCCCGGCGGTCACATGGTGGCGGAGTTTTACAACGCGCTGAGCCTGCGCCACCTGGCCAAGTCCGCCACGCGCCCGGGCCGCGTCTCCCGCACCCGCCGCGAGGACGAAATGTACACCCGCTGGGACACCCCCCGCGAGGTGCGCAGCTACCTGCCCGCGGGCATGGAATTTTTGGGCTTCCGCGGGGTGCGCGTGTTTACCCCGGCGGCGGTGGTGTACAACCTGCCGGGCATGTCCCACATCCTCCAGCCCGCGGAGCGCTGGGCGGTGCAGTCGCCCTTGGCCCGCTTTGGCGGCTTCCTCATCGCGGTGTGCCGCAAGCCCGCCTAAGCCCCGGTCGATGCCCGGTGCAAAAACGTGAATTTTGCGCGGGTTTCGGGCTACAATGCCCGCCATGAATCCACATCCCCACATCCTAGTTGTCGACGACGAACCCTCGGTCCGCGAGATGATCGCCATCTTTTTGCGGCGCGAACAGTACGAGGTCACCCTGGCGAGCTCCGGCGAGAAGGCCGTGAACCTGTGGGAGAGCGGCGAGCGCTACGACCTGGTCATCTCGGACCTGGCCATGCACCGGGGCAGCGGCATCGACGTGCTCACGGCGGTGAAGGCCTGCGACCCCCACTGTCCGGTCATCCTCATCACGGCCTTTGGCACCACGGAGTCCGCGGTGGAGGCCATGAAGAAGGGCGCCCACGACTACATCGCCAAGCCCTTTAACGTCGAGGAGTTCAAGCACATCGTGCGCCAGGCCCTGCACCACCGCCGCTTGGTCCACGAAAACATCGCCCTCAAGCGCCGCATCGGGGAGGGCTCGCCCTCGGACGATCTGGTGTTTCGCTCGGAGGCCATGCGCCGGGTGGTGGCCCTGGCCCAGAAGGTGGCCATGGGCACGGCCTCGGTGCTGCTGGCGGGGGAGTCGGGCACGGGCAAGGAGGTCATGGCGCGCTTCATCCACAACACCAGCGACCGCCGGGACGCCCCCTTCGTGGCCATCAACTGCGGGGCCATGCCGGAGAATTTGATGGAGTCGGAGCTGTTCGGCCACCGCAAGGGCGCCTTCACCGGGGCCACCTTCGACAAGCCCGGGCTCTTCCAGGCCGCCGACAAGGGCACGCTCTTCCTCGACGAGATCGGCGACTTGCCCCCGCCGTTGCAGGTGAAGTTGCTGCGCGCCCTGCAGGAGCGCACGGTGCGGCCGGTGGGCGCCGCCAAGGAGATCCCGGTGGATGTCCGCATCATCTCGGCCTCGAACCGCGTCCTCGAAGAGGAGGTGCAGGCGGGCCGGTTTCGCGCCGACCTGTTTTACCGGCTCAATGTCATCGCCATCGCCATGCCGCCGTTGCGCGAGCGCCCGGAGGACATCCCGCCCTTGGTTTCGCGCCTGCTGGGCCCCATCGCGCGCGAGAACCAGAGCCCGGTGAAGACGGTTTCGCCGGAGGCCCTCAAGTACCTCATCGACTATTCCTTTATGGGCAATGTGCGCGAACTCAAAAACATCCTCGAGCGCGCCGTGGCCCTGGCGTCGGGGCCGCACATTATGCCGGCGGACTTGCCCAGCAGCGTCACGGGGCTGGCGCGGCCGGCGCCCACCTACGCGCTCCCCGAGCTGCAAGAGGGCTTCGATCTGGACGCGGCGATGCAGGAGTTCGAGCGCTACTACATCGACACGGCCCTGGCGCGCACCGACGGGGTGCAGGCGGCCGCCGCCGCGCTGCTGGGGATCCCCGTGCGATCGCTGCGCTACCGCCTCAAGCGCGAGAGCCTGTCGCCGGGGGAGCCCGAGGGGTCAGGAAGCATCGGCGAGTGATGCAAGACGACAAAATTTGTAGATCACCCCTGACAAAAGGCGGCAATTCATCTCGCATCTTGAAGTATTCGCAGAATAATACCGTGACAAGGCACCATTTACGCCACACGCTCGCCTCACTTTTGCCACACAAGCGGCAAAATGTGGCGTTGGCATATTTTTCGCACAGGAGAAGCATTGTGAAACAAAAACGCGCCAGTAAAGGATTTACCTTAATCGAACTCATGGTCGTCGTGGGGGTCATCGCCATTTTGGCCACGGTGGCCTTGGTCTCTTATCGGCGCTATTCCGAGAAGGCCTACGACGCCGAGGCCACCAGCGTGCTGGCCGACATCCGCATCAAGCAAGAGGCCTATCGCGCCACGTTTCACCAATATTTCGACGCCCGCGAGTGGCTGCCCGACGGCTCCCCGGGGCGCGAGGGCCGCAACTGGCCGGGCAACGACGCCTGGCGCATGGCGGGCTTGAATCCCGACAACGGCCTGTACTTCAGCTACTTTGTCGCAGCCGGCGCCCCAGGGGAAGACCCGCCGGAGCCCTTCGACGACGTGGGCCTCGACAGCGCCAACGACTTTTGGTTTGCGGCCCAGGCCCTGCAAGACTTGGACGGCAACGGCAAGTGCGCGGGCTTCGAAATTTACGCAGGCAAGGCCGACATCATCCCCCTACCCGAGGGAGAGGTGGATTGTCCGTAGCATCAATCCATTTTGGCGCTTCGTTCGCGCCGAAATGCAACCCAGGGGCCGCAAACGGCGCCTACTTTTAGGAGGAACGAACCATGAAAAAGCTAACCAAACGCGGATTTACCCTCATCGAACTGATGATCGTGGTGGCCATTCTCGGTATTTTGGCTGCTGTGGCCATCCCCGCCTTCATCAACTACATGAAGCGCGCCAAAACCTCTGAGGCCACCATCAACGTGGGCCGCATCTACGAAGGTCAAATTTCGGTTTATGAAGGCAAGCAGATGACCGGCCGTTCCGTCGACCGCATCTCCACCAACCGCTGCCTGGTCGCGAGCACCGACTTGACCCCGGACGATGTCCCCGCGGGCGTCGAGCACATCGCCGATCCCAAAGACTGGACCGCGGCTCAGTGGATTTTGCTGGGCTTCTCCATGCAGGACAACCATCTCTACGCCTACAAATTTGAATCTTCGGGCGCTGGTAGCTCGGCACCTGCGGGTATGAGCGGCTTTGACGCTTGCGGCGTGATGACCGGCTCGTTTGCCGCCCAGGCCATGGGCGACCTCGACGGCGACGGCGAAACCTCGCTGTTCGAGCGCTTGGCTGAAATCGTAGATGGCAACATCCACGGCTCCTCCGGCGTCTACAAAATCGACGAGCTCGAATAATCCCTCCCTTGGGGCGGCTTTTCACGCCCCGCGCTTTGCGCTACACTCGCCCACATGAAAACCAACCTCGCCCTTGGGTGCTGCGCCCTCTTATTTGTTGCCCTCAGCTTTGGGCTGCGGGGCCAGGGGGTCGCGGCCCACGCCCAAGTCACCACCGACGACGACATCTATTACCTGCCCCCCAACGCCTGGCTGAAGGTGTTTGCGGCGGGGTACAACGAGGGTTTGGCCGATTTGATTTGGATTAAGTCGATTGTGTATTTTTCGGAGGCCCCCAAGGCGCACTTTGGCCGCAGCGAGAAGGCGGGCAAGGTGGCCCACACCCGCGCCGACGACGGCACCGAGGTGAATTATTTTTTGCGGTACATCCGCGCGGTGCACTACCTGGACCCGTGGTTTGCCGCGGTGTTTTCGCACGGGGGGCGGCTGGCGCTGTATCACGAGGGGCGCATTTCGTTGCGGTCGCTGAGGGCCTCGATGGAAATATTAGAAGCGGGGCTCGAGCGGTATCCCAACGACGGGGAGTTGCTGTTTGCTTTGGGTTTTTTGCACTACTACGAGTTTCAGCCCTTTGCCAAAAACGAGGCCGAAAAAGAGGCCATGAAGGCGCAGGGGGCCGCGCTGATTCGCCGGGCCACGCTGGCGCCCAATGCGCCCAAGTTCGCCACGAAGCTGGCCCTCACCCTGTCGAGCCGGCACGGCATGACCGACCTGGTGGTGGCGCATCTCGAGGCGCAGCTCGCCGCCGAAACCAACCCAGACATCCGCAAACTGCTGCGACACGAGCTGGGCCAGGCGGCCTCGGCGGCGGCCCTGGCCGATGCGGCGCGCGTGGACGAGCTGTGGCAGGGGTGGAAGGCCCAGATGCCCTGGGCGCCCTTTGATTTGTATGCCCTGGTGCTGGGCTCACAGGGGGCCTGGGAGCGCCAGCTCGACGCGGCCGACGCGCTGGATGCCGACGCCGAACCCGACGTCCCCGGAGATTTATGACCCATTCGACAGCGGCCTTTGCGCGCCTTGGGCCGGCCCTGGTGCTGGTGGCGCTGGCGGTGGCGCTGGTGCACGGCGGCGCCCTGCAAAACGGTTTTTATTACGACGATGAGCCCCTGATTTTGCACCGGCTCGCGGCACCTACCGCGGCAACCCCACACATCGCCGACTTCTTTTTGCGCGACATGCGCCATGCCCCGGATGCCCAAGGCGACCTGCCTAGCCTGCGCAACTACCGCCCCCTCGAGAACCTGGCGCTGCACATCGACGGCCGCATCGCCGGCGCAGCCCCCGCTTGGTACCACGCGGTGAACCTGCTGTGGCACCTGGGGTGCGCGCTGTTGCTGCTGCTGGTGGCGCGGCGGCTGCTTTCGCCTGTGCCGGCGCTGTTTGCGGCGCTGCTTTTCGCCTGGCACCCCATGGGCATTTCGCCGGTGCACTATGTGTCGGCCCGGCCGGATGCGGCCACGACCTTTTTTGCGCTGCTGGCGCTGCTGCTGGCCTTGGGCGCTGTGGCGCGCAATGGGCGGGGCAACATTTGGCGCTACGCGGGGGTGGGGCTTGCCTACTTGTTGGCCCTTTTGTGGAAGGAGTCGGCCCTGTTGCTTTGCGCGGCGGTTCCCGCGGTGGTGTGGGCGGCAGGGCCCCATGTGCGGCGGCGCGAGGCGGCTGGCTTGGCCGGGGCGATGCTCGCGGGCCTGGGGGTGTATTTGTTGCTTCGCCTTCACGCACTGGGGGGCATGGCGGCGGTGCAGGACAGCGGACACGCCCTGGCCATCGTCGTGAACTTTCCGCGGGCGGCGGTGCTGTGGCTGCTGGCGGCGGGGTTTCAGTTTGTGCCCCTGCCGCTGCGGTCGTTTGACCCCTTGTTGGCGCCGTTTTCGGCTTGGGCCCTTGGGCTTGCGGCGGTGTTTTATCTCGCCTTGGGGGCGGCGCTGCTGCTTGGGCTTTGGCAGCGGCGGCTTTGGGCGGGGCTTGGGCTGTGGGTGGTGTTGGGCCTGGCCCCGCCGGTGGTGGCCATGGTGCGCACCGGGGCCATCGACGGCTATTATTTTTACCTGACGGTGCCGGCCCTGGCGCTGCTGCTGGGCGCGGGGTTTTCGCGCTTGGCGCAGTGGCCCATTCAGCGCGGGTTGGTTGTTGGGTTGGCCGCGGCGGTGCTGCTTAGCGCGGGGCTGATTTCGCTTGTGGCGGCGCGGCACTTTCGCGATGCGGAGTCGTTTTACCGCGGCATCATCGACGCCGGGCCGCACCGTTCGTCGGCGGAGTACAACCTGGCGGGGCACTTGCGCGCTGTGGGGCGCTACGACGAAGCGGCAGACCTTTATCGCCTGTTGCTTAAGCACCAGCCCCACCGCCCGGCGCTGCACAACAACCTGGCCGGGGCGCTGCAACAGGGGGGCCACTTGCAACAGGCGTTGCCCCACGCCCGCGAGGCGGTTCGCCTGTCGCCAGGGGACGCCACCTATTGGTTCAACTATGCCTTTTTGGCCCTGCAAGCGGGGGATGCGGCTTCGGCCCGGCCGGCGCTGCTGCGCGCCTTGGCAATCGCCCCGCAACTGGTGCCGGCGCAGCGGCTCTACGCGCATTATTTCGGCGGCGATGCCTCGGACATTTCCGAGCAACACGATCTCCCAGGGAGCGGGCCGTGACGGGCACCGCGCCTTGGGCTCGAATTTGTACACCCCCTCGCAGGTGCGCGTTATCGAGGCCAACCGCCAGCGCCTACAAGCGTGGATGACCCAACCCCCGCCCTAAGCACCTGTTTTCGCACGGTTTCGAATGACTTCTATGAGAAGGCACCTCAGGGGCAACT
>LSQX01074751.1_pt1 | contig 15581 bp, 10 predicted proteins | sample 654561 | NCBI WGS metagenome assembly LSQX01 (sample SAMN04489861, study PRJNA283612) | anaerobic digester metagenome | isolation source: 4 biogas reactors fed with cattle manure at either 37C or 55C with and... | place: Denmark: Kongens Lyngby | collected 2014 | reverse complement strand
TCCTGTCCGGACACTAACCCGGTTAATTCCATGAAAAAACAAGCCGGCCAAAGTATGTCGTATCCAGATCCTCACTTTGTCGCGCCGGAGGCCGCACGTAATCATTGGTTACACCCAGCTGCAGCTTCCACAGATGAGAGGCAACCAGGGGAATTTCAAAGAAGCTTTCGTGATAAATCCGGTAATCCCGGCGCGTTTCGACGCTGGGCGTGTATGTAATGTCATTGATGAGGCGCCACTCGTTGCGGAAACGGTACATGTGGGAAATTCCCAGATCGAGTCCAACCGTGGACTGTGACGGCTCATCCCGCAGGGAATCGTGCCGGTACATCAGGCCTGTCCTGCCGCGCAGAGTATGATGGGGTTTTTTGAGGAAATAATATCCGTAACCGGCGGCTGCCGTGGTGCGCAGATCGATTTTTCTGACCCGGTCGTATTCCAGTTCAACACGCGCATACCAGGAATGTCTGTCGCGAAAATAGGATTCGAAATCAACACCGCCGACAACATGATTGTCACTTTCCACACCGTCATCTCTGGCAACTGCAGAACGCACGCTTAAAACCAGGCGGTCATCCGGTCCCTGAAGCGTGGCCGACGCTCTGCCGCCGGCGCTGAAGCGCTCTGCATTTCCCGTCTTGCCCGCCACATCGATCCCTACCTCAAAACGCCAGTGACGGCCCAGCGGGTCGCGCTCCCCTTCCGGCCAGGCGTGGCCGGGCGGAGTCTCACTGACAAACTCTCCGCCTTCGGGCAGACGGACACGGGCGCTCTCTTTTGTAAGGGTGAGCTTTCCGAAAACCTTTTGTCTGTCGGAAAAGTAAAAATTCAACTCCCCGTCAGTGCGGCAGGAAACGATATGAGCCAGATCAACGGCAATCACGCCTGCGAAATCTGTTTTGACTGTCACCGCAGTGCCATTGATTTTAGTGACCGTTCCGATAATTTTCGATCCGTTGTCCATTTCAATGATGTCCGCCCGCGCGGACATGGCCGGCAAAGACGCAAGAAAACCGGCAAAAACCAAAGTCAACATTATTTTTTTCATCAACATCCCCTTGATCACAAAAAACAAATTCCCGCCCGGTGACACATTGTCCGCCGGGAGGCCTCTGACAGGATTATACTCACCGGGAGGCTGTTTGACGGGATTTATGGTGTTATCGGATTATCTGTAAAGGCGTACTTAAGTCGCTGCCTGAATCCTGCGTACAATATTTTTTGTCTTTAAAGACAATTTTTAATAAAAAGCACCGGACGCATTGTCCGCTGCCGGAGCCGCCTCGGGCCTTATCATAAGATTTTAAAATTTAAAACCCTTTATCCTGATTTATTGACTTTGTTGATATACTCCGCCCGGCACTGGCGTAAAGATCGGAAAATATACGCAGCAGGCTGTTTTTTGCGCCTGCCTGTCTCGGACATCAAGCTTTTACGATGCGCATAAATATTTTAAACACGTTGACATTATTACTCCGGCAATTAAAGATGTCGTCTGTGATTACATGGAATCGGTGATGACCATAAACTCCCTGAAAGAACCGGGTATCAAGAAAGGTAACAAAGTTAAAATTGTAGTCAAAGCGTTCAATGTACTGCTGGTAAAAGAATGGCAGTGGAAGTGAAGTCGGCCGGAAAACTGTGCACGTTCTGCCGGTCAGCGAAAATTTACCTTTATTTAAGTGTTCACTCCAGACGGCGATGGAGGAGAACATCTTCCATCGCCGTCTGGTTACAATTCATGTTACTTTCTCAATCCGCACCGCACATGCCTTGAATTCGGGCGTTTTTGTCACCGTGTCGCCCACGTTGTTGGTCAGCCAGTTGCAGTTTCCCTCGCGGTAATGGAAAGTCATCCAGACCATGCCTCTGGGGACCACATCGGTTACGCGAGCCGGGACGGTCACTCGGCCGCGGCGTGACTGAACGACGATCATTTCGCCATCATCTATTCCCTTTTCCCTTGCATCGTCGATGGAGATATCGGCGGTTTCGCGGCTGTAAATCGTATCCATGTCGCTTCGCCCGGTCTGTGTTCTTGTATGATATTGAGATAACCTTCGGCCCGTGCTCAAAACGAGCGGATAATCCTTGTCGGCCACTTCCGCAGGCGGCGTCCATTCGAGTCCTTTGAGAATACCTTTGCCATGCGTGAATTTTCCGTCCTTATGAACAATCGGCGTGCCGGGATGCGTGGGGCTGGGGCAGGGCCATTGCAGACCATCTTTTTCGATGCGGTCAAAAGTGATGCCGGCAAACATCGGGCATAAGACGGCCAGTTCTTTGTCGCAGAGATCCCGCCCGCTATTTGACGGCCAATCGTGACCCATCTTCCGGGCCAGCTCTTTGAATATCCACCAGTTGGGTTTGGCGATGCCGGGAGGCGTTTTGATGGTTCTGACCATGCTCACCCGCCGCTCCAGACTGGTGAAGGTTCCTTCGTCTTCACACCAGGCGGCGGAAGGCAAAATGACATGCGCAAACTTTGTTGTTTCGTTCGGGAAAATATCCTGAACCACTAAAAAGTCAGCGGAAGCCAGGCAATTTTCCGTATGGGTGATATTGGGTTCGGCATTGGCCAGATTCTCGCCGAACACCCACAGGGCCCGGACTTTTTTGGTTGGCAACCCTTCGAGCATATCCGGAATCATTAAGCCGGGCTTGTCCGGAAGACTTTCCACATTCCATGCCTTCTGGAACTTTTCGCGGTTTGCGGCCTCGGTGACGCTCTGATAACCAGGGAAGACACCCGGTAGCGCCCCCATATCGCAGGCGCCCTGCACGTTATTTTGCCCGCGCAGCGGATTGACGCCGCCGAATTCAACGCCCATGTTGCCCAGGAGCATCTGGAGATTGGCGCAGCTCATCACGTTGTTTGTGCCGCAGGAATGTTCGGTCACACCCAGGGTATAGATCAGCATTAAAGGCCTCGTTGCGGCCATTTCATGAGCAATTTTCACAATGGTTTCGACCGGCACGCCGGATATTTCGGAGGCTTTTTCGGGCGGATAATTCAAAACAACCTTTTTCAGTTCGTCAAATCCCACACAGCATTCCGAAACGAATTTTTTGTCGTAGAGATTCTCTTTGATCAGAACGTGCATGATGCCGTTTATAAAAGCGACATCGGAGCCGACTTTAATCTGTGCAAAAATATCGGACATCCGCGCCAGATCGTGCTTACGCGGATCGGCAACAATCAGTTTCGCGCCCTTCAATTTCGCCTGTTTGACATAGTAAGCGGCCACGGGATGGGCCTCCGTCATGTTGGTACCGATACAGAAAAACATCTTTGCGTCTTTGTATTCGGCAATCGAGTTGGTGCCGGCGCCGGATCCGAATGACGCGGCAAGACCTGCAACCGTCGGTGCGTGACAAACACGGGCGCAATGGTCGATATTGTTGGTTTGAAAAACAGCGCGAAACAACTTCTGCATGTTGTAGGAATCTTCATTGATGCTGCGCGCGCAGCTGATCCCCGCCACGGAATCCGGACCGGATTCTTTGATGATTTCCTGGAATCTTTTCACGACATGATCCAGCGCTTCATCCCAGGAGGCTTCCTTGAATGAGCCATCGTCCTGGCGGATCAGCGGCGTGGTGAGTCTGTCTTTGGAGTAGATGAAATCATAAGCAAAGCGCCCCTTCACGCACAGGCGGCCGTAGTTGGGCGCGCCGTCTTCGACACCGGTGATTTTTACAATTTGCTCACCATTGAGGTGAAGGTTTTGCTGGCAGCCGACGCCACAATATGGACAGGTGGTGCGGACCGTTTTGATATCCCAGGCACGTCCCAGACCCTCGGCCTTCTTTTCTGTGAGAGCACCTGTCGGGCAGACCTGTACACAATGGCCGCAAAAGACGCATTCGCTGTCGCTGTAGGGATTATCGCCACCGGTGACGATCTTGCTTCCCGAACCCCGATACCCCTGCGAGATGGCGCGATTCACCACCAGCTCGTTGCAGGCCTGCACGCAACGACCGCAAAGGATACAGCGGCTGAAATCACGGATGATAAAAGAATTATCATCTTCGGTCGGATAGATATTTTGTTTATCTTTCTCCTTAAATTGCAGGCTCGTGATTTTATAAAAGTACGACAAATCCTGCAAACGGCAATCACCGTTGGCCTGGCAGGTCAGGCAATTATGCCGGCCTGCGGCCAGAAGCAACTCGACATTGAGTTTACGGGCGCGATGAATCGCATCGCTTTCAGTGGTCACTTCCATGCCCGGCGTTACCGGCGTTGAGCAGGCGGCCATCAGGGATCGTGCTCCCTTGACTTCCACACAGCAAATCCGGCAGGCACCGGTCGGCGTGAATCCTTTCAGATAACACAATGTGGGGATCGTTACGCCGGCGTTTTTTGCCGCATCCAGAATCATCTGTCCCGGTTGGTAGGACGTTTCCTTCCCGTTTAAAATAAATGTATCGCTCATCATGATCTCTCCTTTCAATCATTTCAAAACATTCCAGACACAGGCCGTCATGGGTTCATAGCCTTTGTCCTGCATCAGGATATCCAGATGAATCAGGCCGATGGCCGAAACATCCATATCGCGAGCAAAGAGGTTTCCCGCGCGATAAAGCGTCACCAGGTATTTATTGCACTCATCGCAGACAAAAGCCGATTCCTGCGTCTTGTTTTCGATATAAAAATAATCCATTCCCTTTGAGGCTTCTTTTTCGCAGTAAGGACAAACCACGCGTGTGTAGCGCCAGTTCTGGCCGCACGCGCTGCAATACAAAAATCGTTTGCCGCCTTCTTCTTCAATGAGCGCGATGGATGGATAATTGCCGCAAATGGGGCAGTAGCCCTTCTCCCATTCAAACGCACCTAACGCCTGGCGCACTTCCTTTGCCCGTTGTTCCAGGACCACACGACTCACCAGGCTCATGATAAATGCGGCATTTGAAGGAGAAACTTTCAGCTTATTACCCCAAACTTCCGCCATATCACCCGCGCCTTTTGCGGAGGGTTTAAAATAATCAGAGGGGACAAGTCTTCCTTTTTGAATGAGTTCGCTTAAGTGATCCAAATCTTCGCCCAGGTCGGGAAGCACCTCTTTGACGACTTTGGCCAAAACCAGCGTGATGTGTTTTAAATCTTCCCGGTCTCCCAACAGACTGATCTGTTGGATCACAGAGACGCCGCTTTTGAGTTTTTCTTTATCAATTCGTAAGTTGTTCAAGGGCGCAAGCGGCGCGTCTTGCGCCAGTTGCCGTTGCCTTGCGATCACCGACCCGATTTTTTTTAAGAGGTCGCCTGCATGTTGATATTGTTCGAATGCACGGTCAAGGATTTGACTTATGTCATAAGTAGTACTGCCTGAAATCATGAATGCTCCAGCCCTCCTTTTGTGTGTCGTCATAAAAACGGTAGGGAGCGGTCACGACCGTTCCCTACCGTTTGCAATGATTAAACGGGGTTCTTACGCGGAATGTCCGTGGGCGTCGGATTTCTTTTCTTCGCCCCAGGCCACCAGTTTGCCTTCATGCTCCATCTCTTTGACCCATTTCGGATGCAGCATGGTCAATACCTTTTTGTCCATCCAGCCACTGAACATCGCCTGAACGGAACCGGGGTTGCCGATCGTGCCCAGATACAGGTGGACGAAGAAAAACGTGAAGATAGCCACGAATCCCAGCACGTGCAGCGGATACATCCACCGGACCAAGGCCACAGGAAGCGCCGTCGGAAACCACATGATCAATCCGGTAATGATCATGATCACGCCGAAAACCGCCACGACCAGGAAAAAGGCCTTCTGGCCGGGGTTGTATTTGCCGGTTTCCGGAACCTTGTCCACGTGCCACAAATACCCGCCCGCGGCCCTGATCCAATCCATATCCTCAGGAAACACAAACACGCCCGCTTCCTTCCACCACATCCGTATCGCCATTAATAGCGATACGGCAAAAATCAGTCCGGTGAAGTTGTGAACCAGTTTCAGATTCTTCAATCCGCCGAATAAATAGCCGATAAAGTTAAACGACTGGAACATCATCCCCAGCCCCGTCAGGCACAAAAGCAAGCAGGAGATGGCCATCGTCCAGTGAATAATCCGCTCATAACTATCGGTGACCTGTACATATCCCTTTTTCATGGTTATTCTCCTCCCTTCTGTTCCTGCCCGTCATCATGCGGCGTCTTGGGACCATGTGTAATGTAGTGGATAAACACGCCGGCTGCAGCGGCGCCGGCCGTCAGCAAGCTCAAGGGCTTGAGCAGGTCTTTCCAGACAATCACGGACAGAGGCACTTTTGGATTCACCGGCAATTCATCGTAAACTTCCGGCTTGTACTGCAACACATAAATCACATGAGTGCCGCCCACAAATTTGTCTCCGTAAACATTGGCGTCCCCGCCGAGTTCCGCCACCCGGGCGTAGGCTTTTTTGATCATTGCGTCTTTCGGACCAATCGTTAAAGCCTTGGTTATGCAGGATTTCACACACGCGGGCGGAACGCTTTGTTCGATGCGGGAATAGCACAGGTCGCATTTATAAACCTTGTCGGTTGCCGCGTCATGACGCGGAACGTCAAACGGGCAAGCGGCAATACATTCCTTGCAGCCGATGCATTTGTCTCGGCGGATGCCGACGGTTTTTAACGGCGTATGATACAGAGCACCGCTGGGGCATACTTTCACGCAGGCCGCGTCGGTGCAGTGCATGCAGCCGTCTTTGCGGAAAAGCCACTGAAATTTTCCGTCATCATCACGATATTCCTGGAAACGCATCAGCGTCCAGGTATTCCACTGCAAATCAGGTGGATTCTGATACGTGCCGACCTGTTTGGTTCGCAGTCCCGGCATTTCATTCCACTGCTTGCAGGCCACCTGGCAGCCGCGGCAGGCGGTGCATAAGGTGGTGTCGATCAATTTTACGAGTTCTGGTTTCGTGCTCATCGTCTATTCCCTCCTACAACTTTTCCACGTTGACCATGAACGCCTTGTACTCGGGGCAGAAGGTGTTCGCGCAGCCAACGGTTGGAGTTAAAAAGTTCGTCGTGTCGTCTTTCGTATCCTTGGGGAAGAGCCAGCCATAATTGAAAGGCATCCCGACCTGATGAACTGTTTTCCCTTCAATCGTAAACGGTTTAAGGCGCTGGGTCACCATGGCGACGGCCGTGACTGATCCGCGCACGGAACTGACTTTCACGCGTTCGCCGTTTTTGATGCTCTTTTCCTTGGCCAGCACATCGCTCATTTCTATGTATTGTTCCGGCTGCGCTTCCAGAAGCCACGACTGCCAGCGCGTCAGCGCGCCGGAGCACCAGTGTTCGGTGCAGGAATACGTGGTGATGACATACGGGAATTTCTCGCTTGCTCTTTCAATCTTGTCCATCTCGCCTTCAAAGATTTCGATGGCAGGATTGATAAGCTGTGAGGAAAAAGGATTCTTCGTGAGCGGACCTTCCAGCGGTTCGTAATGTTCGGGAAGGGGCCCGTCGGCCATACCCTGACCGAAGAAAGCGCCCAGACCATCCCGTTGCATGATGAAAGGATATTTTCCTTCTTTTTCCGCCTGCGGAGGCCAGGGACCGTCCGGAACGTCGCCCACCCATTTGCCGTCTTTCCATTCCAGAAGGTTTCGTTTGGGATTGTAAGGTTTTCCGTTGAGATCGACGGAGCAGCGATTGTAAAGGATACGCCGGCCAACCGGCCAGGCAAACGACCAATTGGGAAAGAGACCCAGCCCCGTCGGATCTTCCTTGCCCCGGGACTTCATCTTGTTGATACCGTCCGCGGTGTAGCTTCCGGATATGCACCAGTTGCCGCAGGCCGTTTTCCCGTCGGCCTGGAGATTGCCGAAGCCCGGTACCAGCTGGCCCTTTTTAAATACGACTTTTGTGCCCTTGGCCTTGTCTTCGATGACGGTGTCTTCCAGGAAAACGCCGTTGATCCGCTGAGCCGTCTTGGTCGCGCTGAAATGCCCGTCTTTATCCAGGTAGTCCCAGTAAAGATTCAAGATGGGCTCGGGATGAACTCCACCTTCCTTTGCATACAGGTCTTTGACCGCCTGCATGATTTTGATTTCAATTTCGCCTACGGGAATACACTGATCCGGTCCGTCGCAGGCTTTTTCCTTCCACTGCACCCAGCGGCCGGAATTGGAAATGCTGCCTTCTTTTTCCATGGAGGCGGATGCGGGCAGGAGAAAAACTTCTGTCTTGATATTTTTCGTATCAACACCGGGCGCCCGCCAGAACTGGTAGGTTTCATTGTCAAAAATATTTTCGCCGATCAGCCAGTCGAGCTTTTCGAGCCCTTTGCGCACCTTTCCAGCATTAGGCGAGCTGACGGCGTTATCCGCGCCAATGCAGAAGAATCCCTTGATCTTGCCCTCATACATCCTGTCGAACATGTGCATGGTCGAATAGTGCTTGCCGTCGTCCATCTTCGGCAACCAGGAATAACCGAAATCGTTGTCTTTGGTGCCTGCTTTGTCAAACCAGGCCTTGAGTAGACTGACCATGAACTTCGGATAATTCGAATAGTAGTTGGCCGACTTCGGATCGTGGGAGACCGGCGTGTATTTCTTTAAATATTTGTCCAGGGTGTCCAGTGACGCAGGCGGCGTTTTCAAGTAGCCGGGAAGAATGTGGTAAAGGATCGCATGGTCGGTCGATCCCTGAACATTGGGCTCGCCGCGCATGGCGTTGATGCCGCCGCCCGCGATACCCACGTTGCCCAAGAGCATCTGGACAAGCGTCATGGCGCGGATGTTTTCCACGCCGACGGTATGCTGTGTCCAGCCCAGGGCGTAGCATTCCGTTCCCGCCTTGTCCGGAACGCCGGTTGCACTGTAAATCTCGTAAACCTTCAGCAGGTTTTCTTTGGACACGCCGGTGATGCTGGAAACCTTATCGAGCGTGTAACGCGAGTAATGCTTTCTCATAATCTGGAACACTGTGCGGGGATGCGTAAGGGTCATATCCCGGCGGGGAACACCGTTTGCGTCATATTCATAAACCCACGTATCCTTGCTGTACTTACGCTTCTTGGCATCGTAGCCCGAGAATAAGCCGTCTTTAAAATAGAAACTCTCATCCACGATGAACGAGGCGTGGGTGTAATTAAGAACATATTCTTTGAAGTACTTCTTATTCTCGATAATGTAGCTGATCATGCCGCCCAGGAAAGCGATGTCCGTTCCGGAGCGCAGCGGCACATGGAAATCGCAGCGGGCGGAAGTGCGGGTATAACGGGGATCGACATGGATGACTTTTGCGCCTCTTTCCTGGGCTTTCGTGACCCAGCGGAAACCCATGGGGTGATTTTCCGCCATGTTGCTCCCCATGATGAGGATGACATCGGCGTTTTGCATGTCGATATAATGGTTCGTCATGGAGCCGCGGCCGAAAGACTCGGCCAGCGCGCCGACGGACGGGCTGTGGCAAACCCGGGCCTGGTGATCCATATAGACGACTCCCAGCGCTCGCGCCACGGTGGTGATGAGCCAGCACTCTTCGTTATCCACATTGGAACTGCCATAGTGACCGATCGCTTCACAGCGGTTGACCAGCTCGCCTTTGGCATTGCGTTTGATAAAGTTCTTGTCGCGTGTGTCCTTGATGAGGCGAGCCATGCGCGGGAGCGCCCATTCCCAGTCCTTTTCCTCCCACGCCGTGCCGCCGGGCCCGCGATAGAGAACCTTGCGCAGGCGGTGTTCGTTGGCTTCCGTCATCTGGAAGAATCCCGCACCCTTGGCGCAAAGCGCTCCCTCGTTAATGGGATGGTCGGCGTCGCCTTCGATGTTGATGATCTTATTGGTCGCCTTATCCGTGCTGCAGACCAGCCCGCATCCGCAGGAACAGTAACAGCATATCGTTGTCGACTGTTTGGCGATCCTGACCCGGTTCATCTTGTTGAGCTCGTCGGCATAAGCTCTGGCCGGACCTAGATTGAACCCCAGAGACGACAGGGCAACCCCGCCGCCCACAGCTCCGGACATTTTCAAAAACCCTCTTCTGCTGATGTTCATGAACTCCTTCTCCTTTCTGTTAGAGAAATACTGATTGCCTTAAAGACACAGCACCACACCTGCTTAAAAGCGGACGCAATATTAACAATGCTCACGGCGTCAGCCGATGCTGTGTCTTTAAAATAATTTTCTAAACGGGTTTGGTAAAATGTGGTGACCAAACTCGGTTTCCTTTCTGCGCGCCGCCAATCTATCCGGCAGAGCAGTCGGGAAAACCTAGGAGGTCTGCGGGGGGAGGAAGGCGACTAAACGGTTCTCAGGGAGCTCTACAAGCCCCTCAGGAGCTCGTCATCGGCGATGAATTTTTAACGTGGTGGACATAACATCTTCCTTTGTTTTGTCGTTTTTATCTACATCAAGTCACGCATACATTGACCAAAAGTCAAAAATAGTCAATATGTTATATAAAGCATACTTAACTTTATGGAATACTTAAAATAATATATAATTATCGATACCTATGCCAGACATGGAAGGAATAAACAAAATAATCCGATCTAACTTCGGCGGTGATCGGGGTGATTAACTTCAATCGCCGCGTTTGTTCTTTATCATTGCCGGGACTCTCTGTATTGCTCTTTCTAATTTTACGGAAGAAAAAACGAAGGGCGACCAGGTGTACAATGATCTGGCCGGTCACCGTGGACATGAACCGGATGGCATCCGATATACGATCGATGATTTTCCGGTATTCCTTGTTGCACCTGGTCAGATCGAGAAAATCGATCTCCCGCCTACGCAAGCTTTTTGAGCGCGCCAATCTCCCGTCTGGTCACCAGCGGCGGAAGATGGCATAAACGCCATACGCCCCGGGAGCTTTGGTGGGCTCCACGACACGCTTCTGGTGGCAAGATGGGCAGAAATGGAGCCCTTTACAGGAAAACGCCAACAGGCATTGGTGGCCACAGTTTTTACATTTGACGCGGACAAAGCGTTGCGCAGGTCGCCGCAATCAAAATAACGACATATATGACCTTTTCGATATAGGGTCGCCAGAATCCGTGCCTTAAAGACAATTTTTAATAAAAAGCACCGGGCACATTGTCTGCTGCCGGAGCCGCCTCGGGCCTTATCATAAGATTTTAAAATTTAAAACCCTTTGTCCTGATTTATTGACTTTGTTGATATACTACGCCCAGCACAGGCGTAAAGATCGGAAAATATACGCAGCAGGCTGTTTTTTGCGCCTGCCTGTCTCGGACATCAATCTTTTGCGATGCGCCTTTTCGCCCACACTCTTTTGAGCCGCAGGGAATTGCTTACCACCGAAACGGAGCTCAGCGCCATGGCGGCGGCCGCAAACGCCGGGTTGAGCAGTATGCCGAAAAACGGGTAAAGCACGCCGGCCGCGATGGGAATACCGATGATGTTGTAAATAAACGCCCAGAAGAGGTTCTGCCTGATGACTCTCATCGTCAAAGCCGAAAGCGAAATCGCCTCGGGCACGGCCGTCAGATCATCTCGGATCAGCGTGACCTCGGCCGCTTCGATGGCCGTATCGGTGCCTGTGCCGATGGCAATGCCCACGTCGGCCGCCGCCAGCGCCGGCGCGTCGTTGATGCCGTCACCCACCATGGCGACCACCTCCCCTTTTGCCTGCAGCTTTTGTACCGCCTCCGCCTTATGGCCGGGCAGGACCTGGGCCATGACTTCGTCTATGGCAAGGCCGGCTGCGATGCTGTCGGCCGTTCCCTGATTGTCGCCTGTGATCATGGCCACTTTCAGCCCTCTGTCTTTAAGGATTTGTACTGCAGGCCGCGCCGAGGCCCGCGCAACATCAGCCAGCGCTATAAATCCGATTGCCGTTTTTTCCCGGGCAATATAAATAACGGTGTTTCCTTCGCCCGCTTTCGCTTCCGCCTGCGCGCGCACGGAAGCGGTCTCGACCCGCTCTACGTCCATCAGCTTCTGATTGCCGGCCAGACACATTGCACCGTCAATGACCGCTTTGGCGCCCAGCCCCGAAAGAGCCTCAAAGCCTTCCGCCCGGACAACGTCAATGTTTTCAGCGGCCGCCCTCTTCAAAATGGACTGCGCCAGCGGATGTTCCGATGATTTTTCCAGCGCGGCGGCCAGCGCCAGAACCTGCGCCGGGCTATGGCCTCGGACGGCCACGATATCGGTCACCTCCGGCTCGCCGCGGGTGAGCGTGCCGGTTTTGTCAAAGACGACAACGGTCAGTTTATGAATTTTCTCCAGTGCCTCTCCACCCTTGATCAGTATGCCGCTTTGCGCGCCCAGGCCCGTGCCGACCATAATCGCCGTCGGTGTGGCCAGTCCCAGCGCGCACGGACAGGCGATGACCAGCACGGAAACAAAGTTGATCAAGGCTCTGCTGAAGCTCGCATCGGAGGGAATAAAGTACCAAACAGCAAAGGTGACGGCGGCGATACCGAACACCACCGGCACAAAAACAGACGCCACTTTATCGGCAAGGCGCTGTATGGGCGCTTTGGAGCCCTGCGCCTCTTCCACCATCCGTATGATGTGCGCCAGCATCGTATCCGCACCGACACCGACGGCGCGCATCGTGAAACTTCCCGTTTTATTCATAGTGGCGGCAAAAACCTTGTCTCCCGCTTCCTTTACCGCCGGCATGCTCTCGCCGGTCAGCATTGACTCGTCGAGCGTCGAGCGGCCGTCCAGTACGGTGCCGTCCACGGGAACCTGTTCGCCCGGCTTGACGACAAGCATGTCCCCGGTCTGCACGGACTCTACGGGCGCGTCAATTTCATTGCCATCCACGAGCAGATGCGCCGTTTTCGGCTTGAGACCGAGCAGGTTTTTTATGGCGGCGGAGGTTTTCCCCTTCGCTGTGGCCTCCAGAAGTCTGCCGAAGAGAATCAGTGTGACAATCATTGCCGCACCGTCATAATAAACATGGGGCGCGACACCGGCGCTTTCAAAGAAATGCGGGAATACGGTTGCCGCCGCCGAATAGACATAGGCGGAAAAAGAGCCGACCGCCACCAGCGTGTTCATATCTGATGTTTTCTGACGGGCCGCTTTGACGGCACCGACATAAAAACGGCTTCCCACCCAGAAAACGGCGGGCACGCTCAGCACAAGCATCGCCAGAAGCATTGTCGGCCGGGGAATAAAATCCAGAAAAGGGAACCAGTGCTGCATGGACCCGAAAAAGATAATTACGCTCAGCACGGCGCCGACGATGACTTTTATTTTCAGGTCCTTAAGATCTCTCAGGCGCGCGGCTTCCACGGGATCCGCCGCCGGGTCGGTAAGCACTCCCAGAAACTCATAGCCCGTATCTGAAAGAGTTTTCGCCAGTGCCGCCGCGCCGGCCCACCGGGGCTGATGCACGACAGTGGCGCGCGCCGTGGCCAGATTGACACTGACATCGACGACGCCGTCCACTTTGCCAAGCGCCTTTTCCACCCGCCGCACACAGGCGGCACAGGTCATGCCGCCGACCGAGATCGTCGTCTTTTCCTGCCGGCCCGGCTCTGCCTCAACAAAGGCCTCATAGCCCATGTCGCCAATAGCGGACTGCAACACGGCCGGATCCGTCTGCTGCGGGTCGAATTCCACCTGAGCTTTCTCGCTGGCAAAATTCACCGACGCGTTCGAAACACCGGGCATCCGGCGCAAACCTTCTTCAATGCGGCGCACACAGGCGGCGCAGCTCATACCACTGATGTGAAGCTGTACTTTATCCGACAACTTCGTAGCCCTCCTCTTCGATGGCATGCACAACGAGACCGTCATCGACAGGTTTCGTTTCTTCGTAAGTGGCGGTGCCGGTCTTGAGGTCAACCTGGACATTTTTTATGCCATCCACGGCATTGAGTGCTTTGGTCACCGCCGCCACGCAATGCTGGCAGGTCATTCCTTTTATTTTGATTTGTTTCATGGGGCTGCTCCTTTCAGAAAATGATGGAGTTAATCTAACCATCGATGCACCGATGGCAAGAAAAAAAGTGTCACAGATCGCGCTTGCTCAAAAAACAAACATTCTGTATGATCACAAGAAGATAAGGGTGGGCTATGATCATACGCTGCTGGGGGGCCAGGGGCTCCATACCCGTTTGCGGAAAAGATTATCTGCGCTACGGCGGAAATACAACCTGTCTGGAAATTCAAAACAGCCGCGGGGATGTTCTTCTTGTCGATGCCGGCTCGGGAATCCGTGAAGCGGGCAATTCTTTCATGGCCCGCGGCCTTCGCGAAGTCTCCCTTCTTATGACGCACGGCCACTGGGACCACATTATGGGCTTTCCCTTCTTCAAACCCCTTTACCACCCTGATGTCAACATTACCGTTGCAGGGGGCGCTTTCGCTCAGGATACCATCCGGGAGACTCTGGCGCGTGTCATGTCCGCCCCGTATTTTCCGATCAATTACGATGATGTGCGTGCCAATATCGTTTATGCCGACAACTGCCGGGACATCTTCCCGCTGGGCGATTTGACTGTCGAGTGTATCGCTTTGTCGCACCCTAATCAGGCAAGCGGATATAAATTCACGGAAAACGGAAAAAGTTTTGTTTTTTTCACAGACAACGAACTTGGTTTTGAGCACAACGGCGCGGCCGGCTACGCCAATTATGTCTCTTTCTGCCGCAATGCCGACCTGCTGATGCACGATGCGGAATATAAAGACGATGAATATCCCCGCAAGCGCGGCTGGGGACATTCCACCGTCGGTCAGGCGGCGCAACTGGCGCTGGATGCGGGCGTGAAGCGTCTGGGTCTGTTTCATCACAATCAGGACCGTCCGGATGACGAAATTGACGATATGGTTGCCGTATGCGCACACCTGATGACTTGCGCCGCCATCCCGCTTGAGTGTTTCGGTGTGCACCAGGGTATGGAGCTAAGTGTATAGCTTCCAGATGCCGGCATGTGCCACACCGTGAAAACCTTGCTTATCGTTTTGCATTAGGCTTAATTTGTCCCGTCCGTGATTGCCACGGCAGCAGTGATCCGCCGCAGGTTATCCGTACGATAAAGTCATTTATAAACGGGTTACCCTTAAATGTTTCTTCCGACCACATCTGAAGAGATGAAAAAAAGGGGCTGGCGCGAGCTGGATGTCATCTTGATTACCGGCGACGCGTATATTGACAGCCCCCATATCGGCGCGGCCGTCATCGGACGGGTGCTGGCCGGAGCGGGCTATCGCGTGGGCATCATCGGCCAGCCGGATCTCACAAGCGATACGGACATCAAAAGGCTGGGCGAGCCTCGTCTTTTCTGGGGAATCACCGGCGGCTGCATGGATTCGATGGTGGCCAATTACACAGCGATCGGAAAAAAAAGACGATCCGACGATCTGACGCCCGGCGGCCTGAACAACCGCCGCCCCGATCGCGCCTGCCTGGCTTACGCCAATCTCATCCGCCGCTATTTCAAAAACACAAAACCTCTGGTGCTGGGCGGGGTGGAAGCGGCCATGCGCCGCATCGCCCATTACGACTTGTGGTCCGATTCCGTGAGGCGCTCTATTCTTTTTGACGCGCGTGCCGATATTCTGGCCTATGGCATGGCGGAGCGGGCGGTTCTGGAAATCGCGCGTCGTCTCGCAGCAGGCGGCGCACTGAAAAACATTCGCGGCACATGCACAATCGAGGAG
>LSQX01202931.1_pt1 | contig 15583 bp, 13 predicted proteins | sample 654561 | NCBI WGS metagenome assembly LSQX01 (sample SAMN04489861, study PRJNA283612) | anaerobic digester metagenome | isolation source: 4 biogas reactors fed with cattle manure at either 37C or 55C with and... | place: Denmark: Kongens Lyngby | collected 2014 | reverse complement strand
CTACGGGCTGAAACAACCCATCGCGGCCTGCACTAATATATTAGGGCCTGGCTTAGTTCTTTGTCAAGTGATTCTTGAGTCGGTGCTGTAGAGAGGCCAGGATTTGAACAGACACTAGGAAAGGAGGAAATCTCCAGGGCAGAATCTAGTGGCCCTGGTTTAGCAGTGTGTTTAAGAATAGGGACAAGGATTCCGAGTTCAACGTGGTTTGGCAGTAGGCGATGGCCTTCTTCGACCGCAGATTGGAGGGTTATCAATGAGAGTAGGGATCTTGCCCTGCCAACAAACGGAAGATCTCTGTCCCTGTACAACAGACTTCAAAGTGGCCAGCTTAGGAGCATTCGCAGAGGCCGGACCCGTGGAAGTAGTGGGATTTGTGTCCTGCGGCGGCTGCCCTGCAGAAAGGGCCGTCGCGACGGCAAGGCTCATGGTTGAACGGGGTGCGGAGGCAATTGCCTTTGCTTAGTGCATCAGCAAGGGAAATCCCATCGATTATCCTTGCCTCCATTTCGAAGCCATGAAGCAAGCCGTCAAGAGGAAGCTCGGTGATGACATAATACTGATCGAATGGACTCATTAGGATGTCCAGGGAGCGGGTCTTTGCCGCCCCCCGTCCCCCCAAACACCATCAGAAAACGAGGAAAGGCCGCCCTGAATGGACGGCCTTATCGCCTTACTGGCTGAGGACATCGATGGCGCTTTGGGCGCCAGCTATCCGGCCCAAGACGGTCGCTTCTGCGAGGAACCCGCCGCCGATGTATCCGCCTCCGAACACGCCGCCGGTGACTTCACCCGCTGCGTACAACCCTGGGATGGGATTATCGGAGAGGTCTAGCACCTGGGCCTTTTCGTTGATCTTAAGGCCGCCCCTGGTGGCAAGATGCCCCGGCTTGACCTTGATGCCATAGAAGGGAGGCGTCTCGATGGGATTGCGGGCCTTGGTCTTGCCGAAGGGATCAGGCTTGCCTTCTTTGATGGCCTGGTTGTATTCTCGAACTGTCTTGGCAAAAGAATCAGGATCTATGCCCAGCTCCTCGGCCAAGCCCTCGAGGGTGTCAGCCTGAACGGTGAGGCCGCCATCCACATAGGTTTGGCAGATAGGAACACTCTCTTTCCCCTTTTCATCGAACACTTCGAACACGTATTCTAACGTGCCCTCAGCCACTTCCTCAGTTATCGCAATGGACAGGGGTTCGTAGAGCAGGGTTTCATCAACGAAGCGCTGACCAAATTCGTTGACGAGGATAGCGCCAGCGGTGTTTCGCATTCCGGCAGTGATCAGCCGTTTGGAATTGATCTCAGCGGTTGGAGTGGGCATTACCCGATCCATGTCGACAGTTGCAGCCCCGATGGCTTCAGCCATGATGATGCCATCCCCCGTTGCCCCAATGGAGCAGGAAACGATCAGGTCTGCATACTCGGGCTTGTATTTATACACCATGTCCCGGTTGGCGGCGAATCCGCCGGTGGCTATGACAACAGCCTTGCTTGCAATGGTGATGGACTTGTCCTTTTGCTCTGCCTTGACACCGGCGATACGGCCGTTTTAGACTAGCAGTTCAACTCCCCTGGTGTTTAGCATAACCTCGACCCCTCGCTCCTTGCACGCCTCCAGCAGGGGTTTGATGATGCCGCTGCCATCGGGGATGGTGGAGTGAACCGCCCCGGGCGCCGCAACAGGTCTAAACTGGACTCCCAATCCTGCCAGCCAGTTCACCGTCAGCCCTGACTCAGAGGCGACAAACCGGGCTAGACGTTCATTGCAGGTTCCTTCGGAGGTGGTCATGATGACATTGGCAAACTCGGAAGGCGGGTAGTAAAAGCCTGCCTCTAGGGACCTTGCCGCGCCTCCAGCATAAATGCTCCCGGTGGACAAGGTTGTGTTCCCACCAGCGAAGGGCATCTTTTCAATGACGATCACCGACGCGCCGTTGTCGGCCGCAGCCACGGCTGCCGACAACCCCGCGCCTCCTGCCCCAACAACCACCACATCAACCGCATAATCGGCCGCGGCGGCAGCGCAGGCTAAGACAAGAACCAGCATGCAACTGATTAGTACTCGTTTCATTACTCTACCTCCTCGTGTGATTTTTGTTCACCAGTCCTTGATTTGGGAAGGTGTTCACAATATTTGTTCTGGGCCAATGGCAATAGTCCTCCCTCAACCCCAGCCCTAACGCAAATAGGCCATCCCTACCGACACCGGTCCCAGTCTAGATGCGTAGTGTATATCGAACGGAAGGGAGAAAGGAGGCTTAAGATGATGAAGGTGAACCTAGAGGAGCTGAGGGCCCAGCTGTTTGGACCTCCCCTGAGCCAGCAAGCTATTGCCCGCTTCTTGATCCTCTCGATTTTCGCCATCTTGCTGTGGGCTTTCGGAGTGATCAACCTATTTCAGCTGCTGATCCTGCTGCTGATTTACCTGTTCCTTTGGATAATCGGCTAAGACTAGTAGAGGCCCCAAGCTCTTGGGGCCTCGTTTTACTACTAGTCTCGTCAGGACTCTTCCGCGGTGATGAGACTAAGGAGGGCTTTGGCCGCGGCTTCCGGACCTTGTTGCTCGTAACCAGGCAGGGCCAGCCGCGTCCGGATTTGGCCAACAAAGATGCCCTGGTCGAAGGCCTTCTGGAAGAGATCCCCCGCGATCTCATCATGGAGGTCGGGGTACTGGGCGGGACCGAAGATATTGGCAAAATAGGTATGGACAAGGCCGCTGGAGGTGGTGGTCCCCTTGGACATAGCTGTTCCGCGGCGGAAGACGGCTAGGGCCTCCTCTACGTCGGCAAACTGCTCGATGATGGGATGCTCCTCATCCACATCCTCGTAGTTGTTGGCATAGAGGATATAATCCACCGGGTAGCCATGGAGCACCTCATCCATGGTGGTAACCGGCATCACCGCCCGGGCGTTGATCTTATGGGGACTCATGATGATGGCCCGGTCGACCTGAGCGAAGGCATAGCCCTGCTGCAGGTCATCGAGACGGACGAACGCGCCAATCTCCGTACCATACCCCCTGATGAGGTCGCTATCCGCCGCCAATGAACCCATGTCATCCGCGATGATGCTTATCTCCCGGATGCGCTCATCCCCCAGCACCCTCATGGCTTCGATGCTTTCCGATTTCCCGGTGCCGGTATCCCCAATAATGACGACAGTGGTGGGCTCGGCGCCGTCCTTCAAGGTGATCCTGAGCATCGCTCCGTGGAAAGGCATACGGCGGAGCTTCTTCATCACCACGATGTTGTGCAGCGTCAAGATCATTTTCTTCAGGTAGCCAAAGTAGCCGAAGCGGCTTTCTCCAGGGACCGCGGCGACCAACATGTCGTTGGCTTCATCTTCGTAGAAGACCGTGGGTAAGTCCCCGAACTTGGCCATGGCCTCCGGGGGAACCCCGAAGGCATAGACGGCATCAGGGCCCCGCCTTATCTGCTCGTCGCTCGCCAGTTCAAAGAGGTTGGCAAGACAACAGCCCAAGCCCATGAACGACTTGTGGAAGTAGACAAACACCACCATATGACCGACCTGGGCCGGATAGCAGAACCAATCACCCGGAGTGAAGCTCAGTCCCGCCAAGGGATTCATCTCCACCTTGGTGAACTCGCCTGTCCGTTTGTTCATCGGTGGATCGATAATCAACGGCGGATCGATTAGGATCTGACGGATGAAGGGAACGTCCTTCACGCATTGCAACGACTCATTGCACGGCCAGTCCTTAGTGACCGCGATGACTCCTAGCTGAGCCCCCGCGGCTACCTGACGATAGATCCGGGGATGGTCTCCGGTGATGTTTTCGCAAATGTCCCGGTAAGCTGCCCTAACCAGATGGGTGAGTTGTTCGATGCTATCGTTGAAAATCCGGTAGGGCTTGGAATCAAGAGCCCCCGCCGTTTCCGAATGGCACACGATAAACCGATCAAAGTGGCGCCAGTAGTCATAGAGCTCCTCCACAAACTGATGGAGCATCTTGGGATCCTCGGCCAAAACATCCGCTCCCGGCACTTGAGCCACTGCCTCATCTAATGGCAGGCGACCAAGGGCCCTTAGGAGACCGACCAAAGCATCTTCGCATCCCTCGGCGGCAACCAGATCGTAAAGTGCGGTCTGCTTGCGGCGGATGCGACCGATGAACCGCAGCACCACCTCCCGAAAAGCTTCGCTTTTCAGGAGCTGCTCAGTGTTGCTGCACACCTGGCCAGGTGTATAGATAATTACTTGCTTCGGCAGCCATGCAAGTCCAGTGATAGACAAACTACCCACCCCCTACTACCTACAAAAAGACCACAGAACCAATTAGAAACCGATCTGCGGCCCCATATTAGCGGGTATTATATCATGTCGCAGGGGGGTGTCGCAAGGGACCTTTTTACCTAGTACGGAACAGAAAGAACTCGCGGCACTTGGCGATTCGCGGCAGCCTGGCAATAAGTTGCATCTTCCGCGCCATCACTGGGAGGTTGCCTTGACTGCCCAGGCAAGGGCCTGTTACCAAATAAGGGGCGGCCCAATCCGGCACCGCCCACAAATGACTACTTAAGATCAGCCGCGGAAACCTCCTCCTTCGCTCTTCTCTTCTTCAAGTCCCTGCGAACCGTGAAGATCACCGCCAGGACGGATACGAGGTGAAATGCCGCGGCAATAGGAGACTTGATAAACGCAGTCACATCGCCCTGTGAATACATAAGTCCACGGATAAGGTTGACTTCGACGATGGGGCCGAGGATAAAACCAAGAAGCATCGGCGGTATTGGAAACTCGAGCTTAGTCATGGCAAAGCCAATAATGCCGAAGAGCAGGGATACCCACACATCGAACATGCGGTGGTTGACGCCAAAGGTCCCGACACAGCACAGCACAATGATGATCGGCAGGAGGATGTACTGGGGCACAGTGAGCACTTTGACGAAAAGGCGCATGCCAAAGTACTCCAATAGGAGCATGACAAAGGTGGCGATGACCAGGGCAAAAAAGATGCCATAGACAAGGGCAGCCTGATTCTTGAATAGGAGGGGTCCAGGGCTTATGCCATGGATCATCAGACCGCCAAGCAATATGGCCGTCACTGTGTCTCCGGGAATGCCGAGGGTCAACAGCGGTATCAGCGCACCGCCGATAGACGCATTGTTGGCTGTCTCAGAGGCAACAACGCCATCGATGATGCCTGTACCGAATTTTTCGGGGTGCTTGCTTTGCTGCTTGGCTACGCTATAGGCTACGATATTCGATGTGCCCCCACCAATTCCCGGCAAGATGCCGATACCTATCCCGATGAGAGCCGAGCGCAGAAAGTTGCCTATTTGACTCTTGGCCTCAGCCAGGGAAAACCCGAACCCCTTGATATGGTAATCGTAGACTTCAACTCTCTCGCTGGTCGGCGGAGAGATTGCCATATTGAAAATCTCCGAAATAGCAAACAAACCGATCAGCACGGGCAAAATGCTAAAACCGGTCGCCACCTCATTGAAGCCGAAGGTAAAGCGCATCACCCCTCCGATGGGAGCCATCCCTACCAAAGATGCGCAAACCCCAAAGACGGCGGCAGTGATGCCCTTCAAGACCGAGTCGGAAATCATAGTGCCAAGCAATGTCAGGGAAAACAGGCTGATGGCGAAGAATTCGTAGGGCCCAAATCGCAGCGCCGCTCTGGCAAGGCTGGGCGCAATGAACACCAACGCACCAATTGACAGCATAGTCCCAGCAAATGAGGAGCAGATAGCAACGCCCAACGCCTTGCCCGCTTCCCCTTTGCGGGCCAAGGGAGCGCCGTCAAAGGTGGAGGCAACCGATGCCGGCGTCCCGGGAATGTTCAGCAAGACGGCCGAGATGAGTCCACCGGAAATACCTCCGACATAAAGGGCTATCAGGGTGCTGATGCCCAAAACGGGGGTCATTTTATAGGTTAGCGGGAGACACAAAGCAACCGCCATGTTGGCCGTAAGCCCGGGGATAGCACCAAAAATAATGCCGATAGCAACACCGATGACCATGTAGAGCAGACTCTCGATGGTCAGAACTGACATCAGACCTTCCCAAACCATGCCTTCTCCTCCCCGAGTTCAAGAATATTCCATCGATCCGGGCAAGTAACATGCTAGCCGCCTGTCCTTAGCCCAAGATGCCAGCCGGCAGCATAAGCTGCAGGCCATACACAAATACGGAATAGGTTATTGACGAGACTAGGATGGAAATAACGGCCAGCCTGACCGGACGATGGCGTCCAGGCGGCGTAATAATCCACGACTGGAGGAAAATGTAAGCAGCGCTCATGATTAAGAAACCTATCTTATCCATCAGATAGATGTAGATGAACAGGATGGCAAAAGCCTTCAGAAAGCCTATAATCTGATCACATCGCAGGGAGGCGCCCGCGGCGTAGACCGGTGCCTCCTTAACCAACGCATCTATGAGCAATAGTAAACCGCATATCAATAGCATGAAAGACAAGAGCTTAGGCATGAAATCGGCGCCCTTGCCCATGCCGGCCCCCGGCTTGATGGATTGGGCGGAGACAAATAGAATAATGCCTAACAGCAACACTAGACACGCAACGAATATGTCCCTCTTATTTATGTTCTGGCGAACCATCCCTACCGTCCCCTCTAGTCTGTTCCGATCTTAACCGGACCATTTTAGTCTATAGACCAACCGGCAGACAGTAATAGAATGTCTGCCGGTTGGTGCAAATCCCTTGTCAATTAATTGGTGAAATCAAGCCTGGAGAGCTTCTCATAGGCTTCCTGCATCAGCCTAAGCCCTTCCTCGGCATCGTAGTAAGTGGGCGTTTGCAAGTAAGCGTTCATGATTGTTTCGGCATAGCTCGCATCGTTAGCAACGATCTCCTTCACGGCACTACTTAGCTTTTCAACAATGGCCGGATCTGTCCCCTTCGGGAAGGCTAAGAAATAATAGAAGGGTAGACCGATGTCGTAGCCCTGGGCCGCTCCGATGGGAATGTCGGGAATAGTAGCGGGCTGCACATCGCTGTCGAGGGCGATGCCGACTAACTCGCCAGTCTCCAGGTAATCTTTAAGGGTGCCATAGGGATTGACGATAATGTCCACATGGCCGCCAAGGAGGGCGACAATGCGATCGGCCGCGCCCCCGGAATCAACAATGTTGAGCTTGGCGCCGATATCGCGCAGCATCAAAGCGGTGGCGTGGGTGGTTGCCCCGGTGTTAGCCGCTATCTTGAGCTTGCCGGGATTGGCCTGGGAATACTCAATGAGCTCCTGGAGGTTGGTTATGCCGTGCTTTGAATGCAAGGTAATGATGTTGCCTGCGCTGCGGCCGGCAATACACACAAATTCGTAGGCGTCAAGGCCAAAGTCAGACACCCCTGAGAGCTTACTAACGAGGAATCCGGTATGGTGGAACAGGACTGTGTAGCCATCGTTTGCTGCATCCTTGACATAACGCGCACCGGTAGCGCCACCGGTACCGGCCATGTTGACAACGACAAAGTTGCCCCCAAGGACTTTGTTGAGTCTCTCGGCGAGGACGCGCGCATTAAAATCCGTATCCCCCCCGGCGCCATACGGAACGATAATTTGAACGGGCTTTCGGGGCCACTGAACTGAAGAGGCAGAAGCAAGTACAACGCTACCCGCCAATACGCAAACGACTAGAGTCAAAGCTAGCAGCCTGCTTCTTTTCATCGTCATTCTCCCTTCTCATGTGTTGGTGATTGGAATACTTCCCTTGAACACTGCTTTGTCAAAGCATATGCTGCCGTGACGCTCTATCCCCCCTCCCGCGGAGCGCTCACCGCCCATGTCTTGCCCAATAGGAGGCAAACTCCGCAAATTTGATCTGCCTTTCCAAAGTCTTGTTTTTATATTCATAGATCTGCTAAGGTTCTCCTGCTAAAGGGAAGCTTCCTGAAAGAGTCTATAAATTTCTGATTGAGCTGTTAACAGAGAGCAATTGAAGGACAGTGCGAGTCATGCCCAGCAGGAGCGAAGTTCATTATGATTAACTGCGCTGCGTCGAGCCGGAAGATCATGGGAGCATCCAGACCATGGGCTCGAGCCTCTGTCCTCAGGGTCGCATCGAAACCGGTTTTCTCTGTCAGCAGGCAATTGAACTAAGGCCGACATGATCGATCGCTTGCCCATATCCACTGCAAGTGACCTCGCCCCAAAGGCAAACATATGCCCAGCACCGATCCATAATAAGCAGGGTTTGGGAATAATAGTGGCGAAATGTGCCTTGTCCTCCCCTAATAAGTCCGCGAGGAGGGAACGCGATGAAGAAGGGTCGACCTCTCACCGTAGAGGAAGCACTTAAGCTAACGAGAGGACAAATGATCGAGGCCCACAAGCAATATGGCAACGGGGGCCTAGTTAGCATGATGGGCCTGCTCAACTTCGACAAGCAGTTTGTCCGAGCCCAAGGGGTGAGGGTATGGGACGATGCCGGCAATGAATATCTGGACTTTCTAGGCGGATACGGCTCGGTGAACCTTGGCCACAACCCCCCTGAAATCGATGCCGCATTGGAAAAGGTGAAGGAGCTGCCCAACTTGCTGCAGGCTTCCCTAGGGACCATGGCGGGAGCCTTGGTCCAAACCCTCGCGGCCATTGCTCCAGGGGATTTGCAGCGCTCTTTCCTGTGCAACAGCGGCGCTGAAGCCGTTGAAGGAGCCCTCAAGCTGGCCCGGGCCGCCACCGGCAAGAAAAAGCTCATTTACTGCGAAGGGGGCTTTCATGGCAAGACCATGGGAGCTTTGTCCGTCACGGGGAGAGACAAGTACAAAGATCCCTTTAGGCCCCTGATACCAGAGTGCGCAGCCATCCCCTATGCCGACGCCGATGCCCTTGAAGATGAGCTCAAAAAGGGAGATGCAGCCGGTTTCATCGTTGAACCCATTCAAGGGGAAGGGGGCGTTAATGTCCCCCCCAAGGGGTATTTGCAAAAGGTTCGAGAGGTCTGCAGCCGCTATGAGACGCTCCTCATCCTCGATGAAATCCAAACGGGCATGGGCCGAACCGGCAAGATGTTTGCCTGTGAGCATGAAGACGTTGTCCCGGATATCTTGGTCATTTCCAAGTCCTTCGGCGGAGGCGTAGTCCCCTTCGGGGCCTTCATCACCACCGATGCCATTTGGAATACTGCTTACGGCGGAACGCAGAACTGCCTGCTGCATACCTCCACCTTCGGAGGCAACACTAGGGCAGCGACCGCTGCTTTGGCAGCCATCCAATCCGCTTTGGAACAGGACCTGCCCGGAAAGGCGGCCAGCCAAGGCCAATACTTCATGGAGAAGCTGTTGGATCTACATCGACGCCATCCTGTCATCCGCGAAGTCCGGGGCAAAGGGCTCCTCATCGGACTGGAATTTGAAGAGCTGAAGGAAGGGGCCCTCAATAAACTGACGGGGGGAGCCATTGGACGGCTGTCCCATGAGTATTTCGCTTCGTTGGTCGCGGGAGAGCTCCAGAATCGATATCGCATCATCACCGCTTACACCCTCAACAACCCCAACGTCATTCGCCTTGAGCCTCCCTTGATCGTGGGCAGGGAAGAAATTGATCAGGTTATCTTGGCCCTCGATGAAATCCTCAGCCGCAACAAGAGCCTGTTGGGTCTGACCATGTCCACAGCCCGCAATTTCTTGGGCGGTTTGTTGGAAAAGCGAAAGGGTTGAATGAGGGTAAATAAAAACCCTACCTCCCAGCACACAATATGCATGACAGACCTAGCTGAGGAGGTGGGACATGTATCCCCTGGAAGACCTTGATCGAATACGTCACCAGATGTTCAACAGCTTCATGGAGCCCTTCCCGGTTCGCCAGATCGGAGTGCTGCCCTCCCCTGGATGGACCTGGTGGCCTCCGGTGGACATCAGGGAAACAGATGGAGAAGTGATCGTCAGCGCGGAACTGCCGGGAATTGACCCGAAGGATCTGGACATCACCGTCAACGAAGACAGCTTGGTCCTGCGAGGGCAGACGACGGCCGAGCAAGAGCGAACCGATAGGGGATACCGGCTGAGGGAGCGCCGCTATGGAAGCTTCCATCGAAGCATTCCCTTCCCCAGCCAGGTAAAGCCCGATGAAGCTAAGGCCAACTACCGGGATGGAGTATTAGAGATCACTATCCCCAAGGAAGATGTCAACAAACGCCGGGGAATCAAGCTGGATGTGAACCGCTTGCAGTAAGAGGGCGCTGCCTGGGCAGCGCCCCTCCCCTTATTTGTCTGCATGGCACCGGAACTAAACACACTCCTTGAAGGGGAAATCGATCCCCAGGTCAACGGCCATCTTCGCCAGTCCATTGAGGGTGCTTCCGGCCAGCAGGACTCCTTCCTCCTGCGCCCGCCTGTAGGCAATGTTCTCCAGTTCGCCCGGAACATAAATCCGGTCGCACCCAGGGGCCTTGGGGGCATTGTGCATCTTGTCGATCAGCCGATCCATGCGGGCCTTAAACTCATCCAGGGACATGAGGGCTTCAATGTTGATGGCTTGGATGAAGTGGCCCGTCAAGGTGGGAACATCTGGTTTGAGCCGCCAGCTGGTCATCTCATCGGTAAGTCCCGCCCCCGACAAGACGCCCGCCAGGATTTCAACGAACATGGCCAGGCCGTAGCCTTTGTACCCGCCGAAGGGAATGAGGGCGCCTCCAGCCAGGAAATCATCAGGGTTGGTCGTTGGCAGGCCATCCTTGTTGAGCATCCACCCTTCAGGGATGGGCTGGCCAGCAGCGGCATAGTTCACAATCTTGCCCGCGGCGACAACGCTCATCGCCATGTCCAACACCACCGGATCATGCCGTCCGGCGGGAGCGGCCATAGCGTAGGGATTGTTGCCGATGTTGCGGCCCCGGCCCCCAGTGATGCTCATGGTCGGCGGAGCATTGCTGAAGGCCTCGCCGATCATCCCCTCCCTAGCGCACATGAGGGCATAACTAGCGCCGGCGCCGTAATGGTTGCTGTTTTTCACCGCGACTACCCCAACGCCAGCCTGCCTAGCCTTCTGCATGGCCAGTTTGGCAGCTTTGTAACCGGTGAGCTGACCAACACCCGCATTGGCGTTAACCACCGCATACGCCGGTCCTTCCCGTTCGATGGCAAATTCGGCTTTGACATCGATCCCGCCCTTTTGCATCTGCCGGATATAGTTGGGAAGGGCAACTACACCATGGGACGAAACCTCGCGCATGTCACACTCAACGATGATCTCGGCTGTAACCCTGGCATCATCTGGACCCAGACCCGTCGTTTTCAGTGCCTCCGTACAAAAAGCGATGAGCTGCCCGGCATCAACACGAATAGACTCCACGCTCCTTACCTCCGCCATCACGTATTGGCCTAGTCGCCGATTGAATATTCCTTGCCCAAATCACCGTTTCCTGCATCTTTCTCCAGTTTCGGCAATTATCGAAGGGGGAGAAGACCTCTCCCCCAACAGAATCCGCTGTTAACCATTAGAACTTTAGCAATAGGCGGGGCAGGAAGAGGGTGACCTGGGGAACATAGGTCACGATCAGGAGGACGATAAGCAGCGGAATAATGAAAGGCGCCGTCGCCCGTACAGTCCGTTCAAAGGAGATGTCAGCCACATTAGCGATAACGTAGAGACACACTCCCACTGGCGGTGTAATGAGGCCAATCATGAGATTCAAGACCATCACCACCCCAAAGTGGATGGGGTCAATCCCCAACTCATGCATCAACGGGGCAAGAACGGGGACCAAGATGATTTGGGCTGCCCCCGTCTCCATGAACAGGCCGACGATGAGAAGGAAGATATTGACGATAGCCAGCACCACCAGGGGGCTGTCCGAGAGGGACAATAAGAATCGGGCCGCCGCCTGGGGTACTTGCTCCCTCGCCATGATCCAGCCGAAGATGGAGGCGACGGCCATGATAAAGACCACGATGACCGTGGTGTTGGCCGTCGTCAAGAAGATGTCATAAAGCTCAGCCGGCTTGATTTCGCGGTAAACGAAAACGCCCAGGATCAAGGCATAGGTGGAGGCAATGATGGCCGCTTCTGTGGGGGTGAAGATGCCAAAAATGATCCCCCCCAGGATGATTAAGGGGGTGATCAGGGGCAGCAACGCCTCCTTAAAAGCTACCCACAGCTGCGGCAGCTTCAGCCGGTCGTGGACAGGGTAGTCTCGCTTCTTTGCGATGATGTAGACAATAATCATCAAGGATATGCCCATCAGGAGCCCAGGGATCACACCGGCTAGGAAAAGCCCGCCCACCGACACCCCCGCAAGGGACGCATAAACAACCATGGGAATGCTGGGGGGAATAATCGGGCCGATGGTCGAAGATGCAGCGGAAATGCCCGCGGCAAAGTCCGCATCATACCCGGCATCCACCATTGCCCTGACCTCGATGGTCCCCAAGCCCCCGGCATCGGCGATGGCCGCTCCCGACATGCCGGCAAAGATCACGCTGGCCACCACGTTGGCATGGCCCAAACCGCCCGGAATCCAGCCAACCAGTTCAGTGGCAAACCCAAAGAGCCGCCGGGTCACCCCGCCGGTGTTCATCAAGTTGCCCGCCAGGATGAAAAAGGGAATGGACAAGAAGACGAACTTATCTACGCCGGCGACCATGCGCTGAGGCATGGGCAAGAGACGAAGTCCGTTGACGACCATGTACACATACGAAGTAATCCCTAAGGCAAAGGCAACGGGAACGCTTAGGGCAATCAAGACTAAGAGCAGTCCTAACAACAGGCCCATAGAAAGACCCCTCCAAACAATCTAGATAAGTCCATCAGGGATGCTTGACAGCTGTTCGTAACGCCCTTGCCGGATCTTGCCAATGTCCTGCCAGATGAATCGACTGAGGGTGATCAACATGAAGAAACTGCCTACGGGCAGCGCCCCGTAAACATAAGTCCATGGCCATCCTAAGGCCGCCGTCTCAATGGTGTAGGTCTTAAGGGCGAGCTCAACCCCTAGGCGGCCGACAAGGATGAGGAAGACAAAAACCGCCAAGTCAATCCCGAGCTTGAGATAAGCCCTCCATTTAACAGGTAGGAAGGACACAAAGTACTCAACGCTCACGTGGGCTCTGCGCTTCAGGGCGACGCTCGCTCCCAGGAAGGTGCCCCAAACAAAAAAGTAACGACTGACTTCCTCGGACCATGCAATGGGACGCCCAAAAAGATAGCGCAGGATGACGTGGGTTAAGAGAATTAAGTAGATGCTGATCAAGAGAACCACACAGATGATTTCTTCGAAGTTGGCAAAGAAGAAACGCACCCTCTGCTTCAACGAAGATCCCTCCTAGGCTGAGGCCCCCCCGCAGAGCGGGGGAGCCGAGCCTATTACTGGTAGTTGACGATGGCTTCGTAAAGGTCCCGTCCCCACTTGTCTTCGAAGATTTCAGCCACTACCTTGGTTGCCTCCCGGAAGGCCTCAACATCGGGTTCAACGATGACCATCCCCAGGTTTTGCAGCTCGACCAGCAATTCCTCCTCGGCTTTGAGCATGAGCTCCTTGTTGTATTGACCGGCTTCCAACAGGGATTCTACCAAGATCTCCTGCAGATCGGGGGATAGACTATCAAACAAGTCAGCATTAATGCCAACGACAATGGTCCGAATCATATGGCCCGTCAGCATCAAGTATTTCTGGGCTTCATAGTACTTGTAGGTGTAGATCGTCGCCACCGGATTCTCCTGGCCGTCCACCGTCCCTTGCTTCAAGGCTAGATAAAGGTCGGCAAAATCCACTGGGGTGGCCGTTGCACCCATGGCCTTGACGGTTTCCAGATAAATGGGCTGCTCCGGCGCCCGGATGAGCATCCCGGCCAGATCTTCAGGCTTATAGATCGGTTTATCCTTGGTGGTCAGGTGTCTAGTCCCGTAATACCAGAAGGCGTCAAGGACCTTGATCCCCCGATTGGCTTCCAGCTTGTCATAAAGGGGCTGCATGACTTCACTGTGGAGCACCCTCTCCAAGTGGTCAACATCTCGAAAGATGTAGGGGCAGTCCAGGACGGCAAACTCCGGTTGGATGAGGCTCACGGCCCCAGGGCTCACCTGGAACATATCCACGCCGCCAAACATCGTTCCCTCCAGCAAGTCCTTTTCGCTGCCCAGCTGGGCTGCGGGAAAGACCTGAACTTCAATCTTATCGGTCCTTGATGCCACCAGCTCCGCGAATCTCTCTGCCGCCACGTGATTTGGATGGTCTGGGGCCACCGTGTTGGCAAACTTAATCACGATTGGTGCTCCCAAAGCTGTACCACTCACCAACAGAACAGTCAGGATCGCAACCAGCACACGCTGTCTTATCAAATTCTTCCTCCCCCTTTCAGCTATCTGTCAGCACTCCCATTCTTATTGCGCCTTCTTTGAATATTCGGTCATCACTCCCTATAGTTCACCGTCCCAGGGGGAATTCCTCCCAAGACATTCCCATCTAAATAAACAAGAGGCCTGACTTAAGGCCTCGGTTCACCTCGATAACGTGGAAGTTCAGACCAATCGTCACCCTTGGCTCACATGGAACTCGCCTTCCCGATTGATGAACATGGTGACCCGTTCCAACCGTTCGGTGAAAAAGCGCGCCTCCCGTCCGATGACCACCCGCACATTGGGATGGACGGTCCCAGCGCGGACGAGTCCGCCTTTCAATATGAAGACGAGGGTTTGGGCCTCATTTGGCGAGCCTAGCTCCCTGACGACGATGTTCCCCTCATGCACCGTCATCTTCCCGCCCCGGAAGGTACCACCTTCCATGGCGATCCCCCGGCCGGCAATGAGGGTTGAGTTGTAGCAGGCCTTGGCAATGGAAATAGTGCCGCTAGCCTCCAGGTGGGAGTTTTGGACGTAGACGGCTTTGATATCCGCGGTCTCTTCGCCCATCCCATCGAACATTTGCAAAATGGCCTCCAACTGGGCTTCCATCTCTTGCAGGCTTGTGGCCCGGAAGGACTTTGGCGGAAGCAATACTCCCATATCCGTAGCAAGCTTAAGGAGCTGCCCGTGGAGTTCTTCCTCCCCACTCCTGGGGGCACATTTCTCCACCACTTCCCGCAAAGCGCTGATGGCCTTGCCCATAGCCGTGAACTTGCGCTCAACGAGCATCCGGGCCACGGACAATTCATCAAATTGTCCTTCCAAGGCTTTGGCCCGCTCCCTAACCGCGCGCACCGCGGCGGTCAGTTGAGGCATGCCCTGGGCCAGCAAGGACAGATGGGGCATAGCATTCGCATACAAGTCCGACAGAAGCCCCGCCCGCATGGTAGAGGAGATGATGCTCCCCTCCACACTAATCCCGGCGACCCCTTCAATCTGGGCTCCGTCGGCGATCCCGCCCACCCGCACAGTGCCCCGAGCGTACACCTGAACGTTCTCCGCCACATCTCCCTGGATCAACACATGCCCTGTAAAGCGGATGTTGCCCGTGGCGAGCCCCGCGTCCCCCGCCACCGTGTAGACGGGCAGGACCTTGAGCAGCCCTCTGACATTGCTGGGCTTCCCACTGACGACGGCTACTGCCTTGAGACCGCCTTCAATCAAAGCGACCCCCTGTCCCGCCCGGAGATTGACCTTCTTCGGAGGCCTCGGTTCAATTACTTCCCCAGTCACCTTCATCCCCGGCTTGCCGGGCT
>LSQX01002196.1_pt2 | contig 15583 bp, 14 predicted proteins | sample 654561 | NCBI WGS metagenome assembly LSQX01 (sample SAMN04489861, study PRJNA283612) | anaerobic digester metagenome | isolation source: 4 biogas reactors fed with cattle manure at either 37C or 55C with and... | place: Denmark: Kongens Lyngby | collected 2014 | reverse complement strand
ATCTGCCTTTCTACCTCGGTCTGAGGAGCAGGCATAACTTCCATTAATGGTTGATCTGACAGTACAAAATGAGCTATGTCCTTAACGTGTATGAAGCTGTTTCCATGGGTTCTGGGCATATTGCTGTTTACTTCAGCAATTACTGTTTTAGCCATTTGGGCAGCAGGAAGGGTGTAGTCTACCGAAATTCCCAGGCTGCAGTAGCCGTTTTTGTCAGGAGGACTTACCGTTATCAAGGCCACATCCACAGGAATATGCCCTTCTAAAAACAAGGAAGGTATTTCCGAAATAAAGCGGGGAAGATAATCGGCCCGGCCTTCATAAATAGCTTGGCGCGAGTTTACTCCTGCAAACAGGGAAATATGGCGAAAGTGCTCTTCCATCCCCGGTTGGGCATATAGACATTCTCCCATACCTACCCGGTGCACAACCTTGACATCTTTCAATTCCTGATAACGCTCACTCATAGCTCTGGTCAATATTTGGGGTTCTCCGCAAGCATGGGCTACAACTACGAAATCCCCTGACTTGATAACCTTTGCGGCTTCCTGGGCTGTGCATATTCTATCCTGATAATAATTCTGCCAATGTAACACCAGAAATTCCTCCTATTGCACAGTAAATACTTTCTTTTTCTACAAACCCAGGTAAGCTTTCTTGACCTCGGGATTGTCGTTTATTTCTTCTGATGGGCCTTCCAAAGATATCATGCCATTCTCAAGCACATAGGCGCGTTGACTTAATTTCAGGGCTTGTCTCACATTCTGTTCAACCAGAACTACAGTAATACCCTCTTTGGAAATCGTAGAAATAATATCGAAAACAGTGGTTACCAATAGAGGGGATAAACCCAGTGAAGGCTCATCCAACATTAAAATGCGGGGCATACTCATAAGAGCTCTACCAATGGCTAGCATCTGCTGCTCTCCGCCACTTAAAGTACTGCCTACCTGGTTTTTCCGTTCAGCTAAGCGGGGCAGTAAGTCAAATACGTACTCCAGATTCCGTTTGCGTTCTTTCATAGTTCTACGCATAGATGATCCTATTAAGAGATTTTCGTAAACCGTAAAGATCGGGAATATTCTCCGTCCTTCCGGAACATGAATAATACCTAATTCAGTAATCTCGTAGGGGGGGAGATTATCAATTCTCTGGTCTGCAAACCAGATTTCACCGCTGCTAGGTGAAATAATACCTGAAATAGTGTTTAAAAGGGTAGTTTTACCAGCTCCATTGGCACCAACTATACTAACGATTTCTCCCTTGTTTATTTCCAGCGAAATATTCTTGATGATCTTAACGTCGCCATAACCAGCGTGAAGGTTTTTAATTAATAGCTGTTTCATATTCATCACCTAAATATGCCTTGATAACCTCAGGATTTGAAGTCACTTCCTCAGGTGTCCCCTCGGCAATTTTCTTTCCATAATCTAGGACTACTATGTGCTTACACAGTGCCATAGTAGCCTGAAGAACGTGTTCTATCATCAAGATGCTTATTCCGCTCTGGTTAAGGGTTCTAATCATTTGCACAGCCTCCTCTACTTCGGTAGGGTTTAGACCAGCTAAAACTTCATCTAGTAGAAGAATTTTAGGTTCAGTTGCCAGTGCCTTGGCTACCTCCAAACGTTTACGATCAGCTAAAGTAAGGTTCTTGGCCAATAAGTTGGCTTTGGAATCTAATCCTACTTGCTCCAATACTCGCTCGGCTATGCTCCGAGCTTTGGCACGGTTACTGGTACGAATAAAACCACCAACCATGGTATTTTCTAATACGGTCATAGCACCAAATGGCTTTACCACCTGAAAGGTTCGACCTATTCCTTTGCGGCAAACCTCATATGGTGGTAGACCGGTAATGTCCTCTCCGTTGAAAACTACCTGTCCCTGGGTAGGCTTATATACACCAGAAATCAGATTAAAAGCAGAGGTTTTACCAGCACCGTTAGGTCCAATGAGGCCGACAGCTTCACCCGTATTAACTTGCATATCTAGACTATTTACTGCAATTAAGCCGCCAAAGTTAATAGTAAGTTCTTTAACTTCCAGAAGAGTGTCTGCCACTGCTCTCATCCTCCTTCTGGTCCGATGTTCCTAAAAAGCGATTATAGTATTTTTGAACCACTTCAATAATTCCTAAAGGCTTAAACATTATTACGAATACTACTATCAGCCCATAGACAAACAGGTGAAAGCCTTGAGCAAGATCACTAAAATAAAATTGGATAATTTCACTCACGGCATGTAAGGATATGCCACCTATTACTGGGCCTAAAACAGTTCCGCTACCACCGACTACAGCCAGAAAGACCATCTCATTGGACATCAAGGGACCGCAGATAGCTAGCGGCTCAAGGTAGCGAATCAGCATAGCGTAAAACACGCCACCTATAGCGGTAAAGAAAGCACTATAAGCTGCAGCCGTTAATTTGGCATTGCGCACGTTGATGCCCAGTGCGGCAGCGGCATCCTCATCTTCTTTTAAGGCCGAAAGATAAAAGCCCAAGCGGGAGTTTTTCAACCAGAAGGAAAATACCACAATTATTACTACCATAGTCAGCGCTATATAATAGTAGGGAACTTTAGACATAAACTGAAAGTGGGCGGGCGCGTTACCCATAAGCTTTACTATCAGACCCTCCGCTCCACCAACATGGAGAGGTCCTATTGACATAGTGTTTTCCAGCAATACTACGGCACCAGACACAATAGCCACTGTTGCCAGAGCATAGTAGGCCCCACGTAACTTAAAGGTGGGGTATCCTATGATGGTACTTAGTATAACTGCGGCAGCCCCTCCGGCGAACATGCCTATCCAGGGGGATATCCCAAATTCGTTGAAAAGAATAACTGTTACATAAGCACCTATAGCTGTAAATATCCCATGTCCTAATGAAAGTTGACCAGCAAATCCGCAGAATATATTCCAAGAAGATGCCAAAAATGCCCACAACAAACACATAGTTATAACGTGTAGGTAGTAAGGCTTGGTAACAAATAGGGGAACAATTAGCGCTATAGCTAGGATTACAACGGTTAGCCCGATTTTTTTCTTCTGAACTACATCCATTTACCTTCACCTACCATTCAAACTTGGAGCCAAATAAGCCTGACGGCTTAATGAATAGCACTAAGAGGAAAACCAGATATACTATTGCTGTAGTTAAAGTAGCCGTCATATATTGAGCACCAATTGATTCTATCAAACCGATTATAATGCCCCCTAGAAGAGCACCAGGAACACTGCCCAGACCTCCTAATACTACGACGATAAATGCTTTAGTCATAAAAACATTACCGACCGTAGGGTGAACATAATAGAAGGGAAGTAATACTATAGCCGCCACTGCCAGCAGAGCCGTTCCAATACCAAAGGCAATAGCATAGGTCTGGGGAACATTTATTCCCATCAATAAAGCGGTGTTTCTATCCTGGCCGCAAGCGCGCAGTTTGCGCCCTGGTTCGGTATACTGTAAGAAAAAGAAAAAGGCGAGAGAAATAACCAGTGTAAGTATTAAAGCATAAAATCTTGCTGCGCTTAAAGTAACGCTTCCAAAAGCTATGGTGGCATCGGTAATGCTAGTCTTAGCCATAACATAGTCAGCACCAAATACCATGAGAGCCAGGTTCTCGAAGACCATAGCTAAAGCCGCTGTTAAAAGAAGTACGGCTATTGGTTCACGTACGTCTTTTTGACGGTCTATAACCGGTTTAATAAAAAATCTCTCAGTTAAATATCCAAAACCGAACATTAAAGGCGAAACAATTAATATCAGAATATAGGGGTTTATTCCAGACAACTTCCATATCCAGTAAGCTATCATCATTGACAGCATTAGGAGTGCACCATGAGCAAAGTTGATAATTTTCATTATTCCAAAGATGAGCGTAAGGCCTAAGGCAATAAGACCGTATATCGCACCCATACTGATTCCGTTAACTAATACAGACAAAAAATCCATGTAACAGGACCACTCCTTTTGAATATCCGGTAAAGGCTGATGCCTTTACCGGATATTTTTGAGTTTATTGGTTGACACCAGGATATGGCCATACAACTTCCATGTCTGGACGAGCTTCTTCTTCCGGCCATACACTTACACGTTCCATTTTTCCGTCTATTTTGCGCATTTGGGAAATAACCAATGGAGCGTTAACCATTTGCCCAGTATCATCGAAGACTATTTCCGAAGCATACATTTGCGTAGGACCTTCAGTGAGGTTTGTTTCAGCAAAAGCCTGCCGGAGGGCTTCAGGATCAGTAGAACCTGCTCTTTCCAGAGCATCGGCAATGATATACATGGAGGCATAAGCCTTAACAGCTTCTGCGTTCATGGGATAGCCATATTTTTCGGTAAATTTTTGGTTAACTTCTTTGGAGAAGGGACGGTTAACATCGGGTTCCCAGGTGGATATATCGAAATAGTACTCGCAGTTGTCACCAGTTAATTCGAAGTAAGCTGGGTCTGCGAAACCGCCACTGGTTCCGATAAAGGCTTTGGGCATGACTTTGTGCTCTGCAAAAGTATTGGTCAGCAGAGCTGCGTCAGATACATAGGATACCAGCATAATTATATCTGGATTCAAGTTTTTACATTTTAATACTACGGGAGTTAGATCAGATGAATTGGATGGATAGGGCTCTTTCAGTACGATTTCCAAGCCTGCTGCGGGGATGTATTCTTCCCAGGCTCTTACTGCACCTTGTCCCCAGGAGGTATTTTCGTAAATCAAAGCAACGGTTTTAACAGGCGTATCGAATTTTTCAGCCATTTCCTTCACAAAGGCTACCTGGTCACGGTTTCTCCAGCTGGTTTTTTCAGCTACCCGGAATACATACTTAAAACCGCGTTCTGTAATCTGGTCTTCAGAAGGAACGGGAACAATATATGGTATGCCGTACCTTTCCGCAACTTCAGTAGAAGGCATGGCCACGCCGCTCTGATAGCATCCAGTAATTAAAGCAACCTCTTCATGGGTTATTAATCTTTCTGCTTCGGAAACGCCTGTAGCCGGGTCTCCTTTGCTGTCAGCATAGAGCATTTCGATTTGAGCACCGTTCATTGATTTAATACCGCCGGCCGCATTGATTTCTTCAACAGCCATATCACGGGCTTCTTGTCCAATTTTTCCTAAGGGAGCTGCCGAACCTGATAGAGGAAGTATATTTCCGATTTTGATTACCTCAACGTCAGATCCGGACTCACTACCACCGCAGCCAACCACAAAACACATCATCATAGCTGCTACTAGCATCAACCCAATAATTTTTGCGTACCTTCCTCTAACCAACAAATAAGTTCCCTCCTTTTGTAATTGTGACCATTCTTACCTGTATTCTGATTGCCCCTCCTTTTCTTAAAGTCGAATGCTGAAAAAGTGCTAAATACTTTATTTGCAATATGTGTGCCAACAATCTCGCCGAAGAATAATAATACCCTGTAATAGGCCTAGATCGGCCCCTTGGCAATAATAGCCAGGCAGTAAACTTATTCTCACTGAACCGGTAACGGTACGATAAGAGATTAGCAAGGAGCAGTAAAAGTTGAGGCAGGAGTGAAAGCTCGGGAAGGGCAGTTATAAAAAACGCGGGTGAACCGCACCTGGTTCACCCGCTCTAAAAACAACTCATGTATTTGTATTATCATCAACACCGGTTTTGATGCCATACATAGAGGCTTTTCTGCAAAGAGTGGATTGACTAATGCCTAAAGCGGCCGCGGCTTTGCGCGTACTGCCATATTTGGCCAAATAGGCTTTGATATAATATTTTTCTACTTTCTGAACTATTTTTCGCAGATTAATATTAGGCTGGTCAGACGAATCATAGTGATGAAATTTATTAATATCAAGGCTGAAAATAGTATCGCCTGGATCAGTTACTACTGCTCTTTCCACTACGTTTTTCAGTTCTCGAATATTGCCAGGCCGATCATAATTAATTAATTTATCAATTAATTGCGGGGCTATTTGCTTCTTCAAGCCATATTTTTCATTGAATTTATTCAGGAAATGCTCTATTAAAGCAGGTATTTCCTCACGCCTTTCCCTTAAAGGAGGTACATTTATCGGCACTACGTTCAATCTGTAATAAAGGTCATTTCTAAACTCATTTCTGCTTACCATTTCATTTAAATCGCGATTAGTAGCGGTTATAATTCTCACATCTATCTTTTTGGTTTTATTGCTTCCAATACGAGTCACTTCATTTTCCTGTATTACTCTTAATAATTTGGCCTGTACGCCTAATGGCAATTCGGCTATTTCATCTAACAGTAAAGTTCCGCCATTAGCCAGCTCGAATATGCCCATTTTACCGCCCTTTTTAGCCCCGGTAAAAGCGCCTTCCTCATAACCGAATAACTCAGATTCCAGTAAATTATCCGGGATAGAAGCGCAGTTTATTCTAATATAAGGCTTATCTCTCCGGGGGCTTTGCAAATGTATTTGGTGAGCTACTATTTCTTTTCCTACTCCGGATTCTCCGGTTATCATAACTGCCGAATCGAACTGGGCCACTTGGTTTACTGTTTGCATTAAATCAGCCATGGCTGGTGAAGCTATCACGTAATCCCGGTAACCTATCAAGTTGAAATATTGGGTTTTGTAGTGCTGGCTTAATCCTTCTTTGTGTTCTACGGCACTCTTTAACTCATTGAGTTCAGTTATATCCCGGCCATTAGTAACCACATAAGCCAGATTGCCCTTGTCATCAAAGACAGGATTACCGGTAACCAGTACGGTACGTCCGGTCTTGATCTTTTGTACAAATGTAACAGGTTTTAGGGTCTCGATAACCTCAATACTGCAGGAGCGGTCATAGAAACCCTGGGCGACAAGTTCGTACATGGTTTTTCCTATAACTTCCTCAGGTTTTATACCGGTTATGCGGTAGTAGGCCGAATTTACCTTAGTAACACGTCCTTCAGCATCAGTTACGAAAAGATAATCAAAAGATGCTTCAAAAATAGCATCCATTTGTTCCCTAAGGAGTTTGTTTTCCTGAAGATCGATTAATTCAACATTCAGATATCTGATCAAATCAGACTGGGTAACCACTCCAACCACAATGTTTTCCCGTACAACCGGAAAGCGGCTGACTGGTTTTGTTAGCAATGTTTTTACATCATCATTAGGATGACAGGTAATCACATCAGTAATCATGTGTTTGTCAACCGTTTCATCTAGAGGTACAAACTCTGCCATAGCTTTGTACAATTGGTTTTTAGTTAAGTAACCTATGAGTTTTCCTTTGTTAACTACTGGAGCACCGTCTATATGATGTTTATAGAACAAAGCTGCTGCTTCGGCAACAGTCTGACTCGGCGAAAGAACATAAGGATTTCTAGTCATAATTTCACTTATCTTCATAGTTGTATCACCAGCCTTTGCCTTTCATGATATCTAATATGTCGACACTGTTCAACAATATATAGGCAGCAGAAATATCTTTAAGCCAGCGAAAATGATGTTTATTTGCAAGCCTTTCGAAGAAACGTTGGCCTTACTGAACTAGCCATTATATGGGGTACATATGGCTGTAAAACCAATATTCAGCAATTTTCGCATAGTTAGGCTGTCAGATTATGTTATCATAGAAAGAGCAGTGAGGGGGGAGGTACTGGTAGTGCAGGAACGAGAGCTATTTAAGGGTTTGCTGAAAGCGGGCGGCTTTTTTCTTCTGGTTAAGGGCGTATACCTGCATAGCTTATGGGCTAGCTATAATTTGGTCTATCAAGGTTATCATTCCCATAACTGGCTGGCACCGTCGGTTATTATGTTAATGGGGATAATGCTGTGGGCAGGCTCCCATTTCCTTACCCGGTTTGCTTACGGCGATTATGATGAGGCGTGGCAGCTATCATCAGTCTTACGGATGGGAATAAAGATGTTGGGGTTGTGGCTGATCTATCGCCAGCTTATTATGCTGGCCAGTATTGCTGAATACCGGAAGATGAGGTCAGTAACTGATGTGGCACTGCCTGGCGAAGGAACCTACTGGGTCTTACAATTTGCCATCGTTGTAGCCACACTGGCAGTTGGGGTGTTATTCCTGCGTATTCAGTTCAAATTGAAGAGTAACCGGGGAGGGGCATGATATGCTGAAGGAAAGAGATGTTTTTCGGGAAATCATAAGGCTGGTAGGATTGGCTTTGTTGGTATATGGACTGCTGGTTATTCTCCAATCGGGAATATCCTTAATGTACTTCGGTTCCTCCCATAACAACAGCTCCATAGCCTTAATACTTGCTCAGCCCTTTATCTATATTCTGGTAGGCTTGCTGTTTTTAATCCGTCCGGCTTTAATAGCGGCCTTTGCTTATCCTCGAGAGCAAACTGCAGAATGGAGCTCTGGAAATATCCTAATTATTGGTGTAAAACTGGCCGGGGTGTGGTTAATCCTGGCCCATTTCGGTACCTTCCTGCAGCACCTGCGCTATTACCTGGAGCAGATTCCCATGCTGGGGCGCTATCAGGTATTGACCAACAGCATATGGACGGCCATAGCCATATATATCCTTATTATAATAGTAGGAATGGTTATGCTGCGTTACCAGCCCAGGAGTAACGAAGAATAAGATTGACCGTAGGGGGCGATGCCCACATCGCCCCGCTAATACTCAAACCGTAAATAGACATAGTGATTATCACCCGTACGCGCTCGCAGCCTACTTCCTTACAACCCTCTTTTTGTCCTCCGGCAGGTCCAGCCCCAGGGTTCCCCCGGGATTCATAATATTATTGGGGTCAAAGTGTCTTTTCAGGGCCCGGAACACTTCCATTTGATTCTTGCCGATTTGGCCTTCCAGCCAGGGCGCTGTCATTTTGCCAATGCCATGATGGTGACTCATGGCGGCTCCGTATTTTTGAATGCTGTCCAATATACCATATTGATAATCCAGGTATTCTTCTATTTCATTGATGCGGGCTATAAAGATAAAATACAAATTGCCCCCCTGGGGGTACACATGAGAAATATGAGTCATGCAAATGGTATTAGGCCGGCTTTTGCAAAAACCCCTTACCCCTTCATAGACCTGCTGCAGGTTATCCCAGGATACTGCACATTCCAGGGTATCAGTCATAATGCCAAAATCCTGCAGGTCCTCGCGCAGATAGGGATCTTTAAACCGCCCCTTTTCCCAGCCTTCGGTCACAAACTTGGTGGTATACATAGCCCCGTACCTTTTGCATATCCTGTGGATATTTTTTTTCACTACCCGGGTATACGATTTGTGGCCATCAGCTAACCCCAGGAGCATGCATTTTTCACCTTTCTTAAAGCCCTTAAGTTCCAAAATCTTATCAATAATGGTTCCTTCTATTCCGTACATTTTCAAGGCTATATCGGTTTCTTCCGGATCAGACAGCCGGAATACAGAAGGAAAGCCGAACTCACCCTGCATTATTTCCCGGACTGCTTCCACTGCGTCCGACCAGTTCTTAAACATATAGGAAAACTTACTCCGGTTTTCCGGCTGGTACCTGAATATCTTCAAGGTTACCGCTACCAAAATACCAAATGCCCCTTCACTGCCTATCATTATCTGATCAACGGAAGGTCCGGTGGCGCTGGCCGGATATTCAGCGGTTTTGATTACTCCAGCCGGGGTGATGTATTCCTGGCAAACCACTATATCTTCAATTTTGCCGTAGTAGGTAGAGTTTTGGCCTGCTCCTCTAGTAACCACCCAGCCGCCCACACAGGAATATTCAAAGGATTGAGGAAAATGACCGCATGTATAAGCCCTTTTAGCGTTAAAGAGCTGGGGGGCATTATTGAGGGTTTTTTCCAATTCCGGCCCCGTCATACCAGGTTCTACGGTGATGGTCTGGTTGATTTCATTGAACTTCAATACCCGGTTCATGTGCACTCTCATGTTCAGGGTAATGCTCTTCTTTTTGGTGCATTCCACCCCCCTGGTCACCGAAGAACCGCCGGCGTAGACATAAATATTGATTTTTTCCTGATTGCAGTACTCCACTATTTTCTTTATGTCTTCTTTATCCCGGGGATGAATGACCAGGTCCGGCACGTTTTCCACTATTCCTTCCCTGAGCCGCATCAAATCAATCATGGTTTTGCCGTAGGCCACCTGCAGCCGGGCATATTCATCTTCCAGCACATTCTCTTCCCCTACTATTTTCTTAAACTCAGCAACTTGCTCCGGAGTCAAAGAAATGGGCAGATGGTAAGAGACCTCTTCCAACCCCATCTTTTGGGGGGACTTAAAGTCTTCATCAGTCATATTAAAAGTGCTTTTCATGAGTGCGTAAAGGCGCGGGTTAGGATGTTTGAATTCCTGGGGATCTCCCCACTTAAAAATAGAACGATAAGATTTTTCAGGAGGTGCTTGGTCATACCATTCCGGTAAAAATCCCGGGTAATTTTTACTCATAATACTGGCTCCTTCCTGATTCTATATATTTGGGTACTTGGTGATGTCTTTTATTTCCTTATAGAGGCCCTCCAGGCGGGAATAGATTTTGCAGTATACCCGGCGGTATAATTCTCTATAGAGCTTGGCATTGTCAGCCCGGGGCGTAAAAATACTGGTAGGATGAACCATGTTTTTTACGGCTTCTTGATAGCTGCTGAATAGTTTTAAGCCCATAAACCCGTTTATAGCCGCCCCCAGCCCTGAAGTCTCATAAGTTTGGCCCCTGACTACCGGCTTGTTGAACATGTCAGCCGTTATTTGGCAGATGGCATTGCTCTGGGACCCGCCTCCGGAAACCATTAAGGTGTTAACCTTTACTTTCGATTTCTTTTCAATATGCTCCAAACCTTCAATGAGGGCATAATTAATCCCTTCTATGATTGCCCGGTAAATATGGGCCCGGGTATGTACATCCCCGAAGCCGATAATAGCTCCCTTAGCTTCCGGCATCTTCAGCCCTGGTGTCCAAAAAGGCTGCAAAATAAGCCCCTGGGAGCCGGGAGGAATATCGTACAGTTTCTCGTCCAGCACATCCTCAGGGGGAACCCCCCTTTGCTGGGCTTCCATCATCTCCCGCAGGCCAAATTCCTTCTTAAACCAGCTTATCATCCAGTATCCCCGGAATATCTCCACTTCCGGGTTGTACAGCCCTGGTATGGAGGCGGGGTAGGGGGGCATGAACTGGAGAGGTTCTAAATATTTTGAGGTGGTGATCTGGACAGTGGCGGTAGTGCCGAAGCTCATACTGGCACAGGAGGGGTCCAGGCAGCCTACTCCTAACGTCTCACAGCCTTTGTCTGACCCGGCGGCTATAACCGGAGTGCCTTCCTTGATACCGGTAGCCGAGGCCGCCTGAGCAGTAATAGGGGCGATGGGCTCCCCCGGTTTTGCCAAATCGTAGAGCTTTTCCCGCTCGATGCCGAAGAGAGGCCATTTGAAATCAAGTGGCTTGGCCCAGCATTGCCTTTTGTAGTCGAAGGGGATATGGCCTATTTGACTGCCTACCGAATCCGCATAGCGCCCGGTCAATTGGAAAATAAAATATCCTGACAGCAACAGGCATTTATACGTTTTTTCCCACAGTTCGGGCTCATTTTCCCTTATCCAGTTAGTTTTCGTCTGTCTTCTGATCAGCTCCAGGGTTTTACTCATACCCACGGCTTTGAACATTATCTGGTGATGAAGGGGAAGAGGCTCCCGGCATTGGGCCATTCTCTGGTCCAGCCAAATTATAGCTGGCCGGAGAGGTTGGCCTTCCTTATCAATTAGGACGGTGGTATCCCGCTGGGTAGTAACTGTTACACCCACGATCTTGTTCCAATCTTCGGGCTGTTGGGCTTTCAGGGTTTGACAGGCTTTGCAGGCGTTATCCCAAAATACATCTGCATGTTGCTCAGCCCAGCCGGGCTGGGTAGAAAAATAGGGTTCGAATTCTACCTTTTCTTTGCCCACTATGCTGCCCCGGCTGTTAAACAGTATCGCCCTCACACTCTGGGTGCCGCAGTCGATAGTCAAGATATACCCATCTCCACTGTTCATTGGCCATCCTCCTCCAGCAAATAATATAAATCCGAAGTGGCTATTACATTAATACCGGTATTGCAGACGTTTTCTATTATTACCTCCCCTATATGGACCGGATGGTCTAAGGTTACCGCGTTTATTTGCTCCATGACCGCAAAAATCGCATTTAAGGGCACTTCTCCGTTAGTTCGCACCGGCAGGCGGGGCACTTTTCTGTAGGTGGTTTTCATCGTTGAACAAACACTGCGGCGGGGGTCGGTTAATTCATTAATGGCAAATTGCTCTCCTTTGCGGCACCGGTTACCTTTTATTTCCCACTGTTCCCCTGATTTCACGGCGGTCAAGCTGCAGCCAATGGGGCATTCTATACATATCAAGTGTTTCATAGTGCCATCTCCTTGTTCTTGACCGGTTCCATGGTAATTTCTATCTGGTTGCTGGCCAGCCCGTCTTTTATTACCAGACGCACCCTTTCCATTTCTGGTGGTCGGAGAATCACATACCTTTTAGACAGCAGGACCTGGTCCCCTGATTTAATGGTAACCCGCATGTTTTCCCGGACCTCCCGGGAGCGAAAATACAAAACCGCCTTCCGGTTACTGGAATTAATGTTTATCTGCTGGGGTACTACATACAAGAAGTCTGGGCTCATCTTTATTTCCGCCAGTTGCCGGGGAGTGGCTTCCCGCACATATTGAGCCGCATTAGCACCGGCTATTTCCCCGCTTTCGGAGACATAATCCACCAAATCGTTGACATGCAGAGCATTGCCACAGGAAAATACCCCCTCCACGGAAGTCATGAAATTTTGGTCAACTACCGGGCCTTTGGTGGCAGCATCGATTTCAACCCCCAGCATGTCAGCAATTTCGTTTTCCGGTATGAGACCTACCGAAAGTATGACGGTGTCACAGCTTATGACTTGTTCAGTACCTTTAATGGGCCGCATGTTCTCATCCACCCGGGCAATCTCCACGGCTTCCACCCGGTTGTCTCCAAATACCCGGGTAATGGTGGTGGATAAGTGTAAGGGTATATGGAAATCGTTTAAGCACTGGACGATGTTGCGGCTCAATCCGGAAGGGGTGCTTTTCGCTTCATACACGGCCAAGACCTGAGCACCTTCCAGGGTGAGCCGCCTGGCCATAATGAGACCGATATCACCGCTGCCCAAAATGACGCACTTTTTGCCGGGCAGGTAGCCTTCTATATTGACTAAGTGCTGGGCTGTACCCGCCGTGAATACTCCCGCCGGTCTGGTTCCGTTTATAAAAACTTGCTTGGCAGTTCTCTCCCGGCATCCTGTGGCCAGTATTAAGGCCCTGGTTTCAATCTGCGCCACTCCCTGAGCCGCGTTGACCAGGGTAATGACAAAACCGGTGCCGGCCTTTTCCACTGTAAGCACAAAGGTGCTCAGCAGTACGGGCATTTGGCAAGCCAATACCTTGTCAACATATCTTTGGGCATATTCGGGGCCGGTCAGCTTTTCCTTAAATTTAATCAAGCCAAAACCATCGTGAATGCACTGTTTCAAAATGCCTCCCAAGCGGTTCTCCCTTTCAATAATGAGGGTATTCATACCCTGCTCAAAAGAGGCCAGTGCCGCGGCCAGACCAGCTGGACCCCCTCCTAATACCACCACATCATATTCATTCAACCCCTTCACCTCCCGTGGTAGGATTTTGTTTGGTTTCGGCTACTACTATATTTGAGTCATTGCCTTTTTTAGTTATGGAGGTCATGGGTATACCAGTTTCTTCATTTATAATAGTCATGACGGTGGGCAGGCAAAAACCTCCCTGGCACCTTCCCATACCCGCTCTCACCCGTCTTTTAATAGCATCTACCGAAGTTACTGGGATAGGGGAGTGTATGGCAGCGATGATTTCCCCCTTGCTGATGCCCTCACAGCGGCATACTATCTCGCCATAATGGGGATTTTCTTTGATAATTTTGCTGCGTGACTCAAAGTCCATACTGCTCAGTTCCGGGATACCCTTTCTGATGGGATTCCAGTTTTGTTTGGGTTTAACATCCATGACTTCAGATAATACCTTACAGGTAATCCTCTCTATTTCCGCGGCAATGGCTGGGGCAGAAGCTAATCCCGGGGATTGGATGCCTGCCGCATAAACCAGATTGTCCACATACTCCGATCTTTCGATGATAAAGTCTTCTTCATAGGTGCAGGCCCTGATCCCCGCACAGTAAGCGATTACATCCGCCGGACTGAACCCTCTTATGAGAGGCAAGTGTTTTTGCATTATGGCTTCAATATTATTCATATTGGTGGAGAAGTCTTCCCGGAAAGGTTGCTCGTAGGCATCGGGGCCGACTAGGACATTGCCGTCTACTGTCTTGACAACCCCCCCCGCCTTTAGTATTGCTTTTGGTTTGGGTCAGACTCGGTTTGCCGATAACTCCGTTGATAAGCTCTCCCTTCTTTTTATCCAGAAACAAAATTTCACCCTTGCGGGGGTGAATAGAGAAAAACTGGTCACCGGCCATATCAGCAATAATATCGGCAAACGTCCCGGCGGCATTGATGACCACTTTGGGATAAACCGTACCCCGGTTGGTTTTTACACTGGTGATCCGGCCATGTTCCTTGGTCATAGAGAGAACTACCGTATTAAGGGATACTTCTGCGCCGTTTTGGACCGCATTTTCCGCGTAGGCCACGGTCATCTTGTAAGGGGAGATTATACCAGTGGTAGCAAAATGCACAGCTCCGGCAATGGGCACACCAATATTAGGTTCTTTTTGCAGTGCCTCTTCTCTGGACAGCAGGCTAATGCCTTTGACTCCCATTTTGTTAGCGCGTATATCTAACACCGGCTTGACCAGCTTTAATAATGGTGAATCAAAAAGAACACTCGAGCCGCACCTGATTAATTTTACGTCCAGTTCTCTAGCGACCCGAGTGTACATTTCATTGCCTTTTACATTAAAAATAGCTTTTTTCGAGCCTATCTTAGGTTCAATGCCAGGATGGATCATACCATCGTTGCGGGAAGAAGCATGCATAGCTACGTCTTCTTCCTTTTCCACCAGCAATATGGATAACTGCCATTTGGCAAGTTCCCGGGCGATAGCACAGCCTATAATCCCCCCGCCAATAACCAGTACATCAACCTGTTTGCCTTGGAGAAAATCATCGGCTAGTTGGGGCTTTTTTATCTTAGGAATTTCTAAATCTTTAACCTCGAGCTTGTTCACTACCCCTTTATAGCCTTGATTGGCGCACATCTTTCCTGCGTCATACAGTTGGGCCCAGGAGGAAACTGTACCTTCCAGGACAATGGAGGAATGCCATTCACGCAGTGATACACCAGGAGATATCTTCTTTCGTACCCTGTTTTCAAGGACCTGCAAGCGTTTCTTCAAAATATCACCCCTTGCCATAGTACCATCCCGCGCAATTACCAGTATTTTTTCCGCATACACGTCTATTTTCTAGTGTTATTAACTAATATTCTATATATGTATAATTGTTCCTTTTATAAAACAGGCCATGATTTATAAAAACACCTAAGCCTGTAAATAGCCTTCGCTGTGTCATTGCTTTAAAACACCTCTTACCTAAATCGTAGGCAGTAGGTTTGCCATGAGCACCT
>LSQX01284139.1_pt1 | contig 15584 bp, 16 predicted proteins | sample 654561 | NCBI WGS metagenome assembly LSQX01 (sample SAMN04489861, study PRJNA283612) | anaerobic digester metagenome | isolation source: 4 biogas reactors fed with cattle manure at either 37C or 55C with and... | place: Denmark: Kongens Lyngby | collected 2014 | reverse complement strand
GTAGCGGTTGCCGTACATGTGGCAGTAGCTAACGGGGTATTTATATTAACCACGACGGAAGGATCATTGATAACCGCTGGCTCTGTGGGTTGAGGCACCGCGCAAGCGCTTGTAACCATGATAAAAATCATGATTAGTAGTATTAATGACTTGTGTGCGGTTTTAGGATCCATATCTGTTGATTTTACATCATTCTTACTTGTGTGTTCTCATTTCATATCCGGGTTACACAAGTGTAGGGGCATGTGCCGATCGTGAGCACTCAAAGAGCGCTTACATAGTCAGACCTGCCCAGTTCAAGAACTGCCCCCAAGCATTGGAACCGAAAAATTACCGTGATATCCAACGGGGTGGGTTTAGCTGATTAATGAAAATATCATATTTAGAACAGCTGATGCCAGTATCAATGGGGAGTGGGCTATAATCATGCTATGTTCCGCGATCAGAAGAGCAACGGACGCCCAGCCGGCAACTATATCCTCGGGATAAATATCGACAGTGACCACGTGTTGTTGGTTTATGGCAGCCCTTCGGGTACGATCAGTGAGCGGCTGGCTTTTCCTTCACTGCGACAGGAAAGCTTTCAGTCCTTAATGGCTGAGATCAGCAGCAATGCCGATCGTCTGCTCATAATTACCCAGTCGCAGCGGTTGCCGCTTCCGGATGTTGTTTCGGTATCGGTATGTGGTAATTATGACACCCAGACCAAAATCCTCTCATCCTCGGCAGACTTCCCTCAGTGGAAAGCTGAATCACTGTGCTCACAGCTGAACCTTCGCTTCAACTTGCCGGTCTACGTGGAAAGCAAAGCCAACGCAGGGCTGCAGGCAGAATTTCTGTTTGGTTCGATTTCTCCGCAAGAGCAAACGGTTTACGTCAGCTTTCAACCCCGCATCAGGGTCGCAATCTCCATGAATGGAAGGCTTTATTCAAGCACCGGCGGCTTTTCTGGTGCCCTGGGCAATCTTCAGCTGACCGACATTAATTTTCCTGGTCAGGCACAGAGTCTCTACCTTAATGATGTTGCCAGTGCCGCTGGTTTGGTTAGGTTCGCGCAATCGCGACATCCAACCCATTGGGAGGCTGACGCTGTTCCAGGAGATATTATTAGCGGCGTGCTTGAGGGCGACCCCTACGGAATTGAGGTTGTTACAGAGGCAGCAACGATCTTTGGTTCTCAGCTTCAAGCGCTAATGCACGTGCTGCGACCGGTAAACTTTGTGGTTGGTTACCCCTTCAACCTTCTTGGCGAGCATTGGGTGAGACCGATGACGGAGACGATCGTGACCACCACCGGGTTGGGAACGGGGCAGTTGCCCAAAATTAGCCCTTCAGTCCTGGGGGCGCGCCAACCCGAGCTTGAAGCGCTCGCTCCGGCAATTATGGCTTTGCGTTCCGGATAATCTGCGGGTTTAATAGTTCGCCAACATTTCTTTTACGCCTTTCTGACATTGCTTCCCTATGGTTAAGCTAAGCAACGTAGTAAAGAAATGGAGGAAACTATGGCTTATATGATCAGACAAACTCCCTATTGGAGAAAATACAACCTTGAAAGAGCAATGGACCGATACTTTGAATTGGAGTCCGAACCACTTCCTTCCGGCTTTCCGCTGGATGTGCTCGAGAGCGACACCGAATATCTGGTGAAGGCGAGTATCGCCGGCTTTGATCCCGATCAGATCGAAATCACCTACGATGACAACACCCTGTCAATCAAGGGTCAGGTTCACGATGAAAACGTGAATGAAAAGGAAGGCAAGTATCACATCCGCGAACGCAGCTACGGCTCGTTTTATCGCAGCATCAGCATGCCTGGTGTGATTGACGCAGACCAAATCACTGCAGATACTGAAAATGGCGTCCTGGTGGTACACCTGCCTAAGAAACCTGAGACTCAACCAAAGAAGATCAATGTCTCACCTCGAAAAATTGTGGACAGCGAATAGTAAAAAAGACGCAACCGATACACCCCCGCAACACTGCGGGGGTGTTTTTGTTTCTGACCAGCGACTTCTTTTTAAATCTACTATAATTAGAAAAACCCCTGGAAGGAGATAATATGGAATACAAAAAGTATCAGGTAAAGCCCGGCGAAAAGATTGAACTGCAGAATTTCGACCCGAACGATTCCAGTGAATTTGATGGCAAGAAAAAGGCTGGTCAAAAAGCCCTCCTGGAAGTTGTCGAAGAGATTAAAGCCCTGCAGGAATTGCTCTACGCGGAGGGAAAAAACCGCCTATTGGTCATCATCCAGGCTATGGACACCGCCGGCAAAGACGGCGTCATCCGCAAAGTCTTCGGGGGTGTCAACCCCCAGGGTGTGCGTGTTGCTCCCTTCAAAGTGCCTTCCAGCCTTGAGCTTTCCCACGATTACCTCTGGCGCGTTCATGCCCAAACACCCAAAAAAGGTGAAATTGTGATCTTTAACCGCTCTCATTACGAAGACGTTTTGCCGGTTCGTGTACTCAACCTGATGCCTGAAGAGGTCTGGTCTAAACGTTACCATCACATCAACGAATTTGAACGCTTGTTGGTCGATGAGGGCACGGTCATCCTCAAGTTTTATCTGAATATCGATTTGCAGGAACAAGCCGAGCGCTTCCTTGACCGTCTCGAAGAGCCGGACAAACACTGGAAGTTCAACCCTGGCGACCTCGAAGATCGCAAACTCTGGGATAGCTATATGGAAGCCTATGAGGACCTGTTGAACAAAACCAGCACAGAATGGGCGCCCTGGTATGTGATTCCCAGCAACAAAAAATGGTGCCGCAATCTGCTCGCTGCAACAATTGTCCGCGATACCTTGCTGGATATGAAAATGGAATTTCCAGCGCCACCGCCCGACCTCGACCATTATCACGATGTCGTCCTGGAGATGGTTCTCTCCTATGAAGAAGAAGATTAATTGAGCGACTACATCAACCCCGTCCCAGATGCCGTTCTGGTGGGTCGGATGCGTCGGGAGTTTATTTTACCGGCGCGATCGGCAGCTTATCTCAATCGCCCGGGTGGAAACCTTGGTTATGCCGCTGCTTCTTTTTTGCTATGGGACGGCAAACCTGGCTTGGTATCGCGTATCAATCCGGACTTTCCTTCCGAGTGGCTCGAAGATTATAAAAACGCTGGCGCCGATATCGACGGTATTCGCCAGGCAATCGATCCGATCGACGACCGTTTTTTTGTCACCTATAGTGAAGACCAGCAAGCCCGCTACGAAAACCCAATCACCTGGTTCGCTGACCGGCAGCTGCCCTTCCCTCCTGAGCTGCTCAGTTACAGCCCAACCATTCCGATTTACTGCAGTAAAACCGAGTACCGCACTGACAGCATCCGCGTTACCGATGTCCCCTTCACATATCTGGAAGCCTCTGCCGCGCATATATGCCCGATCGATTATATCTCCCACAAAATTCTGCCGTCGGTTCTCAAAGGCGGGATGGTCTCGCTGCTAACGATGCGCGCGGGCAACTGCTACATGGACCCAATATTTTGGGAGGAGATTAGGGCGCTTATCAGCGATGTCACCGCTTTCATGATTACCGATGCCCAGGCGATCAAGCTGTTTCAGGGCAGAAGCGTCGACTTATGGGAAATCGCCGGTATCTTAGCCAACTACGGACCGGAGTACATCATCATCCATGCCAAAGACGGTACTGTGATGCTTTATTCCCGTCTGAAACGCAAACGATGGGTTTTTCCATCCTACCCCAGCAAGCCTGCTGATCCAACCGGTATGCTGGATGCCTTTGACGGCGGTTTTTTGGCGGGTTATCGCAAGGAATATGACGCTGTACAGGCAGTCTTGCATGGGTTGGTCAGTGCTTCATTCTGCAGTGAAGGCAGCGGACCGTTTTACTTGCTGGAATGTTTGCCTGGGCTAAAAGAAGCCCGCCTCAAGGTCTTGAGTCAACAGGTAATGGAGGCGTAGCCGAAGGGATGGGCGTTTCGGTGGGCAGTTCAGGTGGGCTGATGGGAACTAACCTAACTTCATAGAGCCACTGCCAGTTTTTCCCGGTCACAAAAAGACGTTCGTTTTCCGCATCCCAGGCGATCCCGTTCAGGACTTCGCCTATATCTGCCAGATTTTCTTGCGGGCGCAAACCGCGCATATCCAGCATGGTGATTACCTCGCCTTCCTGCAGATCGATGATCGCAATTTGGTCTGAAAGGTAAATATTGGCGTAAATTTGACCGTAAATGAATTCCAACTCGTTCAGATATTCGATCGGATGACCTTGCCAGGTAACGTTAACCTCCTTGATTTGAAAACCACTGGTCGGATCCATCCATAAAAGTTTGTTGCTGCCATCTGACATGATCAGGGCTGATCCGTCGGTTGTAAGCCCCCAACCTTCAGTACTGTAAGAAAACCGCCCTGTTTGCTCAAAGGTTTCCAGATCATAAATGAAAGCTGTGCCTTCCTGCCAGGTTAACTGATAGAGCAAATCGTTCAGTTCAATTAAACCTTCTGCGAAATACTGGTCTTCGAGGGCAATTTCCTGCAGCACCTGCCCGCTTTCGGGGTCAACCTTCCGCAGGCTACTTGCGCCATACAAGCCGCAGCTCTCGTAGAAAAACTGATCACGATAAACCAGCCCCTGGGTATAACAGCTCGGGTCATGTGGATAGCGGTTCACGATTTCATAACCGCCATAATCGCCTAAGGCTAAAAATGGCGCAGTGGCAGTTGGGGCATCCGCGCTGTGATCGAGACCAGCCTGGAATGAACAAGCGACGACCGCCAGGGCGAAGATTGTTACGACCATCAGAAGAATTGTCTGTTTTTTGCGTTTCATAGGTTAATTTTATCCGAATTCAGTCAGTCGATGATTCGGGTGATAAAATGAACCAAATCAGACTGGAGGAACCATGACAGACGTTCTCGAACGCTTCTTACGCTATGTAAAAATCGATACCCAATCAGCTTATCATTCCGAGACCTATCCCAGCACACTCAAACAACTCGACCTGCTAAGATTGCTCGAATTAGAGTTACGCGAGCTTGGCTTACAGGATGTCCGGCTGGACGATTTCGGCTACGTTACTGCCACCTTGCCTGCCACAACCAACCAAAAAGCGCCGACAATTGGCTTCATTGCCCACGTTGACACAAGCCCTTCCGCTTCGGGTGAGGATGTCAAACCCCGAATGGTGGAAAACTATGACGGTAGTGAGATCACCCTCAATGCGGACTTAAATGTGATGCTCAGTCCGGTTGATTTCCCGAGTCTAAATCAACATGAAGGCAAGACCCTGGTCGTGACCGATGGCACTACGCTCTTGGGCGCGGACGATAAAGCCGGTGTTGCCGCTATTATGAGCGCCGTCGCCTACCTGGCTGCGCACCCAGAGATCCCCCACGGCCGAATCAAAGTTGGCTTCACACCCGACGAAGAAGTTGGTGCCGGAGTGGACCATTTTGATGTCGAAGCTTTCGGTGCCGATTTCGCCTATACCCTCGATGGTGGTCCGGCAGGTGAGTTTTCTTTTGAGAACTTCAATGCCGCCGGCGCCAGCCTGACTATTCACGGCAAAAGCGTTCATCCGGGCGACTCCAAATTCAAGCTCAAAAACGCCCTGCAGGTTGCAATTGATTTCCATAACCTGCTGCCGGTCTTCGACCGCCCCGAACACACCGAGAAACGTGAAGGCTTTTTTCACCTGGTATCGTTAAGCGGCGAAGCCGACCTGGCGGCGATGGAATACATCATCCGCGATCACAACCGCGATACATTTGAAGAGAAAAAGACACTTATGCTCCAGGCGGTTGATTTCATCAATTTCCGCTATGGTGCCGGGACGGTGGATCTCGACCTGAGAGACCAGTATTACAATATGTACGAGAAACTGGCTCTCCAGGCTGAAATCCTGGACCTGGCGCGTGAAGCCTATCGCGCGGTTGGGCTGGAACCGGTGGAGGTGCCCACTCGCGGCGGCACCGACGGCAGCCGTTTGTCTTTTATGGGGTTGCCCACACCCAACATCTTCACAGGTGGTTATAACTATCACGGTCGTTTTGAATACCTGGTTGTTGAAGAACTCAAGCTTGCCAGGGATGTAATTATCGAAATCGTCCGTCTGGCTGCGGCGTAAACCGTTTTGTCTGAGGCGAACTTCGCCCAATTAATTCTTGCAGAGAGCGGCTGGGCTTTGGTCCAGCCGCTTGCCTGACTTGTGCAAACGCTGGCGGGGGGAGTAAACCGCATCCGTAAAATTAGCCTTGTCTGGGGTTGGAAAAACACGGTTCTCGCCAATCCTTCACCAACTTTGAGTTAACCATACAGAATTACTTGACATGACGTACTATATCTGATAAAGTAGTGCTACGTCAGACGTAATACTATTTAAAGGAGATGTATGTTAAAGACCGATGCATTAAGAGGGTATACCGACATGATCATCATTTCGATCCTCCTGGACAAACCAAATTACGGATATGAGATATCCAGAGAGATACGGGCAAGAACCAATGGTCAGTTCGTAATGAAAGAAACCACGTTGTATTCCGCCTTTAACCGGATGGAAAAGAACGGGCTGATTACCTCTTTTCCTGGCACCGAAACCAGTGGAAACCGACGCACCTACTATCGCCTGGCAGATGAGGGCAGAGCTTTTTATCAAGACAAGGTCGAAGAGTGGGAGTTGACCAAAATAATTGTAGATAAATTTATTGTAAATTAGGAGTAAATATGGACGCAATTAAATCTTACCTGGAAAATATGTTTCTTCATCTGCCCAAAACTGCCGAGGTGCTGCGGGCAAGAGATGAACTCTTCCAGATGATGGAAGATAAATACAACCAGCTGCGCAGCGAAGGGCGCACAGACAACGAAGCCGTTGGTCAGGTGATTGCAGAGTTTGGCAACCTGGACGAACTCGCTGCCGACCTTGGTATCAGACAGGAAGTCAGCGCTCTCGATTCCACAGAGTCTGAGCAAATTAACTTGACTGACCAGGACGTGGAAGGCTACCTGGCGGTTACCCGTGAATCTGGCAGGCAAGTCGCCGGCGGAGTCAGCCTGATCCTGATCGGGGTAATGATTCTTATCATGCTTCAAACATTTGCTGACATGGGCATGTTTGAAGAAAGAGTGGCGCAGGCAATCGGCATTGGCGGATTGCTTCTGTTGGTTGCCATCGCCGTCTTCATGTTCATCATGGCTGGGGTCAAGACAGATCAATATGAAAGCCTTGAAACAAAGATGGTCTATATTGATCCCTATCTGCGCAGCCGAATCAAGCTTCAAAAAGAAGCTTACGTTCCTGCCTTCGGCCGCACGATCGCGATAGGCGTATTCCTGATCATGCTTGGAGTCATCGGGCTGGTGACGATCGCCATCCTCGAAGTCGGTGGTTATATCCTCTTGCAATTGTCAGTGGTAGCCTTTTTGATCTTAATCGCAATTGCGGTCGGGTTGTTTATCATGGCTGGCACCAAGATGAATGCGCTGGATAAACTCCTCAACGAAGGAGACTACACCAGGCGCAGGAAGGAACAAGCCAGCATCATGCAGCCATTCGCCGGATTGTACTGGATGATGGTGTTAGCTGGATACCTGGCGTGGAGCTTCCTGAGCGATTCCTGGTCAATTTCCTGGATCGTCTGGCCGATTGCCGGGGTATTATTTGCCATAATCTCGAGAATAGTATCAATCGCAAGACGAAATAGCTAAGCCAACCTCAACCTGGAATAGAAAATGGATAGCCAAATCGCTATCCATTTTTCTTTAGAACTGTGTTTAACCAGTTTTGCGGTAACTTCCTTGAAAATTAACAGCAGCCGGGAGCGCAATCATCAGAAGAGCAGTCGGAACAACCGTTGTGGGCATAGTGAAGATGACCGTGGGCGATTTCTTCTTCAGTTGCCGGGCGAATCGAAAGCACCGTCACCTGAAAGTCCAGGTCTTTTCCAGCCATAGGATGATTCATATCCAACTCAACCGAGTTTTCGCTTAAGGCAGTGGCAACAGCCTGGAAGACGTTGCCGGAAGCATCGCGCAGGTTCATCGGCTCGCCCAGTCGAATTTCGAAATCTTCGGGGAAAGACTCGCGGTTGACTTCGATCACCATTTTCGGGTCCAGTTCACCGTAAGCATCAGCTGCAGCGACGTGGATAGCCTTGCGTTCGCCTTCTTGCATCCCCGCCAATCCTTTTTCCAATCCGGGAATAATGTTCCCATGCCCCTGCAGGTATTCCAACAGGTTTGATTCCACTTCCTCACCCTCAACGGTCAGGTTATACGCAATCTGAACAACAGTATCGTTCTGAATAGTTTCCATACTAATTCTCCAATCTTTAATTCAAGCCCTGCGATTATAACAGAATGACCGGATGATTTCTGTTTGCATAATCAACGAATTGGCTTTCTAATGAAACTTGTATGTGCCCGACGCTTGTACAGGTTATTCTTGCTGAAGAGATATCAGCATATAATACAGCCCTAATGAAAATCTTTTTCAATAAGGGTAAGTAAAAATATGGACTGGAAAGAATTACTCTCTCAGCATGGCTATCGTCTCTCAGAACCGCGAAAGCGGATTATGAAACTGCTAGCCAACACTGAAACTGCCCTTGGACCACAGCAAATCCATCAGCAGCTGCAAGGTTCCAACAAGATCGGGCTGGTGAGCGTTTACCGAACACTCGATTTACTCTTAGAACTGGGGTTGGTAACCGTGGTTTACGACTCACAGCACAACCTTGGCTATATGCTTGGCACGATCGGACATCACCACCATATTGTCTGTCAAAATTGCAGTAAAGCCCTCGAATTTTCGGGGTCGGATGATATTAACGAGTTGGTACTGCGGGTGGAGAAAGAAACCGCTTTCAGAGTGCACGACCACATTTTGCAATTGTTTGGGCTCTGCCCAGAATGTCAAAAAACTCTTCCCCAGCGAGCATAGCCATGAGACGAAACCTTCCTTTCTTCCTGGTTTTGGCACTCGTCCTTTCAGCATGCGGTCTGCCTTCAAATAGCGAAACTTTTTTGGATGACGACCGTATCAAAATTTCAACCAGCATCGCTTCAATTCAATGGTTGGTTGACCAAATTGGGGGCGAACACGTTCAAACCCAATCGCTTACCACCAGTGGTGATGACCCCCACACCTACGAACCGAGCCCGGCGCAAATGACTGCCATCGCTGTCTCAGACCTCTACCTCAGTGTAGGCGTCGAGTTTGAAGCTGTGTGGCTGCCAAAATTCATGTCGGCAAACGACAGCCTGAAAATTATCGATATCACTGAAGGTGTAGAGCGCATTCCTGGAGTTGAGCACGAACATGGTGAGCACGATCACGATGAAGTCCATTCAGACGGAGGGTTCGACCCGCATGTCTGGCTTTCTCCGGCAAATATGAAACAAATTGCCAGGAACGTCACTGCAATTCTGGAAAACGCTGACTCCCGGAACGCACCGGTTTTTCAAAGCAATCTTGAAAACATTATCGGCAGAATTGATGAAATCGACGAGCAAGTTACTCAGCTACTGAGCGAGTCCGAGCGCAGGGAATTCCTGATTATCCACCCTTCATTGGGTTACCTTGCTGAGGCTTACGGATTAGTGATGATTCCGGTTGAGGTGGACGGGCAAGAGCCCAGCCCCACACAGCTTGCTGAGATCCTTGCGGCTTCGCAAACTTACGGCATTCATACGCTCTTCACCCAACCTGGCACCAGCCCTCTGAACGTGCAGACTTTTGCAACCCAGGCAGGCATCAACGAAATTATCGAAATTGACCCATTGACCTACGATTGGGAAGCTAATATGCTTTTCATCGCTGAAAGTCTGAAAGGGGCTTTAAATTGATTGCCACAGAAAAGAAACCGGTAATAGAAATCAAGAATATGTGGGCGGGATACGAAGCCGACACCGTCCTGGAAGATGTAAATTTTGAGATGTTCCAGGACGACTATGTCGGTCTGATCGGACCAAACGGCGGGGGCAAAACCACGCTGATTCGGGTGATTCTTGGGCTGCTTAAGCCTGAAAAAGGCTATGTGAAAGTGATGGGGCATGACCCAGCCAGGGGGCGCCAGAATATCGGTCATGTGTCCCAATTCCAGGTGGAAGATAAGCATTTCCCCATCAGCGTTTGGGATGTGGTTGCCATGGGGCGGCTGAAACCGGGTCTGCATCAAAATTTCGATCTTTCTAAGCATGACAAAGCCGCGATTGAGCTTGCCTTACGTGAGACGGGCATGTTTGCCTTTCGCAAACACACCATGAATGAACTCTCTGGCGGTCAGCGGCAGCGAGTTTATATCTCCCGCGCCCTGGCTGCTGAGCCGGAAATCCTGCTTTTGGACGAACCAACTTCCAGCGTTGACAGCCAATCCAGCGTGCAGCTCTATGATCTGTTGGCTGAATTGAACAAGCGCATCGCCATTTTGCTCATTTCCCACGACTTAACGGCTATCTCAACTTACGTAAAGACCGTCGGCTGCGTTAATCGCCGGTTGGTCTACCATGGTGGTAAAGAGATTACTACAGAAATGCTGGAAGCGGGCTACGATTGCCCCGTTGACCTCCTGGCGCACGGGGTTCCACATCGCGTGCTTCCCAGCCACCAACACGAGGAACACCATGATTGAAGAGCTGGCTTCGATTTTTTCTTATGAATTCATGTGCAATGCCCTGATCGCCAGTTTTTGGATCAGCCTCGCCACTGGCATCATCGGCACACTGGTCGTGCTTAATCGGATTGTTTCGCTGAGCGGTGGTATCGCCCATGCCGCTTATGGCGGGGTAGGGTTGGCATATTATTTTGGGCAAGACCCCATGATTGGGGCGCTGCTCTTCAGCACAACCTCGGCGCTGGTAATGGGCGCGGCACAGCGAAAGTCAAAATCAGGTGCCGACACCCTCATCGGGGTGATGTGGTCGATCGGCATGGCAGTCGGCATCATATTCATCTCCCTGACTCCCGGCTATAAAGCCAACCTGATGAGTTACCTGTTCGGCAGCATTTTGGCAGTCTCGAGGAGCGATCTGGTCCTTATGACAGTGGTTGCTTTCCTGGTGCTCGGATTTGCTTTCTTTTTCTATCGCAGCCTTCTGGCAATTTCTTATGACGAAACTTTCAGCACCGTTCGCAACCTGCCAGTGACCCTGATCTACCTGACCATGTTGGTACTGGTTGGGTTGACCGTGGTGGTTGCCATGCGCATGGTCGGTCTGATTTTGGTGATCGCCTTACTTACGATACCACCGGCGATCTCGCTCAACTTCTTCAAAGACATGCGTTGGATTATGATTTCTTCATTTTTACTCAGTATCATTTTTTGTTTCGCCGGCTTGGTGATTTCATTCCAAACCAATGTCCAGGCAGGTCCGGTAATCATCCTGTTAGCCTCAGTAGTCTTCCTGGTTTCACATGTGCTTCGTCGGATTCATCTTTACAGAAAAGCCTGACAATTGTCACAAACTTTAAAGGTTAGCACAACGAACTTTATAATAATGTGTTATAGAATTCATAGAGTACAATTTAAAACACATGGGAATCAAAGAATTTGTTCAAGAGTCGGCGGCAATCAAGGCAGGCTTGTGGGCTGGGAAGACATTTTCTCTCCATGCTCTACGCAGTCTGGCAAGATTTATCGCCAAGGTCGTTTCCGCGCGCCAATCCAGCAATCTGGTGCGCACTATCAAAGCCAATCAATGGGTGGTTACTGGCGAGAGACTCAATAAAGCCGAATTGCAGGAACAAGCCCAACGTGTGCTCACCTCCCAAACCATTTCATTGGCTGAATATTATTATTACTATCAGCACCCAGAGGAAGGTCGCAATCTGATCCGGCTGACCCCGGAAGCAGAGCGTGTTTTCGATGGCATCCGCGATCAAAAGGTGCCTACTTTCATCCTGGGACCCCACATCGGCAATTTCGATTTTTTCATGATGGCACTAAGCTGGATCAACGTCCCGCTTTATGTGCTGGCATACCCCAACCCCAGCAACGCTTATAAAGAACAAAACAAACTCAGAGAAGCCATGGGAATAACTGTAAATCCGATCTCCTTTAGTGCGTTTCGCGGTGCTAAAAAAGCTTTAAAAGAGGGCTATGCCCTGGCGACGGGCATTGATCGCCCACTCGACAACCCTGAAGATTCAAAATATAAGCCTGTATTTTTTGGCAGACCGGCAGCGATACCTACTTTTTACGCCCGTCTTTGCCTTGAAACCGGCGCGATTGCCCACGTGGCTTGCGGTTCACGCCAGGAAGATGGCACATTTATTATTGATGCCTCTCCACCAATCATCATGGAAGCGCGCGATGATTTGATGGAAGAAAACCTGGTCAATGTAGCCAAGGTTTTAGAGCCAACCGAAGTATTCATTCGTAAATACGCATCAGACTGGTCAATGTTTTATCCGGTCTGGCCTGAAGTTCAACCATTGATAAAAAATATTCTATAAGAGGTCTTATGACAAACGAAAATGAAGGCGCAAAGAATGATAAAAGGGTCAACGATATTTTTCTTGGTCCCTTGGAACGTCCCGCCTTGCAGTTTTTTGCCCGAAAGATGCCTGCCTGGGTCAATTCTGATATGCTCACCGTGTTTGGCTTGTTTGGCTCTGTTGTTGCTGGCTTGGCTTACGCAATGGTCGGTCGAGGCGAAATCAAAGGCAACCCCTGGCTATTTGTAGCCACCCTGGGTTTCTTCATAAATTGGTTTGGTGACAGTCTCGATGGTACCCTGGCGCGTTATCGCAAGCACGAACGCCCCAATTTTGGCTATTATGTCGACCACGCCATCGACGGCATTACCTCCCTGATTATCTTTGCAGGGATTGGTCTTTCGGGTATCGCACGCTTTGACATCACCATGCTGGCGCTTTCTTGCTGGCTGTTGTTGATGATCCAGGTTTACCTGAAGACCCATGTAACCGGCACTTTCGAGATGACCAGCATCGGCATCGGACCAACCGAGGTGCGCTTGTTTGTGGTTATCCTCAACACGGTCCTGTATTTTACCGGCACCGGTGGATATATTTGGACAATAACAATCCAAGGCGAACCGTATGGGCTGACCTTCGGCAGCATTATTGTCTTTGTGGCGGCGATCGCATTCCTGGGGTATTATATTTACCAGGTTCTGCGCACTGCCATCATCCTTGCGGCGCAAGACGAAGCCCGGCTGGTTAAGCGGCAGGCAAAAGAAGCTCGCAAAGCGGAGAAAGCTGCCCGAAAAGCTGAAAAGGCTACCCGGAATATTGAGAATGCCACTACCGATGAGAAGGAAGTCGTTCTATAGTGCGGTCTGATGCTTATTCGATGAAAATGGCGGTCAATACCGCCATTTTCTTTCGTCTCTTTCGATCGTGCTGGCCTCCTGACCGTGCAGACGATTACACGATCGGTGTCCGGAATTGGGACGCCGGCACGATCGATTCGTTACATTAATCCAGTGATATCACCACAAAATCATTGATGCTAACAACCACATTGGGGTCGTCAAAAGTACCAACGATGAAGCCAACGTCACCTGAGTCAAAGGTGTTTTCCGGGTCAGAGGCTTCGACCACCAGCACACCGTAAATCCAAAGCCGCAACGTATTCCCTTCGCAGCTGGCTTCCACCCTATTGAAGTTGGGGTCAATCGCCCCGCTGCTCTCATATTCGTCTACAAAGGATGTCCACGTGCCGTCGACTACTTTTCCAACCCTTAAGTAGCCGTCATTGCCAAAACTGATCCGGTAGAAATTATCATTATCCTGGAAGCGGCAGATAAAACCTTGAATATTCTCGGTCTGCGCTGCATCGTTGCTGAAGTAGGCTTCCATCCTGACATCGCCAGCATCGACCTCTCTGGTGACATCCCAGACCTCCCGGTTGGGTTCCTTCATTGTGTAGGTAAGCCAGCCCGATGAAATTTCGAGATCGGCCTGGTTGTAATTACCGACCTGCCAGTTACCTGGACCTGATTCAAAATCGTCTGAGAAAAGCACGCGCTCGATGGGAGAGTCATCGCTGACTCCCTGACCAAAAAAGTTAGGGTTCGGGTCATATATCATGAAATTGTCATAAGCAATGGTAATGTTGCCTTCATCCCAACTGCGCGTATACAGGGCGACAGCTCCATCCACAAGCGAGTCATCTTCTACCTCAGCAAGCAGCTTACCATTTGCCCATAACCTCAGTTTGTTGCCATTGCATTCGGCCCTGACCAGGTTCTGGGTTGGGTCAATCACATCGGTGTCAAAGTCTGACGCGAGGGTCTCATAGACATTGTCAACGTATTTTTCAATGGCATAATAACCATCGTTGCCGATGTGAAGGAAATAAAAGTTGTCTTGATCGGTATATCGGCAAACGAAACCCTGACCATTTTCTTCACTACCAGAGTGCAAGCGTGTTTCTACTTCCATGACTGCATCTGGTGTGCCAGTATGAAAAGCCTGGCTCGAGAGCATATAGTTCTCTTCTTTGACAATCACCCAGTATTCACCATCAGAAATATAATCTTCCCCGGCGTTACCTTCCCAGACACCCGTATTCCAAGTGCCAACATCGACTGAAAAATCTTCTGACATCAAAATGTTTTTTGTCACGTCCAGATCTATAATGTCAGTTGCGATTGGATCGGCTGCAGGTGGTTCGGGTTCTTGGGTGATAACAACCACCTTTGTGGCAGTGGGTTCGGGCTGGTCTTCAACTTTTACCAACCGGGGCAGGGAGCATGCTGTAAGCACCAGCATTAGCACCAAAAACACAATAACGATCTTCTTCATTTATCCTCCAGGGTTATTACAATTTACGCTCCCTTCAATATACACGAAAACTGCGTCGTTATGTGACAAGTATCATACAGATCAGCGATACTCAATGCATATGATAACAACGGCAAGGGTGGGTTCAGAACCTGAGCAAAGCTGAAATTTCTTCATCAGCCAAACCCACCCCAATGGAATCACTGTTAATATTCTGGTTTTCAATGCCTATCTGCAGTACTTGTGCTGGGGGAGGTTTGATTATGTAAGCGGTGATTGAATGCTCACGATACTACTGCTGGCAGGACATCCAGATGGGTTTTCTCGTTCCAGATCACAGGAAAGCTTTGGGCAATAAGATATAATCAAGAGTCTCATTCACTTCAGGAGCGCGAAATGCAATTAGGAATTATTGGCCTGCCTCAATCTGGGAAAACAACTATCTACAACGCACTGACCGGCGCTGGTATCGCCGCTGAAATGTCAGCCGGGCACTTTGAGGTGCACACTTCGGTGGTGGACGTTCCGGATCCACGGATGGAAGCGCTGACCCAAATGTATAACCCGAAGAAAGTCGTCTATGCGAAAGTTGTTTTTGCCGATATCGCAGGGTTGGATGGTTCTGCTGGGCGTGCCGGCTTGCCAGGCGTGATGATCAACCAGCTGGCACAGATGGATGGTTTCCTGCATGTCGCCCGTCAATTTGAAAATGCCAGTGTTCCGAACCTGGCTAGCAGTGTCGACCCGATTCGCGATATCGAAACCATGGATACAGATTTTATCCTCAATGATCTGGTTATGATCGAACGCCGTCTTGAAAAACTGCGTGAAGAGCACCGCCGGGGGGTTTCGCGCCCCCGCGAAGCTAT
>LSQX01389969.1_pt1 | contig 15585 bp, 17 predicted proteins | sample 654561 | NCBI WGS metagenome assembly LSQX01 (sample SAMN04489861, study PRJNA283612) | anaerobic digester metagenome | isolation source: 4 biogas reactors fed with cattle manure at either 37C or 55C with and... | place: Denmark: Kongens Lyngby | collected 2014 | reverse complement strand
ATCACCATTGTACAAGGAGGTAAGGGCGTGACTTTAGAAGAGTCTTATAAGATTATTGAAGCTCTCATTTTTGCGGCTCCTTATCCCCTAACCATTAAAGAAATCAGTGATATCATTGCCATCGATGAAAAAATTGTGGCAAGGTTGATCGAAGATATTGCTGATAAATACAGCGGTTGTGGATTTATGCTTCGGAAAGTGGCTGGAGGATATCAGTTTGTTACTCGGCCTGAGCTCAGTGAATGGGTAGAAAAACTGGGCCGCAAGATCATTCATACCCCTTTGTCAGCACCAGCATTAGAAACCTTAGCGATAATAGCTTATCAGCAGCCGGTAACCCGGGCTGAGATCGAAAAGATTAGAGGGGTACGGGCAGATAGTGCTATCAACACCCTGCTTGAGCGGGAACTGATTGCGGAGGTCGGCCGCAAAGATGGACCTGGCAGACCTATTTTATTTGGTACTACTGAAAAGTTCTTGCTGGAATTTAATCTCAAATCTTTAGATGATCTGCCGCGTCGTTCCGAATTCCCTCGGCTAGTGAACGAGGATGAATAAGCCTAGTAAAATTTTGAAACAGTAAGATCGAGATATGGAGAGTGAGGCCATGCTGCTCGGTCTTTTTTTCATTATTTTACTGTTATTGTTGCTGCCCCATGCATTGGAATTCGAGTATCGGCGCCTTCAGGCAGATGGAAATTTAAAGATTGTCATTTGGATTTGGAAATTTCCGATTACACTGCGGGTATCATATCTCGAACGCCTTGGCAGCAGGTGGTTGGCAAAAGCAAATATTCACGTACCACAGGCTTCCAAGGATATTTCAACATCAGTGTCGCTGCGAGAAATATATCAGTTAGTTCATACTCCGCTGCCCCGGATTATTAAAATCGGATCCAAAATTGCGTCGTTTCTATTAAAAGAAATTGAAAAACTTGAAATAAAGCTGCTTTACAGCACCGGCGAAGCGGCGCTGACTGGATGGACGGCAGGAGCAGCATGGTGGCTTGTTTCGAGTGTGTTGAGCATACTTAACAACAGAATAGTCTTTTTGCATAAACCTCACGTTCAAATCAAACCTGTCTTTGGGCCACGCCTGTTTGATTTCTACCTGCACTGTATATTTCGAATTCGACTAGGTCACATTATTGTTAGGAGCATTAAACAGCATTTGAAGCTGGGGAAAGGAGGCTAATGGCTTGGAAGACAGTCATCCTATCGAAGGTTTGATGGAAACAGCAATGGAAAGCCTCAAAGCAATGGTTGATGTTAATACGATTTTAGGGGATCCCGTTGAGACACCAGATGGTAATGTTATCGTACCTGTCAGCAGGGTTAGTTTTGGTTTTGCAGCGGGGGGCACAGAATTTCAAGGTCAAAACGACAGCTCTTCAGGAGAACTCCCCTTTGGTGGAGGCAGCGGCGGTGGAATCTCACTTAATCCAGTGGCATTTTTGGTAGTAGGTAATGATCAGGTTAGACTACTGCCGGTGGACAACACTGCGATCTACGATCGCTTAGTAGATATGATTCCAAAGCTAATGGAACAGATTCGCGGCATAAAAGGCGGGCAGAATCAAGATCACAGCAAGCAGAATATGTTTGAAATCTAATGAGGGGCTTTCCCCTCTTTTTTTCTTGTAAAAACCAATGTGCTCAGGTAAGATGATAATAATGAGGAGCAGTGATGACATGAAAGAAAGATTGCAGAAAGTTTTAGCTCAAGCCGGTGTTGCATCACGCCGTGCCAGTGAAAAATTGATTATCGCTGGACGTGTGACAGTAAACGGCAGGATAGTAACTGAGTTAGGTACAAAAGTGGATTTGAACCAGGATACTGTGAAGGTAGATGGGAAACCAATTGAAGTTAAAGAACGTTTTGTTTACTACATCCTACATAAACCCCGCGGTTATTTGACTACTGTGGAAGATGACCGCGGCAGAAGGACAGTGATGCAGCTCCTGGAACCTGTTAAAGAAAGAATATACCCTGTTGGCAGATTGGACTACGATTCAGAGGGCCTGCTGCTTCTGACAAATGACGGACAACTGGCTCACCGCCTGATGCATCCAAGGTATCAAGTGCGCAAATTTTACCTGGTGGAGGTTACCGGGGAAGTTTCGCAAGCAGCATTAGAAACGCTACGTTCTGGTGTACAACTTGATGATGGAATTACCAGTTCCGCATATGTTGAACTTCTAGCTAATAGTCCGCAAAAATCGCTGTTAAAGATCGGGATCCATGAAGGCAGAAACCGTCAAATTCGCCGCATGTGCCAAGCTGTTGGTCTGCCGGTTCGCCGTCTAATTCGAACTCAGTTTGGTCCGATTAAGCTTGGCAAGCTGTCCCCAGGGAAATTTCGCCAGCTGACTGCCCAGGAAGTTGGCAAACTGAAACAGGCGGTGAAACATCGTGGCAAATAGAGTAATAGTCGTGGGAGCAGGAGCTGCAGGACTAATGGCAGCAGGTACTGCAGCACTACAAGGTGCAGAGGTTTTAGTAATCGAAAAAAACGCAATTCCAGCGAAAAAAATCAGGATATCAGGTAAAGGACGCTGCAATATTACTAACGCGCGACCGATAGCAGAATTTATCCCTAATTATCCGGGAAACGGTAAGTTTCTCTACAGTGCGCTCAATCGATTTACGAACCAGGATCTAATCAACCTTTTAGCAGAATATGGATTGGAAACTAAGGTTGAACGGGGACAGCGAGTTTTTCCTGTTTCAGATGATGCAAACCAGGTAGCAGATACTTTAACTAGCTTTGCGCGAACTGCCGGTGCTGAATTTAAATTCAATACCGAAGTGCAGCGGATAACGGTGTCAAATCAAAAGGTTCAGGGTGTGGTCACCAGTGCTGGATTTTATGCTGCCGATCGAGTGATTATTGCCACCGGTGGATCCAGCTATCCTCGGACTGGATCTACAGGTGATGGCTATACATTTGCTAAGGAATTGGGGCATACCGTTGTTCCGCTATTTCCGGCTTTAGTGGCACTTAGGACACAGGAAACTTGGGTTCAGCAGGTTTCCGGGTTGAGCTTAAAAAATGTTACCGCGGCTATTTGCTGCGACAGTGAAAGGCACAGCGAATTTGGGGAGATGCAGTTTGCCCATTTTGGCGTGACTGGACCGATCATCTTGACCTTAAGTCGTCAAGCTGCTGTTTGGCTGAGGGAGGGTAGAAAAGTTACCCTGAGTATAGACTTAAAACCGGCATTGTCTGAGTCAGAATTGGACAAGCGGCTGCAGAGCGATTTCCGCAAGTACCAGCGGAAACAATTTAAAAACAGTCTTAATGATCTGCTGCCGAAAAGTCTGATCCCAGTGATAATAGAACTGTCACAAATTCCCCCCGACAAGCAGGTACATCAAATTACGAGAACAGAAAGATTCGCTCTGATCAGGCTGTTAAAGCAGTTAACGTTAACCATTGCTAATACACTTCCATTATCATCAGCAATTGTTACCGCCGGCGGAGTGTCCACTGCTGAGATTAATCCGAAGACTATGGAATCAAAGTTGATTAAAGGATTGTATTTCGCTGGCGAAGTAATTGATATTGATGGAGTTACGGGAGGATTCAATCTGCAGGCAGCCTTTTCTACCGGAAATGCAGCAGGATTTCATGCCGGTCAAGGTTAATTGTTATATGAAAAGGGAGGGGTAACCGAAATTGGTACGGGCTGTACGAGGAGCAATTACAGTAGACAAAAATGACGCAGGGGAAATAATTGAGGCTACTAAGCTTCTGCTTAATGAAATCATGAGTCAGAATAACTTAACAGAAGAGGAACTAATCAGTATGATTTTCACAGTGACCCCAGATCTCGATCAAGCTTTTCCTGCTGTGGCAGCCAGAGAGTGTGGGTATACCCAGACTCCCCTAATGTGTTCAGTTGAAATTCCTGTGCCGGGGAGTTTGCCGCGGTGCATTCGGGTTATGATTCACTGCCATACTGATTTAGCTAAAGCCGAAATCCGCCACATCTATCTGCGGGAGGCTGTAAGATTAAGACCTGATTTGGTAAAGGGTGGAGAGTAATGGTAATTAGATATCGTAAAGAGTTGGATCTGATCGAACCGTATATTCCTGGAAAACATCTGGATGAAGTAAAGCGGGAGTATGGTTTATCAGATATCATTAAATTAGCTTCAAATGAAAATCCCCTTGGGATGAGCAGTCTAGCTCGTGAAGCAATTATTGCCAATCTGGAAAATGTGCATTTATATCCCGATGGAAATGCTACTGCTCTGAGGAGCAAGTTGGCTGAACATTTATCGGTATCAACTGAGCAGATAATTGTAGGTAATGGCTCGGACGAGATTATTAAAATGATTGCTGAAGCATATTTGGAACCTGGGGATGAAGTGATTATCTCAGAGCCGACTTTTTCACAATACCGGTTTGCAGCAACTTTGATGGGTGCGGAAATTATTTCTGTACCGCTGAACAATTACTGCTATAATTTAAAAGCGATCGCAGAAAAGGTTTCTGAGCAGACTAAGCTTATTTTCGTCTGTAATCCGAACAATCCTACAGGCACGATTGTCCCTCAAAATGAATTAGAGCAGTTTCTACAAGTAATTCCAAAAACAGTTTTAGTGGTGGTTGATGAAGCCTATTACGAGTATGTTCAAACCGATACATATCCTCAAACAGTCAGCTTACTCAAGGATTATCCAAACTTGCTCATTACCAGGACCTTTTCGAAAATATATGGTCTGGCTGCTCTCCGTGTTGGCTATGGAATTGCTGATCCAGCAATCATCAGCACATTGGCCAAAGCGAAAGAACCTTTTAATGTCAACACGTTGGCCCAGGCTGCAGCGCTGGCAAGCTTAAACGATCCTCAACATGTGCAGAAAAGCATTGAGCTAAACGAGCAGGGGAAGCGGTACTTGTATGAGCAGTTTGAGCTTTTAGGGCTGGATTATGTACCAACTGAAACAAACTTCATATTAGCGGATCTGAATGCCGATGCAGATCATATATTTAAACAGCTGTTAGCTAAGGGTGTGATTATTCGTTCTGCAGCTCCCTTTGGGCTGCCCAGTTTCATCCGCATCACAATCGGGACGATGGAACAGAACCGCAGGTTTATTGGTGCATTGAGGGAGGTTCTTCCATGCAGATAGCGATCGATGGACCTGCAGGAGCTGGTAAAAGCACTGTGGCTAAGATGGTAGCAGATAAGTTAGGATATCTGTATATCGATACTGGTGCGATGTACCGCGCCTTAACCTATTTTGTGCTGCAGGAAGGCCTAGATCCCCACTCGGAAGAACAAGTCTATCAGCTCTTGCAAAAGATGGATCTGCGTTTGATACCGTCAACCGATACAGGGGTTTCCTGCCGCGTTTTTATTGGCGAGCAGGAAATTACAGAAGAGATCCGCAAGCCGACTGTTTCCCAGTATGTGTCCATAGTTGCTAGTCATTCTTCGGTGCGAACGGCAATGGTAGAGCTGCAGAGGCGAATGGCGGCTTTAAATGATGTAGTGATGGACGGACGGGACATCGGAACAACAGTTCTTCCTAACGCCGATTTGAAAATCTTTTTATCGGCATCGGTTGAGGAGAGAGCGAAACGAAGGTATCAAGAACTGCTCAGCAAAGGCGTTGTTCTTGATTTTGATCAGCTGATTGCTGAAATCAAGCAAAGAGATCTGGCGGATTCCACTCGAGCGGTGTCACCACTGCGCAAAGCTGAAGATGCTGTAGAAATTGATACAACCGAGTTAACAGTGGCACAAGTTGTGGAGCAAGTTTTAAAGTTAGCAGTGCGGAGGGAAAACAGTGTATAGTTTTTTGCGGTTAATTGCGGTTTTATTGGTAAAATCTTGGTTCAGCTTCTCCGTCATAGGAAAAGAAAATATTCCGGACAAGGCAGGAGTTATCGTTGCCAATCACGTCAGCATGCTTGATCCGATTGTACTAGGTGTAGCAGTATCACGACCGGTTCATTTTATGGCTAAGGCGGAACTGTTTAAAAATCGGCTTTTGAATTGGTTTTTTCGTAAACTCCACGCTTTTCCCGTTCGCCGTGGTGGTGCAGATCGAAGCGCAATCCGCACAGCTTTAGAAGTGTTATACAGCGGTGAGCTTCTGGGAATTTTTCCGGAAGGAACTAGGAACAAAGGCGAAGATCTGCTTCCTCTCCACAGCGGAGCAGCCCTGCTGGCAACCAGAGCTCAAGCTCCAATTGTGCCGGTTCTGATTAGGGGAACCCAAAAATTCCGCTTTCGCCAGAAAATTGATGTAATCATTGGTCAACCGATTCCGCCAAAAGAAGGTAAACGAGCAACTAAAGAAGAACTAGCAGAAATAAATAAAGTGATTTTAGAGCAATTTAATCATCTCAATAGGCAGGATTTTAATGCTTAACCGAGAATTGAAACAGAGAAATGATTTATGATGGAAAATTTTTTCGCAAAAGATGACATACTATAGGGGAGCAGAAAATAATCTTGTGTTTTTACCTATACTGCTTTTCATAAACAATAGGGTACATATTGTGAGAAACAGTGATAGGTATGAAATAAATAAAGGTAGTGGAAGGTGTCCTGAGGTTAGGGCAGTAAAATGCGCTATTGTATTTCGGTATAGTGCGGCAGCCTTGTCTCTGGACTGGTAATCGAGGGGGTTATTGAGAGAATGAGTGAATTTACAGAGGAAAAAGTTGTAGTTAATGGTCCAGCAGACCAAAACGAGACGATTCAGGAAGTTGAGGTACCTGAAACTGGAGTTGAAACTAACGCTGAGGCAGATGCTCCAAGTGAAGTATCCCATGAGGAAGTAATGCAAGAGTATTCTGATATGCCTACACCTGTACCGAATACAGTAGTTACTGGCAAAGTTGTTCAAATCGGTACTGATGAGGTGCTAGTAGATATAGGTTATAAATCTGAAGGTAGAATCCCATTGAACGAAATGGGCTTAAAACCAAACCAAGAACCAAAGGATGCTTTTACTTTAGAACAAGAAGTAGATGTCTGGGTTCTAAAGGTTGACGATGCTGAAGGCAATGTTGTTTTATCCAAACGCAGAGCGGATGCACAAAAAGCATGGGCTCAATTAGAACAGCTCCATGCTGAAGGCAAACCAATTACTGCAGAGGTAACCCAAGTAGTCAAAGGTGGGTTATTGGTAGATCTGGGTGTTCGCGGATTTATTCCTGCCAGTCATATTTCCCGCAATTATGTTGATGATCTTGAAAAATATGTTGGTCAAACCCTTGAGTTTAAGATCATCGAGCTTGATCGGCAGAAGAATAATGTTGTTTTATCCCGCAAAGAACTGCTCGAAGAGGAGTACCAAAAAGCCAAGGAAGAAATTTTCAATACCTTAGAGGAAAACGCCATCGTTGATGGTGTTGTAAGACGGATTACTGATTTTGGTGCCTTTGTTGATATCGGTGGCGGAGTAGAAGGTCTGCTCCATGTATCTGAAATGGCCCACAGCCGCGTGAAACATCCATCAGATGTGGTATCCGAGGGTGACAAAATCAAAGTCATGGTTCTAGGTATTGATAAGGAATCAGAGCGTATTTCCCTTGGTTTAAAGCAAACCCTGCCTGATCCATGGGATACAATTGAGGAAAGATATCAGGTTGGTGACAAAGTTAAGGGTGTTGTTACCCGCACAGTTGACTTTGGTGCATTTGTTAAACTGGAAGATGGCGTTGAAGGTCTGATTCACATTTCTCAACTTTCTCACCGTCATGTCGCTAAGACTGAGGATGTAGTTAGTGCTGGTGACGAAGTTGAAGCAAAGATTATTAGTCTCGATCCAGAAGCAAAACGGATTGGCTTAAGCATCCGCGAACTTGAACCTAAACCAGAAGTGAAAAAAGAGGTTAAAAAACCTGAAAAAGTCGAAGAAAAACCTGAGGATGAAGAACTAACTACTACCCTTGGGGATATGTTCGGCGATTTGTTTAAAAATCAATAAAGCTGAAAAAATAAAGGGACCTTGTTGTACAACAAGGTCCCTTTTTATGTGCGTTTTTTTCAGCTGCAGATCCCACTTACATATTGGCAGAGATGCAAGGGAAGAATAGCCTTAGATTGGAACAACAGGAGGGATACTATGCCAGCTGGAATGATTTTACTCTTAGGAGCTGCTGCGCTGGTTTATTTTGGCGCAGCTCAGCGAATTCTCGATCGAATGCGATTAACTGATAGCCAGGCACTTTTGTTTATTGGGGTTATGATTGGAGGCAGTTTTATCAATATCCCGCTTTTCCGAGGTGATACGGAAGTGAGTGTCAATGTTGGAGGTGCACTGGTGCCTTTAGCTTTATGTATTTACCTGCTGACCCGGGCTGATACGACCAGAGAGTGGGTTCGGGCTCTTGTGGCAGCGGTAATTACAGCGGGAGTGGTATTAGGAGTGGCTCAGTTGACCGATTTCGATCCAACTGGTCCAACGATAATTGATCCCATGTGGCTGTTCAGCATTATCGCAGGAGTAGTGGGATATCTGGCAGGTCGGTCACGCCGGTCTGCGTTTATCGCTGGAACTTTAGGGATTATTTTAACCGATGTAATTCATGCAATCCGTTCGTACGCGGCAGGGCTGCCTACAACTACCGCGATCGGTGGTGCTGGCATATTTGACACTATCGTTATTGCCGGCTTTATTGCTGTCGCTCTGGCGGAGCTGGTAGGTGAGACTCGTGAGCGTCTGCAGGGCGGACCTGAAGCACAGGAAGGCCAGGAAGCATTGTACAACGAGGAGTTTGTTGAAAACCAGCAGCCTGGCAGTAAGATTATGGTTAAAAATGTTAGTAAGCTTGAAGGAGAAGACACAGGGCCAGCAGAGCCGCAGCTTTCTGAGGCTGAACGGGATCTTTATCTTCAAGGAATCCATACAAAGAGCACAGAAGAAGGGAACCCTGATAGCGATGGTAATGGAAAGGAGGGACAGGATTGAAGCGCATTGTTCAGCTCCTGATCGTAGTTATTGTTTTAGTTGGAATTCAGTCAGTTAGTCACGCTTCTTGGTTGGAATCCAGCCTCTATGAACGGGATGATGGCGGATACTTTACCCTTGAAGATGAGACAGGTAGGGTAATTACATATACTGCTAGGATTCTCGATATTGGTGATTCATACATTGCTGCTGATAACCAGAGATATGAAGTAGTAGATATTCAAGGCGATACCATTAAGGTAGAGGCTAGGGAAAAAATCACTTTACCCGATCTGAGTCAGCTTACTGCCGCAGCGAAGCCAAGTATTTGGGAGAGACTTTTTGGTGCAGCTGGAACAACGCAGAAGAATGATGATGAAGGCAGAGAATGGAATACAATTGGTATTTACCATACCCATAACGCTGAATCGTATGTACCTACTAGCGGGGTGGATTCAGAAACTGAGGGTGATATAATGCAGGTCGGGAAAGCGTTGGCTGATGCCCTCAATAAATTAGGGTACAATGCTGTATGGTCCGATAACAGCCATTTGCCCCATGACGGGGAAGCATATACCCGGTCGCGCCGTACTGCTATCGAGTTGATGAAACACAAACCGGGTACATTAATTGACGTCCATCGGGATGCTACTCCCCCGGAAGTTTATGAAACAGAGATTGATGGTCAGCCAACAACTAAAGTACGGATTGTGGTTGGCAGACAGAATGAAAATCGAGATATGACTTTAGAGTATGCTAAGCGGATTAAAGCGGTTGCTGATGAAAAATATCCGGGAATTATCGAAGGAATTTTTGATGCTCGAGGTAACTACAACCAAGACCTAGGTCCCAGGATGATTCTCCTGGAGTTTGGCGCTCACACCAATCCTTTGGAACTGGCTGAGCAGGCTGCCCAGTTTTTTGCAGAAATAATTCCTGCAGCTGCTGGATTATCCAGCGAGCAAGCGGCGGAACAGGAAGCTAAGCAGACAAGTCCTACTGCCCTCCGCAGCATTCTGTGGATTCTGGGAATTGCCGCTCTGGTAGTAGTTGGGTATCTGGTGATTAATAAAGAGGGTCTAGGTTCGATCACATCGTTTTTCCGGAGAGAATTTGCCGGCGAACAACCAAGTGATGATCAAGAAGACGAATAGAAGAATAGGTGGTTGTAATGAAATACTTATTTACAATTGGGCTGGCAGCACTATCGGGTTTGTCAGCCCGGTTATATATGCTGAGACGGGACTACCGCCAGTATCCGAGCTATCCTCAGGGTTGGGCAGTGCACTTGTTTATTGGGTTTATAGGTGCGCTGCTCGGGGCAGTATTGGTTCCATCGCTGGTTGAGGCTGAATTTGCTGCAGTATCGTTTCTGTTGATGGCAGCATCCCAGTTTCGTGAGGTTCGGAATATTGAGCGCAGTACGCTGGAAAAACTGGAATCTAATGAACTGGTAGCCAGGGGAACCGCTTATATTGAAGGCATAGCTCGAGTTTTTGAAGCTCGCAACTATTTGGCGATTTGGACCGCATTTATTGTAGCGGTAACAGCGGAGTTGACTGCTTTTCTTTCAATATGGGTGCGGCTGGCAGCATCAATTGCTGCAGGAATGGCTGCAGCAGGAACGCTTAATTATCTGATGCGGGGACCGTCAATTAAGGATATAGCTGACGTTCAATTAACCAATATTGAGTTTGACGGGCCTATCCTCGTGGTTGGCGGAGTCAGTGTGATGAACGTCGGATTAAGCAGTGCCAGGGAGCGGTATCGCACACAAGCAGTCGCTGCTGAAATCATCCCAAAGGATGTAGATGCTAAAGCTACGCTGGCCAATATCGGTCAGATGCAGGCAATAGCCCACGACGCTTCTGCAATGGTGGGCGTGTTTATGGACGTAGGTGAGCAGGAATTCACACCACTGGTTCGCCGGGATCCAGATTCAGGGAAGCTGGTGGTGGTGATGATTCCGTCGGAGGATAATGAGGATGCATTTTTAGAAGCAATTTCTAATGTTCCAGTTCTTGAAAGTGCAATTCGTAAACCACTTCGCTCAGTAGCCGGCAGGATGATGGATAGGAGATGATTTTGGTGGAGATTACACCAACAAATCAAATTTTAGCAGTAATTACCACAAACAGAGACCGAGTTGGCGGATCTGCTCCAATTTTTTATGCTGATAGTCACGAAGAGTTAGAGCAGATCTCAATCTATTTAGCACGGATTTTTATGGCTGCCATCCATGATTTAGGCAATGGTGTTTATATTATTGTAAAGCATTAACGTGATGGGGTGAAATACTCGGTGGAAATCATCTACTGCTGTTATGGGGGAACACATTCCTCACCTATTGCTGCTGCGATCCATATTGGTCAGTTAAATCCAGAGCAGATACCGACAGCTGCTGATATTATGAATATTGAGTTGTATGATCGGGTCGATTCAGCTGATCGCGGCATTGTAAAATTTGTGGGTGAAGATGAATGCGGAAACCGGATTTATGTGTGCGGCAGGGGCAGTGAAAAACAAGGAATTGAACAGGCGATCAAAAGCGGTATATTGCTTGCAGGGGGTAGTATCGACCAATTGGTTTTTGTCGACACGCTTCCTGCTGTTAATATCTTAATGAGGATTGGCGGATTTATTTCACGAAAATTAAAATGGGTGTGGCTTGGCAGACCATTGGTAATTAAAGGAACGCAGCTGGCTTTTTTTAATCTAGCAGCAATTGTTGCCTCCACGAAAGCCAAGTACCATATTAACTGCGGACAAGAAAACTCCTCTTCAGAAAAGAGGAAAACCCATTAAACATAGAGAAATATTAACGCCGGGAAAGATATGGTAGAAAGTGTAAGGGAATGAGATTGATATGGCTAAACCAATTGTTGCAATCGTAGGACGCCCCAATGTGGGTAAAAGCACATTGTTTAATCGTATTGCCCGAGAGCGAATAGCTATCGTTGATGACCAGCCTGGAGTTACTCGGGATCGGATTTATTGTGAAGTAGAATGGCTGAATAAACGGTTCTTTTTGGTTGACACAGGTGGAATTGATACAGAAGAAGATATTATTACCAAGCAGGTTAGAGAGCAAGCTGAGATTGCTATCCAGGAAGCCGATGTAATAATATTTGTGGTTGACGGACGCGATGGCTTAACCGGTGCGGATGAGGATGTAGCCCAGCTTCTGCGCAGAACGAACAAGGAAGTTATTCTTTGTGTTAATAAAGTTGAAGAATTTTCTGCTACTTTAGCGATGACTGCGGAATTTTGGTCGCTAGGTCTTGGTGACCCAATCGCGATTTCTGCTGAGCATGGTCGGGGAGTTGGCGACCTTTTGGATTTAGTGGTCGCTAGATTTCCCGATGATGCTGACCTTGCGGAAAGTGATGCTTTAAAAATTGCTGTTGTCGGACGTCCCAATGTAGGCAAGTCTACTCTTATTAATCAGTTTGTAGGTGAACAGAGAGTAATTGTATCTGACATTCCAGGAACAACCCGGGATGCGATTGACACCTATTTTACATATGAAGGACAAGAATTCGTATTGATCGATACAGCAGGTCTTAGGCGCAAGAAGAATGTAGAGGCCGGAGTGGAACGCTACAGTGTACTGAGGACCCTTCGGGCGGTCGACCGAGCTGATATTGTTTTCTTGGTGCTTGATGCTCAGGAAGGGGTTACGGAGCAGGATACGAAAATTGCAGGTTATATCCATGAAAATGGTAAAGGCTGTGCGATTATTGTTAACAAGTGGGACTTGATTGAGAAAGACACTAATACTATGCGAGATTATGAACAAGAAATTTATTCCAGTCTGCAGTTTTTAGATTACGCTCCAATTGAATTTATCTCCGCACTAACAGGCAGGCGGGTTAATCGCCTGATTAATTTAGCAATTAGAATAGCAGAAAATCGGAACCTGCGGATATCTACTGGCAGACTAAACGAGATCATCCAGGATGCTGTGGCAATGCATCAACCTCCTTCAGATAAAGGTGTAAGGTTAAAGATTTTCTACGCAACACAAGCTCAGGTTAATCCACCCGTATTTTTGCTCTATGTCAATCATAGGGAATTAATGCACTTTTCATATCTACGCTATTTAGAAAATCGTCTGCGGGAAGAATACGGTTTCCACGGCACACCGATTATACTAAGTGTGAAGGAGAGGAATCGATGATTGGTGGATTTTTTCAAAGTTTAGGATTAATGCTCTTTGCGTATTTACTTGGTTCTCTGCCTTTTGGACTTTGGATATCCCGTTTATGGGCAGGCATCAATATTCGAGAGTACGGCAGCGGCAATATTGGAGTTTCCAACGTGCTGCGGACTGTGGGAAAAGTGCCCGCATTGGTAGTGCTTATTTTAGATGCTGGCAAGGGACTGCTGCCAGTGTTATTGGCAAAGCAGTTGGTTGCAAACGAAACTATGTGGCTGGTTGTAGGCATCTGCGCGATTATCGGTCACAGTTTATCAATTTTCATTAGGTTTCAAGGCGGACGTGGTGTAGCTACTGCTGCAGGTGTTTTGTTAGGTCTATCGTGGCAAATTGTGCTGGTGCTGCTGCTCGTGTGGGTTTCAACACTTATGATCAGCCGTTTTATTTCGCTGTCATCTATCTTAGCCGCTATTGCCTTACCAATCAGTCTGGTTATTTTCCGCTATCCGCCAAGCTATTGGATATTGGGAGCTGGCTTAGCATTGTTTGTGATCTGGCGCCATCGCCCTAACATCCAGCGATTAGTTTCCGGAACTGAATATCGAATTGGGGAAAAAGCCCAGAAACGCTGAAAAAAATCACGGACCTTCCGTGATTTTTTTATTTCATTTTGTTATATTTTCTCCAAGCTCCTAATATAGTTATAGTGTCCATCCGCATGTATGCCTATTTTTGGATGAGGCTGGAATAATCGTGGGTGCGGGAAGTAGGCGGGGTAAACCCAATTCGAAGGAGGGAAGCCTTGATGGAAAAATTTGATATTTTTGCTGATATTGCTGAACGTACCGGTGGCAGTATTTACCTGGGTGTTGTTGGACCGGTGCGCACTGGAAAATCAACTTTTATTAAGCGTTTTATGGATCTTTTGATTATGCCAAATATTCAAGATGTTCATGTCAAGGAAAGAACAAAGGATGAACTGCCACAAAGCGGGGCAGGAAAAATAATTACCACTACCGAGCCAAAGTTTGTGCCTGACGAGCCAATTGAGATTGCATTGGATGATAGTCTCAAGTTTAAGGTACGATTAGTTGACTGTGTAGGGTATACNNCCGGTGCGTACTGGAAAGTCTACCTTTATTAAGCGCTTTATGGATCTGCTAGTTCTGCCAAATATTGAAGACATCCATGTCAAGGAGAGAATGAAAGATGAGCTGCCTCAAAGCGGGGCAGGAAAGATGATTACTACTACCGAACCGAAATTCGTACCCGAAGAACCAATCGAGATTGTTTTAGAGGAAAACATTAAGTTTAAGGTGCGGCTGGTTGATTGTGTTGGGTATACAGTGCCGGGGGCAAAAGGCTATCTAGATGAAGATGGGCCGCGGATGGTGATGACACCCTGGTTTAACCATCAGATTCCCTTTCAAGAGGCGGCAGAGCTTGGGACTCGCAAGGTGATCAGCGAACACTCAACAATCGGTCTGGTTATTTTAACCGATGGCTCAGTAACAGATATTGAACGGGATGATTATGTTGAAGCTGAAGAGCGGGTAATCGCCGAGTTGAAAGAATTGGAAAAACCCTTTATCGTTGTCTTAAATACCGATCAGCCTCACAGCCAACAAACGCTTGAACTGGCTGAGACATTAGAAGATCGATATGGAGTCAAAGTTGTGCCATTAGACTGCCTGCGCATGACCCAGAACGACATTCTTTCTCTGCTGAGGGAAGCACTGTATGAATTTCCTGTCCGAGAAATTAATTTCCGGTATCCACGCTGGATTGAGGAGCTGCCCCAGGATCATTGGCTGCGCCGAGAATTTGATCAAGCTGCTTTTGAAAGCGTGAATTTAATTGGAAGATTGCGGGATGTTGCAAGCTCCATGGACGTTTTAAGCGCTGTAGAAGTTGTAGACAAAGCTGAGCTTGAAACAATGGATATGGGGACAGGAACTGTGAATATTGATTTGGCTGCAGATCGTTCGCTGTTCTATCAAGTGCTGGCCGATATGACTGGTTTAGAAGTTGAGGGTGATCATCATCTGATTAGGTTGATGCAGGATCTATCAGTTGCTAAACGGGAGTATGACAAGCTATCTTCGGCGTTAATGGAAGTAAGGGAAACAGGCTATGGAATTGTTTCACCATCATTGGAGGACATAACATTTGAACATCCCGAACTAATCAAACAGGGGCGCCATTTTGGCATTAAACTAACCGCTTCAGCACCATCGATCCACCTAATTCGCGCCAATATCATGACCGAAGTAACTCCTTTAGTTGGTACTGAAAAACAGGGTGAAGAACTGGTTCAATCATTATCAGAAGAGTTTCAAGCGGATCCTGACGCTTTGTGGAGCCGTGATTTTCTCGGTCGTTCGCTGCAGGATTTGGTTAAGGAAGGAATTCAAGCAAAATTAAACCGGATGCCCGATAACGCTCGCGAAAAACTTCAGGAGACTCTTTCCAAGATCATTAATGAAGGCAGTGGCGGTTTAATTTG
>LSQX01251788.1_pt1 | contig 15586 bp, 10 predicted proteins | sample 654561 | NCBI WGS metagenome assembly LSQX01 (sample SAMN04489861, study PRJNA283612) | anaerobic digester metagenome | isolation source: 4 biogas reactors fed with cattle manure at either 37C or 55C with and... | place: Denmark: Kongens Lyngby | collected 2014 | reverse complement strand
CAACTATCCTGACACAGGGGGCCATGAGCAAGACCCTAATTATTTTGACAATCTCCTTGAAAAGCAACTAATTGGTGTTAGTGAGGCTAAAAAAGCTGAGCTCCTTCAAAAGCGTAAAGCCTATTCGAATAACAAAAATGTTTATTCGCTATTAATGCAATATGCAGCAGGCTTTGGCAAGTCCAACATTATCGGTTGGTCGGCACTACAGCTAAAAGACCTCCGCCGCCCAGACGAAAATGGCAATATGCAGTACGTTTACGACAAGGTCATGATAGTCGTTGATCGATTGCAGTTGCGCAGCCAAATAGACTCACTAATGCTTAACATGAATATTGATAAGCGTTTGGTGGTTGAAGCTACGAACAAGAAAACCTTTCAAAATGCTTTAGCCTCTGATAGCCGAATTGTGATTGTTAATTTACAGAAGTTCGGCGCAGTTAAAGAGATGATGGATGCGAGTGTTTTAGCAAAGCTTGCCAAAATGCGTATTGTTTTTCTCATCGATGAGATTCATCGCTCTAATAGTGGTGATCAACATGAGGAGATGGTTAGTATTTTTGATGAGCTCCAAAGCCCTTTTGATGGCGAAGCCTATGCTGGAAAGGCGACGAAGAAGAACTTAATTGTCGGTTTCACCGCTACACCGGATGATCACACGCTGGCACGCTTTGGTGAATTTAGCGGCTATGCAGAAAGCGAAAAGCTGTGGCGGCCATTTGATAGCTTCACCATGAAAGAAGCGATAGAAGATGGCTTCATCCTCAACCCGCTTAAAAACATTGTGCCTGTGGCATCTAAAATGCTATTTGATTTGCCTTCAAATCCACTCGAAGGTTTCACAGAGAAGGAGTTTAAAGATGCTCAGAAAAAGCAGGTGTATGAGAACCGAGAACGTATTGACGCAATATCCAAGTATGTTGCCGACCTTCTGGTAAAAGATGTTTACCGCCAAATACGTGGTACTGGTAAAGCCATGCTTGCCGTATATTCCATTAAATCGGCCATCGCTTATAAGGAAGCCGTCACTAAATACTTTAACGAGTTGGTTAAGCTTCCTAAATATGAGAAGTATGCAGAGGCTCCAATCCATATTGTTTATTCGAGCAATCAGGACGAGCAAAGTGCTACGGGCTTGAATGAAGGCCTATCTGAAGAAAAAGTATTGGAGAACTTTGCCTTAAAGAAAAATGGCTTAATCATCGTTGTCGCCAAGCTTCAGACAGGGTTTGACGAGAAAAAACTGCATACGCTGTTTTTGGATAAAGAAATTCGTGGCATTAGCGCCATACAAACGATTTCACGTGTTAACAGAACGGCCAAGTATAAAAACGACTGTAAAATTGTTGATTTCTCTTATAACAATGTAAACGTTCAGAACATCAAAGATGCATTTGAGCATTTCTCTGATGTTGTTGTCAGCGACTTTGATCCTTTCGGAGATAAAAAGGTTCTCGATATTCTCCTTACTGAGCTCAACAAGTCTGATACGTACGATAAGTTTTTCAATGTGTTTATGGGAATTTATAGGGACCCTATCAAACGAGATCAGCCTGAATCCTATCTTGATTTTGAAAGCAGTCTTAAAAAATACATTGAAGCGAACCCTCAGCGCACAGCAGATACCAAGGCTAAAGCAGCACAATATTTTACGATATTAAATCGCATTGAATTTGTAATAGCCTTGGATGCCAAGTATAGCGAACCAAGCTTTCTGTTTTTTTGGCGTAAATTCAACACCCTATATAACATGCTTCATCGAAGCGATGACGTCAAAGACCCTATTGAAGTGTATTTTGACAACCAAATAGGCATGGTTGAAGTAATTGCTGAAGAACCTAAAAAGAAGAAAAAGAAACCAACAGAAGTCGCAACCGGAGCACCTCTTGGGCCTGGTGGGCAATATGACATTTTAGCAATTATTGCTGCACGCAACGATCAGGAAGAGAAAATCGGCTCACTCATTCTGGAATTCGAATCAAAAATTTCCGACTTCTTCAGCTATGTAAACAGCTCTACGGAAGGTGAGCGATTGATCGTTAAGATTAAGTCGCATGTTTCAGAAAATGAAATCTATGATGATTTTTCAAAAATATACCGTAAGTATCGTGCGCTCTATCGTTCCAAAGTCGGTGACTATTTCTTTAAAGAGACTGAAGATTTGGTTGATAAACTTTGTGATGATTTTGAGCTGATGCTCAGAGAGCAAGACTAATTTATTACTTCATTTAGTTGAGCTTGCCATTATCAAATTTGGTAATGGGGCGTATATAAAAAGGATAGTGCTCTTTTTCTAGCATATAAACGACTAAGAAGAAAATAAGTGGTCACATTTGATAAATTGATGATATCTCTACTAAAGGCAAGTATGCAACGAATGGTAGGTATACATCACTGCTAAGGTGTTATATGGCAGGAGAAGGGATGATGTTAACTGGAATTGAATTGGAATATTAATCAATGTCGCATGATACAAATAAAATGGACGTTAAATACTGGGAAGGTGGATTAATGCTTCACGAAGTTAGAGCCATAGAAAAAATCGCTCAAACTTTTGCTGCTGCTAACCTGAAGCAGGAATCCAAACCAGCAAAACTCGGCTCTTTGAGTGACTTAAAGGTCTTAAAGCTTGGAGGGAATGCTATGTTCCCCTGGAAAGGATATGCAGGCTTTCGACTTGCTGGTTCTGGCCGTGAAGGGGAATTCGATCTTGTCATCGTGACCCACTATAACGTCATCATCGTTGAGCTAAAGCATTGGAATGGCGAGCTTACTGCGTCTGGTGATAATTGGTATCAAAATGGAGAGTACAGAGAGCGATCAGCTGTCAGCAAAACACAAGACAAGGCTCATCTGCTCACATCGAAACTTGCCAAGTGTGGGCGGGCTTTTCCTAGCTTTCAGGGGCACAAGTTTGACCGTCCCAAGGTAGACTTTCTAGTAGTGTTAACGGGCACAGCTGATGCTTCTAAACTGCCGCCTAGAGAACAGGAACACGTCCTAACGCTAAATGAGTTTCTACAACTTTCGGTCGAAGATGCGTACAACAAACGCTTTCGACCACATCCGCAAGCCAATAAAAGCTTAAACCAAGACATCTCGGTTTTTGATCAAATCTTCTCCGAAGGTGAGACCAAACCCAAGAGTCTAATCGTCGATGGTTACGAAGCCATTGAGAAGATATTCCCGCCAGAGAACATTGAGTCCATATACACCGAGTTCTTATCTAAAAACAAGAACAACAAGGACGACTTTGCACTGCTGAGAAGATGGGACTTCTCTGAGTTAGATGATGTTGGCAGTAAAACGCGAGACGAACGCTTTAAAATCGTCAGTCACGAGAAAGAAGTCTTATCATTCATACGTTCAAACGACGGGGATTTATATAACGCCTGTTTACGCTCTCTGACCAATATTGATCCAAACAATATTACCGAGGAGTTTTACGAGCTTTTTGAGCTTCCCCATAACTATTCACGCCTAAATGAATTTATTTCTTCTTTTGTTATCAAGTTCGCCGAAGAAGAGCGGGCGACACTCGTCAAAATTATCCTGAATAATTTTTCCTCTCTGCATGATATAAAAATTGCTCACCGAGATATTGGCGATCACAGCTTATGGCTTTCCCCTGGTATGAAAATGGCCATGTCCAGTTTTATGTCGGCCTACCATAAGCCAGCAGGAACTGTCGGTGATAGACGCAAAGCAATTAGCTCAGGGATTATACCCATCCCTGAGGAGCAGAACTCGGAACATAATGGCACCGAGTATGACCGTGACATATATTCACTGGGCATTCTGACCTGGCTGATAATGCAGGGGAAACGCCTCAATCCCGCATCAATTACAGACGCTATAAATAACATTACCGCTTCCAGTATCTGGTACGCACCTGTCATACAAAAAGCTATCACTCCTGAGCCACAGGATCGTTACCGGAATGCTCACGAATTTCTAGCCGCTTTTTCAGCATCACAGCCTGAAGCAGAAACCATTGAGCTATTTGATAGTTCCTTTATCGAACAATACAAAACCGAGATTAAACTCTATAAGACCTATGTCGAAGATGAGGAAATATCCTCTACCGATGCAAAAGAGGTTTATCGCTCGGGTCAGCTACTTGTTAAAATCTGGAACAACGCCCTCGACAATGAAGATTCCAGTAATATCTTTTTCTGCAAAGCTTTTATCGAGAAAGCTGAAAAGATCCAGGAGCTTGGAGCTGGGTTTATCCCTAGCATTCGGGACAAGGGTATTACCCACAAATCTGAACTTTTTCTGATCCAGGATTTTATCGACGCGCCCTCATGGGGTACATGGGCGACTTACAATGTTTCTGAAGAACAGAAGATCAAAGCCATCAACGCCTTAATTAGCCATGTTAGCTTCTTGCATGAAAGTGAAGTTACTCATGGCGATATACATCCTGGGAATATACTTGTACTGGCCGAAGGTGAACAACTTAACGTCTATATCATCGACTTACCCGACTTTAAGCTTGGGACAACTGAAGTTAAAAACCATCGATATAGTCCTGAAACGATCCATAACGCAACAGCCATTGTGCGCGATAACTATGCTGTTATTCGTATGGCTTGTGAGCTCCTTGGACTCGACTGGGATGACCTAGAAGAAGAAAATACGCATCCGCAGTTAATTGAAATCATCAAAGCTGAAAAATCGGACAGCGCCGGGTTTATTTCTTTGGAGAGATTTAGCCAGTCACTCAAAGAGCTTTACGAAACCTCATCTGAATCCATCGAGGAGCTGAGCGTCCAGCTATTCCGTCAGGACTTTAACGAAGCAATCAGTCTTTTACCTGATAACGGCGAGCTGTTTCTGTTTTATGAACCCTCCACGAAAAACACAGACTCAGTGAAGGTGTTACTGTCTGGTGTAGACTCTTCTTGGACGATTTTCTTTAACCCGATAAATGAAGCTATCGAAGGTGGACTAACACCTCGCAAAACCGATGACATTCCACCCTGGATTCGGGATAAAAGCCAGTTAACGCTACCCATAAAAATCAACATCGAACCCTCTGATTACCAGACGGATACCTCAGCACTTCAGTCCTACCTATTGGCTCACGAAACATTTCTTATTGATAGTAAAGCAGCAGTTAAGGAAAACACTCAAAGCAAAGAGGTCGATGAGAAGCTCAGTAAAGACATTGATGAGCAACTCAAGAAGTTACTTGCTGATGTTGAATATGATGAAGAATCCATTGTTTCAATAAAGAATGAAAAGATTGCCACAAAGAACATATGGAAGGCTATTTTAGAGACAGAGACAGAAGCGCTTCCAAGCGTTGAAGTCGCCGACGAACCGAAGCCTGATATTCGAAAAAATGAATTGGTTATTCCTTATGATTCAGATAACGAAGTGCTTGACCGCTTTTCTAAAGAGGATGATGTCATCGCCATCAAGAAGGTCGATGATAAGGAGTTTATCGTAGGGAAGGTCAACATTGACCAGTCCACCAGCTCAGAAATGCGAGTCCCGCTTAGTTCCGGTAAGAATTACCCTAAAACCGGCGACGTTTTATACCTTCGCACAAAACGAGACAGGGCATCCTACAGTCGCCGTAAAAAGGCGATGGAGAGAGTGCTCAATAAGAATGCAGTCATATCTGACCTAACAGACTATTTTGAGCCCTCTATAGATCAACCTTTTACGGATTATAAAGTTGTTCCTACTGAAGAACAGTTGGATCGATATAATCAATATGACGATGAAGACAATTTGACAGTTAGTCTGAACGAGGCACAGCGCGATGCCTTCAAAACCCTGTTTAGCAAAGGGCCACTGTCACTTTTACAAGGGCCACCAGGCACAGGTAAAACAGAGTTTATCTCGGCGTTCGTACATTATTTGATGACTGAAGGTAATGCACAGCATATATTGCTTGTTAGTCAGTCACACGAGGCCGTCAATACGGCTGTTGAGCGTATCCGTAAACACTGCTCTAGACTGGAAACTCCAATTGATATTGTTCGATTCAGTAACTCAGAAGCATCGGTCTCCCAAGGCCTTAAAGATGTTTATTCACGCAACTTGATCGAATCAAGAAGACAGTCCTTTATTGCTGAAATCAGGGAGCGAATTCAGTTTATTCAGCCATCACTAAAGTTGGAACCTGAGTATATTGATGCCATTCTCAACGCGGAACTTGGTATCAAGAAGAAAATCAAAAACGCACTTCGCTTGCAGGCTGATATTAGTGATTCTTCGGACGAGCAACTGTCAGCCAGTTTATCGTCTAGCCTGGAATCGCTTTGTTATCAAATCATATCTGAACTCAATGAATCATATTCAATTGAGATCAGTGAGTTGGAGCTAGGCAGTATCGGTGAAAAAATCGATAAACACCTTAATGCGCTTTATGGTATCGGCCCCCATGAGCATAGACGCATAAGCGCCCTGTTAGATTTGGTTAATGATTACAGAGACAGGCTATCATCCAATCCTGGAAGCTATGAGGAGTTTCTGGCCAGATCCAGAACTTTGGTATGCGGGACTTGCGTAGGTATGGGGCTCGGGCATCTGGGCCTAAATCAGATTCAATATGACTGGGTGATTATCGACGAAGCGGCACGTTCTATATCATCAGAGCTTGCTATTGCAATGCAATCTGCCAATCGTATTTTGCTGGTTGGGGATCACAAGCAATTGCCACCTCTATTCCAGGAGGAGCATAAAAACGCCATATTGAGGAAACTGGGTGTCCCAAGAATTGAGCCATTTCAAAAGGAAGTCTTCAAGAGCGATTTTGAAAAGGCATTTCTGTCTCCATACGGCAAAGCCGTCGGAAGGAGCCTTTTGACTCAATACCGTATGGCTGAACCGATCAGTCGACTGGTTTCAGATACTTTCTATGAACAACCTTTGATCACCGGAGATCGAGAAATCCCTGTTTTTTATAATGATGGCATCGATGTTTTGAAAGCACCTGTGACCTGGCTGGACACGTCAGAATGTAAGTTCGGCTTCGACAGTGAAGATGGTACGAGCCTCGTTAATCTTGAAGAAGTAAATCAGATTCTCGCCGTTTTAAAAGAGATTGAAGCCAATGGCGACTATGTTGAACAGCTTACATCTCTAGTTTCTTCAGGCGAACCTGCCATTGGCGTTATCTGTATGTATGGTGCTCAAAAACGACTCTTACGAAGAAAGTTCAACGAATTAGCCTGGAGTCCTGAGTTCAGAACCCTGATCAAAATCGATACGGTTGATAGCTATCAAGGTAAGGAGAATCGGGTAATCATTGTGTCAATTACCCGCAATGGTAAAGATCGAAAGCCCAAGTTTTTGAAAGAACCTAACCGGATCAATGTTGCCATGTCTCGTGCTATGGATCGTTTATTGATTGTTGGCTCCATGCAAATGTGGAACCGAGAAAACGCTTCTTTGCCACTTGGCCAAGTGGCCTCGTATATCCAAAGTCACCAAAGCGAAGAGTATTGCATCGTGTCAGCGAAACAGACGGTGAAGAATGGAGGGAAACGATAATGAAAAATCACACTTTGATTCCTCTAATGACGATAGATATTGCGCTACCTGTTCAGGCCTTTAGGTTTGAATACACACTGGTAGGCAGAAGTGATTTACCCTTCATTCGCGAGTTTATCCTGCGCCTGCTGAAAGTGGGTAATATGTCGGCTACCCAACTGGCGAAATTTCTTGGACTCTCTGAAAAAGAAATCAGCATAGCTGTGTCGCAATTAGTCAGCCTGAATGAAATCTCCGTGGACAACGAGGGTAAAATTCAACTGACCGCTGAGGCGCATAAATATTTTGATGGGCTCTCTGACAATCGCCCGAAAATCACAAAATTATTTGAAGGAACCAGTACCTTCAAATTTGACCTATTGTCATTTGGTTTAATTCGATCCGATGACAAGATTAGTCCTCCTCTAAATGCCATACGCCTTTCTCCAGAAACAGAGAAACTCAGCAATAGTATCAACTATGCTAAATCGGCATTCCTAAGAAACTATATTGATATTTTTGAGGAAGAGTCGATCAGCTTCGATGGTGTTAACGATATTCGTAAAGTAGAGCTGTATAAATTATCGGATGTCAGAAAGAATAAAGATTATACCGCCCGTTTTGCGCTTACTTTTTCACTCGACACTGAACGTAATTCAATCGAACGACATTCAGAAAGCCGTTTTTTTGATGTTGATGAAATCCAAAAAAATCTGAACGAGGTACTACTCAGCTCATATAACTCCTCTAATATTCAGGACATTGTTTCTGCGTTAGTTACGCTAAATGAACCACAATTACTCGATTGTTTCACATCGGATGGCATTGACCTTACTGCACTAGCCATATTAGCGGTTAAACAAAGCGCCTCATCATCTTGCCGATCCTACTTTCTAGGCACGCCAACTAATAGCGCTAACTGGAACCAATTAACGACTCTCATCAAGAAGCATTTGAAGGACGGCAAATCCAGTGCCACATGTACCTGGCTAGCACCGTCAGATCGTTTTTGGCTAATGAGCAATCAATCCTTTAGTCGAACTTCAGAATTGCTCAACGCCACCAAAGGGCTTCAAACCCTTCTCTATCTGCCTGTGGCAGGTAGCAGGGACAAGCATCAGGAACAGATATGGAAAAAGGCACTCGGCCCAATGAAGGACAAAGCTATAAAGGTTGCTGAAGGTTTTCTGGGCGGGTCAGTAGAAGTCATTTCTATTCCTGGTGTCTTTTCCTTGCTTTGCTTTTACCTACAAAAACCGGGTGAATCAGCTTCTATCCCATTTGGGTTCATCACGACGGAGACCTCAGATATTGATCGTATCCAACAGGAGTTTGAGTCATACCTGGGAAATTACGATGCAAACATGGAGCGCAGAGAGTACGGACCTTTGGTACTTAGTGGCCAGAAATTGGTATGACAGTTTGATGCAAGATTCTTGAAGCTATCGAACTAAACAACCCTGTTTGAACCTCCACACTATCGTGTCGGAGGTTCACTATGTTCAAAACCCTATTTTTTCAAACCAAAGCACTACCAGAGCTGTCATCGCAACTGGATACAGAAATTCCGCGCTATCCGCCATTTCTGAAGGGATTGCCAGCAGCGTCACCCGAGGATTTGCAGTCCACACAAGACGAGCTAATAGCCAAACTGCGCCAGGTACTTGGCTTCAACCAGCGTGATTTTGAGCGGTTGATTCAGCCCTGCATTGATCATCTGGCTGCTTATGTTCATTTGTTGCCAGCTTCTGAGCATCATCATCACAGTGGTGCGGGTGGTTTATTACGTCATTCGTTGGAAGTTGCTTTCTGGGCGGCACAAGCTGCTGAGGGGATCATCTTTGTTGCCAGTGGCACCCCGGTTGAGAAAAAAGAGCTTGAACCAAGGTGGCGTGTGGCGGCGGCTCTTGGCGGTTTGTTCCATGATATTGGTAAGCCTGTTTCAGACTTGTCCATTACAGACGAAGATGGACGCTATCAGTGGAACCCTTTTTTAGAAACCTTATCTCAGTGGACCACTAATAACAGCATTGAACGCTATTTCATTCGCTGGCGCGACGGACGGTGTAAGCGGCACGAGCAATTTTCAATTCTGGTGTTAAACCGGGTGATGACACCTGAATTGCTCGCCTGGTTAACCCAGCCGGGCCCTGAAATTTTGCAAGCCATGCTGGAGGCAATTGGCAATACCGATCCCGAGCATGTCCTGTCTAAATTGGTTATTGAAGCTGACCAAACCAGTGTACAGCGAGACCTGAAAGCTCAACGCATTTCCGTTGACGACAATGCCCTTGGTGTCCCAGTCGAACGCTATCTACTTGATGCCATGAGGCGATTACTTGCCAGTTCGCAATGGCTGGTTAATCAGCGAGACGCCAGAGTCTGGGTACGAAAATCGAATCAATCAACCCATCTTTGCCTGGTTTGGAAAAGCGCGGCTAAGGACATCATTGAGCTATTGGCCAAAGACAAGATACCTGGCATTCCAAGAGATCCCGATACCCTTGCAGACATCCTCATTGAGCGAGGATTGGCCATTAAATCCGCCTCAAATGAGCGATATGAAAGCCTAGCCCCTGAAGTGCTGATCAAAGACGGCAAGCCAATCTGGTTACCCATGCTGCATATTTCTGAGGCTGATTTATTGTTCAGCTCGAATGTACCAAGTGGTGTGACACTGTTTAGCAAATCTGAGTGGGAAGCAACACTGCAAACACAAGCAGAGCCACATAGTCGCTCCAGTGATCATTCAGACTTGCCTGAAGAGTCATCATCAATCGAACATAGAAAATCGGATGAGTCACCATCGACAAACTCGTCCGAACAAGATGATGAACTTCGTCATGCCAGTGATGTTAATAACCCCCAGGCAACTGAAAATACTCCAGGTGATGAATGCGAAAAGCCTAACGATTCAAGCGATGCTGCTATCGCAAATAATGTAGTCAGGCACGATGAAGAAGCATTGAATCTCCCTGAATCTTTGGCGTGGCTCCCAGAGGCCAGCAGTGCGTTGGTTATGGTTGGTGAACAGATATTGATACACTATCCCGATGCCGTAAGGCCTTGGTGTGCTCCCCGAAAACTGCTTGCTGAACTCAGTCAATTAGATTGGCTTGAACTAGATCCCGCAAACCCGACACGTAAGGCCAGAACTATTACTACGAAAGATGGCGTTCAGGAGCAAGGGTTGCTGCTGAAAGTATCGATTTCTAAAGGGCTTACTGCACTGATTGACCTTCCCAAACAAGACGCAGAACTGGCGGCAGCAATTCAGAACGAAGAGGCTTCACAGCGTCCGAGTCGAACTAAGACAACCAATGCCCAAGCAAAAGAGCTCGCCACAAGAGCGGAGCGTAAGCAAAAGCCGATTGCGCCCAATGCGAACTCAAGTACAGACCCCAAACACGCGCAGCGGCAACAGATGGTTAATTTTGTGAAAGATTTGCCCATCTTACTGACCGATGGCGATTACCCAGACGTGGATCATAGTGCCGATGGTATTCGCGTCACAATTCAAACCTTACGCCAAGTCGCCAATGAGCATGGCATTCCAGCCGGACAGCTGCTTCGGGGGATCTCGGCCAGTGACCAATGCCAGTTTGATGAGGGGGAAACGGTTCTGTTTACCGCTCACGCTGAACGTTAATCCATTTTAAGTTGAGCGGATTGCAAACGGTTATTTTGCGGAGCATGAATGAAAGAAAACGCATATGAGATGCCCTGGCGCACGAACTATGAAGCCATGGCAGCAGCAGGTTGGCTGGTTGGTGCAACAGGGGCGATTGCCGCAGAAATGCTGACGGAGCTACCACCTGAGCCATTTTGGTGGATGACAGGGATTTCCTCGGGCATGGCGTTGTATCGCCTGCCTGAGGCTTATCGTCTTTATAAGTTGCAGAAGGGGCTAAAAGGCAAACCATTGGCTTTTATGGAGCTTTCGCATTTACAAAAGGTGATGGCAAAACATCCTGATGAATTGTGGTTAGGGTATGGCTTTGAGTGGGATCAACGTCATGCCCAACGCGCTTATGAAATCCTAAAGCGGGATAAGCAAACCTTGCTTAACCAAGGTCACGGCAAACAAATGGGTTCGACCTGGATTCATGGTGTCGAGCCCAAAGAAGAAGATGTGTACCAGCCAGTTGGTCACACAGAGGGGCATACCTTAATTGTCGGAACGACCGGTGCCGGAAAAACCCGATGTTTTGATGCGATGATAACTCAGGCCATTTTGCGTAATGAAGCCGTGATTATTATTGACCCTAAGGGAGACAAGGAACTTAAGGATAATGCGCAGCGAGCTTGTATTGCCGCCGGTAGTCCTGAGCGCTTTGTGTATTTTCATCCGGGTTTTCCAGAGCATTCAGTACGTCTTAATCCCCTTAGAAACTTTAACCGGGGTACTGAAATCGCCAGCCGAATTGCGGCATTAATACCATCTGAAACCGGTGCTGATCCATTTAAAGCTTTTGGCCAAATGGCACTGAATAACATCGTGCAAGGTTTGTTGCTTACTTCACAGCGTCCTGATCTGAAAACACTGAGACGATTCTTGGAAGGTGGCCCAGAAGGCTTGGTAGTAAAAGCCGTCACGGCTTGGGGGGAGCAGGTGTATCCGAACTTTAGTGTGGAGATCAAGCGCTTTACCGAAAAGGCCAATACCTTGGCTAAACAAGCCATGGCGATGCTGCTTTTCTACTACGAACGCATTCAGCCCGTTGCCGCCAATACCGATTTAGAGGGGCTATTGAGTATGTTTGAGCATGACAGAACCCACTATTCCAAGATGGTGGCCTCACTGATGCCGGTACTCAATATGCTCACATCAAGTGAACTTGGCCCACTGTTATCACCTATTGCAAACGATGTGGATGACAGCCGGTTAATTACGGATTCTGGCCGTATTATCAACAATGCCCAAGTGGCCTATATCGGATTGGATTCATTGACCGACGCCATGGTTGGCAGCGCCATTGGTTCGTTGCTTTTATCCGATTTCACCGCAGTGGCCGGTGACCGCTATAACTATGGTGTTGAAAATCGTCCCGTAAATATCTTCATCGATGAGGCGGCTGAAGTCGTCAACGATCCCTTCATTCAACTGCTCAACAAAGGCCGTGGCGCAAAAATGCGTTGTGTGATTGCTACTCAGACCTTTGCTGACTTTGCCGCTCGTACAGGCAGTGAAGCTAAGGCTCGCCAGGTGTTAGGTAACATCAACAACCTGATAGCTCTTCGGGTGATGGATGCCGAAACACAGCAGTACATTACCGACAATCTGCCTAAGACTCGGTTGCAGTACATCATGCAAACTCAAGGTATGTCGTCCAACTCGGACAGCCCCGCGTTGTTTACCGGCAATCATGGCGAACGCTTGATGGAGGAAGAAGGCGATATGTTTCCACCGCAGTTATTAGGCCAGCTACCTAACCTGGAGTACATCGCCAAGCTTTCAGGTGGCCGTGTGATCAAAGGTCGCATTCCTATTTTAACCAGCTCTACACAGGCAGCATAAGGAGTCTGTATGCATCATTCTGTTTGTCTGAAAATGACAACACTTACCAGTCAAGAAATGCTCGCTCAGTGGCAGCAACATAACCCCCAGTTCAAGGAAACCATAAGACTACTTGAAACCGACTGGCCTCATGCTTTGGCTTCAGTGCACTGTTTGGCGGACTACTTAACGGATGCGTTCACGTTAGATGGCCATTCCATCTTTGATTTGTGTCTGTGCAATGGCTTGGGTAGTTATGAAGAAGTCAGTTGTGATGATGACAGTGTACGACTGTGGCATTTCATTGAGGCGCTGACCTGGACTGCCGCCAGTGCTTTAACTGGGATTCGCCTGCGTGATCCTGAGCATTTCGAGTGGGCCGCCGTGGATGGTGTGTATTTCTACTCCTAGATTCGTAATCGTCCAAATCGGATGGCGTATTTGGCTGAAGGACGCATCGATGTGCGTTATGTCAGTGGCCATACGACGACAAAGCGGCTTCAACAAGTGATTAAAGCCCGGATTATGACGCCAACCGTTGCAGCCATGCTGGCGCGAGTAGAAGAGGAAGTTTGGCATGAGCAAGCATAAGTCGGTTTGGCTGCTGTGTCTGGCGCTGATGCTGGAGATTATTGCCATTGGCGTGTTAGTGCCCGGTGATTGGACTGGCCGGGTTATTAGTAAAGAGAAACAGATGATCCAAAATCAATTGGGCGCACAAACAAGCTATTGGATTGGTCAAACTAGCCATCGCTGGTATCAGTCATGGATTGTGGATACGCAGATGGAGCAATCTGTGCGAGATTTTCTAATCCCCACTGAAGAACAGCGACTTCGTTCTAAAGGGATGGAGAACATGGGAGGCTTTTGGTTTGTCTGGGTGGAAGACCGTATTCAGGCATTTTTTGATGTGCTGTACCAAGTGTTCACTCGATTTGCTTTGCTGATGGTCTGGTTGCCCTTTGCGCTTATTCTCATGTTACCGGCGCTTTGGGACGGCTTGATGACCTGGAAGATTAAGAAGACAACCTTTGATTTTTCGAGCCCAATCATTCACCGCTACAGCATGATTATCCTGGGCTCAGGTGTCATTTTGCTGTTTATGGGATTGTTCGCCCCGCTGGCTATTCCACCGGTGGTGTTGCCGTCGCTGATCATCGGTTTGGCATTGATGGCGGGGTTGGCGTTAAGTCACTTGCAGAAGAAGATTTAGTGTTCCAGATTTACTTCTTTCTGGTCGTCATTACACTTTTGGCTGGGGCATGAGTATTTTTTAGTATGGCTCGTTCGATACCATCAAACTCATGCTCCAGATTTTTGTATTCGTTATACACCGGAGGTTTTTTAAGAGCCTTCTTTTTCAATGTTTTTAAAGACATCAACTTTATCCAAAAGCAAGTTCATAAGGTTGGACGTGTAACGTTGCCTTTTGATTTCTGAGTACTGACAAGTCATAAGCGCTTTGCAGGCGTAACCAGTGGTCAGCAGAGGGCTTAGCAAAAGCCAGTTCCAAGCGTACAGCCATTTCCGGAGTTATTGCACCTCGTCCGTTCAATACCTTGGATAGGGTTTTACGGCTTACATTTAAGTGCTCTGCAACATCGGTGATCGTCAACTCCAACGGCTCGATGACCAACTCTTTTAATATTTCACCAGGGTGAGCAGGGTTATGCATAGTCATTAGTGATAATCCTCGTAGTTAACAATTTCCGCATCACGTCCGATGAATCTGAACGTAATGCGCCAATTACCATTGACAGTGACCGACCAAGTGCCTTTTCTTGAACCTGAGAGTTCATGTAAGCGCAGTCCTGGAAGGTCCATGTCATCGGCGATTTCTGCTTGATCAAGGTTGGATAGAATTAATCGAAGTCGCTTGGCATGAGTCGCCTGTATGCCCGCTGTGCTGCCTGTTCGATAAAACTTTTCCAGACCTTTGTGCTTAAAACTTTTTATCATGGCTTAATTGTAACCCTAAAGGTTACGATGTCAAGGTGCTTGTAAGAATTGAATCGCTAAGCCACCTCAAAACCTTCAAAAATTCGGCATCTAGCTGACCACTGAAGCTACCAATCCCAAGGCATCCTTCACTTCTCAATTCAAACAACGAGGAGTGACTATGGAACCTGTGAGTATTCCATCCTATATCGATGACCCGCCGCACTTCCTGCTGTTGTCCCAGAGCGCATTGAGCTTTTTTCGCAGCACCAGCAAGGCAGCCGCTTCAGCCAAGGCCTTGTCCTTACGCCGTAATTCACGCTGCAGTTTTTTAATCTCCTGACGGTCATTCTGCGCCTGCTTACGCAAAGCCTTCTCTTGCTCGGCACTGCGCTCAAAGCCTTGCAAGGACTCTTCTTTCCAACGTTTGACCTGATCAGGATAAAGCCCTTTTTCACGGCAATACGCACTGAGCTGCGCCTCAGACAGTGTAGCGGTTTCAATGACGGTCGCCAGCTTGGCAACCGTCAGGTTGTAAGGGGGGAGTAATTTATTAAGTACCGCTTGTTTACGTTCATGGGAATAACGGGCCATGATGAGTGTCCTTTACCGCCTGTTTTAGTTGAAATGGGAGGGTGACAACTATCCTGACACAGGGGG
>LSQX01199856.1_pt1 | contig 15589 bp, 13 predicted proteins | sample 654561 | NCBI WGS metagenome assembly LSQX01 (sample SAMN04489861, study PRJNA283612) | anaerobic digester metagenome | isolation source: 4 biogas reactors fed with cattle manure at either 37C or 55C with and... | place: Denmark: Kongens Lyngby | collected 2014 | reverse complement strand
CCTAAAAACGCCGCTGCAGTACTAGCCAGCTTTGCTTCCATTTCTCCAAACTTAACCTTTGAATCCTTAGTCAAGATAATTACTGAGCCTATAGCATCACCTTCACTAATAATTGGGCTGATAACCTGATAAGTAAATTCACTGTCATCCTCGTTAGTAATTCTAATATAGTTTTTATCATCATTTGATGCTATGATACTTTCCCTTTCATTAATAAGCTCTTCTAAATCACGACTGATGCTTTTTGATAACAGATCCTTCTTTGTAGGCCCTGCTACAGCAATAAATTGATCCTTGTCTGTTATAGCAACTATATATCCTGTGGTTTGAGTTAAGGAATCCGCATATTGCTTTGCAAATTGACCAAGCTCTCCAATTGGAGAGTATTTTTTTAATATTATTTCTCCTTCCCTATCTGTAAATATCTCCAAAGGATCACCTTCACGAATTCTTAATGTACGTCTTATCTCTTTTGGGACAACTACACGACCAAGATCATCTATTCTTCTTACAATACCAGTAGCTTTCATATATATCTTCCTCCATTTTTATGATTCTAATTTTAAGTTATTTGCTACAAAGATTTCATCTACTAATATTGTTTGTAAAATGGGAAAGTTTATACAATAATAATAGCAATTTATTAAATTAAAATTTTATAAACCAATATCCGCTCTCATATTTTCAAACACCTTAAGAATGTCTAAAATCCCATATCCCCAATCTCTATTAGGATATACAATGTTTTGTCTTCTTCTGGCTCCTCGAATTAAATGGTTCTTAATAACACCGGTATCCATCCCCGGATCATTTCCTCTTACTGTCCCCCATTCCAACATTAAGGCTACAACTCCGGCGGTATGTGCTGTAGATACCGATGTGCCTGAAAAGGGCTCAAAGGTTTGGCTTAATGTAGGTGCCAAATAATTGACTCCAGGTGCAGCTATTTCCGGCTTAATAACATTATCGCGGGTATACCCCCTGCTAGAATTAACATATAGATTATTGTTAATCGGGTTGTAGGTAGTAACAGTTATCGGAATTAGAGAGGTTGCTGGTGACAAAACCGTTGTGTAGATATTAGGCTGAATAAAGTAAGTTTCCCTTGTTATAAAATCCCCCATAGGCAGCCACATATGAAATCCGGTGGCCAAATCTCCGTGTCCGTATACATTAAACCTCCATATACCCGGGGAAGCATTTTGGAAGCGAATTAGAATAAGCTGATCACCGGTCTGTGATTCTATTATTTGATAATCTATAAAAACAACTGTAATATCAAATATAAAAGAGATTACTCTGCTTACACTTAAAGCGGGTGAAATTCTCGGAATATACTCACCTGCCGGCGATAATATATCAATGGAGTATATGCCCGGAGGATCTCCCCATAATTCTATGGTGAACCCACTATCATTTTCACCTACATTTAGCTCCACAGTATTACTTCCTATGCTGGGATCTATAGCACCATAATAATGCCTACCAAGATTACCTTCGTTTCCCGCAGAAATTACCACTCCTGTATTAGGAAGGTCAGCTATACCATTTGCTATAACACTAATTGGTACACGTCCTGTATGACCTCCCTGTGAGCTTCCTAGCCCAAGACAGATTACTAAAGGTCTAGTAAGCTGTCTGGCAAGATCATTACAGTATTGCATTGCCCATATTATATGGTTTTCCTGAAAGCAAACAGTATTATCAGACACCATAAGAAAGTTTTTAACATTTTGCTTGGCCTGTCTAAGTTTAACTATAACTAGCTCACTGTCTGGCGCTACTCCATAGAAATCTTCTGCTTCCACGTCATTTCCTGCAGCAATTCCTGCAAGCATAGTACCATGACCATTCTCATCAATACTGGGTACAATAGCAAGAGGGTCTTCGGCTATTAGTGCCTGGTTTATTTGCTCAGCCGTATAAATAGTACCGAAATTAGCATCTCCAGGGGAAGGACCCGTATTAATTGATTGATCCCAAATAGAAATTATTTTACTTGTTCCGTCCGGTTTTCGAAATATAGGGTTCGTATAATCTATACCGGTATCTATGATAGCTATAATTACCCCCTCTCCTCTTAAGTTAAAGGCAGCGACCCTTCTAAGTTCTAGCACCCGTGAAGCATCAAGGCTTACCTCATCGGTCAGTCCGAATAAAAGTGGAATCTCTGCATACCTTATTCTGGGCAACACGGCTAAAAATTCTTCTAACGGCACATGAAGAACGGCATATATTTCATTCATTATATGAAGTGTGGCACTCTCAAACAATTCTATAATCCGAGGATCGCTCCTATATTCAATAATTAAATCAAAATATTCATCTCCAATAATTCTTTTTCTATCCTCACTAGTCATGGGATACTCCTTTCAATATATCATAAATATCTTATGCCTAAATGGTCTTATAAACTAATACCTCCCCGTAGTGCATCAAATACATTAAATATGTCGAGTATTCCATAGCCCCATTCACGATTAGGATATATTACATTAATATCTCTTCTTGCTCCTCTTATGATAAGATTTTTCATTTCTACAGTGCTCAAGGCAGGTAGGTTACCCCTTACTATACCCCATTCATAAATCAAAGCAGCTACACCTGTTGCATGGGCAGCAGATACACTGGTACCTGTAAATGATGTGAAACTCCCATCCAGGGTAGGGCCAATAACATTTACACCGGGAGCAGCTACCTCTGGTTTTACTCGGTTTATTCTTGTATAACCCCTGCTGGAATTAAGATATAAACTATCATCTGCGTCATTATAAGCCGTCACTGTCAAAGGGTTTATCGCATTCCCTAATGTCAGAATAGTAGTGTAAGGATCAGAACGAATGAAATATGTATCATCAGAAATAAATCCTTCCATAGGAAGCCATATATTAAAGCCCATATTTAGCCCACCTCTTTCATATACATTAAAGCGCCAAATCCCTGGGCTAGGGTTTTCAAAGCGTACCAGAATAAGCTGCTCACCACTTTGAGATTCAACCATCTGATAGTCAACATATATTATAGTAGCTTCAAATATAAATGTTATAACCCTATGCTCATCTCTTCCGGCAGATATTCTTGGAATATATTCGCCTGAGGGTGTCAAAATATCAATAGAATAAATGTCTGGAACAGAACCCCAAAACTCCATGGAAAATCCGGGTTCATTTTCCGCTACATTAAGCTCTACTGTATCATAGCCAGTCGTAGGATTAATTCTACCACTATAATGTCGTCTCTCATTACCCTCATTACCCGCAGCTATAACCACACCTATTCCAGAAGCAGCAGCTTTTCCCGATACATATGTGCTTAGGGTTCCTAATCCGTCATGAGCCCCCTGAGAACTACCGACCGCCATACATATAACCATAGGGCGTCCAAGTTCGATTGATCGTTCATATAGGTATATCACACCTTGCCATATATCCGTTTCTTGAAAACACACCGCATTATCTGATATATAGAAAAAATTCCTTAGGTATTGCTTGGCCGGTTTTAGTTTTACAACCACAAACTCCACAGCAGGAGCTACTCCAAAAAAATTGTTCCCGGGTACATCATTGCCTCCGGCAATTCCTGCCAGCATAGTACCATGTCCATTATTATCAGTAGAGGGAACAATGGATAATGGATTCTCATTTTGCAAGGCCTCATTAATCTGTTCTCTGGTATATTCAGTCCCATATGCTTTACCTATAGGCGGATTATTACTTACTATTGTTTGATCCCATATAGATATTATTCTTGTGGTATTATCAGCATGCTGAAAAATAGAATTAGTATAGTCCACCCCTGTATCTATTATCCCTATTAAAACCCCCTGACCTCTTAGGTTAAAAATAGGTATGTTTCTTAACTTAAGAACACCGGATGCTTCCAAGCTAGATTCACTAATTATTCCAAAGCAGGTTGGCATCACACTGTAGCCCATTCTATATACAATATCCTGGGTTATAAAGCTTACAGGCACATGAACAATAGCATATTGAATATTAATAATCTGCACCGTACTATCCGGAAATTGTTCTAATATACGTACATCTCCATCATATTCAATTATTAAATCTGCATAATCCTCACTGATAATTCTCTCGTTTTCCTCTGGAATCACTTAAAAACACCTCGATTTTATATTTGGGAACGATTATAAGAACATGTTTTTCAGTTCTTATAATAATATATATATTGTGAAAAAATTAAAGTATGTTTTAATGATTTTTCTAATTTTAAAAAAGGTATGTCAAGAAAGATTATTACTTTTTTCTTAACATACCTTTATTATATTAATGCTAGATTTAATCTATGTGGGGCGAACTTTTCTTCTTTTCAAATATCTAAAAAGTATCAGCATCCCAATGAATATCAAATTACCTATCAGGTAGAAAAATACCAGTTCCAAGATATAAGAGCTTTCATGCTTATAATTACTTATAGTAATCCATATCCCGAAAGCAGTCCATAATACCGGGATGATAAAGCCCCAGAAGAGCTTTCTTCTTGTTGAAAGAAATATCTGTATAAGCAGGAAGGGTAATAAAAATAAAAATATAATAAGCAAATCGTTCCAAAATATCGACACATCCCATCCTCCTTAGTTTATTTTATTTTCGCAGATTAGGAACTCTAATCTGCTTATGCGTGGAAGTTATGCGTTAAACATAACCCTTTCACTGTTAAATGCCCTAGTTACCAATGTAGTAATTAGAAACGCCAATAAAGCAAGTGATCCAACAGTCACACCAAACTTAGCCATAGTTAGCTCTCCTACTAGCAAATCCTGCATGGCTATGGCTCCATTATAAACAGGTATTGCATAATATTCAATGCCTTTTTCACCGCTGCTGGAGAACATAGTCAAAATAGAGCCAAGCATAACCAGTATATATAATGGAGTTACATAGCTTCCTGCCTCCTTCTGAGTTCTGGCATAGACCGCCACTAAGGCCACCAAAGACACATAGAGGTATACCAAGACAATCAGCAGAGCAAATAACTGAATTATCTGAATAGGAGTAAATTTGATACTTGCCATTGCTCCCAAGTCTCCACCTCCCAGCCTCTGAATACCTATAACTACCGATACGGTATATATAACCGCTGAAAGGCTTGTTAATATACCTAGGGAAATGAGCTTTCCAAATACTATCTCACTTCTCTTAATAGGAGAAAGAAGCATAGAGGAAAGTGTTCCTCTTTCTTTTTCACCGGTTATAGAATCCATACCAAGCCCCATAGCTCCTTGAAATAGCATGATGTTGATTAAAAAGGGTAGAAGCATTGCCAAGAACTTACCGTTCGCTTTACCCTCGTCAACAATTACTCCTGCCTCCGGGTCCCTATCAATATGAAAAACCTGTAGCTGTTCTATATTTCCTAACCTTGCCGCAAGTAAAGATTGCTGATAGGAATACAAGACGCTTGCAGTAAAATTTCCTTTTGCTGCATTTGAATAATCCTCAGAAGGATTATAAAATGTTCTAACCTCCGGGATAGGGTCTCCTATCTCCTCGTAGTTTTGAATCGTCTCTATAAATCCTTCATCAAATACGACCAATAAATCAATCTCGCCCTTTAAAATCCCGTCATTTATATGATTAGTTGAATCTGAAGTATTCAAATATGTTATGTAGCCATTATAATCAACAGCGTCTATTATACTATCCAAACCCTCAGGAGCATTCTGAATATACACTGTCGGAATATGTGCCTCGATATCCTTTTCTAAATTAGATATCAATCCTCCCATAATACTATACATAACCATAATAAGGACTCCCGGAAGAATAAATAAACTAATTACCATTTTTTTATCGGTAAATACTCTGGTTAATTCCTTTTTGATGATATTCTTTGTTCCACCCATCTTATTCCTCCTCCTTATTATGTATTTTAAATAATTCAAAAAAAGCATCCTCTAAATCCTTGGTTTGCGTCTGCTCAAGGATCTCCTTTAGCGTTCCTTCCATGGCCAAGACACCGTTTATAATGATACCGATTCTGTCGCATAGCTTCTCAGCCTCTGTCATGATATGAGTAGAAATAATAACCGTTCTGCCCTCATCCCTTAATAGCTTCAGGTAGTCCGTTACATTCCTTGCTGTAATTATATCAAGACCATTTGTTGGTTCATCGAATATAATAACATCAGGATTATGCACAAGACTTACTGCTATAGAAGCCTTTTGCTTCATTCCTGAAGAAAGCTCTTCTATCTTCTTATCCTCAAAATCCTTAATATCAAAATAATTGAACAATTTCTCTCTTCTTTCTTCTATGGCTTTTTCATTAAGACCATGAAGTCTTCCAAAGAAACCAAACATATACTTTGGCGAAAACTGAGGATCCAGCTTAATTTCATTGGTTAAGAAGCCAATTGTCTTTCTGACTTTTTCAGAATCCTTAACAGTATCATACCCTTTTACAGTAATATCCCCCCCTGTAGGCTTTAATAAAGTAGCGATACAGCGTAGAGCCGTCGTCTTACCTGCACCGTTTGGTCCCAGAAGCCCATAGATCTCTCCGGGCTTTGCAGTTAAGCTTAGCTTATCTACCGCCTTCATCATGTTCTTTTTTGTCTTGTGTTCCATCATTTGCTTCTTGGTTAATTTGTAAACTTTGGTTAATTCATTGATTTGAATCATGTCATCCCACCTTTCTCAGTATTATTCTATATAAAAATTCAAGAAGTTTCTTTAGAAACAGATTAAACTTATGTTAAATATCATATCAAATCCTCATCCAAAACTATTGTAAAAGGACCGTCATTAACCAGAGATACCTTCATCTCGGCGCCAAATACTCCGCTTTCTACCTTCCCAATTCTATCCCTAATCTGCTCTAAGAAATATTCATACAAATCCTCTGCCTTACTGGCAGAGCCGGCATTTATAAAATCAGGCCTATTTCCCTTTCTGCAATCAGCATATAAGGTAAATTGCGATACTAGAAGTAGCTCACCTTTAACATCATTAAGAGAGAGGTTTGTTTTGCCCATATCATCAGCAAATATCCGAAGCTTTAGTATCTTATCAATATAACGGTCGGCAATGTTTTTATCATCATCCTTACCCACTCCGAGAAAAATTAATAGGCCTTTTCCTATTGCCCCTGTGATCTTTCCATCTACCTCTACCTTAGCTTCCAATACCCTTTGTATTACAATTCTCATAGTCTTGTCCTTTCATAAATATCCTCATATTATTCCTTCACAGACTTGATAACGCTCCATATATCTATAAGCTTTTCTAATGAGTATGAAGCATTAGCAGGACTTGTAGATGGAAGTAATATGATTTCTCTTTTGATGTTTTTATAGATATATCTATTATAAAGCTGATATGCTCTACCACCATTGGCATATATCCTTAGGATATCCGCTTGCTTTAATATAGGTCTAATATCATTAGCTATTACATTCTTAATACTGCTATCGGCTGATCCGATTATTTCACAGCTTTGCACCACATCCCATAGTGCAATGCGATTCCTTAGAAGAAGCTGCTTTTTATCATCTATTGTCTCTGGTAGCTTTTCATTACAAATCGAACTTATTACCCTCCAGAATCTATTCTGAGGATGATGATAAAAGAATTCTCCTTCTCTGGATTTAACTGAGGGGAAGGTTCCAAGTACCAGTATTTTCGATTCTTCATTAAATACCGGAGATACCGGGTGTACCACTCTCTTATTCATGGCTCCTCCATTCTTGAACCTCTCATGACAAAGTCGAGTGTATTATTATTGTGCTTAAAAAGGCTTTCTAATTACATATATAAAATCTTATTTTACCAATATATCTTTTAAGAAGGATTCACCTGCCACCTGCTGCTTAATTTCAAAATACTCTAATACAGTAGCAGCTATATCAGCGAAGCTTTCTCTTGTTCCGAGATTATTACCCTTCTTAATCTTCTTTCCGTATGCAACCATGGGAACATACTCTCTTGAATGGTCCGTGGATGGAGTTGACGGATCACAGCCATGATCTGCTGTTATAAGCAAAAGATCCTCATCCTTTAATGCATTTAGGATTCTGGGAAGCTGGTCGTCAAAATAAGTTAAAGCCTTAGCATAACCGTCTACGTCATTCCTATGTCCATATACCATATCAAAATCCACCAAGTTCACAAAGCATAGTCCTGTAAAATCTCTTTCCATTCTCTCTATTAGCTTCTCAATACCCTCTTTATTGTTATTAGTTCGTACTGTATCAGTAACACCCTTACCGGCAAATATATCATAGATTTTGCCAACCCCAAGAACATCTAGCCCAGCATCTACCAATTGGTCCAGCATGGTTAGAGGAGGTGCAAGTGAGTAGTCATGGCGATTTGAGGTCCTTTTATAGTCAGGATAGGAACCAACAAAGGGTCTTGCAATTACACGGCCCACTCCATGCTCATCACGTAGAATTTCTCTTGCTATCTCACAATACCTATAAAGCTCCTTAAGAGGAACAATATCCTCATGAGCTGCAATCTGAAATACGCTGTCTGCAGATGTATATACTATAAGCGCTCCTGTTTCTATATGTTGCCTACCATATTCAAGAATAACCTCAGTTCCCGAATAGGGAAGATTACATAAAGCCTTCCTCCCCGTCCTTTTCTCAAACTCACTTATAATATCCTTAGGAAATCCATTCGGATAAGTCGGAAATGGCATTTTAGATATTACACCTGCTATTTCCCAATGTCCTGTAGTTGTATCCTTTCCCTTGGATTTTTCAGCAAGTCTAGCAATACTTCCTTCAAACATTTCCTTCGACTCCATACCTGGAAATTTCTCTTCTACTCCTTTAATATTAAAAAGTCCAAGCCTTTCCATATTAGACATATTAAAATACTCACTTTTTGAAACCGCATATAGGGTATGGCTAGCCTCATCATTATATTCCTTAGCATCGGGAAGCTCACCGATACCCACACTGTCTAAAACAACTAAAAATATTCTCTTCATATATTTTCCTCCTCGTACAATATATTTTATATTATAAGTAATGATATATTCTCTTGATAGTCTCCTACAAATTACCATTATTATTCTATCATCTGTATTATAAGATTTTTATCTTAACATGTCCATTGTCTTTATTTTGTCTTTAACATATTAGCTATGAATATAATTAATATACTAAAAGTCTTAATTATTAAAACATTCTTAAGATTTACTTAATGTAATTTTCTGTATATTGTAGAGTGAAAAAATTTGTGTTATACTCACGTATAAGCGGATTAGTCCAAGGGAAACAGTATGGTTTATATGACACGCTTTTTGTGTCATAATAAACCATAGTGTTTTACCTATGGATGCGTAGCATCCATTAGATAAGGTGCAAACGCGAATCGGTTCTGCAAGCAGAACCTTTGGCGAAAGCGTAGCTTTCGAGCTACTAATCCGCTTATTACAACACTTAATTCGAAACGAGGTATCAACATGAAATTCAAGGATAAGCTAATACATATTTTTAGCAAGTATAGACATGGATTAATCCTTGTGTACTTTTTTATCTATATGATCTGGTTTACTTATCTGGAGCGTACTGTGACTACAGATTTTACACCGGTACACTCAAAGCTGGATAAATACATCCCTTTTATGGAGATTTTTATTATTCCATATTTCCTATGGTTTATATTCATATTTGTCACCGTGGCATACTTCTTCCTAACCTCAAGACAGGAATTTTATAAATGCTGCGCTTTTCTTTTCATCGGTATGACAATATGCTTGATAATTTACACCATTTGGCCAAACGGTCACTATTTACGAGTGAATCTGGATACACTGGGGAGGAGTAATATCTTTACCCGAGCACTTGGAAGACTATATAGCATAGATACTGCAACCAATGTATTTCCCAGTATTCATGTATATAATTCTATCGGCGCAATGATTGCCATAAGAAAAAGCGAGCGATTAAGACAAATTAAGTGGCTTCAGATATCCACCTTCATACTAACAGTATTGATATGTATGTCCACAGTTGCATTAAAGCAGCATTCCATCTTAGATGTCTTTGGCGGAATCGCCCTCAGCATAATAATGTATGCCTTCATATATATACCAAACCGTAGCAAAGTAGCAAAGAAAGCAGACCATGAACTATCTAATGTCTAAAAAAGCTGTTGCAGAACTACAAGGGGGGTATAGTTTTGCAACAGCTTACTTATTAATTAAATCCGTAGATTCTTCTTGCTATATCGTATCCAACTTCTACAATCCTTCGACCGAATTTCCCAGGTAGGTTCATGGAGCCGCCTAGAATATGGTAGCGGATCTTCTTATATAGCCACTTGTTATAGCTTTTTAGATGGTTCCAAAGCTCCTCTTTTTTTGCTAAGCTTTCATCACTACCCTCTTTAATCAGAAATACCGAGCAGATTACCATCATCATTGAGAGATATTTAATCATGTAATTTCTTAGCTTCCTACATTTTATCTGTGAAAGATTATGAGACTCTATCATTATCCTAGTAACTCTTATCTGCTGGTCTATTCTGCTAATCATAACCTTCTCATTAACCGACTGGTCAGACCTGCCTATAAAATAGCGGTATAAATTCACATCCATATAATAGAGTGTTTTTACATAGGGAAGGGGTTGATATACAAATATGTTATCCACATAAAATGTATGCTTGGGCAGCCTCAATCCACAATCCTTTAGGAGCTTGGTACGATATATGGCTGAGTGCATTAGGATGTTCTGACTTTGCCTAAAGTGCATTATATCATCCCATGTAAATATCTGGTTCTTTGGAAGAGCCCAATTATAATTAATAACCTTCTTCCGCTTAGCCCCAACCTTCTCATACACGTAATTTGCAAGAAACATATCTGGACTGTTGCCATCAGCAATCAATTCCTTTAGCTTATCAAGTACCTCCAGTAGTGCTTTTTCATTCACCCAGTCATCACTGTCAACCACCTTAAAATACAGGCCGGTAGCATAAGCCAGACCAGTATTTACAGCTTCACCGTGACCACCGTTTTCCTGGGTGATAACACGGACAATCTCCGGATATTTATCTTGATAATCCAGTCCGATTTTCTCGGTTTCATCCTTGGAACCGTCGTTTACAATAATAATTTCCATATTGTCACCGCCGGATAAAAGAGTTTCAATCGCGCGGTTCATATATGCAGCCGAATTATAGCAAGGTACTGCTACTGACAAAAGTTTCATTACTACCTCTCATTCCGTGCCATTTATGGCACTGCCATATATGGCATTGCCATCGTCGGCACAATCAAATAATGAAGAATATATATATTATACTAAATTCTCAGGATTCAGGCACTCCAATTCCTTAACAACAAATCTTCCATCCTTACGGATTAATACGTCATCAAAATATATCTCACCACCACCATATTCTGGTGTCTGTATGCATACCAAATCCCAATGTATAGCAGAGCTATTACCATTCGGAGCTTCCTCTTCATAGCAATTTCCAGGTGTGAAATGGAAGGATCCCATGATTTTCTCATCAAACAAAGTATCCTTCATTGGCTTAAGGATATAAGGGTTTACTCCTATGGCAAATTCTCCAATATAACGTGCACCCTCATCTGTATTTAATACGTCGTTAATTCTTGTCGTGTCATTAGATGTTGCTTCTACTATCTTACCATTTTCAAAACGGAATGATATGTTCTCGAAAGTAAATCCCTGAAATACCGCAGGTGTATTATAGGTTAAGGTCCCATTAATACTATCCCTTACAGGTGCTGTATATACTTCACCGTCCGGTATGTTTCTTTCACCGGCACAGGGAACTGCAGGTATGTTCTTAATTGAGAAGCTTAAATCTGTGCCTGGACCAACTATGCGCACCTTATCTGTTCGATTCATATAATCCACCAAATTTTTCATAGCTTCATTCATTTTGGCATAATCAAGGTTGCAAACCCTAAAATAAAAATCCTCAAATGCCTCCTGGCTCATATTGGCAAGCTGGGACATAGAAGCATTTGGGTATCGAAGAACAACCCATCTGGTTTTCTTAACACGAATATCATGATGTACTGGTGTCTGATAATAGGTTTCGTAAAGCTTCATCTTGTCCTGTGGTACATCTGCATTTTCGGTAATATTATCCGAACCTCTTATTCCTACATAGCAATCCATTTGATCCATTTCAGAAGCATCTATTTTAGCCATTAATGACATCTGCTCTTCAGTACAATTTAGCAGTACTTCTCTTAGTAATCTTGGGTTAGAATAGTGAACGAATGGTATTCCCTTCGCTTTATATACTTCCTTTACAATTTGTCTTGCTAAATCCTCTGTAGCTCCACCAATGTGGTGTACATATACCTTATTTCCTTCTTCTACCCTCATAGAATAATTCACAAGGTTTTTAGCTAGTGTTTTAATTCTTTCATCCATATATGTGGTCTCCTTTTTTATAATTTTTATTGAGATAGATAGGAAATAAACACATTTCCTGCCTTTTCAAACAATTGTGTACTATCCTGTATGCCCATTTTAATTGTCTTTCCTTGCTTGGGGTCAACCATAAAGATATTATAAGCGTCATAACCGTATATCAAGACAGCATCGTTATATCCCGTCATAGCTATTATGGGTCTCCCATTAGACACATAATACAAGGCCTGATCCAATGTTGCACCTGATAAGCTTATAGGCTCTAGCTTCAAATGACTGATTAGAACTTCATATGCTGAGATGCTTTTTAAGTCAAATGCTTTATTATCTATATTTTCACCTATATAGCGACCTATCAGCTTAAGGCAGCTCTCAATTGAGCTCTGCGTGGTCGATAGATTCATTGCTTCAAACTGGGATATAACATTTCTACTAGCTTTCACACCACGTTCCCAAACAAGCCTATTCGAGTTGCTTAATACTACTCCTACACCACTATCTGCTAGTGCTATAGCATCTGCTGCCTCATCATATGATCCCTCAAGCTCACCTAATATATAGGTGTAATATAGATTACGCTTAGGTGAAATTGACTCATCCTCTATAAAATAATGCCTATTCTTCTGCAAGCGTAATGTCGGATCCTCAGAAATAACCGTATTTACTGTATAAAGTCTGTCTGGTACCTTCTCCATATCAAATCCAGATGGAAGTGATAAATAGTATTCGGTCAAAGAATCCTCCGTTATCCTTGTTTCAGCATTTAGATATGAAGTTCTCTCAACACTTTGATTCATGATATAGTCATTGTCTATAGCTACAAATACTATTCTACCGTCCATATTTTGTTTGGTTGCCCTGTACAACTCAATAGTATTATCCTTTACCTCAATCCCTGTTATAAAGAAACCTGGTTTGTAATAGGACTTTAAAACTTCTCTTTCAGTAGTTGCTATCTCGACTCTGTCCATGGGAACAACCCTTGTTCCGTCTATTGAAACAGTAATATCATCCTCACTAACAAATCCATATATTAGATTCGAATCTATCTTATCCAATAGCAGTATTTTATATCCTCTATCGGCATTTATCATCTGAATATCTCCGCTTTCGATATCCATGATTTTAATATTATTCGCATCTCTAGGGTCGGAGCTTTCCTGCCAGGCGACATATCCTTCATCATAAAAAACTACTACATCATCCTTAGAGGTGTTATTAGCCAGCTCTGTAATATGCCTAGTAATCAGATTATAGGAATATATACTATTATATAAATGAAAATAAAAAATATCCAAGGAAGAAACATAAGCAAACGCTCCTATGTTTTCCTTCAATGTTTGATATGGCTCATCTAAAGGGATATATACCTTTTCCTCAATTTGCCCTTCAGACCTGTTATATTCATACATAACTAAGGCTACTCTACCCTCATATTGGCCTCTATTCATATAACCATATACCATGAAATCCACATTACCCTCAGCATCCATATTTAGTATTTTGATATCATGCTGATCGTAGATATCTCTTATATAGTCAGTATCCTCCTGACGGAAAGAAAACACACGGGTAATATCATTATCATCAAGATTATAAAACCATAGCTCATTACTTCTTACAAAAGCGAATTTCTTCTTGTCAGGGCTTGCCAAATACTCGGTTGTAGGATCATTTGTAATTCCCAATTTCAACTGGCTCTTAGATACGCTGGCTAGGTTTATATCAAAGATGGCTTCCATACGCCTTTCATAGTTTAATAAGAATATTCTATCAGGAGAATATCTTATTCGATAATATTCCTTTACCTTGTATAATTCCGGAATGTCAGAAACATCTGCGCTTACCACGTATTCCAATAGTATAGAAGCTATATCAGTATGATTTTCCACAATTGTAGGAATTACTTCTGTTATAAATTCAGGCTGTAGGTTTCCCCAGGTTATCAGATCAAAGCTGGAGTGAATATTAATATTGGCCATGGTTGTATTATCTTTTTTTCCGTCAGGCTCAAGATATCTAATGTATTCCTCTGCCCTTATCTTATCCTTTATAGCTTCATGAAATTCCATGACAAAGTCTAGCTTTTCAACAAGATTCGTCTTATTGTATTTTCTTATCCGATGATAATAATACATTTTTCGGCTTTCGCTGGTTATAAGTGTAATCTTTACAGCATACTCCTTATCACTCATTAGCTCGGAGCTAATATTAATTCTAGCTATCTTTATATCCCCATCTTCATTAAACACACTGACAGAACCCTTTTCAATCAATTCATTTTGGGTAAAATCTCTAAGCTCAAAATTCAACTTTTTAATGTCATATTCCTGCTGATTAATCATTACCTCATAGGCTTGATTAGATCCTACAGGTAAAAGAGCTTCTCTGATAGAATTTGCATCTAGGTTACTGCTATAACCATGAAGAAGATTGATGACCTTCTCTTCAGTTCTTAATGTAACAAAAGGGAATGTAGTCTCCTCCATACTTGTAGTGTTGTCTATATTAAATACCACTTCCTTTATATCCTTACCGAAATAATAAAGAGAAGCGATAAATATGATTACTAAAATAATTATACGATATACCTGCTTTAACAAAAATATATTCCTTCCTTCCATAAACTAACCTTACCGCGGGTTATACTGGTTGCACTTATACAAAAAACACGCAGTGTTTTTCCAAAGGCTAAACTTTGTTGAACCGATTATATCGTGATTATATCATATTCGTTTTTCATTTGATAGACTTGTGTATACTCATTTGATATTTTTGTTATATAAATCTTCTAATTTCACAATCAAATTATGATTGCATATACTGATAATAAAAAGCTTAGGAGCACATAAAATGCAAAATTCAACCTCTACGTCCCAATCAGAATGTGATAAACAGATAAACGCGCAGATGAATAGGGATTTAACCACACCAAATAGTGGTACAATGCCCCGTAATACAACTCCTCCGCCTGCCAGTATGCCTATGGATAGAGGCACCCCTCCAAATATGGGTATGCCTAAAAATAGAGCTACAACACCAGCTACACCGATAAATAGAGGCACCACATCGGGTACACCTATTAACAGAGGAACTTCTCCCCGTGCCGGTATGCCTATGGAAGAAACTATGCCTCCAACCACAGGTATGCCTAGGACCGGTACTATGCCTCCGACCACAGGTATGCCTAGA
>LSQX01168694.1_pt1 | contig 15590 bp, 16 predicted proteins | sample 654561 | NCBI WGS metagenome assembly LSQX01 (sample SAMN04489861, study PRJNA283612) | anaerobic digester metagenome | isolation source: 4 biogas reactors fed with cattle manure at either 37C or 55C with and... | place: Denmark: Kongens Lyngby | collected 2014 | reverse complement strand
CTTCACGGAACGGGGGGAGTCTCATTGGTGCCCGGGACCGGGGTCGAACCGGTACGGTGTTGCCACCGAGGGATTTTAAGTCCCTTGCGTCTACCAATTTCGCCACCCGGGCGACGGGCTCAGTGCACGCAAGGGAAGCGGCTTGCGGGCGGATCGATCGGGGAAAATGGAGGCTGGAGTCGGAATCGAACCGGCGTGCACGGAGTTGCAGTCCGCTGCATAACCACTCTGCCATCCAGCCTTTGTTCTTGCTTTGAAATCGGCATTGGAGCGGGAAACGAGACTCGAACTCGCGACCCCAACCTTGGCAAGGTTGTGCTCTACCAACTGAGCTATTCCCGCAAATCTGACGCCGAAGTGGCGTCCCCTAGGGGACTCGAACCCCTGTTACCGCCGTGAAAGGGCGGTGTCCTAGGCCACTAGACGAAGGGGACGCAGCCTGGAACTTTACAGTTACAACTTCAAGTAACCTAAGTGAACTTAATTGCTTGAAGTGGCGCGCATTTTAGACATAGGTATCTAATTCGTCAAGCCTTTTTGCAAAATTATTAAATCACACGCCATTTAATGGGCGGTTTGCTTCGTTGGCATAAAAGTCAGCTGCACTTCTTTATTCCAGTCAAAGTCCTCGCCCAACTCTAAAGCCTCAAAACGACGCTCCTCAAGCTGCTGAAATAAGGCTATCTCTTCATCAGGCATATAATGCAGGCATTCGCCGCCAAAAAACCATAGCAGGTCTCTGGGCACTTGATGGGCGATTTGTGGATAGCGTTGGAAAACCTGGCTAATCACTTCTTGCCCCAAATACAGCGCTTCTTGACTGTGGGAAAACTCCGCTATCATGTCTGCATAGCGTTCTAGAAATTCGCTGTGCTCTTCAGGAATCATGTCTTCCTGCGCTAGAGCCACTAATACCTGCTGTAGGTATTTCAACAACTCAAGATGATGCGCTAAGTATGAGTCAGTCATAAATTTACCTTCAATACCTTTTATTACAGAAGCGCATCATGAGCGCAACACATTACTGGCGGTTATGCGGACGGGCTGTCCGCACTCGCGATTAAGGGTATAAACCACGCACTTCACGCACTTTAAGAATCCGTGTGCAGGCTGTGATAAAGGCTGCAGTACGCAAGGTAACCTTATGTTCCGCTGCTGTCGCCGATACGGCTGTGTATGCGTTATCCATAATGGTTTCTAAGCGTTGATTAATTTCTTCTTCGCTCCAATAGAAACTCGCCCTGTTTTGCACCCACTCAAAATAACTCACGGTCACCCCACCGGCATTGGCAAGCACATCGGGCACAATGACAACGCCGTTGTTAGTCAAAATATCATCCGCTTCAGGCGTAGTAGGTCCGTTAGCACCCTCAACAATAATGCGCGCTCTGATATTATGAGCATTGTCTTTGGTGATCTGCCCCTCCAGCGCGGCGGGGATAAGTATTTCGGTCTCTAGCGCCCAAAACTCATCGTTAGTAATTTCTTCAACATTCGGCTTGCCTGCTACACCACCGTGCTCATTAACGTATTCAATTAACGCAGAAATAGGCAGGCCATCCGAGTTATACACACTGCCCGTATGATCCTGCACTGCAATAACCTTAGCGCCCAGCTCGCAAAACAAGCGTGCGGCTGTGCTACCAACGTTGCCAAAACCCTGAATACAAACGCGCGCACCGTTTAAATCAATACCCGCATCACGGGCAGCGGCCACACCGACAATAAACACACCACGCCCTGTTGCTTCAACACGACCAAGGCTGCCGCCAATGGCAATTGGTTTGCCTGTAACAATGCCCGGACAATCTTGTCCTGCATTCATGGAATAGGTATCCATCATCCAAGCCATGGTCTGTGCATTGGTATTGACATCAGGACCTGGAATATCCTTATCCACGCCAATTACAGAGGAAATCTCATTAATATAACGACGGGTAATACGCTCAACTTCTGCTTTGGAGTAATCACGCGGATTAAAACGTATACCGCCCTTAGCGCCACCATAAGGCAAACCTACAACGGCGGTTTTAACCGACATCCATGCCGACAGCGCCATGACCTCAGACAGAGTTACATCTTGGTGGTAACGCACACCGCCTTTACCTGGGCCACAGTTAAGACTGTGCTGCACCCGATACCCTTCAAAATGAGCAATTGTGCCGTCATCAAGACGTACCGGAATATCAACAATCAGCGAACGTTCTGGATACTTTAACGTGCCCACCCATTCACTGAACTCACCCAAATACGGCGCTACCCGGTCTACCTGTTCGAGAAAAATCCCCCAAGGACCCGGATTTTCTGCATCCAAATAGGAAGGTATGTATTGATTTTGTTTTGACATAGCTACACCTTATCTTCTATCTATTAGACCGCTTAACCCTCCCTGAGAGCAAAACGAACCATGCAGTTTAAATAATTAAGCAAAAACTTAATAGACGTAACGCAATAAACCGCACACAACGAAAAAAGGCCCGCACAGCAGGCCTTAAAAAAAGCAGCCTAACAAAAAGTATCGAGCTGCGTAATCTTTAACTGTGTTAACTAATGTCGCAGGCAGCTTAAAGCTTAACCACATCTTCAGCCTGCAAGCCTTTGTCACGTTCCATGACATAAAACTCAACTCGCTCACCCTCTACCAAAACTCGATGTCCCTCACCGCGTATTGCGCGAAAATGAACAAATATATCCTCGCCTGAGTCGCGGGAAATAAAACCAAAGCCTTTGGCGGTGTTAAACCACTTCACTGTACCCAGCTCACGATCGCCATCTAACTCACCCACCTCATCGTAGCTACCTGCTGCAGATGCTGCTTTTTTTGGTTGACGGTTATAATGCAACATCAAGTGAATAATGGTGGCTGCCAACAGTACAGCTACAGAAAAGGCTGAGGCGTTATAGCCGTCTGTGCCCTCAAACTTGAACATCACAAAAATGGCCTGCAACACCGCAACAGCCATCACCATCACGGAAACTATGTTTTGCAGATTTTGCTTATTACTACATCTCCAGCTCGGCACAACGGGAGCAAACAGCATATTAAGCAGACCGAAGCAAGCCAGCAGCAGCACGTACGCATCACCTGACTGATTGACTACAGAAAGAACGATAGAAAGCGCAAAAACAAGCAAGCCAAGAAAAAAATGCAGTGGTTTTAGCATATGGGAAAATGTACGGGTATTAGAATAATCTTGAGTATTTGAAGACATGAAGCACCTTATTCGAAATCTGTTTAAAAATTATTTCTATAAAAACAAAAACATACTAAATATCGCCACGTAAGTTAGCAGATCTAGTTTCTTTACTGTAGTGAAATTTTAGCTGAATTTCATTGCTGTGTAACATATTACCTATTCACACCTCGAGCACCAACCAAGCACACAACAGTTGTATAAGCCTGCCAACAAATTAGAGCATAGCCGTTATCGCCGTAAAGCTATATAATTGCGCGTTTGTGTGCAACAGCGATTAATCGCATTGCACTGACACCCAGACACATTCGAACGATTCGGGAAATAACACTATTATGATGCGCAGCCACTATTGCGGCGACTTGAACGCCGGTCTTGAAGGTCAAAAAGTAACAATTTGCGGATGGGTTCATCGCCGCCGTGACCACGGTGGGGTGATTTTTTTAGACATCCGCGACCGCGAAGGTCTGGCGCAGGTTGTTTTCAATCCAGAGCAAAGCGAGATTTTCGCTAAAGCCGACCGCGTGCGTAGTGAGTATGTACTGCAGATTACCGGCACGGTGAATCTGCGCCCCGATGGCGCAAAAAACCCCAACCTCGCCAGCGGCGAAATCGAAGTGATTGCCGACAGCCTTGAAGTGCTAAGCCAAGCAGAAACACCACCCTTCCCCTTAGATGACTATTGCGATGTCGGTGAAGAAACCCGCTTGCGTTTTCGCTACATCGACCTGCGTCGTCCGGAAATGGCTGAAAAGCTCAAGCTGCGCTCGCGCATTACCGCCAGCATCCGCCGCTATTTGGATGAACACGGCTTCTTAGATGTGGAAACCCCCATCCTGACCCGTGCCACACCCGAAGGTGCGCGTGACTATTTGGTGCCCAGCCGCACCCACGCTGGCAGTTTCTTTGCCCTGCCGCAGTCACCGCAGTTGTTTAAGCAGTTGTTGATGGTGTCCGGTTTTGACCGTTACTACCAAATCGCCAAGTGCTTCCGTGATGAAGACTTGCGTGCCGACCGTCAGCCAGAATTTACCCAAATCGATATCGAAACCAGCTTTATGGACGAAGCCGATATTATGGGCATCACCGAAACCATGATCCGCTACCTGTTTAAAGAGGTGCTGGACGTGGAGCTGGGCGAATTCCCACACATGCCTTACGCCGAAGCCATGCGTCGCTTCGGTTCAGATAAGCCTGACCTGCGTATTCCGCTTGAGCTGGTGGACATTGCTGATCAGCTTAAAGACGTTGAATTTAAAGTATTCAGCGGCCCAGCCAACGATCCTAAAGGCCGTGTGGCTGCACTGCGTGTTCCCGGCCAAGGTGCGATGCCTCGCGGACAAATTGACGACTACACCAAATACGTCGGCAACTACGGCGCTAAAGGTTTGGCGTACATTAAAGTTAACGAGCGCGCCAAAGGTGCCGAGGGCTTGCAGTCGCCCATCGTTAAATTTATTCCTGAAGACAACCTCAATACCATCTTGGACCGTGTTGGTGCAGTCGATGGCGATATCGTGTTCTTTGGGGCTGACAAAGCGCAAGTGGTTAGCGATGCGCTAGGCGCGCTGCGTATTCGCTTGGGGCATGACCTTGATCTGCTGACATGCAAGTGGGCACCGATGTGGGTCGTGGACTTCCCCATGTTTGAGGAAAACGATGACGGTTCACTGACCGCCTTGCACCACCCCTTCACCTCACCGCAGTGCAGCGCGGACGAACTCAAAGCCGCGCCGCAAACAGCCCTGTCCCGTGCATATGATATGGTACTCAACGGTACTGAGCTGGGTGGTGGTTCGATTCGTATCCATAACCGCGTTATGCAACAGGTGGTGTTTGATGTGCTGGGTATTAGTGCTGAAGAGCAGAGAGAGAAGTTTGGCTTCTTGCTCGACGCCCTAAAGTACGGTGCGCCACCCCATGGCGGTTTGGCCTTTGGTTTGGACCGTTTAGTGATGCTGATGACCGGCGCCAGCTCAATTCGTGAAGTCATTGCCTTCCCGAAAACCCAGAGTGCTGCTTGCGTTATGACCCAAGCACCGGGCGCAGTAGACCCTAAGGCTTTGCGCGAATTACACATTCGTTTGCGCGAACAAGCAAAAACGGAATAACCCATCTTCACGATAACGTAAGCATAGTGTAGGTCGTGCCTTTAGGCCGACATATCAGGCTCAGAAACGACCTACATTACTTTCATGCGCACCGTGTTACCGACTAGCGCTGTATTACATGATGGCTCGATATCGCGCAAAATTTGCGCTCCAACAAAAAAGCGCTGTATTTATACTGTTTTCACTTACACACATATTCAGGAGTAGCCATGGCGGGACATTCCAAATGGTCCAATATCAAGCACCGCAAAGAGCGTCAGGACGCCAAGCGGGGCAAGATTTTCACCAAACTAATTCGCGAGCTAACCGTAGCTGCCAAAGAAGGCGGCGGCGAAGTACCGGATAATCCACGTCTGCGCCTAGCCGTAGACAAAGCCCTTAGCGCCAACATGAGCCGTGACACCATCGACCGCGCTATTGCACGCGGTGCGGGTAGTAACGAGGGTGATAACGTCGAAGATTTGGTGTACGAAGGCTACGCACCCGGTGGTGTGGCGGTGTATGTCGAGGCTATGACTGACAACCGTAACCGCACAGCCGGTGAAGTACGCCACGCCTTTAGCAAGCATGGTGGCAACCTAGGTACCGATGGTTCAGTCGCCTACCTGTTTGAACGCAAAGGCCAGTTTATATTTGCTCCTGGGGTTGATGAAGAAGCTCTGCTAGACGCCGCTCTTGAAGCCGGTGCTGATGATGTCGAAGTGGGTGATGACGGTTCAGTTGAGGTTTTAACCAGTTTTGAAGACTTTATTTCAGTCAACGAAGCCCTCAAAGCAGCAGGTTTTGTCGCTGAACAAGCTGAAATAGCGATGTTACCAACCACCGAAGCTGAGCTGGATGTTGAGGGTGCGGAAAAAGTCATGCGCCTCATCGATGCACTCGAAGATCTGGACGACGTGCAAAACGTCTACAGTAACGCCATGTTCCCTGATGATATGTAAGCGCGCTATATAAGGCATAGTGATTGCGACTGTTCAGCAAGCGCTGCAGTCGCAATCAATTTTACTCCCGCCTCACACCTCGGTCTTTCACAAAAGCAAATCATCACCAACCTTCCCCAACCCTCCCTTACAATACTGTGTATATAATCAGTGTTTTGTGTTATTTTGCTTCGCCTAACAAATAAATCTTCTACACTAAGCAAACGCATACCCAGGCAACCCACCCATGACATTAATATTAGGCATCGACCCTGGTTCCCGCATAACCGGCTATGGCATTGTTCGTGATAACGGTCGTCGCTGTGAATACATTGCCTCGGGCTGCATCCGCACCGGTACTGGTGAGCTACCCGAGCGTCTAAATGCCGTGTTTAGCGGTATTCATGAAATTATCAGCAGCTACCACCCAGATCTGATGAGTATTGAGCAGGTGTTTATGGCGCGTAACGCTGACTCAGCCCTTAAGCTGGGGCAAGCACGTGGCGCAGCCATTGTTGCAGCTACACAAGCCGGTCTTGCGGTCAGTGAATACAGCGCGACACAAATCAAATCCGCTATCGTGGGCAGCGGTCGCGCCGCCAAAGAACAAGTACAGATGATGGTGATGCACCTGTTGCAACTGACACAAAAACCGCAGATTGACGCATCCGATGCCTTAGCTGCCGCACTGTGCCACGCGCATCATCGACAAACACTTATCGCGCATGACTTAAGCAGCGCTAAAAGCCGAGGCGGACGCCTACGCTTAACTGTGCGCTAACCACTTGGAGAACACAGAGTGATTGGTTATTTACGTGGTGTCTTACTGGACAAACAACCGCCCTTTATTACCCTAGACGTTAATGGGGTCGGTTATGAGCTGGAAGTGCCGATGAGCACGTTATTTCAGCTGCCTGAACAAGGCAAAGAGCTTGAGCTACACACACACCTGGTTGTACGTGAAGATGCACAACTCTTGTTTGGTTTTTACAGCAAACGTGATCGGTTGATGTTTCGTGAGCTGATCCGCTTAAATGGTGTTGGTCCCAAACTAGCCCTAGCTTTAATGTCCGGTATGAGCGCCAATGAGCTGATTGCGTGCGTGCATGCCGAAGACACAGCGCGCCTAATGAAAGTGCCGGGCGTGGGCAAGAAAACCGCCGAGCGTCTGCTAGTCGAACTTAAAGGTCGCTTTAAAGATTGGGATAACGGCGCAACTGCAATCAGCCTACCCGGACAAGGCGCAAACGTTGCCAATTCTTCTAGCGCCGAGCAAGATGCCCTTAGCGCGCTGATTAGTTTAGGCTACAAACCAACTGAGGCCAGTCGTAGTATTAGAGCCATCTTTGCTGAAGGCCTGAGCAGTGAAGAACTTATCCGCCGCGCTTTGCAATCCAGCACCTAATAACTCAAGTGAATTCCCATGATTGAAGCTGATCGCCTAATAAGTGGTACCGCCAAAGAACGCGAAGAACAGTATGACCGCGCCATTCGCCCCCTATCCCTAACCGAATACATTGGCCAACCAGTGGTGCGCGACCAAATGAGCCTGTTTATCGAAGCGGCTAAACAGCGCGAAGAAGCCTTGGACCACACCTTGATTTTCGGCCCTCCCGGGCTTGGCAAAACCACCCTAGCCAATATTATTGCCAGCGAAATGGGGGTTTCCTTAAAAAGCACCTCAGGCCCCGTGCTTGAGCGTGCCGGCGACTTGGCTGCATTGCTGACGAATCTCAACAGCGGCGACGTGCTCTTTATTGACGAAATCCACCGCCTGCCACCCGTTGTAGAAGAAATTCTTTATCCGGCCATGGAAGATTTCCAGCTAGACATCATGATCGGTGAAGGGCCAGCAGCGCGCTCCATTAAACTGGATTTACCCCCCTTCACCTTAGTCGGTGCCACTACCCGCGCGGGTATGCTCACCAACCCACTAAGAGACCGTTTCGGTATTGTGCAGCGCCTCGAATTTTATAGTCACCCGGACCTCACCCAAATTGTTGAGCGTTCAGCCACTATTATGCAAGTGCCTATTGTTCCCGAAGGTGCTTTTGAAATTGCGCGCCGTGCGCGTGGCACGCCACGCATTGCCAACCGCTTGTTAAGACGCGTACGCGATTTTGCCCAGGTGCGCGGCACAGGTGAAATCACCCTACAGATTGCCGACCAAGCCTTGAACATGCTGGACGTGGACCAACACGGCTTTGATCACCAAGACCGCCGCTTGTTATTAGCCATGATTGAAAAGTTCGATGGAGGTCCTGTCGGTATTGATAGCTTAGCCGCTGCAATCAGTGAAGAACGTCACACCATTGAGGATGTACTCGAGCCCTTTTTAATCCAGCAAGGCTATATAATGCGTACGCCCCGTGGTCGTATGGTAACGCGCCACGCTTACCTACACTTCGGTTTACCTACACCCAAAAACATCTATAACCCAGAGCCACAGGACTTTTGCGATGACTAAGCCCGACTTTTCTCTGCCCGTGCGGGTTTATTACGAAGACACCGATGCCGGTGGTGTGGTGTATTACGTCAACTATTTGAAATTTATGGAGCGCGCCCGCACAGAGCGACTGCGCACACTGGGTTTTAACCAGCAGGAATTAGCGCAACTTAATACGCTTTTTGTAGTCCATAGTGCGCAAGCCAGATATCATGCGCCGGCACGTCTGGACGACGAATTACAGGTCACGGCCAATGTCAGCCAATTAAAGCGCGCACGGCTTGAATTTACGCAACAGGTCAGCCGCGTAAATGATGATAAATTACTCTGTGAAGGGCAATTTGTCATCGCCTGTATTGCAGCAGACAGCTTTAAACCCAAAGCAATGCCCAGTGCATTGTTTGATATGTTTCAAAATAACGTATAACTCATAAATAGGAGGCCTTGTGGGCGCTAATCAAATTGATTCTATGTCAATGTGGAGTCTAGTCAGCAATGCCAGTTTGCTGGTGCAGATGGTCATGCTGCTCTTAGTGGCCGCCTCTGTTATTTCTTGGGTGATTATTTTTTCTCGTGGACAAATGCTCAGAGCAGCCCGCAACAGCCTAACTCAGTTTGATGAGCGCTTTTGGTCTGGCATTGACCTAGCTAGGCTCTACCGTGAAACCTGCAGCAGGCCTGACGAGCACGGCGGTAGCGAACGTATTTTCCAGGCCGGCTTTAAAGAATTCTCCCGTTTACGCCAGCAACAAAACATGCAACCCGATGCCATCATGGATGCCGTGGCCCGGGCGATGCGCGTAGCCATTTCTCGCGAAGAAGAAAGGCTGGAGCAAAACCTGCCCTTCTTAGCCACCGTGGGTTCAACCAGTCCTTACGTGGGTTTGTTTGGTACTGTGTGGGGCATTATGAACTCGTTCCGAGGTTTGGCGCAGGTGCAACAAGCCACTTTGGCCACCGTCGCACCCGGTATTGCCGAGGCGCTAATCGCCACGGCTATTGGCTTATTTGCCGCAATTCCGGCCGTAGTTGCCTACAACAGATTTTCAGCCCGAGCTGAAATCCTTATTGCCCGCTACTATACGTTTGCCGATGAGTTCCAAGCTATTCTGCATCGCAGCGTCCACACACCAGCGCAATGAGACATCCCATGGCTCGTATCCGCAACCGCAGAAAACCCGTATCCGAAATGAACGTCGTACCCTACATCGACGTCATGCTGGTTTTGCTGGTCATTTTTATGGTCACCGCACCCATGCTCAATCAAGGGGTTAAGGTTGATCTACCCCAGGTCAGCAGCGAAACCCTGCCGCAAGACAATAGCGCCGTCATTTTAACCATATCCATCAAGGCCGATAAAACCTATTTCTGGACGACCGGCACTGAGGTTGATGTCGACACCGTACAAGATAAAGCAGTTAGCTTGACAGACATGATCAAAGCCGCCAGAGCCATTCTTGCTACCAATGCTCAGCAGGGGAAAAAAGTGCAGGTGTATGTACGTGCGGATAAAAAAGTAGATTACGGCAGCGTAATGAGTGCCATGGGCGGCTTGCAACAAGCAGGTGTCACCGACGTAGGCCTGATTACCGAGGCTCCCTAATGCGTACGTCACCCGTCAAAAAAAAGCTATTTTGGCCGATTTTATGGGCTATAGCCTTACACGCCCTGCTGTTTGCTCTACTGTTTGTGAGCTACTCACACACACCGGATCTGCCGCCTAGTCGCCCGATTGTCAAAGCAACTCTGTATCAACTGGAATCACAAAACAAAGCCACAAGCCAATCAGCTCAAAAAATCACGGGCGAGGCCGAAAAAACTGCGGCCAAACAGTTTGAACACGAACAACTAGAACAAAAGAAACGTCAAGAACAAGAAGCCGCTGCCAAGCGCAAAGCCGAGCAAGAACGCCAAGCAGCGGCCAAAAAAGCTGCTGACGATAAAAAGAAAGCCGAGGAACAAAAGCATGCCGCTGAACAAAAAGCAGCCGAGCAACGCAAGCTAGAGCAACAAAAAGCAGAAGCAGCCAAAAAAATCGCTGCCGACAAAGCTAAAGCAGAAAAAGCCGAAGCGCAGCGTAAGAAAGCCGCCGAGGAAAAGAAAAAAGCTGAAGAGGCGGCCAAGCAAAAAGCCCTAGCTGAGCAAAAAAAGAAGGAGGCCGAACAGGCAGCCAAGTTAGCGGCAGAAAAAGCACGCGAAGCAGCCCGTAAAGCCAAAGAAGACAAAGAAGCCGCTGCACTGGCTGAGCTTTTAAAACAAGAAACTCAGTACCAGCGCGCTATGGCAGATAAGCAAGCCGAACAAGACATTGCCAACATCAACGATTTGATTATCCAGTTAGTCAGTTCGCACTGGATACGTCCCGCTGGTGCACGTAATGGTATGCAGGTTGAAGTGCGTGTTGACATACTGCCAGATGGAACCATCAAACATGCAGCCGTCTCTAAGAGCAGTGGCAACCCAGCTTTTGATAATTCCGCGCTGGCTGCTATCTTGAGCGTGGGGCGTGTACGTGAAATTCAAAGTTTAGACCGCGCCGTTTATGAGAAAACCTACCGCCAATTGACTATGGCATTTAGACCCGAGGACTTAGGCCTGTGAAGACCATTCTACGCATCGCTTTAGCATCATTTTTTGCGTTTACCAGCTCACTACTCGCAGCTCAACCACTGGTGATTACCAGCGGCTCTGATCGTGCCATGCCGATTGCCGTGGTGCCTTTTGCTTGGAGCGCTGGCACCCTGCCAGAAGATCCAGCCAAAATAGTCAGTGACGACCTCTATAACTCTGGTTTGTTTGCCCCGATTGACCGCAACAACATGATTAGCATGCCCGCTCACGCAGAAGAAATTATTTTCCGCGACTGGCGCGCAGTAGGCGCACAATATCTGGTTATTGGCCACGCCGAGCGCCTTGCCGATGGTCGCATTCAAATCAATTACGGCCTGTACAACGTAGCCGCACAACAACAAGTATTCTCAGCCAACACCACAGGCAGCGAACAACAGCTACGCGATTTAGCGCACCACATTTCTGATCATGTATTTAGCAGCATCACCGGCACTAAAGGCTCATTCTCAACGCGTATTTTATTCGTTAGCACCAGCAAAAACGCCAACGGTGTGAAAAGCTATAACCTGCATCATGCCGATTACGATGGCGCACGCGCTAGAATATTGCTGCAGTCGCCCGAACCCATTCTCTCACCAGCCTACGCACCTGATGGCAAACGCATTGCTTATGTCTCGTTTGAACAGAAACGCCCACGCATTTATGTTCAAGAAATCGCCACCGGTAAGCGCGAGCAGGTCACCAATTTTGAAGGTTTAAATGGCGCGCCTGCTTGGTCGCCCGATGCCAGTAAACTGGCTTTTGTACTATCTAAGGACGGCAACCCAGAAATCTATGTGATGGATATGACCAGTCGCGCTGTGCGCCGCGTCACCAACCACATGGCTATCGATACAGAACCTTTCTGGGGCAAGGATGGACAAACGCTGTACTTCACCTCCGACCGCTCCGGTAAACCACAAATTTACAAAACCAATATCAATGGCGGCAATGCCCAGCGGGTTACTTTTGTGGGCAACTACAACGCCAACCCTAAGCTTTCAGCCGATGAAAAAACCTTAGTGATGATTCACCGCCAAGACGGTTTTACGGTATTTAAAGTAGCCGCCCAAGATCTGCAAAAAAACCGTCTACGTATTTTATCCGGCACCAGTTTAGATGAGTCCCCCACTGTTGCGCCCAATGGAAGCATGGTAATCTATGCCACGCGCCAGCAAGGCAAAGGAGTGCTGATGTTAGCCTCGCTTAATGGCCGAGTACGTCTTGTATTACCAGGCATCGTAGGCGAAGTTCGTGAACCTGCTTGGTCGCCTTTTTTAAACTAAACTCTTAACAGGCATCTTGGAAAACCATGGCGGCCTGAGTACCTTTACAACCTAACAATGTGTGGAGCTTTGAAACATGGACATACTTAAATGCGGTAAATTAACAGCCTTATCCTTAGCCCTTGTGTTGGCTGTAGGTTGTACAGGCAAAAGCGGCAAAACGGACTCTGACATTACCGATCCTAACGCTGGAATTAGCACCGGCACTGCTGGACAGTCCGGCGTAGATAGCGGTTTTGGTAGCGAGTTTGATTCCGCATACGGTGATGAAGCAACTCTGCGCGCTATAACAACATTCTACTTTGCATACGACAGCTCAGAGCTCAGACCTGATGCGTTACGCGCCCTAGACGTGCATGCGCGCGACTTGCAGCGTAGCGGCGTACGTGTCGTGCTCGAAGGCCACACTGATGAGCGCGGTACGCGAGAATACAACATGGCTCTTGGTGAGCGTCGTGCACAGGCTGTACAGCGTTATTTAGTTCTCCAAGGTGTATCTCCTTCGCAGCTAGAAATCGTATCTTACGGTGAAGAGCGCCCTGTAGCAGATGGTCATGACGAAAGCTCGTGGTCACTAAACCGTCGTGTGGAATTACGTAAATAATCAAATGAAAAAACTATCAACTACTCTGGTATTGGTGCTTGGACTGGGTGCTTCGGCACTCAGTCATGCCAATGAAAGACTAGCGGTTTCTAGCCAAGGTCAGCTGTATATGCAACTTCAGCAATTACAGCAAGAAGTGGCAACGCTACGCGGTATGCTGGAAGAACAACAGCATCAACTGCAACAAATTGAGCAAACTAATTTAGAGCGTTACCAAGCCCTAGAACAACGCAACGCTCCAGCAACGGAACAAACAACCTTCACTGCTGAGCCTGCAAAACTGCCGCAACCAACCAATCAGCGCGCCGAACAACAGCAAACTACTGCTGTTGAAGCGGCTGACCCCGCTAAAGAGCAAGAGTTTTATGATGCTGCTTTTAGCCTAATTCGCAAGCGTGATTTTGATACTGCGCAACAAGCATTTTCGGGTTTTTTACGCCGCTACCCCAACGGACAATATGCTGCGAATGCGTATTACTGGCTCGGCGAAATCCATCTTGTTCAAGAGGACTTCCAAGCTGCGGGTAAAGCCTTTGCTACCGTTATCCAGAACTGGCCCGATCACAGCAAGGTTGCAGACTCTATGTACAAACTGGCCGATGTAGAACGTCGCATGGGTCAAACTGAACGCGCCAAAGTCATACTGCAGCAGGTCATGGAACAGTATCCAAATAGCTCAGCCGCCAAACTCGCGCAGCAAGATTTACAGCGTTTATAAAACATACAGCTATTGTGCACCAACAAACCAACTCAAACAGAATAGCCACCCACCTATCTAATTGATTTGCTTGTGTTTTTTTATAATTTATCACCCATATCACACAACATAAACTTACTTTACCGAACATTTAGCACTCAACTTGATTTAAATAGTGCAAATAAAAGCAAACTTTTATTCAAATCGAACAAAAAATGCCGTATTATGCGCCCCTCCAAATATGGGTCGTTAGCTCAGTGGTAGAGCAGTTGGCTTTTAACCAATTGGTCGCAGGTTCGAACCCCGCACGACCCACCACTTTTCTTTTAGCAATTTTACGGTGTTTCCTGTAGCTATTTGCTTACTTAGCTTTTACTTGTTAACTTAGCGCCTCTTTTAAAACCACTTACTTTAAAAAGCATCGCTAGGCGTATTGAGGACTGGCAGAGATGACACAAATTGCTGAACGCATTCTAGTTCAAGCACACCTTGCAGCAAAACAAATCAAACCCCTGAGCGCAGAGCAGCAAGCAGATTACATTCAACAAATCGAAGCTGAACTCAAGCGCCAAAACGCTGTACTTGTAGCACACTATTACTGTGACCCTGTGTTACAGAAGCTCGCTGAAGATACCGGCGGCTGCGTTGCTGATTCTTTAGAAATGGCACGCTTTGGTAGTCAACATTCAGCGCAGACTCTAGTGGTCGCTGGTGTACGTTTTATGGGCGAAACTGCGAAAATCCTTAACCCTGAAAAACGCATCTTGATGCCAACGCTTGATGCTACTTGCTCGCTGGATCTAGGCTGCCCCATACAAGAGTTTTCCGCTTTCTGCGACCAACACCCTGAACGTACCGTTGTTGTCTATGCCAACACCTCAGCCGCCGTTAAAGCGCGCGCTGACTGGGTGGTTACATCCAGTTGTGCGCTGGAAATTGTAGAAAGCTTGATGGATAACGGTGAAAAAATTCTCTGGGCACCGGACAAACATCTAGGCAAGTACATTCAGCGCGAAACTGGCGCTGATATGCTGCTGTGGGACGGTGCCTGTATTGTGCATGAAGAATTCAAGACCAAGCAGCTTGAGAACATGAAAATCCTTTATCCCAACGCTGCTGTTTTGGTTCACCCTGAATCGCCTGAACAGGTAATAGAACTGGCGGATGTGGTCGGTTCAACCAGTCAACTTATTAAAGCCTCACAAGAAATGGATCAGCAAGAGTTTATTGTTGCTACAGACAAGGGCATCTTTTATAAGATGCAGCAACTGAGCCCGAACAAACGCTTTATTGAAGCGCCTACCGCGGGTGAAGGTGCCAGCTGCCGTAGTTGCGCCAGCTGCCCATGGATGGCAATGAACACTCTGGAAGCCATGCTGCATAGCTTACAAACCGGCAGCAATGAAATCACGGTTGACCCGGCACTTATCCCCAAAGCTGTACGTCCATTACAGCGTATGCTGGACTTTACCGCCGCCGCTAAGCTCGCCGTTGCCGGTAACGCCTAATTGACATCCTACCCGGCCTGAAGACCGGAGATTCCTACGGCGCTCAGGCGCGGCATTGCCCCCCTTTTTGGTGGTTGTCCTTGTAGGTCACGCCTTTAGGCTGACATGTCGCCCTAAAGGGGCGACCTTCAGGAGAGGCAAGCTCGGCAGAGTTCTCATCGCGCATAAGATGCGCTCCCACAATCCCATAACCCACAGCCCCACAGTAAAGCAA
>LSQX01243811.1_pt1 | contig 15592 bp, 15 predicted proteins | sample 654561 | NCBI WGS metagenome assembly LSQX01 (sample SAMN04489861, study PRJNA283612) | anaerobic digester metagenome | isolation source: 4 biogas reactors fed with cattle manure at either 37C or 55C with and... | place: Denmark: Kongens Lyngby | collected 2014 | reverse complement strand
CTACTAAACATGAATTTAGGCCATTCTCTTTTGAAAAATAAATATATACCTAAAATAAAAGATAAAATTAAGAAAACAATATACCAATTACCAACTAAGAAAATAGCAAACGCAGCTGATAGTTTACCAATTAAACCATAGCGACATAATCCTAAAATAGATAATAAAACAAAAACAACCCCATATAATTCTTTAATATATGGAAAATCCTTTTTTTCGTCTCTACGCTTTTTTCTTTTCGCCATGTGTTACACCTCTATTATTATTATATCATTTATATTATAATTTTCAAATAAAAAAAAGACATAAGATTTTATAGTTTTATGTCTAATAATATTAATAATTACGATTTTTTAAAAAATCAGGTATATCAAATTCAGAATCACTATTATCATCTAAATTATCATTAAAAGAAGTTTCTGCTAAACGTCCTCTACGACTAGTATTTTGAACATTATTATAGTTTAGTTGTTCAGGAACCGGTTTATCAAAACCAGTAGCAATAACAGTTACAATAACTTCATCATTAAGATTCTCATTAATAACAGCTCCAAAAATAGTATTAATATCAGTATTAGCTGCAGTTCTAACTACTTCAGCAGCTTGTTCTGCTTCAAATAAAGTTAAATTATTACTACCAGTAATATTGATAATAGCATCAGTTGCACCAGTAATACTAGTTTCTAATAAAGGACTTGATACAGCTTGTTTAGCTGCTTCAATAGCACGATCTTCTCCCATACCAATTCCAATACCAATAATTGCATTACCGGAATCTTTCATAACTGATTTAACATCAGCAAAATCTAAATTTACTAAACCAATAACAGCAATTAAATCTGAAATTGATTGAACTCCTCTTCTTAAAACATTATCTACTTCTTTAAAAGCATCTAGCATTGGAGTAGTTTTATCAATAATTTCCCTTAAGCGATCATTTGGAATAATTATTAAAGTATCAACATGTTTCTTTAAATCTTCTAATCCATTTTGAGCATTATCCATTCTTTTACGACCCTCAAAACTAAATGGTTTAGTAACAAAAGCTACTGTAAGTGCTCCTAATCCTTGGGCTATTTCAGCTATAATAGGCGCTGCTCCAGTACCTGTTCCACCACCCATTCCACAAGTGATAAAAACCATATCAGCTCCTTTAAGAGCCTCTTCTATTTCTTTCTTAGATTCTATAGCAGCTTCTTTACCAATTTCTGGTTTAGCACCAGCACCTAACCCTTCAGTAAGATTACTTCCAAGTTGAATTTTATGTTCTGCCTTAGAATTATTTAATACTTGTAAATCAGTGTTAGCAACAATAAATTCAACACCTTTAACACCCGATTCAATCATACGGTTAACAGCATTTCCTCCGCCACCACCAATACCAACTACTTTAATTTTGGCTAATTGTTCTTGTTCTAATCCTAACATATATTAATCCTCCTTAATTATCAAAAAAATAACCAAATACTTTACTAAGAATAGTATCATTACTAATATTCATTATTTTTTTCTTAGTTGCTATTAATTCTTGTTCATTTTTTTCATCAAACATTGAATATTCTTTTCCCCTTAACAAGAGTTTATCACTAAAGTGCCTAATAAGTCCAGCAGAAGTAGAAAATTTATTATTCCTAATTCCTATAGTAGTAATGTTTAAAGGAGTAGCTTTATGTCCTAAAACATTATCTACAATATAACCAAATCCAGCTAATTCACTAATTCCACCTGTAACTATTATATAATTAATTTCTCTTTTAGTTAAGAGTCTTATTTCTTTATCAATAATTTTTAATATTTCTATTAATCTTTTTTCAACAATTTCGCTTATTTCGTATTGAGTTATAATAAGTTTTTCTTCATTTTTAGTTTTAATTTCATAGTTATCATTAGTATCAGCGTATTTTTTACTACTAACTGAAAACTTTTCTTTTAAATATCTTGCTGTTGAACGATCTACTTTATAAACAAATGCTATATCATTATCGATATCTTTAGCTCCTATATCTAAAATACTATTTTTTATCATAATTCCTTTATTAAAAATAGAAATATTAGTTGTTTCAGAACCTATATTAACAATCGCACCTAATTTACTATCTAAGTCTTTATTTTTAGCCATATAATAATCCCCTACCGGAGACAAGGCTAAATCAACGACTTCAATATTACATTCTTTTAAAACATTTAAAACACTATAAACATTACGTTTTGGAACAGTTGAAATAATAGCTTTAACGCCTAATTTCTTACCAATTAAACCTAATGGCTCTTTAATTCCTTCTTTATTATCTAAGCTAAATCCAATAGGAATAATAGTTACTAATTCTCGTTCTTTTTCGATTTTATTATCAAGAGCTTTTTTTAAAGATTTAACAATATCATTAGAAGATACTTCCCAATCAGAACTTTCTACTTTAACTTGTGAACTAACAATTTTTAGTTCTCTATTATTAGAAGGTACAGTTATAATCGCTTTATCTATTTTAACTCCAAGCATACTTTCAATTTCTCTAATAGCTAAATTAATAGATTTTGCAACCATTGATTGATCTACAATTAAACCCTTTGATATACCTACTGATCTTACACAAGTAGATGCTAAAATGTGAAGACGTTTAGCGATTATTTCACCAACAACTACTTTAATTGAATCACTACCAATATCAATACTAGTATAAATCCTCTTCATTTTATCAGCTCCTACTACTATAATTATACATTATTTTTTATTATTCAACAAGTATTATTCCATAATCTTAAAATGATTACCACTGTCTAAATAAAGGATTCCTTTTTTACCTTCTAATTGGCCTAAAACATCAAGATAATAGTTAATATTTTCTATTTTAGATAAAGTTATATAAACATAATTGCCATCATTCATAGATAATAAAAAACGTTCTTCATCAAAATCATTAGGATCATATTTTATTTCTGATATGTGGGTTAAAATACTTTTTTCAACAGTAGTTAATCTTTTAATAAAATCTTCTACTATTGTATCAGGAACATAATTAATTAATAACGGAACCCCTAAAATTTTTTGATCAATAATTAAATTTGTTTGATCAGCAAAAAAGATCCTTTGATTAATATCACGATATAAAACTTTATTTTCATCAATAGTAATATCAAGTCTAAAACCCCATCTTTTATTTATTACAGCCTTTAGTATAAATGGACTTTGTTTTAATTTTTTATTAATACTATGACTGGTTGTTTTAATAAAAGATGGATAATTATTTAAATTTGCTAAATCAATAATTTCTTGATCTGTTAAGTAAGTATTATTATATATATAAATGTTTTTAATTTTTATTTTAAAAAAGAAAACAATAAAAAGATATACTAAGTACATCATTAAAAGAAATAGTAAAAACTTTAAAAATTTAAATTTACGAACTTTCTTTTTTTGTTTCATATATATTTCACCAATTTACTTCTTCCTGTTCAATAATTAAGTCAACATTATATTTTTCTTTAACCTTATTTTTAACAAAATAAATTAATTCTTTAATATCTTGAGCTTTGGCATTACCTTGATTAACGATAAAATTAGCATGTTTAGGACTAACTAAAGCTCCCCCAATAGTTTTTCCTTTTAAATTTAAATCTTCTATTAGCTTGCCAGCAAACATATCAGGAGGATTACGAAAAACACTACCAGCTGAAGGATATTCTAATGGTTGTGATTCTAATCTTCTTTTTTTTCTTTCTTTAGTAACCGCTTCGATAGCTTCTTTTTGTCCCTTATAAAGTTTAATATTGGCACTTAGACAAATATAACCTTTATTTTTTTGTAAAAAGGAACTGCGGTAGTGAAAATCTAATTCTTTGTTAGTCAATGTAATTATTTTTAAATCCGGAGTTAAAACTCTAATATTTTTAACAATATAACCCATATCACTTTTATAAGCTCCCGCATTCATGTAAATGGCTCCCCCAATAGTACCAGGAATACCAGCAGCAAATTCTAATCCAGCTAGACCCTTTTTACAAGCAATCCTGGTTAAGGCTATTAAATTATAGCCAGCCCCAACATTAATATCAGTACCTTTAATTTCAAGAAAATTAAAATTATCTAATTTGATAATAATCCCATTAAAAAGATTATCACTAAATAAAACATTTGATCCATTACCTAGAACTTTATATTTAAGATGATTATTTTCAATAATTTCTAAAAGTTCTTTTAACTTAGCTTCATTTTTAGGATAAACCATTAATTTAGCGATTCCACCAACGTGATAAGTAGTGTATTTAGCTAATGAAACATTTTCTAATATACGACCAATATTATTATTTTTAATTTGTTTAATTACTTCTTTCATCTTTTTCTCCTACTAAGCTATTAATAATTTTAATAATACGATCAGTACTATTAGTAATACCCAATTTAGCCATATTGGTTTTTAACTTAAGATATTTATCCTGATGATTTAAAATATCATCAATCATTTTAATTAAATTATGGCTATTGAAGTCTTTTTCTTCTAGAAGCATAGCTCCTCCAGCTTCTTTAATACTTAAAGCATTTAAGTATTGATGATTATTAGCAACATAAGGAGAAGGTACTAAAATGCTAGGCAGACCAATAGCGGTTATTTCAGCCAAGGTTGAAGCCCCAGCCCTTGATACTATCAAATCAGTTACTTTTAAAACATTCAAGATGTTGTCTAAAAAGGGAAATATTTTAACATTATCTCTGACTAACAAGTTTTTATATTGATCATAGTAATCTTTACCAGTAATAAGAATAACTTCATAAGATTTATGATTGAATTTGGGTAATATCTCTTGTATTTTTTTACTCATGGTAAGACTACCTAAACTACCCATAACAATTAAAACAAGTTTTTTGTTTTCTTTTAAACCCAAAGTTCTTTTACGAATTGGTTTAGCTTGGTAAGCTTCTTCGCCACGCGGATTACCAGTTAAAGTTACTTTGTCTTTCGGAAAATAAGTTAAACTATCTGGTAATGATACCCCTATTTTATCAACAAATTTACTTAAAAAGCGATTTGATTTACCAGGAATAATATTCTGCTCATGAATAAAAGTTTTAATTTTCATTTTATGGGCAGCATAAATGACAGGGGCTGTTATATAGCCACCTATTCCTAAAACAATATCAGGTTTAAATTCCTTAATTATTTCTTTGGTTTTTTTATAAGCATTGTAGAAATTATTGACAGATTTAATATTCTTAACCATATTAGTTTTACTTAATCCATTCATTTCAAGACCAATATATTCTATGCCTTTACTTGGAATAATATCTTTTTCCATTCGATCGGTTGTACCAATATATAAAATATCAATGTTATTATATTGATCTTTTAATTTATTAATAATTGCTAAGGCAGGATATATATGTCCTCCGGTACCTCCGGCACTGATGATTACTCTCACGTTATCACATCCTAATATCATTATATATCAAATATTAGGTTTTTGCCAAGGTTTTTAAGTATAAAAAAAGTACTTATGTACTTTTTATTTAATTTTATATAAACTATTACTCAATAATAAATCTATTTTTTATTTTATAAAATATTATTAATAAAATTTTTATTCTACACTTCTTAATGATATTGAGTTTACTGGGGTGGAACTACTTGTTGTGCTACCGTTTCCAAATTGACCTGTGTCATTATTACCCCATGCTCTTATTGTACCATCTTTTAGAAGAACTACTGTATACCCTTCCCCGGCTGCGATTTGTTTTACATTGGTAAGTCCCGTTACAGTAACTGGAATACTGCCGTTTGTTGTACTACCATTTCCAAGTTCACCATTACCATTTTTTCCCCATGTTCTTACTGTACCATCTTCTAGGAGAGCTAATGTATGGAATCTTCCGGCTGCGATTTGGGTTACATTGGTAAGTCCACTTACAGTAACTGGAATATTGAAAAATTTTGTTGTACTACCATTTCCAAGTTCACCATCAGCATTGTTTCCCCATGTTCTTACTGTACCATCTTCTAAAAGGGCTACTGTATGGTATCCGTTTGCTGCGATTTGGGTTACATTGGTAAGTCCCGTTACAGTAACTGGGACGGTACTATTTGTCCAACTAGCATTCCCAAGTTGACCATAGTAATTATATCCCCATGCTCTTACTGTACCATCTTCTAAAAGGGCTACTGTATGCGCTTCCCCGGCTGCGATTTGGGTTACATTGGTAAGTCCCGTTACAGTAACCGGAATATTGCTAGATGTCCAACTAGCATTCCCAAGTTGACCATTATTATTCTTTCCCCATGTTCTTACTGTACCATCTGCTAGAAGGGCCACTGTATGGTTAAATCCTGCGGCGATTTGGGTTACATTGGTAAGTCCAGTTACAGTAACTGGAATATTGCTGTTTGTTGTACTACCATTTCCAAGTGCACCATCTCTATTATTTCCCCATGCCCTTACTGTACCATCTTCTAGGAGAGCTAATGTACGGTTAGATCCTGCGGCGATTTGGGTTACATTGGTAAGTCCAGTTACAGTAACTGGAATATTGCTGTTTGTTGTACTACCATTTCCAAGTGCACCATCTCTATTATTTCCCCATGCTCTTACTGTACCATCTTCTAAAAGGGCTACTGTATGAGAACTACCTGTTGCGATTTGTTCTTTATTAGAAATATCGCCACCACTACCATCACATGTAGCTTCACCTATTTTTACATCACTTTTATTAATAGTAGCTATATTATTAGAACTAATACCATTTCCACCTTCATCTACTAAACATATGCTATAAATATAATCATTACTTTCTTCATATGTTACACATATTTGACTATCATCAGTATAATCTTTTCCAAATGGGGATCTCGTATTACTTCCTTTTTCTAATTTTATTTCATTTGGTTTATAACATGTTGGTTCTTCTGTAGTTGGTAGTATTTCTGGATTAGTTAAACTTTTCATTCTTAATCCATCTACAAGTTCATTGGCAGTTGCGACATAGGCATTCTTTCTAGCATTCAATATCGCGGCACTGATACTTGGTATTGCTATTACTAAGATTACTCCTAGTATTACGATTACTGCTAATAACTCAATTAATGTAAATCCTTTTTGTTTCATATATCCACCTATTTTCTTATAGTTTAATTATATATTAAACCTTAGGAGTTTGCAATGATTTTTAAACATTAAAAAAGTACTCATGTACTTTTATGTTCAATTATATAAAGACTATTATTACGATAAAAAGCGTAAAAGATGTTGTCAAGTTCAATATTTTTTGTTTCTAATTCCTTATGTAACCAATTTTCATTTTTTCTTATTTGAATTAATGTTTCATAATCAATAATGCCATCTATTACTATTGGTAAAGGATATTCTTTATTAAAAAGATCTTTTTTAAAAACTGATAGTCTACCATTACTTTCTAATAAAGCGTAATCAACTTCTTCAATATTTTTAATACTTTTTTCTCTTAATTGGCTTAATAAATCTTCGATATTGTATCTTTGCTTAAGCATTTCAGGAAAATTGATTTTACCACGATTAATAATAACTGATGGTTTTTCATCAAATAAAGATCTTACTTTTTTACTTCTCATTGATAAATGAGAAATGGAAATTTGACATAACATTAAAATAGCTAGGGGTATTAAAGAATAAAATATAGATATTTTAACATCTTCAATCGAAATAGTCACAAATTCGGCTACTAAGAAACTAACTATTAAATCAATTACCCCTAATTCGCCTATTTCTCTTTTACCCATTAAACGATACATTAAAAAAATAATAAAATAAAATAAAAGAGTCCGAAAACCACAAATAAAATATTCTATATAATCACCACTATCATTATGTAGTTATATATTTTTTTTATACATATAGGTATAAATTATTATTATATACATATTTTTTATTAGGTGATATGATGAGATATTTAAAAGGATTAGGCTATATAATAATTTTTATTATTGGACTAACATTTATATTAACTATATTTAGTTATTTTGATATTTTAAATATTAAAATAATAAATTATTTTTTGCTTTTAATACCATTAATATCTATTTTTTTTGGAGGAATATACATTGGTAAAAATAGTAATAAAAGAGGTTACATTAGTGGATTAAAAATAAGCAGTTTATTTACCCTTTTGTTATTATTAATAAGTTATTTGGGTTTAAATGAAAAACTTAGTTTTAGAATTATCATATATTATATTATTTTAGCCTTAACTTCAGTCTTTGGTAGTATTATTGGAATAAATAAACAAGATCAAAAACAAAAAAAATAGTCTTTTCTTTTTAAAGGCTATTTTTTAGTTTTAAGAACAATTTTCTATACAAGTATATCCACCAGTTCCATTTAATATATATTTTTTTGCGTCATTAGACCAAACACTATCAAATGTTTCTGGTATGGTTAATTTATTAATATAAATAGAAGCTAAAGAAGCTTTATCAAAAGCTCTAGAACCTACATTGGTTAAAGTTGAAGGTAAATATATTGTATGATTTTGGTTGTTTAAGTCGAAAGCTTTTCTGCCTATGTTGACTAACAAACTGGAATCATTCCCAGAACCGTCTGTTGAAGTACCAGCAAAAGTTAATGAAGCGAGGGGAATTCCCACAAAAGCGAATGTAGAAATTGTCTTAACACTAGCAGGAATTATAAGGTTTATTTCAGGTATTATTTCGGGTAAACCTAAATCAGTAGCAAATGCTGATGCACCAATCGTTTCAAGTTGACTTGTTCTATCATTTGCTCCTTCAAATGTAAGACTATTAAATGGGAATACCTCAGCAAAAGCTTGTATACCTATTGTTTCTACTGATTTTGGTATTACTATATCAGTTATTGATGAAAAATAAAAATCATTAATTCCTATTTCTTTTAAAGTAGAAGGGAAATTCACTTCAGATAAATGGAAATTATATAAAAAAACTCCCGCTACAAAGTCACTATCTTCTGTTGTTTTTCCTATTTTTTTAATTCCTTCTGGTATATTAGTTGATTTTATTCGTATATTTGGTTCAATCAAAATCTCATTTATTACATCATATCCTGAAAATAACCCTTCCTTTATTTCTGTTATATTTTTATTGCCCACTTTATTGGGTATGTTTACTGTGTAAGCATTTTTATTAGGGATTTCTGACAAAAATTCCTGTTCTATATAATCTTTATAAAATGGACTAATATTAGCTTCATTAAAATAGTCTTCATCTACTTCTATGCTACTAGAGTTTTCCATATCTCCTATAAATCTTTCTAAAGTGTATCCTCCAGTTGAATTCATTTCTTCAGATACTTCCCAATCTGATAGAGAACCTATTACTACATTTGGATCTAATGATTCTTCTACAGTAAGAGCAAGTGATAAATAAAACTCATCACTTCCTAAAGATAAAACAGGATTAGTTAAACCTATCTTAGCATTTATTTCTATTGTTATATCATTGTCACTTTGATTTTTTATAATTAAATTATAAGTAGACGAATAAGGATCAACTCCGTTTTTTTTGAGGATTAAACCATCTTTTGTAGGTGGTATCGCTGTTTTATCTTTATAACCAATAACAATTTCTTCTGTTTGGCTACTTGGGTTAATCATTTTATAATATAAAATGACTTTAACTGGTACACTACTTTGATTAATTAAGGTAACCTCTATTTCCTTTTGTTCTCCTGGTGTAACAGTTATTTGATTATTAGTTAAATCTGAAGATATTAAATCAACACTTAAATTACCTGCTGTAATATTATAAACACCACTTTTAATTTTAGTAACCATGAATAAAGCATATGAAGTATAAACTACAAAAATGGAAATAGTTATAACAACAATAAATAAAAGATAATTGTTTTTTAAATTAATTTTGTTTTTTAATAAATCTTTTATTTTTTTAAACTTTAAAAGCATTTTATCACCTATCCTTTATTTATGTATTTTTGTATTTTTAAATGCTAGTTGATCTCTATCTATATTTAAATCAACTGTTTCGTTAGCATATGAATCATGATGTTTACCTATTCCTGGAACTACTGATTGATTTGTTATTTGATGGATATTATTAGATACTGTTAAATTAACTTTTTCATAAGCAGCTAAATCAACTAGTTTAAAAGGTTTATAACCATTATTATTGCCATAATTTGCAATCCAGCGATTATAAGTTAATATTCTTTGAGTATCTGTATGATCTAATAATTTAGCCATTGACTCATTAATATATATACCTGGAATAAAACCATTGTTTTCCATAATATCACTAAACGTTTTAATTGTATCAACCATTATTTTATCAGAATTAACTAGCAATTCTTCTTGAGTTTTTGTTTCAATATCAATATATATAGGATATATCAAATCATTAGGCTTTATTCCCATTTGTTTTAACTGATTTAATAAATATAAACTTTCCTCTTTTACTTGAGTTGGATTAGTTGCTGTTGAAAAATAATATATACCAAAAGGTAAACCTAATCTTTTACATTCAGATATATTAAATTGACATTTACTATCTAAATAGATTTCTTCTGCTTGAAAATTAGCTAATCTAATAATGGCAAAATCAATATGGTTTTTTGCTTCTTCCCAATCTATTTTACCTTGATAAGAGGAAACATCTACTCCTATACATTCTTTTTCAGGATGAACGGAAGAAGAATTATTTATATAACTTTCATCTAAATAGGCATTAAGATTTTTAATAATACCTGTATCTATATTACCACCAACATACTCATTATTCATAATTTTTTCTTTTTTAGAAAGCACATATTTATTATAATTGTTAAAATCAGCATTTAAATTATTTAAATCTTCTTCATTCCCACCAATTAATATTTTATCAGCAGAAATTTCTTTTTCAGTTAATTTATTAATTATTGTTTTTAATATATCAATTCTTTTATCACTATCAAGATTACTAATGTTAACAATAATTGGTAAATCAATCTTTTTATCTTCTACTATGGACAAAAGTCTAAGTACCTCTGTCTCACCTTGTAACATAGTTTGAGCTTTTGAATCTAAAAAAAGGCCTAAGGGTATATTATTATCATTAATAATTCGTAAATTATCATCAATTTGAGTATTTATGCCTTTTTGCCAATCTGGTATATTTAATAAAACAAAATCATAATCCTCTTTTTGATAACTACTAAGATTAAAAGTTTTATCTATAGACATATAACATCCTTTGGCTTTAAAATTTTCAGGAATATAACTTTTTAAAACCCACTTTTTAACGGCTAATCCCCCCGTTATAGCTAAAACCACTCCTGTAGAAATAGAAGTTATTTTAATAAAAGTTTTAAATTCTTTTTTATAACGAGATTTCTTTTTATTAGAGTGATCTTTTGTTTCCATTTTATCATTCTCCTATTATTTATATATTATCATAGTTGTGTATATTAGACAATTTTAAAATGTCAAATGATTGTAAAAAAATAACGTATCATTTTATAAACGTTATCTTTATTTAATAAACATTGAATCTCCAAATGAAAAAAAACGATAGTTTTTTTTAATAGCTTCATCATAAGCATTAAGAATTTTTTCTTTACTAGATAATGCACTAACAAGCATTAATAAAGTTGATTTTGGTAAATGAAAATTAGTGATTAATTGATCTACTGCTTTAAATTTATATCCTGGATAAATAAAGATATCAGTCCATCCCGAGCAACTTTTAAATTTATCGTATTTATTAATAATGGTCTCTAACGTTCTAGTGGTTGTAGTTCCTACACTTATAATATTGTAATTATTACTTTTAGCAGCATTTAAAATATTAGCCGTTTGAGTATCCATTTCATAGTATTCGCTATGCATAACATGTTTTGTTACATCAGTTACTGTTACTGGACGAAAAGTTCCTAATCCAATATGTAAAGTAACAAAACATATTTTAATACCTTTTCGATCTATTTCATCAAGTAATTCTTTAGTAAAATGTAATCCTGCTGTAGGTGCTGCTGAACTACCTAAGGTAGAAGCATAAACTGTTTGATAACGATCTTTTTTAGTTATTTTTTCGTGAATATAGGGAGGTAAAGGCATACTACCTAATTCATCTAAAATTTCATATAAAATGCCTTCATAAATTAAAGTAAATACTCTAATACCTTCATCTAATTCTTGTAAGCATTTAGCTTTTAATTTTCCATTCCCAAAAGAAATAATTGTTCCCACCTTAACTCTTCTGGCTGGTTTTGTTAAACATTCCCATTGATTATTTCCTTGGTCTTTTAATAATAACAATTGAATGACAGCTTTTGTTTCTTCTTTTATTCCTATTATTCTAGCAGGTATTACTTTAGTATTATTTAATACTAAAACATCATTTGGATGAAGAAAATTAATAATTTCTTTAAATTGACAATGCTTTATATCTCCTGTTGATTTATCTAAAACTAATAAACGTGATTCATCACGTTTATTAATAGGATGCTGGGCAATTAAATATTCTGGTAATATAAAATCAAAATCATTTGTATTCATATTTTTCCCTTAAAACAATGTTCCTTCCTTTGCAATTTTTAAATGTTCATAAGCAGCATCAGTTGCAACTCTCCCCCTAGTTGTTCTTTTTAATAATCCTGTTTGCAATAAATAAGGTTCATAAACATCTTCAATAGTGGTTACTTCTTCACCAATAGATGCTGAAATTGCCTCTATTCCAACAGGACCACCATTAAATTTTTCAATAATAGCTTTTAATAATTGATAATCAGTATCATCAAGACCTAATTTATCTACTTTTAAAGCATCTAAAGCTTGATAAGTAATTTCTTTATTAATATGACCATTTCCTTTTACTAATGCAAAGTCCCGAACTCTTTTAAATAAACGGTTAGCAACTCTTGGAGTACCACGACTACGACTAGCTAACTCAGAAGCTGCCTCATCATCTATTGTAATATCTAAAACTCTAGAGGTTCGTTTCACAATTGTTGTTAATTCTTCTGTATTATAATATTGTAGTTTACTTACTATTCCAAAACGATCTCTTAAAGGAGCAGATAAATCTCCCGCTCTAGTTGTAGCACCTACTAAGGTAAAGGGAGGTAAATCTATTTTTAAATTACGACTATTACCATCACTACCAATAATAATATCTAAAGAAAAATCTTCCATAGCTGAATATAATATTTCTTCTATAAATCTAGGAATACGATGTATTTCATCAATAAATAAAACATCCCCTGATTCTAAATTAGAAAGTACAGCCGCCAAATCTCCACTTTTTTCTATAGAAGGACCACTAATTGTTTTTACATCACTTCCTAATTCATTAGCAATTATAAAAGCTAAAGTTGTTTTTCCCAAACCTGGTGGACCATATAATAAAACATGATCTAAAACTTCTTCTCTTATTTTAGCAGCTTTTATAAAAATTTTTAAATTCTCTTTAACATCAGTTTGACCAATATATTCATCTATTCGATTAGGTCTAAGACTTGTTTCAAAAGTATCTTCTGCTAATTGATGATTTGTTATAACCCTTTCATCCATAATTATCTCCTTTATTTAAGCATTAATTTTAAAGCTTCTTTTATTTGTTCTTCAATACTTATATTATTACTTATTTGATTAATAACGCCTTGAATTTCTTTATCTTTATAACCTAAATTCTTTAAAACATTGATAATTTCATCTTTACTATTATCAATAACATTATCTATTGTTTTTAATTTTCCTTTTAAATCTAAAATAATTTGACGCGCTAATTTATCTCCTATCTTAGGAAATTTTGTTAAATATAAAACATTTTCTCTATTAATCGCATCAATTACGCCATCAATACTGCCTAATAAAATAGGTAAAGTTATTTTAGGACCTAATCCTTTTACACTTATTAACTTTAAAAACAAAGATTTTTCTTCTAAAGTCTTAAACCCATATAAAGTATTTTCATCTTCCCTAATATATTGATAAATATAAACTTGATATTCCTTTTCTATTTCAAAAGCATAAGGATTAGCAACAAATATTTGATAGCCAATACCATTATTTTCTAATATAATAAAATTATTTTCAATATTATTTATTTTACCTATTATGTAATTGTACATTTAATCACCTGACCTTAATAATATATTAACAAACATTTGTTTTATAGTCAATAAAAAAAAGGCCTACAGCCTTTTATTAATCTTGACAAACTCCTTCGCCAACTTTATTACCAGGAATAAACTTTTGACCTACTAATGAACAACTTGTTTTAGTAATAGAATCTTTAATATATGCTCCTAAAAAATTAACTGCTGTAAATATAATAACAGATACCAGTGCAATTATTAAAACATATTCAACTAGTGCTTGGGCTTTGTTATTTAAAAATTTCATTTAACCACCAACCATCCTAAATATAGTTTATAATTTATTTTATTATTTGTCAATTAAATATAGATATGTTATATTATATTTGGTGATAATTAATGTATTTAGTAATTAATAATAATAAAATTAAAATTAATAAAGCAATTAAATTTATAGATCGTTTAAAAGGTTTAATGTTTATGTTTGAGCCAATTAAAGAAGGGCTTTTATTTGAAAAATGTCGAAGTATTCACACTTATTTTATGTGTCAATCTATAGATGTTATAATGACTGATAAAAATAATAAAATTATTAAACTTTACCCTAAATTAAAATCAGAACGAATTATTTGGCCGAAAAGAAAAGTTTACTATACATATGAATTACCTCTTAATTCCATTGACAACTTAAAAGTCGGTGATATATTAGTAATAGAAAAAAAGAATAATTAAATTATTCTTTTTAAATTTTTCGAGGTTTTTTTATAAAAAGATATATTCCTACTCCTAATGTTGTTATAACTACTATTATTGATGAATAATTAGATCCCGTTTTGGGATTTTCTTCTGTTTTAACTCCACCTGGTCTATTAATATTTAATGTGTATATTTTTGATGTTCCACCTTCACTTGTTACAATTATTTGAAATTCATTTGTTCCGTGTTTTAAAGTCTTTATACCAGTTCCTTCTACTGTTGCATTACTATCTGTTGCTGTTGCTTCTATCGTTATACTTTCTTTATCGATTGTTAAATCATAAGTTAGGGTATCCGCATTAAATTCTATTGTTTCTTCTGTTATTGTTAAACTTGATAAGGTATCTATACTAGAAAGAACTTTTAAATTTTGAGTTACACTTTCTATATTTATTTTCTCAAAGTTTTCATCATTGAATACAACATCTGTTACACTTATTATTCCATTTTGGCCTACTGTTGCATTTGATTTAGCTCTAACTGTTAATTGACCTATATTAAATGTTCCTGATTTGTTTGAATCTGTATATAAGTTTAAATTAGTATAATCATGATCTCCTTGCCATATAGAATTTGTTACAAAACTAACTACTTCTAAGTTGTTATTTACACTTATTACAAGTTTCAGAGCCGATACTTTTTCTGTTGCTCCTACTGTTCCAGTTATTGTACAAACAGCCTCAGCATTTACTGACATTCCTGTTTTATTACAATTTATACCAATTGATCCTGTTAAAGCATTTGTTTTTAAAGGTATTAATAATGGTAATAACACTAGTAAATATAATATTTTTATCTTTCTTTTCATTTCTTT